>ERZ1740070.1452-NODE-1452-length-14826-cov-4.316769_pt1 | contig 14826 bp, 14 predicted proteins | sample MGYA00581734_ERZ1740070 | MGnify/ENA primary metagenome ERZ1740070 (study PRJEB43018, sample SAMN04849744) | marine metagenome | isolation source: floating plastic debris | place: Pacific Ocean | collected 2008-09-01 | study: EMG produced TPA metagenomics...
TCTGAAAAGAGCTTACTCTACTAGCGGGAATTGGACATGCCCTAAATGCGGGCAATACGAAGGTGAGCTTTTCGGCGCGCTCTCGAAGCCAGTATTTATGGAACGGTTCGGGCTCACCCGCACAGACGCGGGAGGCGAGTGATGCTGAGTAAATTTTTGAAACAGCGCAAGGCGAAGAAGTTCGGCATCCAGTATGAGTATAAGGGGTTTTGGCCGCACTTTTACTGGGTCATGCGAGACGGGGTGTGCGACGGCTGCGAGCTAGTTTCGCCGATGTTCCGCCCAAGCTCTCCGAGCAACGTCTACCCAATACTCGTCAGCAAAACGCATATGCACTGCTACGAACTGATCTCTAAACAGAAAATGCCGGGTGACGATTGGGCTGGTGCCTCACCGTACGGGTATGATCTTCGGTATCATCATTCCGAGCTTCGAACAGACGCGGGAGGCGGGGAGGATGGGTGAAGACGAAGCATTAGTTTTCGCGGCTGAGCGACATGCGCACCAAAAGGATAAGAATGGCGAGCCCTACATGCTGCATGTCATTCGCGTGTGGATGAAGGCGCGCAGGCATACTTTTGATGAAAAGGTGGGGAGCGTTGCCCTTCTTCACGATGTTGTAGAGGACACGGCCTGCACTCTAGGTGACATTGAGTTTCGGTTTGGAAATCGTGTCAGGCTTGCCGTGGACGCTATCAGTAAGCGCGAGAGCGAGTCCCTAGACGACTATTTAGAGCGAGTCATGAGCGACCCAATCGCTCGGCGCGTGAAGTATTACGACGCCAAGGACAACTTCAATCGACTGCATAAGATTGACGATGTCGAGACCTATAACCGGCTGCACGACAAGTACACGAAGGTCATCGCGACGCTCGCCCGCACACCGGACACAGGAGGCGGGACGTGAAACGCTGGCTTTCAATCAAAGACGTGTGCGAGCAGTGCGGAATTGAGCGCACAACCTTCTATCGTCGTCAAAACAGCCCGAAATGGCCGACCCTGGTTCCGCTCGAAAAAATGAAGCCTCGCATCTATTTCAAAGCAGAAGATGTGGACACCTATCATGCAATGATTGAGGGAGCAGATGGGGGAGTGATCCCAGCCAAAAACGATAATTCCGAAGAATTACAAGGCGCTGCATGATGTTAATGGTGCGGCCGAGAGACACCATACCAAACGTTGCACAACGTCGTTTTGTGCCCCATACCGTGGCTAATTGTTCAGTCATGACGGGGGTGTCAAAGAATGACGTGTTGCAAACTGTTGCATCCTGTTCGCCAAAATCCCGCCCAAAGTGGGGGAGTGATTGGGGGAGCAGCCCCAATATGAAGCTCTCAGCGCGCAAGGTTATCAATGCCGACAAGGGCACGTATCAGGATGGCAATGGGCTCATTCTCGTAAAGCGGGACAAGTCGGCCGGATTCTGGAAATTTCGTTTCTCATTGCACGGCAAGCGCCCTGAAATGGGTTTAGGCTCATTTCCCGCCATATCGCTTGCAGAAGCGCGAGCGCTCGCCGCCGACGCAAGGAAGCTTGTCTCGGACGGGATTAACCCCATTCAGGCGCGCAAGGATGCTGAGACGCAGCGCAGAGGCGTCCCTACCCTCAAGCAAGCAATCTATGATGCACATGACGCCCGCAAAGCGTCCCTAAAGGGGGATGGCAAAGCGGGGCGCTGGCTGTCGCCATTAGAGTTGCACATCATACCAAAGATCGGTGACAAACTGGTCACTGACATTGACCAGAACGTCATCAAAGATGCCCTCTCCCCGATATGGCGCACAAAGTACCCGACCGCTGATAAGGCTTTAGGACGGCTCCGTATCGCTTTGGAGTATGCAAAAGCGTCAGGGCACCAGATCGATTTAGACTCCGTGCGCATGGCGCGGGTTATTCTCGGAGATCCCGGCCATAAGGTTGAGCATATAGAGGCGATGCCCTGGCAAGAGGTGCCAGCGTTCTTTCAGTCGCTTTCCTATGGGTCGGCCACACAGCGTGTGTTAGCTTTCATGATACTTGTAGGCGCCGGAGCCAGAACCACCCCTGTCAGGCTGGCGGAGTATAGCGAGATTGAAGGGGATTGCTGGACCGTGCCAGCAGCGAAGATGAAGGGGAAAGAGGGCCAGAGCGGTGATTTCAGAATCCCACTCAGTGAGCCAGCTTTAGAACTGGTTCAGCTTTGCCGCGATCTAACAGGCGGCAAATGGGTGTTTCCCGGCCCATCGGGGAAACCAATTACAGACGTTCTCACCTCAAAGTTTATGCGAGAGCGCGGGCTAACATATAAGCCACACGGGTTTCGTTCATCGTTTCGAGAATGGATGGCCCACGTAGATATATCGAGCGAGATCGCAGAGACCGCCATCGCGCACAAAGTCGGCAACAAAGTCGCTCGCTCATACCTGCGAGACGATTTCTTCGAGAAGCGCCGCGGTATCATGCACGATTGGGCAAGACACCTCACCGGGGAAGGCTCTGCGGATGTTGTGCCCATAAACGAAAAAACCCCCGCCGAGCGCTGACTAATAGCCAGATCTCAGCGAGGGCCTACACGCTCAACACCGGGGGCAGGTGGAGCTGTGTTCTTTAGGAAGGGTTTATCTCCGCCACTTCAAGTGTCTCCGGCTCACGGTGGGTGGGGAATCTGAATTGTTTGGGCGGTTCAGATTTAGCGCAGGCGTAATCGATCGGTTCATAAAACGTCATCATTCGCGATCTGCTTTCATGAGTACAAGCAGCGCCGTCATGCAACGGGGAGCAAAATGCAAAATAATCATATGAGGGCCTTTCCGCACACGATACGCTTTGCCCTATGAGCGTAGCATTTCGATTCATCATTATGTGTTGCGTTGCCCAGGTGGCGTAGCCAGCCAAGGCTAAAAAAACGAGACCTCCATAAAAAAGGGCCGAGCCTAGGTCATGAACATGCCCTTTTCGAGCTGTTCTGTATTTGTTTTTGCTCAAGGTTTTGGTATAAGATGGCATGGAAAAAGTGACCCCTGAAGTCGTTCGAGAGCTACTAAAATATGATCCGAAAACGGGGGCCTTTGAGTGGAAGCCTCGCGATTTGAAATGGTTTAAGTCAGTTCGGGCACAGAGGGCATGGAATGGACAGTTTGCAGGCAAAAAAGCGGCCACGGCTGTTCACAGCGCGGGTTACAAAGTCTGCACTCTGATGAATAAAGTTTACTACGCGCACCGCTTAGCGTTTGCGCACCATCATGGTTATTGGCCCTCGAAGTGCATTGACCATATAAATGGGGACCGAAAGGATAATCGCATCTCAAACCTGAGAGACGTGAGCCATTCACTCAACATGAAAAACTCCAAGCTTCCAGACAACAATACGTCAGGCTATCCCGGAGTCTATTGGAGCAAACAGAATAAGCACTGGATTGCCAACATATGGGTGGAGCAAGAATTTAAGTACTTGGGTCAACACAAGACCTTAGAAAAAGCTGTTGAGGCCAGAAAAGCCGCTGAAGAAAAATATGGGTTTTTGACCCGCCTCTAGGCACTCAACCCCTCCGCATACCAGATAAGGCCAAGGCCGAGAGCGGCAGACGACACCCCAAGCCAGAACGTCACCTTACTCACAACGCGCCTGCCAGACAGTCGCTGCGGCGAGGATGTAATCCCGCGCCCATTGTGGAGCCGTATTGAACTGTTCAGAAGTGACTGATGCCGGTCGGAGATCGGCGCAGACGGAGGCTTCAACATCTATAGCGACTTCTTCAATGATCGGAGATGATCCAGCTGAGGTTGGTGTCGCGCAGCTCATCAGCGGCAGACACGCCACGAGGAGCAGAGGCACGAGCGTCAGCCACTTGCCTAGATTTTTCAATGTTCTGTTTCCTGATTTCATCTTGCTTGAGGCGAGCTTGGCGCTCACCAATCATGCGTTCCATTTTTCGAATTTGATCGTCTCGCCCTCTCAGCCACAAGAGAAACAAGACACCAATCAGACCGGCAATAATCGCGATCTGAAGTGCTCTACTATTTGCAATGGCGCTTCCAGCCGTTGTCAGCGCCGCAATCATATCTTCGGTTGCTCCGCGGACTCGCGGCCTTCACGAGCGATGCGTTCGCCCATGAACATGCGCCAGAGGCCATAACCAAGCAGGCCAAGGCCGATGAAGATGGCCATGATAACGATGTGGTTGAAGGTGAAGCCCGCTACGAACGGTTCAGTGTTCTTGACCGTCTGAGACGCGTCTTTTGACAATCCATTGATTGCGCCGGCCATTGATCCCGCTCCGGCAAGGATGGCGCCCATGTCCCGCCCTTCTTTGCCCGCTGTCTTCTTGGCAAGCCCGCGATGCGTCTTGCTATCCTCCATAGGCTTAGGCGGCTTCTTAGGGTCTACCTTCGGAACCTTGATCGCATTGCGCGCTGTGACGCTCGTGCGATGCGCCATGAACTCGTCAAATGTGCCGTCATAGCCGACCGCTTCAGCATTCAAGAACTGAGCGTCATCAAGTGTTACAGGCGTTTCAGGTGTTGGGTCGCTGCCCTTTTCTCGCTTCACGTCTTTGCCCCGGGTTGGAATTTCTAGTTGATCGAAAATGTCGTCCTCATCTCGCTCGACTTCTCCGCCAAGCGCCTCGATGACGTCGAAAATGTCGTCATTCCATGAGAGATTGAGCGCAGCGCGCCAGTCCAAGCCCTTCCACAGCAACACTTCTGCGGCGCGGCGACGCTTGAGGCCAAGCATCGGCTTTCCACCTGCGTTGACGTACTCCATCCACTTATCAATAATTGACCGCTCGCTCTCTTGAGCGTTGATCAATTTCGGCAGGGTGTACGCCCGCGCCTTGGTCTCTCCGAAGTTGAAGAGCCAGGACAAGAAAGCCATCGTCTGACCTTCGCTGAGATCAACCGTAATCAACCGATCGAACGCGGGCATGAGCACCGTGTTGAGATAGTGATAAGTCTCATCCCAAGCTTCTTGCAGGGTGATCTCATCTCCTGGCTGAACAGAAGATCCGTCAGCGTATTTGATCAGACCAATCGCAATACTGGCCGTGCCCTCTGGCGTATCGCCCGGTCCCAGCTTTTCCCCAGTGGCATCATCATAGCTATATAGCTTAATGCCCTCGATGCCGTCAGTTGCTAGGTACTGCGCCAGTGTCGCCATGTTCAGTAACATCGCTTGCCCCTGTTCCATTGGTTGTGGTTGGATTCGGTTCGATAATATCGACTGCGTATTGTTTGCTTTCGTCGCGCTCTGGCGGCTCAACCAAGCGTTTCACGAGGTTGATTTCTTCTTCTAACTCTGGACGCCAATCACCGTTTTTGTTGGCCTTGCGCAGCACTTCAATGACGTGATCGATCGCCAAGTTAGGGAAAGATGTTTGAGCGATGCCCTTAGCTGTCCACTTGGTGTTTTTCGCGTACTGCACCGCCTTACGCCATCCGGCGAGATAGCTGTCGGCTTGCTCTTGGATCTTAAGCGTCTGGCGCTTGCGACGGCTCTTAGTCTCAGCCGCCTTCTTTCCCGCTTCAACCCGAACTGGGTCTTTAGATGCCGCCTTCTCCGATGTGCGACGCGTAATCACAAGATAAACCGCCAACATCTGACCCATGACCGGGCATCCGATCGACCAGAAGAGCATGTACCAATAGGTTAGGCCCTCTTTGTACTGGTCTTCCTTCTCACCTTCTTCGAGATCGCCGTTCTTGAGGACATACGCCCAAAAATCGATCCCAGCATCAAAGCGCGGCGGCGCAACACTTAGCTCTGTCTCGCCGTCTTCATCTTCAACGGCTGGCGCTTGAAGTTCGGCTTTGATCTCGTCGCCCTTTGCATCAATCGCCGCATCTGCATCTGTCCGGATCTCGTCAATTCGAGCGTTATAGTCATCGATAGATTCTTGGTCGGCTTTCGGAATGCCCGGAATGCCGTCATCCTCAATCGCATCAATTGAAGACTGAATGCGCGCAATCTCGCTATCCCGCTTTTTGATCAGCTCATCTCGTTCGGATTGTAGAAACGCCAAGCGCTTATCGTCTGTATCTTCGACATCTTCGAAAGCATCCGCCTCGGCCATCATCTCTTGGGCTTTCAGAGTGACAACCCCAACCGACTGAGTGGCTGATAGGAGCGTGAAGAACACCCCTGCGATGACCAGTGTAGTCCCTGCGAAGCGAGCGCCTTCCTGAAAGGCCTTGATGCCCGCAGCAGTGAAAAACACCATGGCGAGACTGATCAGCCAGCCGTACACCATGAAAATGTTCTCTGCGCCGTCATGAGGTGCCCAGCGCTTGGCATACTCCCCATCGAAGTACATCCCGATATAGATCGCGCCCATAATGATGGCAAAGACGCCAACCATCACGAACGAGTTCGCAAACCAATTGCTAAAGTGGTCTCGTATCCAGCGGCCAGCGCCCGCTAGATCATGTTTGTTGAACATGAATTGCCCCTAATTTGTCAGGTCGTTCACTGACTCGATTGCCGCCCCAATGCGGCTTGTCTCTCGCGCATTGTTCGAGCTGTTGAACGGATTGAAGATCGCCCAGAGCAGGACCACCACTGCCGTTGCGAGCGCGGCCCGCTCACGCCACATACGAAGAAGCGCACTGCGCTCAGCCTTGGCCTTAGCTTCCTGCGCCTCAATCAGGTCATTCACCATCGGCTTGAGCTTGGCTTCCATCCATTCGTTAAGGTGGTCACGCAACAGCCTCTCTGTGTCCGTCATGATCCCCTGGCGAATGCTTCCAAGCCTTGCGTCCACAATGTTCATAACGTTGTCAGTCTGCTTCTTGTTCTCGACATCAACATAAGACCTAATTTGATCTTGAATCGCGCGCATGGTCTCCGTGGTTGGCATATGACTGAGCGTGTATTCAAGCTTTGTAAGGCGCTCACGAAGAGCGCTATAATCGCCCCCGTTATCCATTAAAGAACCTCCACGGCTCCGCGAGACTTCAACCAGGGCACATGCGGGGTTAGACGGCTGTGTAGGGCGCGTTCTGCGGCCGACACGGGCATGTTTCCCACAATCTTGCTGGTGAGGTCTGTATGCAGCTTAAAAAGGCGGTCTGCCTCCATGCCATAAGCATCGCTCTCAAACAGATCCGAAATCTCCGCAGGCGGCTTATCTGGCTTCGCCTCCCGCGCGTCCAGCTTGTCCTTCAGCGCCTCAAGCGAAGCAACTGGATCAGGAGCGACGCCGCGTTCGTCCTCTAGGGCTAGCAGGCGCTTAAAGATGTCCTGCAAGATCACCAGCACGTAAGGCATGGGCTTGCTCTGATCGACGCCCCAGGGGTCGAAGCCCTCATCTCCTGGCTTCAGATCAGGGTTGTTGTCACCCGGCGAAGCCAGATCCGCAGAAACCGCATAAGCCTCCTGCGCCATAAGACCTACGGCTTGGGGTTGTCCTTTGACGTACTTCCAGAGGAAGCGCCAAATATCGAGATTGTTGACGATGTCCCATGCGTCGTCGGCTGAAAGCAGCTCAACCTTCTCTTTCAGGCGCAAATCAGATGACGTGTTGTAGGCCGTGGCAGCGCCATTGACCGAGATAGAACCGCTGAACGTGGCGTCATTGTAGAATACCTGAATATCGCCAATACTCGTTCTGCGCCGCATGCCGATCACAGACGCGCCATTTGCGGAGGCTTCCGCCAGAATGCCGAACCCTGCCTCTCTGAAGGTCCAGCCGTCCGTTGTTCCAGACGCAACAGAAACGGTAGAAGATCCCGAAAAGTGCGTCCGTCCGCTTGAATAGCAATCGTCACCGTTGACGTAGAAGTAGCCCTTGCCGCCAAATGTTTCAGACGTGACCCTAAATCGATCGGTGTAAGCCTGATCATTAAAGTGCATCGACTGAATGCGAAGGTCACCAGACCCAGAATTACCAGGCCGGAGATAATACGGTACGTTATCCTGATCGCCGCGATATAGCCCGCCCGTTTCGGTCTTGCCGTCAGAGTCACCGGGCAAACTGGTAAGACCCTGCGTCGTATAGATAACCCCGTTCGCATGGGCAAAGAAGCGCTGGCCGGTCGCACCTGTGCCGGTATACGTGACGCCGCCACATCTGATCCGACCATTCGAGACGCCTGCAAAATAGGAGCTGAAAGCAGGTGTATTGGAGATCGTGACCAGGAAAGTACTCGTACTGATCAGACCATCCGAGCCAACGTGCCAGTGACCTTGAGCTCCGCCTGAGATGGCATACGGACCATCCGGCAAAATGGTTCCGAACGTGCCCACCTCGTGGTGCATCTGAGCGCAGGCACCAAAGTCGTTGGACTGCTGAGTGATCAGGCCACCATTGTAGGAGACCAGGCAGTGACCGCTGGTTGCTGTCTGCATCTTGAAGCCGCGAACGGCAAACCGGGCGCCATACTGCGCTAAGAAGCAGTTTGCACTGGTTGTACTGATGAGCACGTTTGCGGGTGTTGATTCGTCTCGTAGGAAGTAAACAAGGTCCTCTCCTGCCCATGCGCCCTGAACTGACACGCCGCTCGTATAAGTTCCTGCACGGACATAGACGTTTACATCGTAGCCATTCAGATCAAGCGTTTGCGCGATCGTGTCGGCTGCTTTTTGAAGCGTTTGGAAAGCGCCGTCTGAGTTATCTGAAAGGCCCGTATTGGTGTCACTGCCATCAGAACGGACATAATATGTTTGAGCGGCCTGCAATCGGGTGCGCTCTGCCGCACTTACATCTGTATCCGCCCCTCCGACATAGAAAGGATTGTAAGCCGTCGCACCGTCCTCAGAGGTTGGCTCAATGTAATAAGTAAGATCAGGATCAAGATAGGCGAGCCACTGTCCCGCAGAATCCGATACAATCGGATTAGCGGCGGGCGTGGCCAAAGCGCGATCAGTGTACGCTGCCTGATCTGTTGTCGTATCTTCTTTTTTGAAGTTGACCAATGCCCCGGAAATTGGATTCCCGTTCGCATCGATCACCTGCCCACGGACAGGTAAACCGGAAAACGCCACGTTGGCCTCCTGATTTTATTGATTTTCGTGCAGAATCCGCAATGGTGAGCCCAACGAAACAGGCGCGCGCGAATGCAGGGATTAACGATAGATGGGTTTAGCCATACGCTTTTGAGCGACGACGGCAAAACCGCTCGAATAGTCTTTCTTCAAGACGGAAATGAGTTTTATTTAGAGGTCGAAACCACCGCGCTAGCCGCGTTTCTCCCGATGATTGTAGATCTCGCTAACGCCGCTCACGTCGAGACACCGACCTGTATTCAAGTTTCAGGTGCGGAGGCTGTTCTGGACACGACAGGCGAAGTGATGGTGAATCTTGAGGGCACCGCTCAGGCTCAATACTGGTTTGCTCTTCCTCGCGTTGTTTCAGAGAAGCTATCTGTCGAGCTTCAAAGTCTCCTTGGTAACCTCGGACCTTCCAACTCAAAGCACTGACCTCCTGTTTTTCTAATTTGGCAGAGCGAGCGCATTTTGAGGCTTTAGGCTTGGCGCGCTTGGTTGATCGGTAAGGGCGGGAGGCGATGGCATCCGCTCCAATAGCGGATCAGGATTGTTCATTCGATATGCCGCATAGCCCCCGCCCGCCGCGGCGACCAAAAGCAGACCTGTCTTGGTAATGATTGGCATCGATCGCTCCCAATCAACCGGCGCATAATCGTCCAAATACTTCATCGGTCCCACGCCTGCGGGATTGTCGCTGAAGCGATCAGGAAGTGTTGCCCAAGGCTCTTGTTCGCGAACCATGCGGGCGATGCCATCCCGCTGAACGATACGCTCTACTTGAGTGTCTGAAAGGATTTCAGGGGCTTGGTCGCCTATCTGCGCAAGGATAGTTTTCGAAGCGCCTTTCGGGAGAGCCCCAGCTTCTTCAAGATCACCAAGAGCAAAGGATAACTCTTCCTGCGCCTTGGTCTGATCAATCCACCGCGTTTTGGTGCCCGTCCCACCACGACGCGTGAGTTCTGGGCTTGAGAGAGAATTGCGTTCTGCTCCCGAAGGGAGGCCAGCCGTCGCTTCTGCTCCGGCGTCTCCAATTCCAATTTGTGCAGCGGATCTGTCATCGGGTGTTATTCTAGCAGTTGCGCCCATGTCCTGCAATCCGGAACGAATATCACGTTGCGTGTTGCGACGCTGCGCGCCAGGGCCGATACCGTTGGTGTTCACGCCCTGCAAGATTTCTTTCGTGCGCGGATGCGTAATTGCATCATCGATCATGGAGAAGATTGGACCAATGCCAGGAATGCCGTTCTGGGCAACAGGCTGTCTATGCGGAGCCAGCGCATTCACCACAGGAGCCGCTACGGGTGGGGCTGAGGGTGTTGGCGCTACGGCGTTGGTGGGGGGTGAAGCAACAGGGGCTTCTAGTACACGGGCGATGGAAGCTAGTTTATCTTCTGGATTGCCGCCGACCCATTTTCCGAGCCTCTGAGTTTGCCTCTGAATTGACTGAAACGGCACAACCTGTCCAAAAAATGCCGATAACGCTGCATCAGACCCCAAGTCCGATACCGATTGCCCGAGAGCTCTGCGCCATGACGGCTGAACATTATCAAGCGCTATGTCCATAGCCGCCATATTGCGGCAAGTGTCGGAGCCATATCGACTGGCATTGTTGAGAGACGAGACAAAAACGCGGGTTTCTTCGATCAGCTTGCGAACTTCGTCGCCCTTATCACCAAAAACACGCGTCAGGGCGCCTAAAACATTGTCCTCTTTGACTTGCTTGAGGCGTGGCCCATTGGTCTTTTGACCGCGACCAACTGCCGATAAAAGCGTGTCACGCACCGACAGAAGTGCTTGCTGTTGTTGTTGTTCCGAAAGCCCCTCAAAAGAGCGCTTCATCACATCAAGTTCATATGGCTTGTGCGCATCTCTCAAAAAGCTTTTGCCGAACTCTAGAGCTTCAAGGTTTCCGTATTCATCGCCGTACTGTTTGCGGATGACGTCGTATTGGCCGTCCGTGGCGGCGTTCAGACCATTTAGAAGACGTGTTCTCAGCGAGCCAAATCCACCTCGCAGCGCCTCATCTCCGCCCCGCTGGCTGAGCTGGCGCGCTTTGCTCTGCATCCAGTGGGCTGCCGCAAGCGGTTTCTCACTCAGCAGAAAATCGAGATCTTTGCCCTCACCCGCCGCGATCGTTCGCAACGGTTCATAGAGCTTGCTCATGCCCGGGCCTTCTAAAATGCCCTTGAGAGCCTCAGCGCCCGCCTCATTGGTTGGTCCTGCCTTTAAGAGCGGTTCGTAGCCTTCCTGGCCGATTTGTGATAGCACTTCGCGCGATTGGTCTTCAGCACCGAGCCGTGATTGTCGCCCTAGCGTGTCTTGGATTGTCTCAGTGAGATATTCCTTAGACTGGCCCAGGTCTTCACTCACTGCGTCGTCAACAATGCTGTGACCACCGCGACGCAATTGGGAAGTGCCCCTTAGATGATCTACAATGCCATCCGCAGAATCTGGAAACGCCTCACTGACAAGATCTTTGAAGCGGACAGGGAGGCGAGGGCCAACAGCGCCGAGTTCGAGCGCATTTTCCGTCGCGCCACTGAGGGCAGCAAGACCTTCACTGTTAAGGGTGACGCCCTGGTCCCTCAAGAAACGCTCGACAACGCGAAGGTCATCGGAGGAAACAGGCGTTCCGTTGGTCGCATCGAGGACGCTGGCGAGAGCTAGCGCGTTTTCACTCGGTGGAGCCTTGATCAGCCCCGTTGCTCGACCTGCGCCGTAAAATAATGGCCCCGCCGCCCAAGCGACAGGGTTCGTTCCACCCTCAACAAGTGCATTTAAACGCTCTGGCGCGGTCCCCTTACTCTCACCAGCGGCTTGTCGGTTAGATTCACCAACAGTGGCCTCGTAGACCGCGTTTTCAGCGCCACCTAAAGCTCCTAATCCAACGAATTTCCCTAGACCCGTTTGAGGAATAAGCCTCATACCCGTATTCGCGACCGCAGTGCCGCCTGTGCCCGCAAAGCCTGCAATATCACCCGCCATGGCCCAGCCAGGCTGATCTTCACCAGCAGCGCGCACAGCGTCCCGTGTATTCGGATCAAGCACGGACAAAGCGCCTAGGGTCGCCGCGTTACCGCCGCGCACGACCATAGCCTCTGGTCCGGTAATCTCTTTGCCTTGCTGGCGAAGGTAGATGTCACGGGACTCGGCCATATCCTTGTTGGCGGGTCGATAGAGGTTGACAGCACCCGCCGCGATCTCGCGTTGACGCTCCATATCGCTTTGTGCGGTTTCAGGCTGACCTTGCTCTAGGAATTGAGCGAACTCACTTTTCGTCTGCTCAGCAGGCGTGACAGGCGCAGCCTCTAAGAACTGCGCAAATTCACTCTTCTCTTGCGGCTGGCTCATGTGCCAGATGCTCCGAGAGCCGACAGAAGATCTTGCTTGCTCGCCGCATCAAAAATCTCACCGTGAGACAGCTTGAAATCATTCTCCCATGCCTCAAACTCGGCCTTCGTCTTCGGATTGGCCTGCAATAATGACTGCTGCATGGCCTGATCGAATTGCGCCCGCTTCATCATCATGAAAACAAGTGCCTTGTTACCCTCACGAGTTGTCAGGATGTTCGGCGGAATGCTCAGCAAGAACTCGCGATCACCGTCAGACATTGGACCCGGCAAGTTCTCCTTCAGCGCAAGACCAAGCTTGGCTGTCAGACGTGTTGCAGCCTCTTTGGCCGGCACATCGTCACCTATATCAAGGCCGACCATACGCCCGACTTTCTGAATGTTCAGAAGCGCCTCAGAACCGAAGCCTGTATAATCGATCTGATCAATAAGCGTATTCATCATTTGGGCGTCTGCGAGCGTCTGACTAGCCGCGTCGCCAGAAACCATAATGGTGTCCATACGATCGGATGCTGACTTGCCGCGAGCGCTAGAGAAAGCGTCCTCACCTTTTTGGCTGACTGTTACTAGCGGATCACGTTGAGGTCGATTTCCGAGAAACTCCATCGTTTCACGCGGATTCGTCGGATCGTATTGGAAAATTCCCTCGTCCGTGGTCACAGTCTTTAGGTTCGGGGCGATAGGCTTTGGATCAACCGAAGCAATGGGATTGCCCTGAGCATCAAAGCGCGTCTGCCCTTGGCTGAGGGTGAACGGGTCAGCTTGCTCGATCTCCGGCACGCCCATCCGAAGTTGTGTTCGCAGCATGGCGAGATCTTCATCCAATGCCGCGTCAGAGAGGTCATCCATCGACGCGGGCATAGGCACACCAAATTGCTGTGACATGCGCTGCGCAAAGCCCATGCGGGCCTCAACCGGCATCTGACGCATCTCCGAGGCGCTATTAAAGAGGTTTTCGAGATCCTGTGTGCGAAGCTGCGATTCTTGTGCGCGTTGCTGTTGATCCACCTCGCGCCCCATGCTCAGCGCATTGAAGCCGAGCTCCGGCGAGTACGGCATGATCTTTTTAGACGCACCAGCAAAGTCACCGGCAGAGGTCATGTCACCAAACTGCTGAAGAGCATTCTTATATTTAGCGTCTTCGCGCATTCCTTTCACAGCGGAATACGTTTCCGGTGCCAACGTCATACCGACAGTCTGAGCGATTTTGCTGAATGCATTTTCCATCAGAACCAAGCTCCCGCCGCTGCACCAATTCCTCGCGCTAGGAGGGTGTGGTTATTCATGCCCTGATTGAAGTATGAGCTTGCGTTTGATGCGCCTCGATTGCTCTCAAGGCTCGCTACCTGACTTCCAAACTGGTTGGCCTGTGATGCCTGCCCCTGTGCGCCCACAAAGCCACCATTCAGAGCGTTCCAAACCTGACCAACCGCAGCATTTTCGTTTCGCTTGTTCTGGTCATTCATTGCAGTCAGATAGTTTCCAGAAAGCACATTCCCGCCAGCGCCCGCCGCATCCGTGATGCGCTTAAAGTCAGCCTCGGTCGTATTCATCATACTCGTGTAGAGAGGGTTATTCGTGTAATCAAAGCCGCCACCGGCAACACCTGTTTGACCAGATGCCGCAACAGGCTCTGAGAATGTAGGGAGCGTTCGCCCCTCGCCCTGTCCATTCTCTGACCAATGATACTTTCCAAACTCAGCCGCATCGATACTATTGTCGCCGTTGGCATCCCAGCCCCGTCCGACGAGGGAATTTACATCTTGTGGGCGAAGCGCGTTAAAAGCGCCGTTCAGCCCCTCGCTGCCAGTCACATAGGTTCCGTAGTCTGCCTCGCCTGCTTGACCTGGCTGACCTGTGATCGAGAGAGCGTTCTGAGGCTGCGGCGCAATACCCATGAAAGACATGCGCGCATCATCCCACGGCTGTTGCTGCTGAACGCCGTAATTGAACATCTCACGCATTAGCGCGATCGATTTGTCTGTAGACTCATTCGTGGCGTTGACCGCAGCATTGGTTGCGTTGCGGCCAGTGAGGTCACCAACGAAAGAACTTAACCAGCTCATTAAAACCCTCCTGCCCCGAAGTCGCCAAACTCTGTTGAGGCTAACTCTAAATTGACGATTGCTTGCCCCGTCATTGGGGACCCCGCACTATCGGTAACCGTCACCTTTTGTGTGCTATAAACGTATGATCCAGCATCAAGAGTGCGCGTGAACGAGACATCAAAGCTGCCATCTGCAACCAAGCTCGTGGGGCTATTCACCGTGACCGAAACGCCCGCCGCCCGCTCCCAAGCAATGCTGTAAGGCGCTCCGCCAGAAGCGACCGCAATCGAGATCGTCTCAGTTGTGACCGTGCCCTCACCATAGGCCGAAACGTCCGTCTTGGATGGCGTTACTGTGATGTCCGTTGTCACATCTTCAGCCGCCGCCTCTTGATCAGCCGTCACCAACCCATCAACTTGCGCCCGAGCTGTGGTTACGCCGCTAAGCACCTGACCAATCGAGTTTT
>ERZ1740070.1453-NODE-1453-length-14821-cov-15.199106_pt1 | contig 14821 bp, 17 predicted proteins | sample MGYA00581734_ERZ1740070 | MGnify/ENA primary metagenome ERZ1740070 (study PRJEB43018, sample SAMN04849744) | marine metagenome | isolation source: floating plastic debris | place: Pacific Ocean | collected 2008-09-01 | study: EMG produced TPA metagenomics...
AACCGCGCTATTCGTGGACAAGCTCCCCTCCTTGACCTAAAGAATTTTCAAGTGAATCCTAACTAATGGTTGCATGATTGGTATTATGTTATCACTTATTACTCATAATCAATGGGTAGCTCCATTAGTCATAGTCATCGGGTAGCCGGTTGTATGATTTCTCGGATCGTTGCCCATCCGGTAGGGCTATCTTTGTATCGAATGTAGGTGACTACCGTTCTGCCGCTGAACACCCATGATTCACCACCGTCTTTTGGCGTTCCTTTTATAGCAAACCTGGTTTGTTCGGTTGCCATGTTGCCTTGTATTAGAATACTTTCGACATCATTTTCAATAAATTCTAATGTGAAATTTGTTAGTGTCCCTATCAAACTATTTATTACATCTTCCCGTCCGGTTTTCAAATCGTTGTAACCGAGCGCTTTTACGACTTCGGGATGGTGCAATGATCTGATTTTCTCGATGTCTTTATTGCCAAAAGCTTCTCGAATAGCTTTACCATGATTGAGGATCTCGTTTTTGGCGGTATTATCTTTAAGGTCCTTCTTATTATTAACGCGCACAAAATAGCCTTCATAAAACAAGCCTGTGGGTTCATCATTATCTGAGAACTGAACGGATTTCATATGATACTCATCTTCACTAACCCATCTGTAATTATAGATCCGGTAGGTACCCTTTGGCTCGCCTTCGAAGGTGAGTTTTAACTCTACATCTCCCTCCTCGCTAACCTCGCCCTTACCTGCTCCCGATCTGATTGCTCCAAAACTTGATAAATGGCCGACTTCTCCTGTTTTTGGGTTGTATGACCAAAATATATGACCGTTGGGCTCAGGACCGTCTATGATAGACAAAAGAGAATTATCCGTATTCAGCTGTTTCGTTACCGTATGGTGGCCTGGAATTTTTATGGTCTCTGTTCCATTTCCCCAATTATGCGTCCAGTCGTCATTTTTTAAAGTCCATTCGCCAATAAACTTTTCGAACGGATTCTTAGCTGCATTATCTGGATTTCTGCCATTGAGCTCATAAGTAATCGTCTCTATTTGCGCCCTGAGGTTGGTTATCGCAACGAGCAAGAACAGTGGAAGTAGTGCTTTGGAGATTTTCATTCAAGTATCGTTAACATCAGATTGAGTCAACGGGCTTATGGACCAAAAGTTACCTGCGATGTGCGGATAGACAGGTTTTTTAGTCTGTCTATCATAGTGTCGCACTTAACGTTACTGATGTGCTATTATCTCGGGCAGTATAAATGAGGTCAATAGTTCGTCTGCTTGCTTATGCCCATAGCGTGTATTGTATGCTGTAGATGTAATCACAACAACCGCGTCCAACTCTTTGAACGTAAATATCTTATTCCCGCCATTGCCGGAACAATAGGCTGTGCTGTATTTTTTAGAGTTAATGCTGTAATCTCTTATCCACCAGAGATAGCCGTAGGAATTGGGCTTAAATGATGTCTGAATTTGCAAGCTAGTACTATTTGCCACCCAGCTTTTAGAGATAATTTGTTTACCCTCCCAAACACCTTCCTGTAAATATAATTGTCCGAAATCAGCAAAACCCTTGGCGTCTGTTCTAAAGTTCCCTGCCGTACTGGGCACATCCTGAGGGGTATAAAACCATTTATATTTCTTATTTCCCAAAGGCTTAAAAAGTTTTTCATGGGCATAGGCCTCTAATCCATTTGGAACACTTTTATCAATTATATCACCCAGTATCACCACTCCTGCGGTAAAGTAGCGCCAAGTTTTACCGGACTCTCGCATACTATCGATAGGAAGATCTAATGCCCACTTGACCCAGTTCTCTTTATCGTACATATACTCTTCGTTTCCCGGACTGTCGAAGTTATTATCGTCACCGAGAAAATTGCTACTCATAGTTATGAGGTCTTTTATGGTGATCTTACCCTTGTCAATTGAATAGTTTTTATAATCTTCAAGACTGTAAAAATCTGATAGACGTTGATCAAGTGATTCTATATATCCTTCGTCTAGGGCGATTCCAAGAACAGCCGATGCGATTGATTTACCCACTGATCTAGCATCATGTAAATCATCTGCATTTGTATGATTATAGTATTCTTCAATAAAAACTTGCCCATGGTGATATACAACCACGGCATGGATGTCTTTATAGATATTTTGATTTATGGAGTCCCTTAAAAGCGCTAGTCTATTGTTACTTTCTTTGTTTACCTGTTTGTTTTTTGGAGGGCTGCAGTGTATGCATAAAACAGGGGAAAGTAGTAGTAGTATTTTATACATCTTTTGGTTATTGAATTCTTAAGAGGTTTTCTAACAGGTTTGGCAATTAAAATGAGCCTGGATTTCACTCCAAAGGTTAATCCAGCGCTTTAAGTAGTTCGCCCACTATATCATAGGCTCTGGCATGACCGTATCTCGGGCCATAAGCGCTCGAGGTCAATGCTATGACCATATTTTCCTTCGGAACAACTACCAGATGGTTCCCACCTCTTCCGGAGGCCCAGAGGTAGTCAAATTTTCTACCGTTAAACTCGCGTTGTGTTTTGTACCATAGCATTCCGTAAGCATCGGTAAACGACCACCAATCAGAAAGATCAAAGGCTTTTCGCTCGAGTAACATTTTGATATAATCTGGCTGAACGATTTGCTCGTTGGCCCATTTACCTTCATTGGTTACCAATACACCTAACTTGGCAAAATCTAGGGTTGACAAATACAGCGTTCCGGCTGCCACCGTTTGGTTAGCGCCATTCGCGTACCAGTAAAACTCCTTGATTCCTAAAGGATCAAATACTTTTTCCCTGGCAAAATCTCTAAGGCTCATTCCGGATTTCTCCTCAATGATGGCTCCAATCAATGCGGCATTTATATCTGCGTAAACGAAGCGTTTACCAGGCTCTTCGGCCAACGGTACACTGAGTATATAGCTGACCCACTCGTCCATTCCCATCCACTGTCCTGCATTCCCGGGCGTTTGTCCATCATCTGAATCCGCATCTAACCCCGAAGCCATATCAAGTAGGTGCCGAATCTTAATTTGTTTGTAGTCTTCATGGATAGATGGATATTTCTCTTTAGGAAAGAATGAATAGACATTCTGATCCAGGTTTTGGACCAGCCCCTCTTTCAATGCCACGCCCAATAGTAAAGAGGTAATACTTTTACCCGCAGACCGGATATCATGAATATGATTTCTCCAAAATGTATTGTAGTACCATTCCATAACTAATTTGTGGTCTTTGATGACCACTAAGCCTATAAAATCCCTATGCTCCAAACTGTCAAGCTTTAGAATGAGCGCATTGATGGAATTCCGGTTGAATCCAGCTTCTTCCAGACTGGCATAGGGAAGGTTGGGTACGGGTGGCCTTTGCCCCCAGGAGTAGATAGATACCAGCAAGTAAAATGAAATAAGGAATAAACGCATGAGTTTGGTTATAAATAACTGATTTCTAAAGTAGATAGCAAAACTCACCCTTAGGCTTGACTAAAAATTGTACGAGATTAACATTTATACTTTTCCCTTAAAATTTTTCTGTATTGGCCAGGGCTTATGTCAAAGTAATGCCGAAAAATATGATTAAAATGGCTTTGATCCGTGAAGCCACAGTTATAAGCAATTTGGGTGAGAGAGTGGTCGGAGTCCAATAGTTGTGGAATAGCTTTCTTTAATTTTATTAGCCTTATATACTCTCCCAGACTGGATGACAGATATTTTGGAACTGTTCGTGAGATATGGACGGGATGAACGCCTAGTTGTTCCGATAGATACTGAAGACTAATGGTGAATGTATCGTACTGCAAAAGTTCTTTTAACTTGTTTACCCATTCGGGTACTTTTTTATGATAAATCGCTTTTTCTTCGCCCAGAGCGTTACAAATCTGCATCAGCAACAATTCGGTAGACACTTTGCTATATGAATCGGCAATCAAAAATTCCTGATACAGTTTTGCAAAGAGCACATGTACTTTCGGGTCTTCAACCAACTGACTGCCTTCGAATGTTTTCAGGTCTATATCGTTTTTATTGAACCAGCTTTTTTCAAACTCTAAGTGAAAGCCTGAAGCCTCATTAGAATGCCGGACCCCATAATGGCCTTCCTGCCAGTTGTTGAACATTAAGCTTCCAGGAGGTAATAAGGACTTTACCTTTTTATTGCAGTCGATCATATTTCCATTCAGCACATACATGAAATAAGGATTTTCATGATAGTGCCACGGTGTTTTCTCAATGGTGTAGTTATACTGCGACAGGACAATTTCATTGAAAGTGACCTTGATATCCTGGGTGCCGTAATACTTTCCTTTTTGAGAAACTTTCATTCTTTGGTTTGTTGCACGATTATCTTTAAGGTTAACTCAGTTGATAAATGCTATCCATAATATGCTCGATATTTACCTCATCATTTTTTTAGTAATGCTACCTATAGGTGTAATTAGCCCGATAAGATTACCCGCCACATCTTTAAACCAAGCAAACTCTCTTCCATCAGGTAGTTTAATTGGTTTTACAAATACCTCTCCACCGTTTGATTCAATTACTTTCAGGTCAGAATGCAGGGAATCAGTTTCAATATAAACGGTCACATAATTTTGGGGATCGTCCGGTCCTAATTTATTAATATGTCCACTTAAAGCGTCTTCTTTTCCTGTATCAATAATTGCAGAATTTCCGTGTTTATTTAATTTCCAATCAAAAACTGCTCTATAAAATTCCGATGTTTTTTCAATATCACTGCATCCTATTTCAAAATGCACTACTGTCTTTTTCATAATTTTTTAATTAATGGCAACTATGTATAAATGCGCATACCGCGTAAAAAGGATAGCAAATGTTTGTAAGTATTTGTATCATGAGTATTAACTGTCAAACTATTCTAATCTAAGATTAATTGACTTTATCACCATCAGTTCTTAATGAAACTAAAATAATTGGTGGCGATTACCTATTCTGTATAAATATGAAGATAGTGCATTATTGCTAGTATACGTTTTCTTGAGTAATCTCGTAGAGATCTTTTTCAGCAACACCAATTGCTTCTTTCTAAATAGCAAGATCCTCTGCCCGACTATAATCCGACGGGCTCCGCGATGCTGCGAAATGACTTTCAAATAATGCAGGTCTGAAGTTTAACTGAGATTTCGCGAATAGGTCGATGAACCGCTCTATTTAAGACTAGTTGAATTTATCGCTTGTAAATGTTATTTGTCCTTAACATAACTACCGCAATTTCATCAGTAAGCCTTAAGAAATCCTCATAAGAATTATTCGACAATACCACAACCGTTTTATCCTGATCCACCAACCTCAAAATAATGGAATAATATCCAGGCCAGGCCCCTGCGTGGTAGATTATCGGCTCAAACCCCTCTTCGTCTATTGTAAAAAAACCAAAACGGTAGTCAACTTCCTGCCCATTGTTAAATTGGCGCTTTGGAGCATCTTCGTCAAAGATATTTTCCTCGAGAAGTACACCTTCACGAAGTTCATTGTTCCAAATGGCCAGATCCTTCAAGTTGGAACTTATATTTCCATCGCCGGTGATGGCATCCAAGTACTTCACAAATTGATATGTATTCACGCTATCCGGTAAGACCCCCATTTGAGTCTCCTTGAAATCATAATCCTGCAGGTTACTTCTGGTTAAGTACCCATAGGCATAATTTTCTATTTTTTCATTCTTACTTCTTCGGGTGTTATATACCCGGGTACGCTTCATCCCTAAGGGGGTGAAGATATTTTTCTTCAAAAATTCAGAGTAGGGCAGACCCGAGACCCTTTCGATGATTATGGATAACAATGCGTAACCCGTATTCGTATATTTGAATTGTTCTCCCGGTTCAAAGAGTAATTTGGGTTGATATTTTTTCAATAAAGACACAATATCAGCATTCGTAGCATATTTTGATTTGTCCCATTTTTTGTAGAATAATCCGACATAGTCTACTAATCCAGACGTATGCCCCAGTAGATGCTCAATGGTAATCCCCGGATATGGAAAGTCGGGAATGTATTTTGTCACCAAATCTGTGAGTTTAAGTTGGTTTTCTTGGCTAAGGAGCAGTATGGAGTAGGCTGTAAATTGCTTCGCACAAGATCCAATATCAAATAGGGTGCTATCATTTAATACTGTTTGATCTTCAAAATTTGCATATCCATAACATTCACTAAAAACCTTCTTGTTCTTATCCAGGATCATTAGGCATCCGTTAAAGCGATTTGAACTGTCCTTGAGGTAGTTCATATCCAGAAGATTTTCTACTTCTGAAATCATATCCCCCGAAACGGATCGTGGTTTTGTTTTTGGATACAATAAAGTGGGATTGGAAACCTCGACTCGTTTTAGCCTCCCTGCCTTTTTGAAAATAAATTTCAAGAAGATCCTGGAGTGATTGGCTTCTTGAGAGGACAATTGACAAATGTATTCCAGGCTCTCTTTTCGAAATAAGGTATCTATAGAGAGTTTTCCCACGGCTTTGGAATAAATTGGGAGATTTTCAATTAGGTTTTTGTATTCCCTAAATTCCTTTTGATTTCCTAACTCCCGATTATTTAAAAGGCGTATAAATTCTGTGATTTTCTCTTTTTCCGATGTATGCTGGCCAAACAAACCGTTCCAAAGTAAAAGAATGGAAAAAATACACAGTATGGACTTATTCATTTCTGACTAATGCTAGCGGATAATAGTATTGGCCAACAATCTAAAATGGTTAATGACGATGACCTACAGTGAAGAAATATTAAGATAATGCATCATCATAGTAAACGTTTTTTTACGTCATCTCGTAACGGAGTGGAGAGATCTTTTTCAGTAATACAGGGTGCCTCTTTCTAAAGGGCAAGGATTCCCTGCGCGACTATGATCTGGCGGGCTCCGCGATGCTGCGGAATGACTTTTAAAATTAAGTTGATTCGTTTAAATCTTAAATTCTGACAATTGCCTGAAGTCCAACCGGGGCGGACTATTGTTGAGAGTTAGGTCGTAGGACCCCACCTACGACCAGTTGGGGAGTCATCTATACTTCTCATCAGATACCAACTTACCGTTAGTGTCGTATGTTTTTATCCTCGTCAACTTACCGTCCCTGAATTGTTTTTCTTCACCAAATGGAATCTTAATCTTTTCCAAATCTGGTTTTGGTGTTAGATAATTTATGATTTTTCTTGAATACTCCATTACCAATATTCCTTTATCGTAAACTTTCATTTTTTGAACAAATGAATCGTTGATTACAGCCCCAGTCCAACTATTTGTTAATTGAAATGTACCGTATTTTTTGTCATACACAGTCCTTCGTATAGAATTGCCATTATTGTCATAGGTCAGCGTATCACTGAATTCTAGGTTGTGATGAGAACCGGAGTTTCCATAGCGTCCGTGGTCAATCCATTGTCCAACTTTAACAAAATTGAATATATTGTCTTTGTCTGTCTTTAAAATCCTTAACGTCCCCTTGCTATATACCTGCCTTTTGGGATCGTTGTATTCTAAGTCTTTAAAAAGTTCACCTGTCTCTGTAATAACATTCTTGTCTTCAAGTGTCAAAATACCTGAGTACTGATTGTGTAATGATCTCTGATCACTTATAACCAGTCCACAAGATGCCGTTATTAGAGATGAAATTGCTATTAGAAGTTCTTTTTTCATTGAATTATTTACTTCTCTGTTCACAGCATCCGCTACGACCCAATATTCGCTAGAGCGTCCGCTCAAAACTTACTCAATATAGACTAAATCGATTAAACCTGGGGCACCACTTTCATAGGAAGCACAACTAATCCATATCCAAGCAATAGGATCATTAACAAAACCGGCTTCAACTGGATTGTTATGAATATAACTTAACCGCTGATCCATCATTTCTGAACTAATTCTCTGCCAAGCTCAATTAGGGGTTCATATTCAAAAATGGCACATGTTCCTTCCGATAAGTTTCTTTCACCCTTTTTGACGGTTTGGTTATTGTCCATTTCCCAATCAAAAATGTAAATGTGTGCCTGAAATACCTGATTTAGCTCTGTGTAGTCCCATCCTGATTGGTCTTCTCTCCACTTATAGTTTTCTTCTCGGTCAATAATCTTTATTGGTTCGCCATTTTCAAAATAGATAATGGTGGTCAGGCGTCCAAATGAGAGACCAATTTCCTCTTCGATTTTCATAAGCGCTTTTTAATCCGTGAATATTTTGATAATTCCTCCACCATCGAAAGCACGATTGTAAACTTCAGTGGCGTCAAATTCTTTTGCGGTCAGGGTCATATTACTTTCAATTTTATCGACCGCCTTTTGAATTAATGTGATGGATTCTGACTGTCCGTATACCTGAAAGGTTATGTAAAGTAAGGTGAGTATGATCAGGTTCTTTCGCATTTTAAAACATGTCCTCAAAATATCTGTAAAACCAATATAAGACTTATTTTCTCTTCACTCTCGACTGTTCAAAGGAATCGAATAACGAGGCATCCATTTCGAAATAATTGGTTATGAAGTCATGAAGTTCCCAGAACTCTTGATCATTAACCTCATCAAAGTCTAAGACTTCCAACTCCTCAGCATCCAACGCCCCGGTAGTGGCAAATCTTCGAAAATTCTGTTCGTTTTTGAAAGGCCAGCTTGGTAGATCCAGGTTGACAATCAAATCCTGATGTTTTCGACAATGTGCTTGCCATAAGTCATGTTTATTTTTTGTTTTTCTAAATGTCATTGGAGTATTTAATCGAGCTCTAAACTTAGAAAATCGGAGTATTTAATGCTTTCATCATCTAATTCATTCAACCTATTGTTAATTAGCTGATTGACTTGATTCCAAAGTGAAGGATTCAGCTCCCAGAATTCGGACTTTACGTTCAGCACCGCTCGCAACAAGTCCCCCTCATAGAGATCGCCTTCTGCAAAGAGATCTTCGGATAATCTTTCGATAGCCAACGGAATCAAGAAGTCAAGCCCGATATGCTGGCCAACCATAATCCGTAAATCTTCAGTGTTATACTCATTCAACGGTACTTTTCTAAGTCGATGAACAGTCTTTACAAGATGGCTGGTGTAAGTAGGTTCACCCCAACTAGTCTTTTCAAGACTGTCAAGGCTCTTGAATTTCCAATTGGCTTCCAGCTTCATTTGTCCTTTAATTCGTTCTTCAGCGCAATAGCCTCCGGTTCACCTTTCTCGACAGCCTTTTCCAAATATTCAATGCCCTTATGCGTTTCCCCTTTACTGATCAAGAATTTAGCATAATGAAATTCTAAAAGATCAACAGGAAGAGTTGCCGATTCAAAAGCCAGGTCAAAATTCTTCTGAGCCTCCTCCGTTTCATTTTTAGCTTGATAATACAACGCTAGATTTCGTGCCGAATAGGCCAGTTCGTTGTTTTCCGTGCTACGAGCATGATCAAGCTGCTGCTTCGCTTCTTCCAGGCGGCCAAGCTGAATTAGTGCATACCCTAAATTATCATACGCATATCCGTAATTCGACTCTATTTGAAGGGCATTCTGAAAATTTGGAATGCTCTTTTCATATTCTCCAACTCTCAGGAGGTTGTAACCCATATTATTATACGTATTAGCTCTTAACAGCTCATCTTTTGTTAAGAAAAGAACTTTTTGAAACGTAGAGATGGCAGCTTCAAAATCATGATCCTCACATTCCTTATAGGCCTGATGGAGTAAATCATTGGCCTCCAGTTCGGCTTTATTTACTAATGGGGATGGTGATTCATTTAACAAATCCATTGCTTTCTCAAACTGTGATCTAAGCTCTGAGGGAAGTTCATTTAGCCATTCTGGTGTATCTTCATCTCTTAATTTTGAATAGGAGGCCAAACTGAACGCCATAACCTCATTGGGCATTTGGGAGATATAATTCCATTTGGTTTCCCAAAAACCATCGCTGGCCCTTCCTCTGTCCGTTAGGTTTTGAGCCAAGGGAATGCCGAAACCAAAATAGATACCGGCAAGAAAAATAAATAACTCGGTATCTTCTCCTGTGTCAAATTTAAGTCCACTTTCTAGCAACCGAATTTTTATGAATTCGTAAATCAAACTAAAAACAAGCCGATTTGACCGTTTTGTAATGCTTTTGGCAATGTGAAGTTTGTACCCATTTATTAAGATTTCAGTTTCAGCTTCGGAAGACTTCCCTTCTGACATATAAGGTACTCCATAGGAATCCCTCAAATCCTCATGGATTTCAAAGACAATTTTTTCCGGATCAATGTCCATTAATTCACCGAGATCATCGATGAGAGGTTTTATTGCTGTACCCTTCGAGGTGAAGGTATTTGGGAAGTAATCCTTTGAAATTAATATCTGTTCACTTTGTCTATTGGGATATCCATAGGCTTGAATCAACCATTTGAAATTATCCTCAACCCAATTGCGGTCTGTTTCAGTTATTATGAACTTGGTCGCCTTGGCTTTTTTGTTGAACCCGAATAATTTCATTTGATGGCCATTGTATTTGATTTAATTAAGCAAGTGTTTCTTGTTTCCCACAAAGATACTTGCTTGAAAAAAAAGTTTTCACAGCGGGTTCGTGCCGAGCATCCCAAATTAGCCCAATAGGCTCTTGTTTATCTATTTCGATGGTTACTTCAATAGCCCCAAATATAAATTCATACCGCCATGAAAAAGCGAGCCATCTGACTTTTCTTGGTTCAAACCCAAGTTTGATTAGAATCCAAAAAGGAGAAAGTGAAATGGGGGTTATTTCATCGGGTATTCGGTTAAAGGATATTTTGTTGATTTCTGTGTATTGAATAGCAAGTGCGTTCATCTCTTTTGATCCCTTTAACCTGAAAATGAGTCCCTTGATAAGCTGGTCCAGGTGAGGCCTGACTGAGAAGTGCTTTATTCGAAACCATTCACTCAAGACATTGAATCGTCTTTCGATGGGTTTGAAGAAACCAATACCGAAAATTTTATACTTAAACCGCTCTTTGAACGTAAGTTCTCTTCCGTACCTGTCAGCCATTTGACGGGGAACTTTGCCATCAGAGGATATCACAAAACTTTCCAAATGATCGACTTGGCTTTTAACATATTGGTTAAGATAATTCTTTTAAAAACAATTCGAGCGGATGCTCTTGCTAATAGTTAGGTCGTAGGGCCGCTAGCGCTTAACCTAAGACCAGCGGGGATGTCCTTTCAAGTTTGCACTGAGCCAAAACGTTGTATTTTGTTTTTATTTTATTCATTTCAAAAGCCAAATCAACGATTTGGCGGTGTTTGTAATAGCTTTCGTAAACCACTAAACGTCCTATTTGCTATATACAGTGTTACCAACTTTTTTATAGTGTATTTTCAAATCCGATTTCTTCTAATTCGGTTTTCAGAGCTTCAAAATTTTCAATTTCTGAATTTAGCTCCAAGACCAATTCTTTTGAAATAGGATTACCAGCGAATACACTTTCTATTAATTCAATTTTAAATTCTTGTTCATAATATTCTTCCGCGCAAGTCTTGTATGTCACTGCATGTCCATCCAGTAATTGAAGAAGGTCACTAGATCCGTCTTTATAATTGTCGTTTGGCAGTTTTATGTCACCAATTTTCCAGTCATTTTGAATTGACCAAATACAGAAAGTAGTTCCAATACTTTTTACTGGTTCGCCATAAATGAACTCATTAAATTCTTCTGGTAATGAATCCAAAACTCCATTGAAAATTACCTGCTTTAATTCGGGTTTTGGGTTCTTTTTTCGCTCCAAACAGTTTCTCTTTGAATGACTTTTTTTCTTCTATCTGAATTTGTTTCCAACCGTTCATTTGACTTTCATGAGCAAATCCATTTATGCAAATTCCATTTTCAGTAAAAAGAATCAACATTTGGTCGCCTTGTCCATTTCGCATTTCGCAAAACTCTTCATCTTCACTCCAATTCTTTTGATATGAGTAATATCTATATTCCCATTCTGGGCTAATAATTGCTTCTAAAGCAGAAATCGATTTACAAACCTTCTGAAGGTTTGAAGGTTTAGGGATTTCGTCTAGATTTTCAGTTGAAAGCATTTTTTATTTATTGTTGATAACGTCAAACTAAGCTCTGTCGGCTTAGCTTTTCTGGTATCTTAAAAGTATCTGTTCCAAATGCTCTTTGCAAATAACTAAGTAAGCCGATGAAGCTTAGTGTTTGTGTGTGCCCAGCATGGGCATCTGGTATCGAAGATACCAAATTATTCCAGAGGGTGTAAGTCCCTTGTGCACGGATTCGTAATCCGAAGCACTAGCAAGTCGCAAGGTGGTTTACCGTGAGGTTTACACTGAAGGAAGCGAGACTGCAAACCCCGGTTCCAACGAATAGGAACTGGATACAGAGGCTGTAAAGGTCGGATGAGGTAGCACATCATACTGACGTCCAAAGGGTAGGTAACTATCAAGTGCCTTTGCAGTAGATCCAGTGGATATTGGGGGAAGGAATATGTCCTTACCTGGGGAGATCTCAGACTTCACGAGTTGAAGATTGAGAAGTCAGCAGAGGTCATAGTAGCTACTGGTAACAAGCCCTGAAAGACAGGGAGGTCTTACAAGGTAGTGAAGGACTGAACGTATTGTGAAACGAAAATTCGTATAGGAATCTATTGATAGCCTATACTTAAAAGTAGTGGAAAGAGAGAACTGGTGCAAAGAGCGGTTATCTTATGCTTTACGAACCGCCAAGTACGAGACCCGTACGCTGGGTGGTGTGAGAGGCGCACCGTGGGCTTATAGCTCACGGCCGTCTACTCGATTAGCGATTATTATTTGATGAGCTGGTTATTCTTTGATCAAAATAAAATTTGCCATTTGTCTATTGTTTGTTAATTTAAGTGTGTAAGTACCCTTTTCAAGTAAGCTTAAATCAAGTTGAAATTTATCATTATTACCTTCTATGATCGAAGAGTAGATCAGTGTCCCAGAAATATTATATATCCTTAATTGGTTCGGATTAAACTTACCATTTAGATCAATGTTCAAATGATTGAAAACTGGATTTGGGTAAATTGACAGGTTTGGATCGAAGTGATCTTTGCTTGTTCCTAAAATTTTAGTCGCCTCTACTTCTATTATAAACTGTTCACTTTCATCTGTTCCATCGTTCACTGATACCGGAACAGACAATATTCCGCCATAGCCAATATCTGGAGAGATTTCATTATTTGATACAGTATAATTCTCACCATTTAGTACAGTCAATGAAAAATCATCCGGAAAAACATTGTCCGGATCTTCAACAATTAAATCATTAATGTTAATTGTAACCGGAGTTCCTTCTGAGCTAGTCAGCGATGTTGTTATTCCAGTAATTACAGGAGGGTAATTGATGTAAAATGACTTTACGGGAGCAAATGCAGATGCATTGAAGCTATTATCAATAGCCTGAATTGAGTAAGTATAATCACCAGGTGCTTTTTTTGACAGAGTATATGCCAATTGAAATTGAGCATTTCCACTCTTTGCCAGTTTTCTTTTTCCAGTAAATAATGAATTGGGGCTAACAACTGTATCCCCTTCATGAGTTACAAAAAGGTTATAACTAACAACCTCTGATGTTTGGGGATCAGTAGTAGTCTGCCAGGAAAGGGTGACTGATGCTTCTTCTACCAGTTCGTCATGTAAGGCAGGTATACTTGGTGAGACATTTCCGGTAGAGCTTTCGTTTATATAGAAAGCTGTTTCATTGTCGGAATTAAATGTACTTGGAAAAAATACATCCAGATCGCCATCTTGATCAATGTCGATAAGGCTTATATTACTGAAGTCACTAGGCAAACCACTATTTGAGTCCAAGGAAAACGCGTCATTTCCATCGTTATGATACAAGCGTGTAGCCCAAACACCATCTCCAATTACTGATGAGATTATATCTAAGTTGCCATCGTTATCATAGTCTATCCATAGTGAATTTCCTTGCTCCCCACCCACAAAATCTGTATCAGTTATTTTACTAAAGCTTCCATTCTCATTTTTGTAGACAATTAGTGTCTGCTCACTTCCAGAAAAACCGGAGACAACTAAATCAAGTTGACTGTCATTATTATAATCCCCCCAATCAATGGATGCTCTCATGGCTGTGGTAAGTTGTTGATGAAATTCAAACGTTTCATCTCCCATATTTCGATAGATTTTGGTCAGTCCCGAAGAGCCGGTATAGCCTGCCAATGCAACATCTATGTCTCCATCGTTATCAAAATCAGCCCACTCGATATCGCTTTGAGAGAGTGCCTCGAATGGAACTTCAACTTCTTCAAACTGGTCACCATCCAAGCTTTTAAAAAGTCTAATTTCATTTGTTGATTCACCTTGACCTGAAACCAGAAGATCTAACTTGGCATCATTATTAAAATCTATTAAGCTGACCGATGAATCATTTAAGCCAACTAATTCAATTTCAACTTCTGTAAATGTTTTATCACCATTGTTCTGATAAAGCTTGGTCATTTTTGTGCCGCTTTCATCAATTCCAGAAATCAGCAAATCAATGTTTCCATCTCTGTCATAATCATCCCATTCCACATCACCATTTCCCACATTAATAATATTGAGATCCATAATTTCGGTAAAAGTACCATCACCATTATTTGAATATAATTTAGATTGAGATACGTTAGATGGTGTGCCGATCAAAATAAGGTCTAAATCCCCATCATTATCATAGTCACCCCATGACGATGCTCCATTGATGAAATTTATGTTTCCAATCGAAGATCCTTTAGAGAATGATTGTCCGTTTAAAAACTGGATGGATGATAAATAAATGATTATTAGTAAAAGGTTTTTTTTCATAGTTTGGTTGTAATATACTGACTAACGTAAACTAATTGTCTGAAAATCAGATGTAATTTGAGCGGCTA
>ERZ1740070.1454-NODE-1454-length-14819-cov-9.052018_pt1 | contig 14819 bp, 7 predicted proteins | sample MGYA00581734_ERZ1740070 | MGnify/ENA primary metagenome ERZ1740070 (study PRJEB43018, sample SAMN04849744) | marine metagenome | isolation source: floating plastic debris | place: Pacific Ocean | collected 2008-09-01 | study: EMG produced TPA metagenomics...
GGCAATGCAGCGAAAATTCACATTATTTTCATAGAAATGGCAATGTAGGGAGACCTGACCACGGCCTCTGATACAACTGAAAACAATTGACTAGTTGCTTCAGGGAAACTGGTCCCCCTCACCAATTTCCACCAGCTGAAACAACTTGGAGAATGAGTCTGAAGTCCATTTAGTCACTTGTTCTTGCTAGCCTCCGTGTTGAATTTCCAATGAGACTCAGTGAAAATTTCAGGTAATGACATGGTTTGCTCAGATTTGATGTTTAATGATATCACATCTTATTGCACTGCATGTATGATTGTAACCATCATAATTTGATATTGTCAACAGAAAAGTCGCTGATTGGTAAGGTGGCTGGCCAATCAATGGCTCTTCTTTCAGCAATCGCCTGAAATAATGTTGTTATTGACTCAAATGATTGTAGCCAGGCAAAATAAATCAGGGTTGATAGACATGACCGAAGTCATTGGCCATGGTTCTGGACAATGACAAACCCAATTCTATTCTGAGAAATGCCTGAAATTCCTATGTTGCCGTTATTCTGTCATCGGTTGAAGTTTACTGGTCAACTCCTCATTATTCTAAGATTGTCCTTCACCGTATCTTCTGTTATGACAGATTTTTTGCCTGTGCAGTGCGGTATATGATGTCTTGAGTTGCAAATTTACCATTTAAGTTGATTATTAATTTTGGTCATCAAATTTCTGATGTGACCACGTGCCATGGCAGGTGTCCAGTTTGCATTTTGTTTGAATTACAGGAGTTTTGACATTCAAAAAATATGCCAGCTATGTCGGTTTCTTTGCTGGTTTATGATGCTATAAAATGGTGTGTGTAATCCTAGTCGATATTAGGAGCAGGGTGTTTCCTGTGCACGCTGTATCGTATAACAACCGTATCTCAATGAATCAGGTGGGAACTAAAGAGCAATGGGCTGATACTCATCGCATCTCTATCTCCTCTGACTAATGATTACTGTTTAATTTGCCCTTTTCATCGGTGGCTCAATGTACATAATTATCACTGTGATAATTTATAATTAAATAAGATGTTTAATTTTTCTTCTACCCATGATCTAATCTTTTAATACCATGCAGCTGTGTCTTGGATTCTACCATACCAGTAGAGGCTTTCCCATTGCACTCTTTTCGGGTACCAGGCAACCGTGGCATTGATGTAGATTTTCCTGTAATCTTGCCTAATTAATTTAATTAAATCTTCAAGCTACTGTTCTTTTTGATGAATGGTAATCCATCCGGTTGTTTGGCCACTTTATGGTACACTACATTGCACAGAATTGCAGCATTTTATGACAGTGCGGTTTTGTCACCGAGAAAGCCGTTTGTTGCATCCCTGGCCATGCCATCCCAGAGTGAGTCACCATTGGATCAGACCTCGTCACATTTCTATCGAGAGCACCCTCCTGCCTGGATCTACAGTAAATCTCTTTTATTGCATGTGCTATGACCAATTAAGGGTATCACAAACTTGGGTCAGCAGGTGTAACCTGGTGTCATCTGTCATGTACGGCATCATATTTGATTACATAACTAAAAATATAACACCATCGGTGGTCACCATATACCTCATTCTACAAAGATTAGATATGTAAGCAAGTTATTGTAGTAAATGCTTCATTGTATCAATGTTAACACCCTCATCGGCGCTGACGTCTGTTAGTTCTTTATCTCTTGTTTTCTATTGATAGAGATTTGTTATTGTGCGAGGGGTATGAGTCTATTCTGTTTGATTATGACCTGTGCAGAATGTGTTGTGTCCCGTAATCAATGACTCTGATAGGAGATTTTGGTGCACAACATTCCTTGCATGTACCTATTATATTTTCTTATATTTACTCTCACTATCAAAGATATGATGAATTTCTTAGCTATTTCCCACTTGGAACTTGATTCACGTCATCATTACTTTGTGCTCACTGATACTGTTGATAATCCGAAGGCCCAACCCCTAACATGGTCAATCATTTATGACCAAAGTTTGCAGATTTCAACGTAATAACTAGCTAGCACCGTTCTTGTGCGCTTACTCATGAGACATGGATGACTAATAACTTGTGAAGTGGCCTGCATTGTTATGATTTTTCTAGGTCATTATTACCTGAGTTTCACTGTTCCGAGTAATGATTTTGGGTGGTTTCAATTGTGATGTTCATAATTGCCAAGATGTGTTTCCAAGGCTACGAAATGATGCCTAATTCATTGACAATGTCCGATAATGATATGTTTTGTGTAACAAAATTGCCAATTTTCTCATTGATGTCTATTACATGCTGTCAGTGATAAAACAGACAGGCAGGGGTGATGATTCGGCTATTTGCAATCAGGCAAGTGTGTGATGAATCACTCCAAGATACATGAATGAAAACATATCTTCAATCACTTTCATGCCCTCTTCAAAATCAGATCCAACAGTAGATAGCATACAGTTTTAGGTATTGTCCATTGTCTGGTTAATGCTCTGTTTTTGTGCTAGGTGGTAATTTACTAAATTAAGTCTAGGGTGCGGCCTTTCTGTTTAACTGACAGAACAGCTCAACAACAACAACTTAAACTGTCACTCTGATGACTCTGTAAGAGAGAAGTTCAATCAATGGGACTACGGTTATCATAAAATGCGAGGTACACACCCATGACTTCTACATACCCAACTTGGAATTGTGGTTGGTTTTTGGTGTGTGTAAAGCTCCTTGCCCATGCAAAAGAAGAACCAACTATGTTACAGATAAAATAACCTACATCCAGAAATATGCGCTGGCAGAAAGTTTGGAGCTTTCGCTTGCAAAAATTAAGTTTTGGCTACTTGGGATTCATATATAAAAGACTGACCACTTTTTATAATACACACTTAACGGAAACGTCGAATTTCTCTGCTGATGAATACCGTTCGTGTATAAAGTACTACCAGCTTCTCTATTGATAAAGCCTTGATTTTTGAAAGTTTTAACCGCGATACATGCTCATTGATGATGAAGTTTAAATCTTGCCCACTACAATATCAGATGTTCAAACCCAATATCCAAAATTCAGTTTAAATAATTCTGTTGCCAGTTCGATGTGACTGTGATTGTTTACCAATATTTGTGTGAATCATTTTGTTCTTACAACATCAATAATTACATAATAGTTGAAATGCTGGCGCCTAGATGTATTTTTGACTGGCACGATTGCAATCATACCCCTGGATCAGGCATATGAACTGAGTGTGTAATGGCTCAGGTGCATGTCTCTCCCAAAATATATGTGAGGCTGTTGAGTATAATCTTAACCAAACCTAAGGCAGATTGTGTAGCCAAATTCAAAATTCCACACTCAAAACTTTGATGATAATTATAGTAATATAATCTTGTCAGCCAGTTCTCAACAAGTTGAACCCAGCAATTTTACTCAAGTAAAGTCTATTTTTACATCAAAAATGTTCTATTTGTGGAACCCTCGCTGATGTAAAACCTTGAGTGAGTGCATACTGCAGAATTTTGTAGCACTGTCTCTTTAAAGTAGCAAGATTTTCTGATTAAAATTTAACATCAAGATTTCATCAGTGACTGCTTGGATATCTAAAGCAAAAGTACGGGTAGCTCTCTTGTTGTGCTTTGTGCTCATTGCCAAATGGGAACCCCCAAAGTTTTGAGTCACACATGACATAGCAATGTCATTGGTATTGAAATTTGATACAAAATTGATTCACTTTCTGTCTGAGATGGCTGCCAAAATGATTGATGGTGATGTCAAGCTACTCCCCCACTTCTGATTAAAAAGCATGAGTTTGACATTTTTTAAGTGTTATTATTGGTTCAATGACATGCTCTAAATCAATTAACCATACTGATTTAGGAAGTTTGTTTGCCAATTTCCTTGTTGCCTGTCAGTTTGAGGCTCCTTCCCATTATTGTTTTTGTCTGTGGTACCATTTTGTGTTCGAATGACAAATAGTAGACTGGGCAGAAATGGGAAGAAAGCAAATCAAGGAGCTGACAAATCATTCATAACTCATCACAACCTACAGGCTCACTGGGCCAGTCACCACCTATAGCTCAACAGTGCCTATAAAATGACCACCAGTGTCATTTTTTGGGACTTGGGCAAAATACTTTCTAGACAACTCACAAAATAACCCATCACCATAATTTAAATTGTGAAGATTATGCAACGTTCCTCTATTCAAAATGGTTTAGCAATTTAGAAATTACCAGTTACTGACAACTGACATGCAATTTCATAATTTTGCAATCGCTTGGAATAAAAAGGGTTCATTATATAAAATGGCTTTTATTTTTATGATTGTTTTCTGAAATGCCATATGATTTGGGAGAAAGCTGTCAAAATTATTTCCTTTAGTCAAATAGAGATAATCTTCTGTGAACATGTAGGTAGAGCAATATACATTAATACCTGCAGCTTCTCTTATTCAAACTGTAGTTGCATTTGGACCTATAACCATGGCCATACCTGTGTGGGCTAGCTACCGGTACTGCTAATGCGTTGGCCAGTTGTGATACCTGTCAGCCATACTCATCCAAATGCTAGAGGTAGAAGACCTTGATGGTTTTATTTTAAAAATCTTTATCATAGTTAAGTGTGGTGTAGGTGTCAATGTCAAGTCAATAACCTCATTATTGACTCGGTCAATAGCATGGACATGATATTTGGTCGTGAAGGCTATCAACCGATAGGAGAAGTATTTATTGGTCTGGTACTTCAGAGACTTTTTTCAGTTTTTATCTGCTTGTTTCATTACTTCTCAATATCTGACAACGATATGACATCCTGGAAACAGGTTTATGGCTTTGGAGTTTGTAAAAAATCTCCTCATTACCATGCCAATCAACATGGGTCTATTGACACTACCAAACAACAGCAACAAAGTGCTTCAATCCTACAAGATATTCAATTGTGGGGCAAACCAGGATCTGTGTTGTAACTCAAAAGTTTAAAATAGCCATTCAAACTGCAGTGAGATCAGTAAATAACTGTGCAAAAACTTTTTTGTGGCCACTTAAAAATAAATTGCAGAGAAAATGATAACGACGAGTGCTGTAGTAATTACGCTACTCAGGAACAGGAATGTGTTTTTTTATGTTTTTTTTTGAAACTTGAACGGACATCCTGCTATCTAGTGTTTACCTGTACTGGTATTGGAGGCAGGGTCAGAGCTTATTCCGCCAGTTGTCGATGTCGTTGATTCTTCCGTGTCGACATCGATAGAGTTCTCGGCTGACGAAGTTGGCGTTGTGCCAACGCTGCCTCTGTGCTTCTTTCTCCAGCTTTTCAAACAGCTCAGCAGCATTTCCTCTTCTTCAGGTTTTATGCCTTGTTCTTGGAATCTCTGTGAGAGGCTTGGTAAATTAACTTGACTGTCTCAGCAGTGAGGTGTTCGATGAGTGAATTCGGATATAAACTTGACAACCGATCTAGGATATCTGAGAAAATGCATGGCATTCATTTCTTCGTATGCTCGTGATTCAAGTGCTGGGTAAATACAAGTTGCTGATAAGAGAAATTATTGCAATGTCGCTGTGTTGGTTGGCATTTTATGGCTGTGATAAGGGGTGGTGAGATATACTTAGAAGGAATTCATTAAGGTGTTACATGATGTCAATTTGAAGTAGGTATAATCCTTTGTATTGCAATACTTGATTGTTTCCTTTCATATGAAACGGGTAGTAGTTTCAGGCGGGGACCAGATTTTTGGCCGTCGCCAAGTTTTAAGGAAATAATTTCCGCTCTTATCACTGCCACAAATATTTCGTAAATGCAATATGCTGGCTGTTATGTAAACATCATATTACCTGCTGTAGTGCAATATCCGATCTAACCAATGTTTGCTAATTAAGATCTACAGATACAAAGAGACAGCATACTGTAAATACCTTGAAAGATAAATCAAAAATTACAGCAAACACCAGTCATGGTTTGTTGTTGCCGTGTGCTCATAGTTTATATGCAGTCATGACAAATATCAGTATTCAGTTACAACTCACAATCTAGACTGTATGTAATAAGTGAATGCAACCATTGGAAGTTCCATAGATGTATTTACCTTGATGGAACTTCCAGGATTGCACCTATTACTTATAGACAATCCAGTATAGGCAGTTACCCTGATATATCATGTATTTTATATAATATATCGTATTGTATGATGCAGTGGATTGGACTGTAATTTTTTTCATTTTACAATTTTTTTATGGAATCCTGTAAGTGTATGGTCATCCCAATGATTGGGGATAACATGTGGATGGAAAATGGTGAGCAAAATTAGTGCTCGTAATGTTAACTGGCTACTGACTTCATTGCGTGTGCCGCCTTTGTGTCAAGTTTGGGAAACAGACTACGTGTCGACCATCATGCTATGAGAAAATGAATCACAAGGTTTCTGCTGACATATCAGAGCATGGAGGCAATGATGGTGTCTTAGGTGGTCACTAAATACCATGTATGCACGAGGTATGATGCACAGTTGCGGCCTTAATTTCAAATGTTGATCAGTAATTATCTACTCCAGTGTTTATTCATTTGTATGGTTTTTATTATTGTTGAAGAACATTAATAAAATCTGAACCTTTACCAAATCATCACCATGGCTACAATAGACATTCAACGTGATCCATCTCAGATACCTGACACTTGTAGTTGGTACACTGTTGCCACGCACTAGTAAATAAACGCTCAAGCCAAGATGGCGTCTTCCAGCAGAACCTCAAGAGTTTCTCTCCAGATACTGGTTTTCTGTGTTTCTCTGGTGTTTTCTGAGGAAGATGGCTCCACTGATGGAGGATGGCTACCTGCTTCTGTAGAAGACTCCATGAAGTATTACACTAACATCTGCAGCATACCCAAAATACCGATAGGTGAGATGACCAAAGAGAGGTTTGAGGCGGAGTTTGTTACTAGACCGTTCATATTGACATTTCCCAACGGCAAGGATGACTGGGTGAAGAGCGAGTTTTGGACTGTGGAGAACCTCACTGCTTCCTATGATGCTCGGACATTGTCAGCTGGCAAATCTATTGATATTGTGTATAATGGTGGCAAAGGTGACCAGAATACAACCTTCAAGGGCTTTGTTGAAGAGATGAGGACAAAAGATGTTCCTGGAGGGGACTTAACGTAAGTTTACCTGTGGGCTTCTTTATGGTTTTATGGCAATTCTCAAGATCAAAAAATGGGACGGTTGGTCCATATCACACGTGCATTGAACATCATTGCTGTATGCTGTGCATAAGAACCACAAACACTGGGTTTATGTAAGTTAGGCGAGTATGTTATCGGTATTGTTTGTTGGTGATATGTCTAGGGCTGGGCTATCGGTAACCAGTAACAATTATTTATGACATGGGGGTGTACCATGTGTTGCATAATAATGAACTATTCTTGGCAAATATTCTTGACCAAGATTCCAAAACTTGGCAAATATTATGATACACTCAGACCGGTCTCATGATGTTGATGAACACAATATTTTTAGGCTACGGGCGTAATTATAGACAGGGTTCCAACGCTGGTCTCCAGCTAGTGATGTCCCGGAGAAATGGGTTATGTATGGTAGAAATGTATGTTGTTTTTTTGCAACAGTGCAGAGTTTGGTCAGTACTGGTCTGGCTTATCTTTCTACCTTCCAAAACACCGCCATGTTCAGGGATTTTATGTTGACTTGAGTTTCCATCGAGTCCCTAGGAACATGTGTGCGCAACCTCATGATGCATAGGTGCAGGTCACCAACGTAGATGAAAAGTAATCGAATCGCAAGGGCCGGCGAAATCCAAGTGCTCAGACTACAACCTATATTCCAGTTGCTTGATTGTGCCTAAACACACCAAAAATGTTGGCCATACAACACCCAACGGCAGCAGAAACATACCAAAATATCATAGCTCTTTATTAAGCAACACACTTGGTGCTGATACCAGATATTAATCAAGGTGGTGTCTCGCCATCACACTATTCTTATCTCAGTTATATTAACAGCATGAATGATACCAAGAGAGCTCAATAATTTTAGCCCCAGGAGCAGCTTAATTTGGGCTAATGCATCTAAATATGTGGTTGAGACAACATTTGGTATTTTTGATGATGACCCTGAGGTACAAGTGCCTGCAGCAACCTTGGTACTCTAAACATCCGATATGAATTGAATAACACCGTCTATGTCAATCTACCCCCATTGTTGAACTGTTATGTTCAGCTGACAGCATACATACCAAGTCCTGCTTCAAGCCCTGCTGTTTGACAGAAACCTGTCAAAAATTTCTTCACTGTTTCCCCAAACAGACATAACCATCTGCAAAGCGATGACAATAGCTCGGGATCCTCAATGACTCTGTTTTAATGCAAGCAATCGGAAGTCAGCAGCGCCCTTGCAATTCCTCTGGGAATAGGTTTTGCATGCCGTTCTCGGCCTTCGCTGCTCAAATCTATTTTTGAAGTTACATAGAATTTGGACTCCCAAGTTTACATCTTTGATAGTCTGGCAGTAGCCGAGGTTGTCAGTACTTTACACTACTTACGAATGCGGATACAGCACATACACCACATGCATGTAGGTGGCTGTCCTACCACTGACATCTGTCTGAGGTACCTAATCACTGGAATTGTGTTTTGTAATATTAAATTATGGAAATTGTAATGCCCAACGCTTTAAGCACAGCCATTCCCCTTCAATTTATCCACCCTGTGAAGACGGTGGGTTTACTGCATCTTCCATCTTGCATCTTTTTGCTGGTATCTTTTTATCACTCGATGATAGAGATGTTATTGTCATACACCGTCTCTGAGGACATGGTTTTGTAAGCAAACGCTTGCATCTCCTTTTAGAAACTGGTATGGGTAGTGACTGGAACATTGATTTTGATGGAAATTAAGAATATTTATAGGTTCCGATATTTCACTTTAAAGGCTTAATCTGCTTCAAAATTTACATTCTCCTGTTATCTTCAAATCATAATTTATTGAATTTGACAACTTTTTGGAATTGAAACTCATGGTAAGATGCCAATCTTCCTTTTCTGTCCCTTATATAACTCACGCCGTGTCTATTCCCTATTCCGAATTCTACTTAATAAACACCTTGTCCTGTATGGAAGCCTCCCTACGAAACACCTCAATCAGTCTTTGGCAATTAGAGGCCTTTTGATGATTTTTAACAAATGCCTAGGCCTTTCCTTTCATAGCGGTATCCGAGGATACGGGTACATGATTTTTGTGTTCAATCGAGCACCATTACCACATACTATCAGATTGGATCAATAGAAACATTGACATATATGTTTTTTCATATTGGTAGGGGTGACCCATTAGATACGCTAAGGGTCGAGACTTATTAGCGAGAGATTCATCGTGCCGGTGGTTGTATTTGATTTGTGAGCCTGAGGGCGGGGCTTGAGTCCCTTGGGTGCATGGTGCATGGCACCATCCGTCTTGTATTTTAAAGCGGATAACTCTCTCTGCATGGGCATAGTATTCCAGTTAGAGATGACTAGCATTGCATTTATCTGATTGGTATTGCCTTTCGTAGAAACAGATTTACTGCATTTGAATTAGATTGATACTTAAAAGGCCGAGGTTTTGCTGTCACTAAACTTCATGGGCTGGCACATCACGTAGCAGGCTTATGAAAGAAGTTATGTTAATAAATACATCGCCAAGTAATGGAATTCCCACTAGATTCAAGTATCAAACTATCTCCATGTGGACAGTTAATCTGGAAAAACTTACTTCTGAATCGATTGAGTATTGTCAGTTAGCTAAAGCTTAAAGTCTCAACTATGCTGTGATTACCTCCGGTGTTTTGGAAAATCGTGACACAATGACACTGAGTTGCCAAGTTAAACGAAATGGAACATCACAATATTAGGGTTGGTTTATGGCAAATACTACCACACCTACAATAAACATGACACCATTCATAGTCTTTCCATTAATATAATATACCAAGATAATATATTTGGAATTGGATAAATATTCCAACTCTTTATTACCGTTGTTATATATTAAATGCCTAAATTTATCGAAAACACCTCCACAGAGAATGAGAAAACAGAGGAATTGCATACCAGTATTGGCTGCCGTACAATATCGTGGCACGATGCTTGGAAACATTTGAGACAAACTTTACAGAAAATTCCAACCTTTGGATCATCTCCAGTCAAGTTCCAGCCACTAACAACTATGCGTCTGTGGTTGATATCTTCCGCATAACAATAATGAGTCTTTTTCCTCATTCTCAAGCATATTTTTAGAACAGGGCTATTAGAATGCTACTCTATAAAAAGACAGTCTTCATTAATCAAATACAGTAGCGTCTTTTATCAATTATAACAGGCGCTATATTGTGAAGCATCAATGTTGCATTCTACGGCCACAAGAATAATACACTATTCGGAACTATATCGGCAATGAAGCTGTATATTGTTGCAATTTATGAGCACGGGTCAAAACTTCCGAAATTTATCCATTATTCATTCATTAGCTGCTTCATGAATGCACACTGACTCTTTCTATCAACGAAACAGTATTCAGATTGTGTCGCAAAACATTGCAAACCTGTGTTGAAAAAACCATCTCATATTCCTGTATCAGCCAGCATGTGGTAGGTAGATATGCTAATACTGTATATAGCACTCCTTGCCAAAACTTGCTAATTTATTACCTTTCACTGTAGGCTCCACTTCCAGAGCTCTTTGGCCACCTTCCCGTTGTTCCATATATATAGAAAATCAATGGACTAGAGCATAAAGTATTTAACCAAGCATATTTTTTTGGGCTTGTGTGGTCTTTTTAAAGGTAATTTGTTAATACCGGTGGACCAAATTCTCAGGCCCTTCATCCAAAAATAATTTGGTCTATTTAGCTATGCTCTTTAGGCATAAATTTTAGGAACTTCAAGGTCGGGAAAGTGGTCAGTTTAGGTACATACAGTCACACCTATATGTCACATAAATACATGGCGCACAGAGCATGGTGACAGGGATGTATGAGATATGATATAAACACTAATTGTCACGGGTTCGACCTCGTTAAAACAAAAACAGAGCAATAAAACTCGCTGGTTTATTTGCTGTTTTCCGATATCAGCGAACTGCAAGAGTTCACTCACTGATATGTGCTGCAGCTGGCTACACTTTATGGTATGACGGTCTCCCAAATATTAATGAAGTGTAACCATAATAACGTCTAGAGAACAGTACAACCTGTTCCTGGTGATAACTTTATTAGTTTGTGCAAACAAGGAAAGGATCAAGCCCTGAGATATACCGTTGCATAACAGCGGGAGGAAAAGGGCATCTCACGATTTCATGTAAACAACATCTCCGGTGTCAATAGTGACAGTATACAAAAATTTGGCAAGGAAATGCATATCTATAAATGTCCCTGAACGAAAGTTAGCGAGACAAAAACAGCGCTTTCCTGCTCAGATTCTTTCCTGCTATCACCATCTACTATGTTGATCTACATAGCAACAGCTTAGATGAATGTTTTTTCTCACGTGAGTACACGTGCTCGTTGTTGCCATTTACTTTTATAAATTCATTATTTTCTATATATTTGCAGATACTTATTCGACAGATACTTTTATTACAACAGCACATTACCAGGCACAGTAACACTTCCTGAATTTCTTTCTAACGAGGTGAGTGGTCGTCGGCTGTGCCATCGGCTGAGCGTGCTTCGCGTGCTCGTGTGTGACATAAGCGTGAGTGCCGCAAGGTAAACTCAACCAGACCCGTCAACTGCTGCTTCCCAGGAGCCCAGGGGAGGTATTAGCTGCCACAAGCCGCATGTGATTCACCACTGTGTTTTTTTTGTTTTTGAAACACATCTTTCTATGAAAACTTAGGCCACCGTTATTTTTCACTTGGGAACAAACTTTGTAATGTGAGGGTAGGCAACTCCCTAAGTTGCAATGTAAAAATTGCTGGAAAAATATCTGTATTTATTAAAACTCGAGCTGTCCGTTAGACTGCCCATAAGAATTTAACTAACTTGCTATATTTCTATTATTGGGACACAAAGTTTTTCATGCCATTATTTTGCAGTCTCACAATATCCCATGTTGGTTCTTTTTTGAGCAAAATTGTACATCCCTATCTCTCCATGTCTGTGCAAAAGAACCCGAACCCCCTAGGGAACTACCAACACCAACCCACTTTGTGTTATGTTCAACGACATCAGACACACTGGTACGTTTTGCCCAATGAATTCATGAGCATTTTATAACACGTGCCTGGACACTTTGCATTACAGCAACCCACAATCGCCACTACAACTACACTGATGCACATGTGCTTTGCTGCTGGCTGTAGACTTAAAAGCAAAAAGACTTTACAAAGTATGACCAATTTTCTCGGAAATAACTCCGCCAATTCCCTGTGTACTTGATTCAACACTGGAATACATAGATATGCAATTGTCGAAATTCCTTGATGGAGGCGTAGTTCTGCGGGTTGAGTTGGCACATAGATTGCATTTGGGAACACAAAAAAAGCTAGAAGAATAACTTCCTTATGTACTTTAAGTTCCTTTTGTTTTTGATCATTTCATTTAATTAATGATTAGCGTAGTAGTGGTCGAGATGCTAATAAATCATTGTTTATTTTGTTGTTTTTATCACCTTATTTTGTTATAAACGTGTTGGTGGTCATAATTCTCTGGAAGTTCAGCAGGAAGAATCGAGAGGATGTGGGTTTTGATTGGCTGGAAGAGAACAGAAAGGATTTTAATTGCTCAATTTGACAAGGAAAACAGGAATGCCCTGGTATCTTGGGAAAACTGCCGCGTAATGGATGGTAGCATTGAGAGTAACCTGTAGTCTAGGCTGTTTAAATGCAGAATACCCTACAGGAAGAAAGTTCTCATTGAAATTTGGAATTTAACTTTTGCCATTTTGATAATAGCAAAGTCGCTTAATTGAAATTCCGCTATTTTTAGATTTTTAGAAATCTTCCTATGACAGCTTTCTGAACATTGAAATCTAAAAGTCAAAATTCACTAATATTATGATACTGTGAATTCTACATTAGATTCCATATATATTTTCACCCTTAATGGTATGGGTGGCTGCCAGAGTGTCCACAATGTACGCAATATTTGTGGTTTACCTTCCCTGATCGCCACTAGAATGTCAGTGCCAGGCGCTGGACATAATCATGAATCTGTCACAGAAGTCCAACAGATTAAGAGAGAGATGAATGACCATGTAAAACGCTTTTGACATTTCTAAAATAGATTTGATTATTTGAGGCACTATCCTATATGTGGAACTTGGGATTCTATCTGTATCTACAACGCATCCTGTCACACTGGTGTATTTTTTTTTGTATTTCAGGGCGATTCGATATTGTTCATCGGATCTTCAGGAACCGGAGCCACTTTTCATAAGCACATGCCAGCATGGAACGGAGTGATATTTGGTCAGAAAAGATGGTTTGTGTACCCTGTGGAGAAAACACCCCCTGGCGGTTAGTATTCAGTATGGTACAGATCATGGCATTACCATTACCCCTCCCTCGCACTTTAATCTGACACGGCACGGCATATGGGATGTCCTGGAGCTGAAATCAGTCTGATAGTCTAAATCGGTCCTGGTCACTGCATGGTACAGCGAAGTAGGCCTATACCTATATAGAAATGTGGAAGATGGTACAGAAGAGTACCAAAACAGTATGTGTATAATATGCACATTTGTATAAATTGTCAAGGTTTCAAAGTTGATGATGAGCGCTATAAGTGAAAGAATAAAATTAAAGGAATAAACCTATGCCAAAGTCGGCTATTCAGCATCCAAGGAAACATAAGAGTAGAACAACTCCAGGCGCTGTGGAATTTTCCATAGGTTCATGAAAATTACTGGCCAGGCCAAAGGAAAATTTTAGGTGTGCGGTTCGAAAAATTTTTCCCAAATTATTATAGCGTTGTGGAATAGTTTTTTCCTCTCACTATTTACACATGGCAAAGTAGAAAACTTGTATTTTTAATGCAATTTAGATGAAATTTTTCACTGATATCATGGGGGATGGGGTACCATGCTTTTGAAGTTAAGAAGGAGGGACAAACCCTAAATGCTGACTGGCTGCCCTTGTAAGCAACAATCATCGATGAGTGGTGCAAACCTCAGATAACTGGTTGTTAAAAATTGTGGTATAATCAAACATAGACGAACATAGACAAATATAACCACGAGTAGACTCTCTGACACAACATAATCAAATTAAATACAACATTTTGGATACTGACCATAAGTATAAAAGTATATTTATAGTATGTTTACTTTATTATGACACTGACATACGATTGGACACCGATATTTGCATACAGCTGACATCACTTTCACCACGATATACCAATAAACCGATATACTAACCAAGTTCAAACTTAGTTTGTGATGATGTCTTTGATTAGAAGATATTTAAAGATTTTTAAACAGATCAAATTTATTGTCACAGTTTGCGCCAACTTTCTCATTCTTCTAGCATCTTTATGATCGCAGACAATCTGCAGTTTTGCGTTATTTAGAAACAGAAACTCTACGTAGTCATTCTGCAATAAAATATTTGAACTTTGTGAGCATTTTCCCAAATACCGGTACCATAGGAGCAATGGAATAAAGCGATAAAATCATGGCAAAAACTTGCAAGTCTATAGAGACAGCTCATTGAAGAACTATCCGCTTCTGGGTCGCATCCCAGATGTTGCAAAATCTTTGTCTATGTTACTGTGTACAAGATCAATCGGTCATCTTACTAAACCTCACACATGATGCCATTTAAGGAATTTCTGGATTTGATACTTGTGTATACTGCAAGA
>ERZ1740070.1455-NODE-1455-length-14812-cov-6.602833_pt1 | contig 14812 bp, 5 predicted proteins | sample MGYA00581734_ERZ1740070 | MGnify/ENA primary metagenome ERZ1740070 (study PRJEB43018, sample SAMN04849744) | marine metagenome | isolation source: floating plastic debris | place: Pacific Ocean | collected 2008-09-01 | study: EMG produced TPA metagenomics...
CGGTCGATGCGGTACCTGCGCTCTCACCGATTCAACGCAATAATTTGCTCAATCGTTTGGCCCAATCTGTTGAGCCGCGATTGGAGATTCCCTTTGGTCTATGGGGCGCGCTATTGAGTGATGCTGATGCGCGATCGCAGCTCTACCAAAAACGGTGTCAAAAACAGCAGGGATACGTCTCCACCAACGTACCTGTGCCCCTGAGCCAGTGGACTCAACAATTGCTTAGCCAAGGCTGGGAAAGACTAGAGTCTTTACTCCCTCAGAACCCAGCCGCCAGCTTGCGCTCAGCCAGTAATTCTCTGACGGAAGACCAGCCCACGCCCCAATCGGCGGTTACGGGCGGAAAGGTCATTGCATTGAGGCGTCACACCGAAGCCACTGCATCGATCGAACCGACCGAACCGACTGAAACGGTTGAACTGGTATTGGCGATCGCACGAACGATTGAACCCGATGAGCGCCGTAATATTCGTATCCGGCTGTATCCTGCAAATCAGGACGCTGTGACAGGCCCCGCATCAAATACCGCGTTCGAGGCGTCGCGCTCGGCGGGTGAGTTCCCTGCCGATGAAACGACCACGGTAGAAAGTTGCCTGCCCAATGGCATTACGCTGGCTCTATTGCTGAGCGATACAGAAGAAATGCTACAAACGGTGCAGGCCGGTGAGCACGATAACTATATTCAGCTTCCCCCGTTCCGTTGCCCAGCCGAGCAACACTTTAGCGTACGCATTCAAAAGGCCGATATGGCTGTGCAAGAAGACTTTATCAGCTGAGTTGGACAATGCGCGAACCTCCCACAGAACCCTCCGTAGAACAGAAAATACTGCTCAATTTGGGCCAGGGCGATTGGCACACTGGGTTTGCGACGGTGACCGCTCAGCTTTGGGCTGACAACCAGTCTCCGGTTCAATTTATTGGGAGCCTGCCGTCTGCGCCTCAGCTGGAGGCGCAATATCAGCAATGGCAACAGCTGTATGAAGCGCTCTACGGTGAAGCCGATCTCTGGCGGCGAAGCGGACGAGCCAGTCAGCGCGCCGCCGCCGATTTTGAATTTGATACTAGTGCGCCGACTCGGGTATCTCGCCACGAGTTTGAAACGCTGTGTATTGAGCTCAAAGCGTCGCTGAACCAATGGTTGATGACCGCTAACTTTACGTCACTAGAGCGCCGTATTCGCACACAGCTTGCGCCCCAAACGACGATTCGGGTAATGCTCACTGCCCACAGCAAAGGCGTTTTGCGATTTCCCTGGCAGCTGTGGGATTTGTTTGAAGATTATCCGAATGCTGAATTATCCGTGAGTCTGCCAACGTACACGCGTGCGATTAAACAAACAACAACAAAGGATGCCAAGGGCGTTAGAATCCTAGCCGTGCTGGGGAGCGACGACGGCATTGATGTAGAGACTGACCGTGAAATTTTGGGGCAGCTGCCGTCTGCTTGTGTCACGCTGCTCTCTCAGCCGAGCTTAGAAGAATTGCAGCAACAGCTGTGGCAGTCGTCGTGGGATGTGTTGTTTTTTGCGGGCCATAGTACCAGCGAAGGGCCAGGGCACTTACAGGTGAATGCAACCGAATCGCTGACGATTGAACAGCTGAAGTATGCGTTGCAGCGAGCGATTGTGAATGGGTTGCAGCTTGCCATCTTAAACTCTTGCGATGGGCTGGGGCTGGCTTGGGCATTGGCTGATTTGTACCTGCCGCAAACCATTGTGATGCGAGAGCCCGTGTCAGATGCGATCGCCCAACAGTTTCTCAAGTCTTTTCTCTTTTCTCTTTCGCGTGGTCAGTCGCTGTATCTATCGGTGCGTGAAGCGCGCGAAAAACTACACGGACGCACAGAGCTTGGCAGCTATGCCGCATGGCTACCGGTGATTGTTCAAAATCCATCGGAAGTGCCGCCGACTTGGCAGGGGCTGATGGGCCAGCCGACGGCTGAAGTATTGCCCTCAAAAAGTTTGCCAGTGGTTGGTGTTCCACCCGTAGCTGATGTTCCAACAGTTCCAGCTCGTAATGAAAGCCCTGTTAGCTCAAGACGTTCGACGGCTCAATCGCTTGTGAGGCTCTTGGGAGCCAGTGTTGCGATCGCAACTGTTGTATTCGGTGGGCGCTGGCTGGGCTGGCTGCAAAACACTGAACTGAGCGCTTACGACACGCTGCTAAAGCTGCGCCCTGCTGAAGCGCTCGACTCACGGCTGGTTATCATCACCGTTGACGGCGAAGATATTCGCTCGCAGACCTCTTTGGAACGCAGGGGGTCGCTGTCGGATGAAACTTTGCAAGCTACCTTGTCTACTTTGCTGAGCTATGAACCTCGGGTGATTGGTCTAGATTTGTATCGAGATTTTCCAGCGAGTATCCCCGCGTTAGCAGAAACGCTCGCTCGCCCAGAGATTTTGGGCATCTGTAAATGTCGAGACCCTAGCGCTGACAAGGTGGGTATTGCACCTGCGCCCGAGCTACCGATTACACAGGTTGGATTTAGCGACTTTATTGAAGAAACCGACGGCATTTTACGACGTCAGCTATTGACGATAAAACCGGATGCAACTTCTCCTTGTACGAGTCCCTATGGGTTTGCCGCGCTCATGGCCATTCACTATTTGCGCAGTGCTCCCTCAGGCGATCGCACCTTTCAGCCTTCGTTTACTGAGCAGGAGAATTTAAAGATAGGAGATGTGGTTTTTCCTCATCTGGGGCCTCGAACTGGAGGGCTACAGCAAATGGACGATAACGGTAACCAGATTTTGTTGAACTATCGGGTGCGGCCTACGGCAAATGATATTGCGGTAAAGGTGCCTCTGAAAAAGTTGTTGAATGGGGAGGTGAATCCGGAGAGTATTCGCGATCGCATGGTGATTATTGGTGTCATCGAATCCAGCGGTGACTACTGGGCTACGCCCTACGGCGTGCAAGGGCAAGCCAAGACATCAGGGGTGTATTTGCAGGCGCAAATGGCGAGCCAGATGATTTCGGCAGTATTAGACGGGCGACCTTTGATTTGGGTGTGGCCGCAGTGGGGTGAGGCTTTGTGCATTTTTGGCGGTGCGATCGCCGGAAGTTTGTTGGCGTGGAGCCAGCTGATGCGGACGAAGCAAGCGGTGCGACTAGGGTTGCTTTGTTTGGTGAGTGTGGGTGGTTTGGTAGGGGTGGCTTGGGCCGCGCTGATTATAGGTGGCTGGTTACCTCTGGTCCCAACATTGCTCACTTTTGGTGGTGGTGCGTTGTCTACGACAGTGGTGCTAGCGGGTAGTCGAGATCCGTAAGTAGGGACTGCCCAGTGACTATGCAACGACATGTGAACTGTCGCTCGACTGCGCATATTCCCTGAATAGTCTGTGTATATCTATTTGATGCAGCGCGCCACTGTTGAAATTATTAATAGGGATATGGGTCAGATGAATTTATATAGAAACCTTGCTAAGACGAACCGTGTGAGTGGGCTTTTGGGGGCTGTGATTGCTTGGAGTGTAATCGCGCCATGGGCCTTTGCTCAAGTCGATCAAACGGTTCAGTTTTTACCGACGCCGCCCGATCAAGGCTCACCCGATGGCCGTCAGCGCGGCGGCGCAACCCGAGGAGATTGTCTTGATTATCAAGCGCTAACCGCCCTTGTGCCTGAAGTAGACGGTGTGGTGTGGAGCCAAACAACAAGCGCCCTACCCACATTTTTCTTTCAGGTGCCTGCCGATTTGACCGAGGCGATTCCGCTAGAATTCGTCATTCAAGATAGCAATGATGTCTACGCAGTTCGTCAGCAGTTCTCGGTGGAAGCAAAAGCAGGTCTTTTGACGGTTCCTACAACGGCAGAGCTAGGTGGGCTAGCTATGGGTGAAAGCTACAGCTGGACCTTTTCAATTTACTGCGATGAGGCTCGTCCGTCGGCATCGGTGTCTGTAACGGGAACTGTTCAGCGGGTGGCTGATGATGTGGTGATGGCCGATACGAGCACGCCTGAGATATCACCCGTAGAACAGTTTGAGCAGCTTCAACAGTATGCCGCTGAGGGGATTTGGCATGAGGCGATTGAACTTGCGATCGCGTTACATAGTGCTGAGCCTGAAAACGCAACATATGCGAATGCACTCAGCACCCTGATAGAACAAGCCGGTATCACTAATGCCTTGCCGATGGAAGCAGCGCCTACGGAGGTGGAGTGATGAACACTATCGCACGGAAGATACTCCGTTTGGGTCGGGTAAGCGTGGTAGCTGTGATGGTGCTGTTTGGGGTTTCGCCGGATGTACGCTCGCAACAGATCATCCCAGATAGCACACTGGGTATAGAGACTTCAGTTGTGGGCGATGGCATCGTCGATGGCAACGATGTGCAGTTGATTGAAGGGGGTGCCACGCGAGGGGGCAATCTTTTTCATAGCTTTAGTGATTTTAATATTGGCGAAGGAGACTCTGTTTATTTCGCTAACCCCGTCAACATCGACAATATTCTTAGCCAGGTGACGGGCAACTCTCTTTCAACGATTGATGGTGTATTAGGCGTTGATGGTACGGCAAATCTGTTTTTTCTAAATCCTAATGGCATCATCTTTGGCCCAGAAGCACAGCTCGATATTGCAGGGTCATTTACGGCGAGTACAGCAGGAAGTTTTGGATTTTTGGACGGGGGGAGATTCAGTACAGAGGCGCCAGAAACTTCACTCCTAAGTATAAGTACTCCTTTGGGCATACAGCGCAACCGACCACTCATTGAAGACTCTAGCAGTCAGCTGCAGAGCAATATATCATATGAATCCGTACTGGAAGTGGGGCAGCGCGAAACTATAACGCTGTTTGGAGATACGGTTTACAGTAATGTTGATTTCTCAGCCCCGGAAGGGAGCGCGCAGGTAATCGGGAATCGAATTGTTATCAGAGACGGAACGGGTTTCCCGCCATCAAATGCTTCTGGAACCACAGAAATATTTTTTCAAGCCGCCGATGGGATCACCATTGAAGATGTCTTGGACGATGAGCTTCGGTTCACAAACGGAACCGGTCAAATCGTCCTAAATGCCGATACCAATCTTGATGGGTTAGGCGATGTTGTGATGCTAGATATGCAAGACCATTTGCAAACGAATGGTCGAGACTTATCGGTTTCTGGCGCTAATGTTGTGCTTGGGACCATTGACACCACACCGAAAGGATTCCTTACAGTCGTCGATATAGACGCTGGCGGCGCTATTCCATCTACAGGAACACAAGGAACCGCAGATTTCGCTTTTTCAGTGGATAGTGATTTGCCGAGCATTGAAGATTTAGATGTTCGTTTTTCTGCAGAACATACTTACGATGGAGATCTCACGGTTGTTTTAACATCGCCAGGTGGCACTTCCATAACCCTTTTCAACGGTGTTGGATCTAGTGGCGAGAACTTTCAAGACACCATCCTAGATGATGAGGCAATTACCTCTATTGAATCTGGCGCTGCACCCTTTAATGGTCGTTTTCAGCCACAAGATAGTCAAGGCTTGGGTATCTTTGATGGGACAGTAGCTGCAGGGGAGTGGACACTTAACGTTACTGATAATGCTGCACTGGATTCTGGAAGACTGCTTCAGGCAGGAGAGACGGCCGCTTGGGGAACAGCTGCAGGTACACAGCTTTTACTAACCACTTCTGTAGAAGGAAATAGTGGAGCGGTCAACTTAATGGCCTCAACAGATATCTTCGCAAATGAGATTATTGCGACAGGTATAAACCAGAGTATGCCGAATGACAGCAACGCTAGGAACGGTGCAGTTGTTACCGTAGAGGCCGGTAGAAATATTGTGTTGCCAAGAGGTGTTGACACCTCAACAGATATCATCAACGGAAATGGAGGGACAATATCTATCTCCTCAGTCTCCGGCGATATTTCTGTTGGAGAATTGAACGCGTCTTCTGTCTTTACCACCTTTTATAATAACGATCCGTCTTCTCCCTTTTTAGGTGATGATCCTGGTGATTCTGGGGATGGTGGTAGCATTGATATCTCTTCAGTGTATGGAAATATCACGCTTGAAGAAGCATCGAGCGTACGCTCATTTACTCAATTGGGCGAGAGTGGTAATGGCGGTACGGTTACTATCTCTTCAGACTATGGAGATATCTCAGTTGCAGATTTAAATGCTTTTTCTTCTACTAATCGGTCAGGTGATAGTGGCAATGGCGGTGCGATTACTATCTCTGCAGAGCATGGAGGGAATATTTTAACTGACGGCTTAAGTGCCTCTTCTGACGATGGTGGTAATGGCGGTGATATTACCGTCAGCTCTCATGATGGCACTATCACGACTGAAGGCTCCCTAGATGTCGAGGCGCCTAATGGTGGCAATGGCGGTACGATTACCATCGAATCACATGGCGGCGATATCACGACTATGGGCAGACTGTTTGCCGATGCTAACGGGGGGGGAGGCGTTGGTGGAAATGGAGGAACGATTTCTATTTCTTCAGTCTCTGGCGATATCGAGACTAGGAACGGTTTGTATACCTCAACTTTCTCAACTTTTGCTGGCACTGGAGATGCAGGCACCATTTCTATTTCCTCTGATGATGGAGATATTATCAGTCGTGGTTTTTTACGCGCGAATAACTATACTGCCTACGATGATGCTGGAGACGGCGGAAACATTTCTATTTCCTCAATCTCTGGCGATATTGTCTTAGAGGCATCGATCCGATCTTCTACAGCTGCTGCTGTTTATTATGAAGGGACCTATGAGAGCCCAAATACTGGAAATGGAGGGAGCATTTCTATCTCAACTAACGAAGGCCGTATTATTGGAAATGATATTCAGCTGAGCTCTTCTTCTCTTTCAAAAAGACAATCAGGCGAAGGTGGTGACATTACACTTCAGGCTTCCAGCATATCTGGCCTAGAACTATTCACGCTTTCAAATTCTGGTCAATCTGGGAATGTCAGCATGCAAAATCCTTACGGCAGTTTGACAGTGGAAAACCTACAAATAACGACAAGTGGTCAGTTTGAACTTTTGAATCTTAACTCTCCACCTGACACCTTTACGGTGGATCTCACTAATGTGGGACAAGCTGGCCGTACATCCATTACCAGTGTTGGCGATATTTTGCTAACCGATGTTGATATCACAGGCGATGCTAACGGTAGCGCTGCGGCTGGCGATATTCGCATTATTAGTCCCGGTCAAAAGATAATTTTTGATAATACTACGATTAGTAGTAACGCAAACAGTGACGGAGATGCCGGTAATATTTTGATTGAGGCCGTTTCCTTAAATCTTGGGGCTGGCGATCGTCTCTTCGCTACCACCTCAAATAACGGCAGGGGCGGAACTATCACGATCAATACTACCGAATCTGTTCTTGTCGGGAGAGGCGTAGAAGATTCTGCACCTATCATTTCGGTGGAAGCGAGTGGTGCGGGTAGACCTGGCAATATTGTGATCAACACCCCCAACTTTGTTCTGTCTGAAACTGCGAGAATTACAGCCACCTCAACAGCCACCGCTGCCAATCTTAATAATGGAGGCAGCATTGATCTCAATGCCAATCAAATGGAGCTGGCTGGAAGAGTTGGCATCTTTGCCGAAACGCAAGGGGATGCAACAGGTGGCATTCTTACCTTGCAACCCTATCAAGCAAGTCTAAATAATCTAGCTGGAAACAATTCAACTGGGAATCAGGCCCAAACCCCAGAACTCTCATCAGATGCCGTTGCTAGCTCCGGCACTAGCTTTGTTCTCACGCTTGCCGAGGGTGCTGAAATTTCAGCCTCTACTACGGGTAGTGGCAATGGCGGTGGCTTGCGCTTATTGGCCCCAGAGGCTATCACTATCAGCGGTTCCGGTCGCCTAGAGGTAGAAACCGAAAGCACCGGTAGAGCTGGTAACATTACGGCCACCGCTCGCTCGCTTGTTCTCGCTGAGGGTGTCACTTTATCAGCTTCTACTGCTGGCTCAGGAACTGCTGGAGATATTACCTTCAAAATTGGCGATATACTCACCATTGATAACAGCACAGTCGAATCTCTTACTGAACTCGGATCAGAAGGACGTGGCGGTAGTATTAATGTGCTCGATTCTGGCGCAGTTAATCTTATTAACGGTGGCAGCTTCTCCCTGAACTCAGCAGGAGATGGCGCAGGTGGAGACCTAAACTTAACAGCTGAGTCTCTCTCTCTCAATGATGGCAGTATCACTGCCACTACTGTCAACAGCAATGGTGGAAACTTCAACTTTAACCTCAGCGATTATTTATTGCTACGCAACGGTAGCCTCATCTCTACCACAGCTGGCACTGCACGCGCCGGAGGCAATGGCGGCAGCATCTCTATAAATATCCCTAATGGTTTTATTATTGCTGTTCCTGATGAAAACAGTGATATTCGTGCCAATGCCTTTGAGGGCAATGGCGGCAGCGTTGATATTACGGCTCGCAACCTTTTAGGGATTGCCTTTCGTCCAGGACTGAGCGATACCCCCAGCAGCGACATTACCTCTAGCTCTGAGTTTGGCAATAGCGGCACGGTGACAATTGACGAGCTAAACTCCGAAGCGCTACAGCCGGAAGATGAGCTGCCTGTAGAGACGGCGCCGGCCACCGTTGCCCGTGGCTGCCGTGCGCAAGGCTCGCAAACAGGAAGCTTCGTGAATACGGGACGTGGCGGTTTGCCAACAAGCCCTATAGATTCCTTGAGTGCCAATGCCGTTTGGCAAGATTTAGCGCCCTTAACCGTTCCCCCGGTAGCGCCTGCTACTGCCAACAACTCTTCAGAAAATCCGAACAAAGGAGCTGTACGTGATTTAAACGAACCCATCATTGAGGCTCAGGCGTGGCAGCGGACTACCGATGGCATCGTTACCCTCCTGGCTGAACGTGCTGAACCAGCCGCTCATTTCTCACAAGCTGTTGTATGTGGCTCCTAAACTTCCTGTGAGTCGATCGCTTTTTATGAACAAAAAGAAAGCTCATCACGCTGCTTAGGATAAGTCTTTAAGTAATCTTCTAAATACTCGCAGATTCTCCCATAGCTCACTGCCACAGTCGCCGTAGCGGGCAGACTCGTACCAGGAACGCACTAACGCAAAAAAATCATCGGCAATACCCGGATGAGGAAACACCAGATCTGCTTCATCTAGCCCTAGGACTAGCGGCCTGTCTAGGTCTTCTAGCAGGCATTCTTCAAAGTAGGCATTGCACTTATCTTTACTGCCAAAGCCTGTCCAGTATTCTTCTAGTTCAGCTGCTTTTTTCAGGCGTCTGCCTACCTGCGTACAAAACCATCACATCTCCAATGGGCTGATTCATTCTAACCACACAGGAGACAAATGGGTTAGCTGCCAGCACTAAAATCTTACGAACCTGGAGCAAGGTTTGTATAGCGATCGCACGAGTCACTAATCTCTAAGATTTTTCTAGCCAACGGCATATTCTTCTTCTCTCCACTGTATATGACTGTGAGGCATCCCCTGAACCAGTGGTGCAATAGGGAATGCACAGCAGCACCAAGAATGTTGCCTGGAATCAGGACTTAAGCAAAGACTTGGTGTGGTCGAGGGTATCAACAACACCGCTCAAGCTCATCAAACGTTCTGGCTGTAGATTCACCAACTTTGAGCGCTTTCGGCTAAGGTGTCTCATCTGTTGGCATTTTCCTACTGCTGCCGCATAATCAATCCCGGAGAGCCAAACACCTCAAGTCAAACTAATGGATTGTCCAAAAGATCAGCTATCTGCAAGTGTTTTTCTACAATAACCGGTCTCCTTGTGTCTCGGCTAACTAACACAATTGCCATTGTGAAACTTCCCAGCTCATACCAGAACTGTTGAAAAATAGCAGGCTGTGGAACCAGAACGATTGCATCGTTCTAAAGAAAAATCTCACACCCTCAATCTTGCATACTTTCCTGAATCGGTGTGTATACCTTCCTAAGCGCAAAAAAATAGTGCTTAGTTCTTCACGGATAACACCTAAAAGATGAATAAACCACAAAACAGCTTTCACAACAGCCCACACATGGCCCTTGTGCATTCCCAGCAGCAGACCCTTTACGTTCGTGAATCCTACCGGCAGTCGGTAGGATTCACTGAGCTCATGTCGGCGATGAATGCGAATGCCATTGAGGCCAACATTATTAGTCTTGTAGATAGGGCTGAAGACACGATGAGTGCGCCCCCTAAAGCAATGCAAATTTCCAAAAATGTAGGGGTCAAAACGGGGGTGCTCCTGGCCATCATAGTCGGTCTGCTAGTAGTTGGGAGTCTTTAGACCTATGTCGTTCCTAAAATTTAGTTCGTTTTGACTCCAAATATTTATACATACTCAAACTCGTAGAAATACGAGGAGATACGTATAATGAAATCGCTTTTCCCCCTAATTAGCCATGCTTCGATTTAACATCGCGCAACTTTTTCGGGCCGCACTAATTGCTTTATTTATTTCAATAGGGAGTCAAAAGTCAGGCTTTGCGCAGGTCGTTCCTGACGACACGCTGGGAGCAGAGTCCTCAGTCCTCGGTAATGGCCGCGTAGAGGGCGATGCTGTACAGATGATTGAAGGGGGTGCTACGCGAGGCGGTAACCTTTTTCACAGCTTTAGTGAATTTAATATTGGTGCGAGAGAAGAGGTTTATTTTGCTAACCCAAGCAATATTGACAATATTTTGAGCCGGGTGACTGGCAACTCTCTTTCGACTATTGATGGCGTATTAGGCGTTGACGGGTCGGCAAATTTGTTTTTGCTGAATCCTAACGGCATTATGTTTGGCCCCGAGGCACAGCTAGATATTAAAGGCTCGTTTACGGCGAGTACGGCAGGAAGCTTTGGGTTTGAGAATGGTGAGGAGTTTAGTGCAGTAGCGTCAGAAACTTCACTATTGAGTGTGAGTGTGCCGCTGGGTCTTCAGCTCAACACTCAGTCACAAGGTGATTTAACCAATGCGGCGTTTTTGTCAGTGGGTCAAGGAGAGAATTTGTACCTGATAGGTAGTCAGGTATCAACGAGTGTTCAGTTGTCTGCGCCCGGTGGGACTGCCCAGGTTTTGGGTAACCAAATTGAGCTGATAGATAGAGAAACGGCAACGCCCAGCAGCCGCAATTCGCCGGATGATACAGAGCTTATCGTCCAAGCGACAGAGGGTATTACCATCCCAGATGTATCAGATGACGAATTAAGATTTTTAGATGACTCCGGTGATATCCAGTTGGTAGCGGATGCGAACACTGATGGAATAGGCAATCTGCGAATGGTGGATGTGCAAGATAGCCTGCGAGCAAGTGGTCGAGATATAGACATTTCGGGTGTCAATATTACCTTGGGAGGAGTGGATACTTCTTCAGTAAATTTAGAAGATGAGGGAGATATCTCTATTTCAACCATCTCTGATGATATTAGGACACGAGACTTAGACTCATCCTCAGACCTATCCTCTGGAGATATTGGAGATGGGGGAGCGATTACTATCTCCTCCACTTCTGGAAATATCAGCACGCAAAGCTTAAACTCATCCTCATACTCAAGTCGTGGACAGACTAGGAATGGGGGTGATATTACTCTTTCCTCAATTTCTGGAAATATTAGTACACAAGGGTTAGACTCATCCTCATACTCATTTTCAGAAGATAGTGGAAATGGAGGAAAGATTACTATTTCTTCTACTTCTGGAGATGTTAGGACGCAGTATTTGGATTCATCCTCGCTCTCAATTGGAGGAAATAGTAGGCGTGGAGGTAATATTATTATTACCTCCACTTTCGGAAATATCAGTACGCAAAGCTTAAACTCATCCTCACTCACAGACAACTTTCCATGGCGCAGTGAGGATGGGGGTGATATTACAATCTCCTCTACGTCTGGAAATATCAGTACGCAATGGCTGGACTCGTCTTCAGTTACATATATAGGTAATAGCGGGAATGGGGGTGATATTACAATCTCTTCTACGTCTGGAAATATCATTATTGCAGAACAGATATCGACAAGATCAGAAGCTTCTGGAGCGAGTGGAGGTGAGGGTGATGGAAAGAGTGGAGATGGTGGCGCTGTTACAATATCCTCTACGTCCGGAGATATCAGAATACAAGGGGCACGCTCAGACTCAAACGCACATCGTGGAGACAGCGGAGCCGGTGGCAACGGAGGTGATATTACTATCTCCTCCATTTCTGGAGACATCACGAATAATCAAAGATTATTCTCAAATTCAAGATCATCTAGAGGAGAAAGTGGAAATGGAGGCGCTATTACTATCTCCTCCATTTCTGGAGATATCAGAACACAAGGTGTAGACTCATCCTCGTTCTCATATCTTGGGAACAGTGCGAACGGGGGATCTTTATCAATCTCTTCTGCTATGGGAAATATTAGGATTCTTGATAACCTCTCATCATTTTCATTGGCATCTAGTATTAGTAAAGCAGGAGGAAATATATCGATTGCTGCTGAGGAAGGAAGTATTGCAGGGAGTGAGGGTTCTCTACTTTTTTCTAGTTCTGTCTCTGACTCTGGAGAAATCACAAGTAGTGGCGGAGAAGTTATGCTTCATTCGGATCACGTTGCTGACCTAAATATAATCACGCTCGCCAGTGGTGGTAGATCTGGGGATGTTTATCTTCAGAGCTTAAGAAATGACTTGACGATCAACGATCTATCGGTTGTTACCACTGCTCAAGTCGAAATTCCCGATCCTCGACGCCCAGAGAGAACCATTACTGTAGATCTAAGAAATATCGGACAATCTGGTAATACGTCTCTAGTCAGTCTGCGTAATATAGAACTCAACAACTTTAGTATTCAAAGCGATGCTAATGGACGTCAAGGTGCTGGCAATATCAGCATCGAAAGCCCAAGCCAAATCACTTTTAATAACAGCCAAATCAACAGTAGCGCAAACGGCAGCGGCGCGGCTGGCAATATGCGTATTGATGCTGCCAGACTCAGTTTAGGAGAAGGCGATCGCCTCTTAGCTGCCACCTCAGCCGCCGGAACAGGCGGCACCATCACAATCAATACCACCGAATCTGTTTCTTTAGGCGAAGGCGTAAAAGATTCTGCCCCTATTATTTCAGTAGAAGCCAGTGGCTCAGGTAGACCCGGCAATATTGTTATCAATACACCAAACTTTGTTCTTTCTGAAACCGCTAGAATTACTGCGACCTCAACGGCAACAGCCACCAATCCTGATGGCGGTGGCAGCATTGACCTCAATGCCAACCAAATGGATTTAGCGGGAACCGTTGGCATCTTTGCCGAAACACAAGGACAAGCACCAGGTGGCATCCTGACTCTACAGCCGTATCAGGCTAATCTAAGTAGCCAAAATGGAAACCAGATCCTAGATTCAGGCATAGCATCAGACGTCGTTCTCAGCTCCGGCTCTAGCTTTGACCTCACCCTGGCCGAAAATTCTCTCATCTCAGCCTCTACTACCAGCAACGGCAACGGTGGTGGCTTACAGCTATTAGCCCCAGAGGCCATCACCATCAGCGGCCCCGGTCGCCTAGCCGTAGAAACCAGTGGCTCAGGACCAGCCGGTAACATAACGGCAACTGCCCGTTCTCTCACCCTGGCAGATGAAGTTGTTCTCTCTGCCTCTACTATAGGAGAAGGCAATGCTGGTGACATCGACTTCAATATCTCTGACCAGCTCACGATAGATAACAGTACCGTCGAATCTCGTACCGCCCCCAACTCAACCGGACAAGGGGGCAACATCAACGTTAACGATGCAGGCCAAGTCTCGTTGCTCAATGGGGGCAACTTCACCCTCAACTCAGAGGGTACGGGCGAAGGCGGCAACTTCACCTTAGCCGCTGATGCCCTCACGCTAGATAGTAGCCAAATCACTGCCATCACCCAAAGCAGTAATGGTGGCGATTTTACCTTCAACCTTGACGACGCCTTGCTACTGCGAAACGGTAGCTTGATTTCGACCGAAGCAGGCAAGGCGGGTGCAGCTGGCAATGGGGGCAGCATTGACATCAATATTCCAAACGGCTTTATCATTGCCGTCCCAGAAGAAAACAGCGACATTCGAGCCAATGCCTTTGAAGGCGATGGGGGAAACATCAACATTGCCGCTCGTAATCTGTTGGGCATTGCCTTTCGCCCCGGCATAAGTGATACCCCAAGCAGTGACATTACCTCGAGCTCTCAGTTTGGCAGCAGCGGCACCGTCACCATTGATGAACTCAATCCTGAATCACTACAGCTAGAAGACGACCTTCCTGTAGAGACTGCTCCAGCCACCGTCGCCCGAGGTTGCCGTGGACAAGGCTCCCGAACAGGCAGTTTTGTCAGCACCGGACGCGGTGGCCTACCCTCTAGTCCTGTAGATGCCCTCAGCGCTAATACCATTTGGCAAGATCTCGCCCCCTTAGAATCTTTAGAAGAGAGTTCTGTAATCCTTGAGAGCGCCTTAGAAAATCCTAATAAAGAAGAGACTGCGCTCAACATGAACGAACCTATTATTGAAGCTCAAGGATGGCAGCTCGCTGCCGATGGCACAGTCACCTTACTGGCAGAGCATGCTGAGCCGGCGACTCATCTCTCACAAGCTAATATGTGTGGTTCGTAGACGACCCGTGATAAACAATCGAATCGATCTACTTAGTGGAAGGGGCTTAGTGAAAGGGGCTTGGTGAAAAAGGCTTAGGAACAAGAATTAAATAAGAGTCGCATTTAAGAATCGGTAGGTTTTGGCTATTTTCTACGGAAACGCTTCGCGAACGACTACGCTCAGCCAGCGGATAGTGCCGAAACCGAAACCTGAGCGTAGTCGTTGGCGTTAGCCTGCCGTAGGCATAGGGTGGCTAGTAGAGTGAACGATTTAATTGCTGCTCCTTAAT
>ERZ1740070.1456-NODE-1456-length-14804-cov-4.972134_pt1 | contig 14804 bp, 17 predicted proteins | sample MGYA00581734_ERZ1740070 | MGnify/ENA primary metagenome ERZ1740070 (study PRJEB43018, sample SAMN04849744) | marine metagenome | isolation source: floating plastic debris | place: Pacific Ocean | collected 2008-09-01 | study: EMG produced TPA metagenomics...
GGCGACGCTCGCTTGAGCGTTCGCCCAGAGGATGCAGAATGGAGGGTCGGTTGGGGTTACGCCTCCCGGCCCTCTTGTGGCTCCAGACCAATTGCGCCTCGCAAGTCTCTGATCACGCGCCCATTTGCACCGACCAAGCGCGCTGCTAAAGCGCGCAACCGAAAACTCCCTCTAGCAAGAAGGCACGCACCATGACCGGCTCTCTCACCACATTTATCCCGCTCATTATTATCGGCCTCGTGCTGTTGGTGATCGCGGTGTGGTTGCTTATGCGGTTGGGCAAATCGACCGACGTGGTGGGCGATGGCACACTCAAGCGCGATGTTCTCGACGAAGGGGCAGCGCCCGCTGCGCGCAATCAGGCTTTGATCGATGCCGCGCCAGCGGTTGTGCCTAGTTCAGCACCGGAAGCCGAAGCATCGCCGAAACCTGCGCCCGCTCCGAGGCAAGCCCCAGCGGCGGAACCACGCCCCTCATCAGAGCCCACTTCGCCAGAGCCTGGCCCTTCAGGGCCTGCGGTTGTTTCGGATCCCGGTGCGGTTGCCGATGACCTTCGCCAAATTAAGGGAATCGGCCCGAAATTGGTGACCATGCTCGCAGAGGAAGGGGTCACACGTTTCGAGCATATCGCAGCGTGGAACGAGTCGGACATCGAATCCATCGATGCAAAGCTGGGTCGGTTCCAAGGCCGCATCGTTCGCGACCAATGGGTTGAACAGGCCAAGCTTCTGATTTCAGGTGACAAAAGCGCATACGCCGAAAAATTCGGCAACAACGGGTGAGATTTTAAGCCGACAAATGTCAAATTTGTGATACAGTCCTTACCGTCAAGTAAGGGAGGGCAGTATGGTCCAACGAATTCTCGTTGCCGAAGATGAGCCAATTGTTGCTTTCGATCTGTGCGATACGGTCGAAGAGGCAGGCTATCTCGTTGAGGGACCGTATAGCGGCGTATCCTCTGCAGCCGACGCGTGCGAAGGTGAGGATCCCGATCTCGCGATCCTTGATATCACGCTGGAAGACGGCGAGGTCTACGCGCTGGCTGAGCAGCTTGAGGCGAAGAATGTGCCCATCATCTTCCATTCCGGTAGCCACAAGCATGCCGACGTGCAGGCGCGCTTTCCGCGTGCGACCACGCTAACCAAACCTTGCCCACCGACTGACATGCTGAAAGCGGTGAATGGCGCGCTTGAGAGTAAGCTCGCAAGGGCGTGAAACTTCGGCACTGATCATATAAGCACGCGCGATCAATGAGCGCTGTTGACGATTCTAAGCAGAGCCATCGGCGTGACAGTCTAAACCCTGTCACTTCGGGGTAGAGTCTGCATCAAGCCTAGTGACCTCGTGGCGATGGGAATGTAGAACCAGTCTCACACGAACAAACTTGCAAGGGCTTATCGCTCTTGCGCTGAGGACTGATTGCTATGAACGCCCCCTTTTCGTCGCCTCCGGCACCCCAAGAAGATCGCAACCCGAGCGCTGGGATTGTCCCTTTTAACTGGGCAGATCCATTCGACCTTGAAAGTCAACTGACTGAAGATGAGCGGATGATCCGCGACGCAGCCAACGCGTTCGCGCAAAGTGAGCTTCAACCTCGCGTGATCGAAGCCTATCGAAACGAAGTCAGCGCGCCCGAGCTGTTCCCGCTGATGGGTCAGGCTGGTGTATTGGGCGTCACAATCCCGGAAGAATTCGGCGGCGTCGGCGCGTCCTATGTCGCCTATGGCCTTGTCGCGCGCGAGATTGAGCGCGTGGACTCAGGCTACCGCTCGATGGCCAGCGTTCAATCTAGCCTCGTTATGCACCCGATCTACGCGTATGGTTCGGACGAGCAGCGGGCCAAATATCTGCCCGGCCTCGCCTCAGGCGAGCTCATCGGCTGCTTCGGACTCACCGAACCTGACGCTGGCTCTGACCCCGCTGGCATGAAGACCTACGCCAAGAAGGACGGCGATGATTACGTCATCTCCGGGAGCAAGACCTGGATATCAAACTCACCCTTCGCTGATGTGTTCGTCGTCTGGGCCAAGTCGGAAGAGCATGGCGGCGGCATCCGCGGCTTCATCCTTGAAAAAGGCATGGAAGGCCTTTCAGCGCCGAAGATCGATGGCAAGATCTCCCTTCGCGCTTCGACCACCGGCATGATCATGATGGACGAGGTTCGGTTGCCAAAAATTGCGCTGCTGCCACATGTGCAAGGCCTCAAAGGTCCGTTCGGCTGCCTCAACCGCGCTCGATACGGCATCAGTTGGGGCGCGATTGGTTCAGCGGAATTCTGCCTTCACGCGGCGCGCCAATACGGTCTCGATCGCAAGCAGTTCGGCCGCCCGCTCGCCGGGACACAGCTTTATCAAAAGAAACTGGCCGACATGATGACCGACATTGCGCTGGGTCTTCAGGCATCGCTTCGCGTCGGTCGTCTGATCGACGAGCACCGCTTCAGCCCGGACATGATCTCGATCGTGAAGCGCAACAATGTCGGAAAGGCCTTAGACATCGCTCGCCAGGCGCGCGACATGCACGGTGGCAACGGCATCTCCGAGGAATACCAGGTCATTCGCCACGCCGTGAACCTTGAGACGGTGAACACCTACGAAGGCACGCACGACGTCCACGCGCTGATCCTTGGACGAGGTATCACGGGTCTTTCGGCGTTCTAATGAAGCTTTACGGGTATTACCGAAGCTCGACGTCCTATCGCCTGCGCATCGCGCTGGAGTTAAAGGGCCTCGCGTTTGAGAATGTGCCCGTAAACCTTCTCAAGACCGAGCAAAACGACGCCGACTTTACCAGTCGCACTACGATCGTGCGCGAGCTGACCTATGCGATCGCTACGGAACTTCACGCACCGCTAAACCTGCCTGTCCTCAAATGGCTTAAGGACGAATACCGCAAATCACAGGACGAAATTGGCGTGTGGTACCGCCATTGGCTCAAACGCACGCTAGACCCGGTCGAAGCGCGCCTGGCGCAGCTCGGCACCGGCAACTTCCTGATGGGCGCGCCCGGCCTATTCGAAGTCGTTCTGCTTCCACAAGTCTACAACGCGCAGCGCTTCGAGTATGATTTCAGCGCCAGTCGGCATATCAGCGCGATTGAGAAGGCCTGCCTGGCCTTGCCCGCGTTTCAACGCGCGCATCCAGACAGCCAGGTGGACGCGCCCAACGACTAAAGGACGCCTGGGAGGGCAAGAACACAATGAAACTCGCCACGCTCAACGATGGCTCGCGCGACGGCAAACTGGTCGTCGTCTCCAAGGACCTGACGCGCTGTTGCGCGGCGGGCTATATCGCCCCGATCATGCAGGCCGCGCTCGACAATTGGGCCCGGGTAAAGCCCGAACTTGAATTGCTGGCAATCGATGTCGAACACGAAGCGGTGCCGTGCGAGCGTTTTCATGAGCGCCAGGCGCATTCTCCCCTGCCCCGCGCATACCAATGGGCCGATGGCAGCGCCTACATTAACCACGTGGAATTGGTCCGTCAGGCCCGCGGCGCTGAAGTGCCAGAAAGCTTCTACCATGACCCGCTGATGTATCAGGGCGGGAGCGACGGCTTCCTCCCTCCGCGTGCGGACATCCCTCTGGGTGACACCGCTTGGGGCTGCGACATGGAAGGTGAGATTGCGGTGATCGTCGATGACGTGCCGATGGGTGTGAGTGTCGAGGACGCCGCCGGTCACATCAAGCTGGTGATGCTGGTCAACGATGTGTCCTTGCGCGGTCTGATACCGGGTGAACTGGCCAAAGGCTTTGGCTTCTTCCAGTCCAAGCCTGCGAGCGCCTTTTCACCGGTTGCCGTGACGCCGGACGAGCTAGGCGATGCCTGGAAAGACAGCCTCGTCCACTTGCCTCTCATGGTCGATTACAACGGTGAGCCATTTGGGCGAGCCGAAGTCGGCGTCGACGCCACCTTTAACATGGCCCAACTCGTCGCCCATGCGGCCAAGACACGCAGCCTAGGCGCAGGCTCCATCATTGGGTCAGGCACGATCAGTAATAAAGGCGCCGACGGTGGCCCGGGCAAGCCAATCTCCGAAGGCGGCCTTGGCTATTCGTGCATCGCCGAGATTCGCATGATCGAAACCATCGCCAACGGCGAGCCGAGCACGCGCTTTATGGCGCCGGGCGACACGGTGAAGGTCGAAATTCGCGATAAGGACAATCACTCGATCTTCGGCGCGATCGAGCAGACGGTCGTGCAGGCTTGAAGCTTAAGGCCTAGGCTTCCGGCAGTTTCGGAAGATCCACCACGCGCGGATCGTGGCCCCAGCTCTTGGCGGCGGCGAGGATGTCGGTACCCCTGAGGACCATGGTCGCAGTGTTGCGAAGCGGGTGAACGCCTACAGGCTGATCGACCGCAAGCGCCTCGTCGAGCACCAGCGAGATCGCGCCGACATCGGCGTTGATCATCGCCAACGGTGTGACCGAGCCCGGCGTGACGCCGATCAGCCGCTCCATCGCGTCGGGCTTGCCAAAGCTCAGGCGGCGGCACTGCAACAGCGGGTGTACGCGCTTCAGATCAATGCGCGATTGTGCAGGCACGGTAAGCAGGAAGAACGCCCCGCCCGCATCTTTCAGGAACAGGTTCTTGGTGTGTAGGCACGCAAAATCGGTCTTGATCGCAGCCGATTCCTCGACAGTGAAAACCGCCGGGTGTTCATGCACCACATAAGCAATCCCGGCGACGAAAAGGTCAGCGTAGAGACCCTCTTCCGACGTCACTCGGCCTAGACCTCGACAGGCTTGAATGCAGTCTCTTCATTGCCTGTGTTTGGCGTACCTTCGGCATCCATGATCATCACTTTGACCTCGCCCTTCTTTGCGCGAGGGAAATGCTCCGTCCCGCTCGGGATAACAATCATCTCGCCAGCCTTTAGAGTTGCGACGCGGTCGCGAAACTCGATGTCGAGTTCACCCTCAATGACCAAAAACAGCTCGTCCGTCGCGTCATGCTGGTGCCAGTGAAAGTCACCCTCAAGCTTGGCGATACGCACTTCGTTACCATTGTATCGCGCCGCAAGGCGCGGCGCCCAGTGATCATCGAATAAGGCAAACTTGTCAGCGAGAGAGACTTTATGTGGCATCAAACGGGACCCCTTAAAACACAACGACACTGCGGATGCTTTCGCCCGCGTGCATGAGGTCGAAGCCTTTGTTGATATCCTCTAGGTCCAATCGGTGGGTAATCATCGGATCAATTTCGATCTGGCCGTTCATGTAGAGATCAACGATCGGGGGCACATCGGTGCGACCCTTGGCGCCGCCAAACGCGCTACCGCGCCAATTGCGGCCCGTCACCAGTTGAAACGGCCGCGTGGCGATCTCCTTGCCCGCTTCCGCCACGCCGATAATGATCGAGGTGCCCCAGCCCTTGTGGCAGCATTCCAGCGCCTGGCGCATCACTTCGGTGTTGCCCGTGCAATCAAACGAGTAATCTGCGCCGCCATCGAGCATATCCACCAACAACGCGACAATGTCGGGCACGTGGCGCGGGTTCACAAAGTCGGTCATGCCAAAGCGCTTGCCCCAGTCCGCCTTGGCATCGTTGATGTCCACGCCCACGATCCTGTTGGCTCCCGCCATGCGAGCGCCCTGAATGACGTTAAGCCCAATGCCGCCGAGGCCAAAGACCGCCACATTGTCGCCCGGCTGCACCTTGGCGGTCTTGGTCACTGCGCCGATCCCGGTGGTGACGCCGCAGCCGACATAGCAGGTGGTGTCAAACGGCGCGTCCTTGCGGATCTTGGCCACGGCGATCTCGGGCAGGACGATGAAGTTCGAGAAGGTCGAGCAGCCCATGTAATGGAAGATCGGCTGCCCTTTGTAGCTCATACGCGAGGTGCCGTCGGGCATCAGGCCCCGTCCTTGCGTCACGCGGATCGCCTGACACAAATTGGTTTTGCCCGAGAGGCAGAACTTACACTGGCCGCACTCGGGCGTGTAGAGCGGGATGACATGATCATCGGGCGTGACCGACGTGACGCCGGGGCCGATTTCGCGGACGACCCCGCAGCCTTCATGGCCCAGAACGCTGGGAAAGATCCCTTCGCTGTCCAGCCCATCGAGCGTATACGCGTCGGTGTGGCAAATGCCGGTCGCCATCAACTCGACCAGCACCTCGCCATCCTTGGGACCCTCGAGATCAAGCTCAACGGTTTCAAGCGGACGCTTCGCCTCAAACGCTACCGCAGCTCTGGTCTTCATGAAGTTCTCCCCCCTCGCCTGCTAAAATGCGCAGCACGAGGAGGTCTTCCGGTCAAGCTTGAGTTTTCCTCAGCGCTTACTCTGCGGGTTCGTGTAGCGAACCATTGGGCAGTTCTTCCTCTGGGCTAGCGAGAGCGCTCGTACCCATAGGTTTATGGCCAGCACGCTCGTCCATTACATCGACAAAGCTGAGGTTCACATCGCGATGCTCTGCCTCATCCGCGCGCACGGCGATAATGACGTCGCGCAGGCGAGCGTCTTGCGGAAGCTGCCAATAATCGATGGCGATTTGCGGCGCAGGTACGTTCTCATGCCGCCCAGCGTCGACCTCTGCCAGATAGGAGGTGTAGCTGATCACCGCTTCTTCTTCGAAATATCCGACGACGCGGTGCGCCGTGCGCGGCGCGAAGAGGTAGAGGAAGAAGTAGAAGTTGTAGAACACCATCTGCGTGAACGCGATGAGCGCGCGCTCAAACCAATTGGGCTGAGCGATCTCGATGAACGTCATTAGGTGCATGCGCTCGTTCTCAGCCTCGTCGAGAAGCGTGCGAATCCAGCCTTCATCATCGCGCATAGTGCGTAGCGCGGTAAGGTGCTGCCAAAGCCCGCCGACCATGCCGGGCACAGCGGCGACGGTTTCCAAGACAACCGCGCGGTGGCCATAGCGCTTGGCGAAGAAGGTATCGGCGACAAATCGAAGAGCCTTGCAGAACCCATACGCGACTTTGTCGCTGATCGTTTTGGGAGCAACATGGCTATCGATCACGGCGTTGTAATTGACCTGCCGGACCATGGGTTGTGGATGCGAGTGTTTCATATCAACAGCTTACAGTGTTCGTGCGACCCCTTCGACCCGATCCCATATCAGGCGCCCTGACCGCTTTTCATTCGGCACGCTCTATATACGCACGAACGGATGAATTTCTACTGACATACGTCGGATTTGATCTCACCAATCGTTCGATTTCACGCAATAGTGAATAAGCTTCGCATCTTAGCCTACCAATACGCTTCCAAACGCCAATTGTGCGAAAGATGCCCAAAGCTTGGACGCATCCCCTTGAGGCCGCTTTCAGGGCCTGCCAAAGGGGCGCAAAAGCTTATCGGAGAGACACACATGGCCGCTTATCCAGAAATCAAGATGCTGATTGGCGGCGAATGGATCGCCCAAGGCGGTGATGGCGAGATACCCGTCGTCAACCCCGCGACGGAAGCGGTAATTGCATCGTGCCCCAAAGTCTCGACAGAGCAACTCAATTCAGCGCTTGCGGCGGCTAATGAGGCTTTTCTATCTTGGTCGAAGACACCGGGCGTTGAACGCCACAAGATCATGCGCCGCGCAGCGGATCTGGTGCGCGAGAGGGCGGACAGCATCGCAAGGATCGTAACACTGGAAATGGGAAAGCCCCAAGCACAGGCCTTGGGCGAAACGCTGAACGCAGCTGAGATCATCGATTTCATGGGTGAAGAAGCCAAGCGACAAGGCGGACGTCTGGTGCCAGTGCGTTCGGCCAGTCTTCTGGAACAGCGCGTAACGAACGAGCCTATTGGCCCCGCAGCACTTTTCACGCCCTGGAACTTCCCAGTCAATTTGCCAGCAAAGAAGCTGGCTGGCGCGCTGGCGGCAGGATGCACGTGCATTCTCAAACCCGCTGAGACGACCCCAGCTTCCGCGCAACTATTGGTCGAGTGCTTCGTGGAAGCGGGCGTACCATCAGGTGCGATCAACCTCGTCTATGGCGACCCCGCTATGATTTCTAACCACCTCATCACGGCTCCCGAAATCCGCAAAGTCAGCTTTACAGGGTCGACGGCGGTGGGCAAGCAGTTGGGCGCGCTGGCCGCTCAGGGGTTGAAGCGCTTCACGGCCGAACTGGGCGGACATGCGCCTGTCGTGATAGGGGAAAGCGCGGATTTCGATCGCACTGTTGCCGCTTGCGCGACAACCAAATTCCGTAACGCTGGCCAAGTGTGCGTTAGCCCAACTCGGTTTCTGGTTGCCCGCAGCATCTATGACAAATTCGTCGCCGAGTTCGCCGCGCGCGCGCAGAGCTTGAAGGTTGGCGATGCCAGTTCTGATGACAGTGTCACCATGGGACCGCTCGCGCATCCGGGGCGCGTCGCAGCTATGCAGGATTTGATTGGAGCGCTGGGCGGCGCGAACGGCGAGGTCGTCACCGGTGGCTCTGCTATTGATGGTCCGGGTAACTTCTTCCAGCCCACCGTGATCGCCGGTCCGGGTCCCGAAAGCCGCCTGATGAACGAGGAGCCTTTCGGCCCCATCGCAGGCATTGTTCCTTACGATGACATTGAAAACGCGGTTCGCATAGCAAACTCGCTTCGCTACGGGCTATCAGCCTACGCTTTCACAGGCTCGCTTGATGAAAGTCACTACCTTGGTTCAGCCCTCAAAGCCGGCATGGTAGCGATCAACCATTTCGCAGTGGGCTCACCGGAAACTCCATTCGGCGGTGTGGGCGACAGCGGCTTTGGATCTGAAAGCGGCACCGAGGGTTATCTTGGCTACACCGAAACGAAACTCGTGACGGTCGCAAAATCCGCTGGCTGAAATCCGAAATCAATAAGCGAGTGGCGAAAAACGCTCACGCGCGCCAATTTTCGCGTTGGTGTCGTTAACCGCGGAAGGTGAACTCAACCGCTGATCCAGCCCTTTAGGCGGCCCATAAAAGAGCGGCGTTCAAACATCGGGCGAATGCGTCCATATCTCGCTTGTCGTGAGAACTCGTCTCCGAAGGAAATGGTGCGGCCCATTGCGTCTGGCCCGCTCGATACGAACGTTGGTTTTTCCATGCAGAGCGTCCCCGATTCGCGAGTTGTTATGTTGCAAAGCTAACACCAAGCCTGTGGAAAACGAGTCATTTTTGCAGCTGCGAACACAGTTTCTTACCTCGCGGTCAATGCGAAGGGCGTGTTCCTACTCGTTGCAAAAGGTTTAAACACGGCGGGCGCCGGCCTCGCGGACGGCCTTGAGCGTCGGATAACCATTTACAGCCATGAGCAAATCCGCCTCAGCCAACATGGACTTAAGAACAAAGGCCGCGCCGCGCGCGCCGCCCAAGGCAAGCCCATAAGTGTAAGGCCGGCCAACTCCGACCGCTGTTGCTCCCAAAGCAAGGGCCTTGACTGCGTCCGAACCCGATCGAACGCCGCTGTCAAACAGGACCGGGAGATCACCGGATGCTTTCACCACATCTTCGAGCATGTCGATCATCGCTATACCCCCTTTGGCTTGGCGTCCGCCATGATTGGAACAATAGATCGCGTCAGCCCCGGTATCGATTGCGCGCCTCGCATCGTCGGGATGGCAAACTCCTTTAAGAACAATCGGCATTTTCGTCACCGACTTGAACCACTCCATGTCGTCCCAGGTCAGTTCATATCCAAAGGTTGCCGCCCAAGTGAAGATGGCAACGCGTGGATCTTCCTCGGGTGATTTCTGGAGGAGCGACCGAAACACCGGATCGCTGAAGTAATTCTCAAGCACTCGGCCGCGAAGCTGCGGGAAGTTGGATGCGTTGAGATCGCGCGGCCGCCAGCCTGTAACCTTTGTATCTAGAGTAATGACCAGCGCTGAGTATCCCGCCTCTTCAGCGCGCCTGATCAAGCTTTCGGCAAGCCCGCGATGCTTCGGCGTGTAAAGTTGGAAGAAAGCCGGTGTATCGCCGCACTCTTTCTTCACGTCCTCCATCGAGTGGTTCGCCAAAGTCGAAGCGCAGAAGGGAACTCCCGTCTCAGCCGAAGCGCGCGCGGCGGCTTTATCGCCGTCCTTCTCCTGCGTGGCGTCTCCGTTGAGCCCGATCGGCGCCATGAACAAAGGCGTAGGCAAACGATGGCCGAACAGCTCAATCGACAGATCCCGTTCCGAGCAGTCGACCATCATGCGTGGCACCATTCCCCAGTGGTGGAACGCCTTGGCGTTAGAATCCTGCGTGTGCTCGTCACCGCAACCACCCGCGATGTAGTTGGTCATCATCGGACCGAGCGATTCATGCGCACGCGCTTCCAATGTCGCGAAGTCCACCGGGAACTCAGGCAATCGCCCTTCAAGCCCAGCGTTGTAAATCTCGTTTTGCATTCCGCCGAAGTTAAGCCCTGACAGCTTCTGGCTGGATATCGCGCCCACGTTATCTCTCCCGTTATTTGGCTGGGAAAGTGCTTCAGCGACGCAAGATCGGCAAGCGGTTTCGGCAATCGCGCCTTTGTGAAAGGCGGCTAGCTTACGAGCTTCTGCAGACGTGGCCTTACCTTCAAGAATTGGATGTAGAGCCGCTCAAGCAGACTGAGGACAGTCCTGTTGCGCGCTATCAAACCCAAGGGTCGCAGCAGCGGAATAGCCCGCCACATGGCAGCAAAGGCTGCTGCGCCGGAGAGCACCTTGCCTTCTTCCTCAGCGTGAAACCGCGCCAACAACTCGCTTTGATCAATCGGGCACGAAGGGTCATCATTCTCGGACACGTCGACGAAAGTGATCGCGCCCTTGCGGTCGAGACGGCGCATTGCGGCGATCTCGCGCAAGCACAACGGGCATGCTCCGTCGTACCAGACTTTCACTTGGGAAGGCTGTTTCAAACTCATGTGCAAGTTACGTAAGCCGCGCGAAAAAGGTTCCAGCGTGTGGAAGCGCTAGGCCTCAACGCGCCATTCGGCGAACCTTGACCTGGGCACCTTCGAATGCCCCTTCGATCACCGCAATGGCCAAGTCGATCCGCGCCGCCCCGCACATGAAGATATCGAGCGCGGCGAAGTGGGTTTCAGGCCATGTGTGGATCGAGATATGGCTTTCCGCCAACATCAACACGCCGGTGACGCCCATGGCCGGTCCAAAATGGTGAAAGTGCGCTTGCAGGATCGTTGCTCCGGCCGCTTCGGCGGCGCGGCGCAGGATGGCTTCGATACGCGCCGGGTCATCCAGATGCGAAGCGCCGCGAACATCGATAAGGGCGTGCGTGCCCACTTTCGTAAGCGTTGGTTCAGTCGTCGCCATACGCCCTCCATTCGCGGGTGAAGAGCTTGACTAAGGCTTGATTTTCGAGACGGTTTATTCCGGGGGATTTGGCTTTTAGATCATCAGGAAACTCGCGCATGTGGGTGTCGTGAGTTTGGCTGTAATATTTGAGACCTTCGGGCAGGTTTCCTACATTTCCTACAGGCCCCCGCGCCGCTAGGGTGAAGCCCCAATCGCCAAAGCTGGGCACGTAGGTGTGAAGCGCTTGCGTCGCAAAGCCGGCCGCCTGCAAGGTCGCGCCGATCATCGCAAAGCTTTGGGTCGAGACAAAGGGCGCGGTGCTTTGCACATTCATCAGCCCGCCATCGGCCAAAAGCGCGCCCAGATTTCGGTAGAATTCAACGCTGTAGAGGCGACCTATCGAGTAATTTGTGGGGTCCGGCAGGTCCACCAGGATCACCTCAAACGCCCGGTCCGCCTCGCGCGCCCAGGTGAAGGCGTCGGCGTTGATCACCTCCACCCGAGGGTCCGCAAACGCATCGCCGTTCAGCCGCCGCAACAACGGGGCGGAGCGGAACAGATTGGTGATCGCAGGAGCAAGATCGACCAACGTTACCGAGGCCACGCCCTCATCTTTTAAAACCTCACGCAGCGCCAGACCATCGCCGCCGCCCAAGATCAACACCCGCGAAGGCTCTTCCATGCGCCCCAACGCGGGCCACACAAGGCTTTCGTGATAGCGGTATTCGTCGCGGCTGGAGAATTGCAGATTGCCGTCCAGAAAAAGGCGAATATCGCCCTTCTTCTGCGTCAGAACGATGCGCTGATACGGGCTGGAGGTCGCGTAGATCAGGTTGTCGTTATAAAGGCCCGCCTCAGAAAGACGCTGCAACCGCTCCGAAGCGATAGCGCCCACCACCAGCAACACCGCCACCAGGATCGCCGCCACCCGCTCCATCGCCAAGGCGCGGTCGCGGCGCAGGCGAAAGACCAAAAGCAGCGCCACCAATATGTTCACAAAGCCGATCACAAACCCGGCCCGGATCAGCCCCACAAACGGCACCAGCACCAAAGGGAACAGCAGCGAAGCGGCCAGCGCGCCGATATAATCATAGGTCAGCACATTGGAGACGAGGTCGCCAAAGCTGAACTCGTCCTTCAGAATGCGGATCAACAGCGGGATTTCGAGCCCCACCAGAAAGCCGATCCCCAGCACCAGCCCGTATAGGATCGGGCGAAAATCATCGACCAGCGGAAACAGCAGAAACAAGGCCGCCGCGCTTGTGCCCCCGACCAAAGCGATAATGATCTCGATCCGGATGAACCAGGCGAGCAGCCGCCCCTCAATATAGCGCGAGACCCAGCTGCCGATACCCATCGCGAACAGATAGGTGCCGATGACGGTTGAAAACTGGGTGACGCTGTCGCCCAGCAGATAGGTCGCGATGGTGCCAGCCAAAAGCTCGTAGATGAGGCCGCAGGTCGCAACCACAAACACCGACACCAGCAGGATCAGCGAAATACCATCGGCGTCCGAATGGGCCAGTTTGCCCAAAGAAGGATCGGCGGCTTCAGGCGTTGCGCCTTCAGGCCGTGCCCCCGCATCCATCGCGGGAGCGGCGCTGTCAGCCATGAATGGCGGCGGCGATGATGATCGCGATGGAAAGCGCCATTGCGCCCGCCAGCACCGCCACGCCCGTGTTGCGGTTATCGACGATCTCCACGCGCAGCTTGGTCGGCGTGATGATGTCTACGATCACAAAGGTGACGAGGAAGACGAAGATCCCCAGAAACGAATACGCCAAACTGGCGAGAAAAGTATCAAGTGTCAGCATAGCCCCTCCAGAGGCGGTTGCGAAAAACGGTGCGAGCGAAGTTTGGATAAAAGTCATTTGTGCGTTGGTCCTCCCCCGCGCGAATAGATGTTGCGCGCCTGAACGCCGTCACCAAAGGGCGAATAGCCGTACCAGCCGGCGGTTGCGTGCAGCCCCACGCACACCGCGCACCACAGCATGAAAGTCTTTTTCACAGCGGGCGTCCTCCTTGGGTTTGGCCTTGATTGGTTGGATCAGTCATCGTCATCATCATCGGCTCCATCATAGCCGCTTTGGCGCGCGCTTTCGAAATTGGCAGCGCGTATTCCCATCCAGATTACAGGACCAAACAGCGCCAGAAACAACCAGAAAAAGTGCGAGTTGAACGTGCCGTTGGATCGCACCGTTACGGTCACGGGCCGCGCGGTTGCAAAGGTGTTCACAGGACGCGGGATCGCTGCGCCACCGGCGTTGGGTTCGTCTTCTGGCAGGAGGACTTCGGCGGTCAACTTGTACGTGCCCGGCGGGACTGCGGACAGTTTCACCGTGCCGCGCCGGTCGTCTTCCTTCCAGTCGCGGCCATAATAATATTCGATCGGCTGGCTGGCGATGATCTCTTCATCGGTGGCGGTGTTGGTCAGCGTGTATTCGAGATACATCCAGTTGTTGTCGCCCGGCTCGCCGCTAGCGGTGATCGTGACGGGTTTCGTCCGCCCGCTGATCGTGAAGGTGCCCACATCAACGGCGCGCTGCTGCACCGATGGGTTCGCGGTGTAACTTTGGGTGAAGCTTTGCCCTTCGAACGACAGCAGCACCGAGATAAAGATCGCGGCGACAAAGGCGATGCTCGCGACCAAAGCCTTGGTCATCAGGCTATCCCCATGCGGGTTAGGCTGGTGCGGCTGAGGATAGTCACCGGTTGCCGGGTATTGGCCCGTATCCTCGATCCCGAACGCCTGGGCGATGCCTTTGGAAGACACGAATTCTTCCAGCGTCCAGTTGAACTCGTTCCCCGTCAATTCGCAGGACAGAACCTTGCCGCCGCCCACATAGCTGGTCGATTTGACCCGGTCGCCCTTTTTGACCTGCCAGTAAAACTCGCCAATCGCGCGTTCGATGGTGCTTTCGGCGATGTCATAGATGCGCTTCATGCGCGCGCCTTCGTAACGAAAGCCTTGCTGGTTGGGGTGCGCGGGCTGTGTCAGGATGGGCGTTCCCACGCTCCACCCGCTCGCCTGAAAGATCAGCCAGCGATAGCCGTGATAAGGGTTAAACAGGAGGAATTCCTCCCAGGTGTCCCAGCCATCATTCTTCTCGATATTGCCAATGCAGACCCATTCAACGCCGTTGATCACGCCCTTGGTGCCCAGCGGGATGATCAGCGCCTTGGCCGCCTCGGTGTGTTCGACGATCAGGCGCGTTTCATCGTCGCTGGTAAGGTCAATCTCGCTGCCGCAATACTGGCACACGTGAAGCGTGGAGTAACCCGCCGCGTGCAGCTCGAACGGGCCGCCGCAAGACGGGCATTCGAGCGCTTTGGTAGAGGCAACCGGGGCGGCGGCGGCGTTCATCCGGCAACCTCAAAATCGGGCGCGGGCCAATGTTCAAAGCGGCGCAGGCCAGCAGGCTCCAGATCTTCGAGCCGGTAATAGGCGCCGCGCCACAAGCTCTGTTCATCGCGGTCGACCTGAAACGTCACCGCACCGCCCTTTTTGGTTCGCAGATCGACGCTGAAACGCGGCGCGTTGGCGCCGATAACATGCGGCAGCGATCCTTCCACCGCGATGCAGCGCACCGTCTTGATGTCGGCCACGAAGTG
>ERZ1740070.1457-NODE-1457-length-14799-cov-17.128188_pt1 | contig 14799 bp, 14 predicted proteins | sample MGYA00581734_ERZ1740070 | MGnify/ENA primary metagenome ERZ1740070 (study PRJEB43018, sample SAMN04849744) | marine metagenome | isolation source: floating plastic debris | place: Pacific Ocean | collected 2008-09-01 | study: EMG produced TPA metagenomics...
GGGTACGGGCGGTGATTGGAATGGATTTAGTTTGCATGTGGCGGACGACAGCGGTGTTGATGAGCTGAAGGTCAACGCCGACAATCCCCATGTGATTGCTCAGTATAAAAATCTACTGCTCTGGTACGGGGCAGAGTCTCCTGAGATTGACACCCCAGACAGTTGCCTTGAACAACAGGTCGATACCACTATGGTTTTGAACTGTGACCCAGTCTGGATGGTCATCTATCCATTTGATCGAGGGTTTGCCTTGGAGATTGGTGAAGCGCAAACCCATGGTAGTTTTAGCGCCTTTCAACAAAGCATCACTGCGCGATCACAACTCCTGGTGGATACGCCTCAAATCGAGTATCGCGGTAGTCAGGGCAAAACTATCACCATGGCTCCTCAAGAGCTCGGGTTACCCCACGTTTGGCGTGATGGTACCGCTCACGATTGGAAAGCCCATGACAGAGACCTATCGTTTGTGCTCCAACAGATAGTGCTAAGGCCGTAACTACGTGGGCGAAGAACAGATGTGACGTGATTAAACAGGTACAGATTCTGCCTGTTTTAAGTATATTCACCAAAAAATATCTGTTTAGAGTTATTTAAATCTATAAAAAATATGTGCATATATAGCAATTTCAGTTCAATCGAGGTACATTTATGAGGAATAAAAACAGACTGTCAATGACAGGCCAGATTGATGCCGAAAGCATACTCACTAGATTTGCGACAGAAAATTATTGATGCCCACACTGGAGGAGGCATTTCCCAACGAGGCCTGGCTAAACAATTTGGTGTAGCCAAGAGTTTTATCCAAAAGCTTCTTAAGCAGTACCGAGACACCGGCTCCATCGCTCCCAAGGTTAGAGTTGAGCAAACTCCCTCCAAACTTAATGATGAGCATCGAGTTATCTTGGCAGAGATCGTAGAGGCCTCTAACGATGCTACGTTGGCGGAACTGAGTGATCTGGTCTATGCCTGCACAGGCATCCGAGTTGGGACCACAACGATGCACACGACGTTGAAGAGAATGGGACTGAGTGTTAAAAAAAACGTTCTACCCTGACCTCAAGGGGACTGAGCGAGTCCAGAGGGCACGGGTCGAATTTTGGCAACAGGTTCAGACATTTTTAGCTAACGATCTGATCTTTATCGACGAGTCCGGTGTAAACCTGGCCATGACTCGGTTGAGAGCAAGGTCTCCTAAAGGCAAACGGGCTTACAGCCCCAAAGCAACCAAACGGGGCCAAAACGTTTCCATTATCGGGGCGCTGGGCTTTAACGGTGTTGTAACGGACTATAGTTTGATGGGGGCAACTGATGGACTGACGTTTGAGGCCTTTATCAGTCAAAAACTGGTCCCAAAGTTGTGGACGGGAGCTTGTGTTGTCATGGACAATTGTTCGGTACATCTGGGTGAAACGGTCCGCGAACTGATTGAGGCTGCCGGAGCTAAATTGATCTACTTACCTCCCTACTCACCCGATTTTTCACCGATTGAAAACTGCTGGTCTAAACTTAAGAGCCGTCTTAAAGCCATCGGTGCAAGAACTTATCCCAACTTGGCCAAAGCGATTGAGGAGGCCTTCTCAGAAGTCTCTCTTGACGATATTAAGTCCTGGTTTACTCATTGCTGCTACTGTACCTCAGAAGATTAGAAACCGCTATACGTATGAAATGCATAAAAGAAGAGTCTTCTTAGGGCGTTAACACGTATTTTCTATCTGGATTGACATTAATTTCAGTCGTTTAGCTCAGGGGAAACTCGGTTAGTTTAAGGCAGCCTAGAGATGTCGGCTCTAGTATGATTTTATACAGTGTTTTCTTCGTTGCTCAAACATCTAATCGTTCTCAATACACAAGCTGTGAGAGGACGAAAGTCCGTAACTGCATGTTCGTTGGCGCTGGCGCTTTTAATCCTTGAGCGGTTACAGGCAAACTCACGCGATGTGCGCAAGCCAGTGACGAGAAGTTCCTTGACACTGGCTGCGGCTATTGGTGCATCGTTATTAGCTGCATTACCAGCGCAAGCAAATAATTTTCCTGCTGGGGCTTTGCCTGATAGTCGTCCCTCGACACCGGTATCCCTGAGCTGCCACAACACCATTTTTGGTGACTTTGTCCCCGATAAACCTCATTTTGGTACTACGAACAAAGGTCGAAAACAGTATTCTTTTGATACCAAATGGGTTGCCACCGCTGCCGATGGAACAACAGCTACACTTCAAACTATTCAAGTCAATAACAATAGTGGCTCTTTTTTGACAGATGGAACAAACCCAGACGTCTTTTTTCAAGAGTTTGTTGATCCGCAAACAGGCTTTGTCAGCCCTAAGTTGACTGAGCAAGAAGGCAGCCCTGGAGACTCTTGGGTTTTAGAGATGGAATATAGTCGTCCCATAGGCAATGCTCGTCTTCTGGTGGGTGATGTCGATAGTGATCAACCTAGTGCTGTGGGGAAATTCAAAGACGTTGTTACGGTCGAAGGATTGTTAGAGGCTACTACGGTTGATGTTAGCCAGTATTATGCAGGCTCTATGTTGCAAGCCAGTGTGAGTGGTACGGCTTATACCTTTCACGACATTCCTCCCTTAGGGGCTAATCCGCCAGAAAGTGCCACTAGTAACCGTATTGTGGCGGATTATGAGAATCGATTTGTTGATCGAATACAAATTACCTATGCCGTTGGAGAATCGTTAGAGGGTATGGTTCGACAGTCTATTTTTGTGGCGTCAGGGATGGCAGCAGGATGTCAGCTTAGTGGTACTACGTTTGATGATCAAACAGCAAATGACGTGTTTGATGATGGTAATGAAAATGGTCTAACTGGAGTAGCGGTTAGCTTGTATTTGGACGATGGCGATAATATTTTTGAAGTCAATGGTGATGACCTATTAATTGAGACCCAGGACACGGGGAATAGTGGCAACTATTTGTTTTCGAACCTGGCTGAGAATAGCAACTACTGGGTAGTTGTCAACACAGCAGATAGTGACTTGGGTGGACGGACCTATGGTGGGGGGGATGTCGATTTGTCCCAAACGTTACCTCGGTTGATTCCGATTGCAACCAGCGACGTTGGTGAGGTGAATTTCCCGTTTGACCCGAGCATTTTGAAACCTAATGTTGCGTTGGTTAAACGCATCACGGCGATTAATCGTGGTCAAGCTAATGAGCGACTGTTTGACACCTCCTATGTGGATGCGGGTAGCGGTGATGATGAGGATAATGCCCCAGAATGGCCCACAAACTATCTGCATGGTGTGGTCGATGGAGGGAGTGTGCAGTCTGGAGACGTGATCGAATATACGATTTATTTTCTCTCGAATGGTGGAGCTACAGCCCAGGATTTTCGGCTGTGCGATCGCATCCCTGATTATCTCACCTTTGTTGATAATGCCTATGGCACAGATGCCGGTATTCTTTTAGACCTTGCCAATGGCAACAATATTCTGACCAATGCTGACGATAGTGATAAGGGAGCCTATGTATCTTCCAATAGCGCATCGCTAGCCTACTGCGGTCGGGATATTTCAGGGGGGATACAGGACCAAGGGTTTGTTGCCGTGAGTGTTGGCAACGTGCCTGCGGCATTAAATAGTTCGCAGGATGCCTATGGCTTTATGCGTTTCCATGCCCAGGTTCAGTAGATGACGGCTAATGCGAGTAAGCGAGTATCAATTTGCCCGCTGCCACTGACGCACAACTTCTTCGACAATAGCCCGGTCTGGGGGAGAACTTACTTGCCCGCTAGGGTCGGTCATGGCACCAGGAATATTTTTACTCCAGGGACTATTGGGCACTGAGGTGAGATCAACCTGGGCGTTCGTGGGACGGAAGCCATGTTGGACAAATACGGCCTGCTGTTCTGGCGCTGTCAAAAAGTTGATAAACTCACGGGCGGCTTTCGCTTTACCACCGCTAATGTCACGTCGTACGATAGCCGCTGTGGAGACCGTCTCAATGGTGGGATTAAGATATAGAACTTGATAGGGTTTTCCTTGGGTTGCACTGGACTGCTCCCAGCGATGTAGGGCAATACTTTCATAAACCGTCGCAATGTCAGCATCGTTAGGGCCACGGGTAATGAACTCCTGCAATAAAATATCAGTAGACCGGGGAGGCTGATAGACCGAGCGTTTGACTAACCCAAAGAGTGTCTGAACATTGTCTTTGCCAAAGTCGCTAGTATTGAGGTTGTTACTGTTGGCCTCAGCCTGGGACCACAGACTCATGGTGAGCTGACCGCTGTTAGACCGGGTAGGGTCGGTGGTGACAAAATCAAAGCTGCCCCAGACGGCATTGCCGCCAATTTTGTCCCAGTTACCACCGGTCATGGCATCTTCTAATCGCTGCCACTGAAACTCGCCGTTTGGGAACAGAGCCTGGGCCCGCTCGGGCCAGGAGACGGCCACCAGAATTGTTTTGGCAATGGGTTGGGGTGTTTCGTAGAATGGCTCATCGCCGTACTGGGCCTGCCAACGCTGGCTGAGTTCGTCTAACAGCTGACCATTGGCCGGAATTAGAACCGTGGGCTCAAAATCATTGTTGTCGTCGATATATTTGTTGACGATATCCTGAGACCCTTGAAATTCCAGGTTTATTTGGATGGATGGATTCTGTTGTTCAAAGCGGGTTTCCAGTAGTCTGAGGGGCTCTTGAAGTTCGCTGCCGCTGACAATGGTGATGGACTGATTGACGCCGGGGAGAGGGGCGTAGGCCAGACCGGCAGCAGCGGCAATAATGGCGAGGGAGGTGAGGGATTTGGTGGCCATGGTGGGAAAGGCGATGGGGGATGGAATCAATTCATGAACAATGGGAGCAATTTCGTTAGGGGCATTGCATGCAATGCCCCTATGCAGAAAACCCTATCGGCAATAGATTTCAAATTAGGTAATCAACACATCGACATTTTCTTGGAAACCTTTAAATTCATCACTGAGTTCTCTCAGCTCATCGGCGGCGACTGAACTGGTGAGATCGGCGGTGCGAAGCTTGTTTTGGAGCTGCTGTAGAACTCCACCAGATTCGGCAATCAGGGTGGATAGGTTAGCTAACTGGGCCTGGCGGGCGTCTTCTCCTTGTTTGGCTAGGGAGATGTTGCGTTTGAGGCTGTTGGCGAGCTTGCCCCATTGTTCTTGGGCGACGCCTTTGCTGTTGCGAACTTTGATTTCGGCCTGCTTGAGCTGTTTTTCGAGGCCATCGACCGAGAGTAGGGCGTCGTTGCCCTCCATGCGAAGGGCCAGCTGGTCAATCTTCTGGGGAAGTTCTTGGGTGCGATCGCAGGCATACTGCACCACCCCCAACAGCTCAATCTGATCGCTAGCGGTCAATAAATTCGTGGCTTCTTCGTTGAGCTCATCGGCCCGTGTCCCTAGAGTCACCGCCTGCTGCCGCACCTGCTGAAATTCACGGTTAACCGCCTTATTGGCAAGCTCAACGGTGTCGGGTTCGCGGGATTGGAGTACCGCTGCACCCCCGGCAGCAATGGCCACTGCAGCCGGTATGGCCACAACATTGGGCAATCGTGCCAGTCGCACCCCACCGACTAGAAAAATACCCCCTGCCAGTACCGCCAGGGGATACTGCAATGGATTGGCTAGCTTCATCGGCGCTCCTAAAACTCTACTTGCAGATCGGCCATCAGCTGGGCAATGGTTGCCGGATCACCCTTACGATAGTAACCCCCATTGAGGTCGGCAATTTGTTCTAAGGCCTGGGGGTTAAACTCTCCTTCTTTGCCGTAACCCACCGTAAAGAAGGCAATGCGCTGGTCCGATGAAAAGCCGCTGTTAGAGAGTTCCTGCCCCAGCTGATCTAAGGTGATGCTGGACTCAGAATCTTCCCCATCAGTCAAAATCAGCACCGCATTGATGGCTTCAGCCCGGAGGTTAGAGGACAGCCAATTACGCGCCGCCAGGGCTGAATCATACAGCCGAGTGCCGCCGTCTGCCCGTAGACTGGCGACAAACTGTAGACCCCGTGATTTGCCCTCCGGGGTGCCATCCACCAGTACCGGCTGGCGAATATTACTGTCAAAGTCAATCATCGCCACCTGATCCTTGGGGCCAAGGGCTTCCACATAGGTTTTGAGAGTATTTTGTACCGATGGTAGTTTGTTCCCCTCCATGGAGCCAGAGGTATCGACGACAACGACCACAAGGGAAGACTTTTTAGCGACCTGGCTCCAGGCCGTTAACATGGCTTCCGCTACCTCAGGTGCCGGAGGGCGATAAGAGTCGTAGCTGGCTTGAGGGTCTACACCAAAGTTAGTCGCAAACTTTGGCCCCAGGGCCACACCGGGGGCTCCGGGACGCAGCCCCAAATTGGTGGCAATCTGCTGGGCCGGTGGCGACGTAAGATAGGTCAAAATTAGGTCGGCGGCTTCTTTTTCTTGATCGCTAACCCATGGCGCATTGGGGACGATGCCGCGCATATTTGAGGTAAAGGTGGACTTGGGATATACCGCCTCATAGCGAGTGCCGCCGGGGGGCAGCTCGGTGTTGGCTGCAATGACTGATGACTCATATACCGAACCGATGGAGGCCCAAAAGGGACCGTTTTCCACCATGGCCTTGGCCAGGGTGGAGGTGGATTTACCGTAGCGGGTGATTTTGCTTTGAATTTTTTGTACGGCTGCCTGCTGCTGCTGGACGTCTGCAACCGTTAGTTCTTCAGGGCGTTTGCCGGACACAGAGGCAAACTGAGAGACCAACGTTTGTAGACCAGAGTTTGACCGGGTAGGGGCCGTATGCACGTAGTAGACCGGCTGCTCTGGACTGCTGGCATCTAGATCTTTGTGGGTATTGGCGTTTACCAGTTTGGTAAACAGATCGTCCACGTTGCGGAGACCTGGGGCTAACTCTGCTGGCACCATAAACACCATGGGGCTATTGGCCAACAGGGGCGCATCGGTGATTGAGGGAATGTAATTTTGGCCAGGGTAGAGCTGCTCCATGCGATAGATCAGCTGGTTCTGATAGATTTCGCCATCCACTGACAGAATTGTAGGAAATTCGGGGGCCTCGGCGTTAAGCGCGCCCTGTTGAAACTGCTGAGCTAGGGTAACGGTGCGTTCAACCACATCCCCGCTGCCCGCTGCTTCACAGGTCATGTGAAAGCTGTCGCCACTGGCTAGTTGGGGATTGGTTTGATTAAACTGAACCGCTGCTTCGTCACAAAAATGGTGTAGGGCGCTGCCCACTAGTAGCTTTACTTCAAAGCCGCGACCGGCGCTAGTGTCGCCGCTGTTACAGCTAGCTAGCAACAGGGTACCTAGTAAGGAACTGGAGATAACGCGTACAAAGTTTTTCAATCGATTCACCATAGCTGCCAATATGACACTACCAATAGCTACACAACGGACGGTATCAATTCGGATTTATCTTGCCCATCTGTAGAGTATGGACAAACCAACGATAGGTATAGTTTCCTAACCGTGTTTACATGCAAACCACTGAAAACCGCAGATTTTAATCTAGATGCTGGACGATGCTTTATATTTCTGAGCCTTCCTAGGTTATTAACGATCTTCGCAATCGGTTTGAATATCGACATCTAGGGTGTCTTCATCAATGGTGATGTAGAGAATATTAGGGCGGCAGCAGACCTGACAGTCTTCGACATATTGCTGGGTCAAACCGGCACTCAGATCGATAAAGGTGGTGCTGGGTTCGCCGCAGTAGGCGCAGTAATAGTCAGCAGTGGTTTGCATAGAAAAATGGTGAGGGGGTAAGGGGCAATAATTTCGTAGGGACGTTCCATGAAACGCCCCTACGAAAATTAATTATGGGATTTTATGGGGGTGTTTGCGATTGCGCTCTAACTGGAGGCGAATGCGGTGGTGGGCTCTGCGGGTGAGGGGATAGCGATAGACGCAGTAGACGCCGCCAAAGATTAAAAGGCCGGGCAAGGCGCTGGCTAAGAGACGGATCACACTCAGTCGAGTGTCTGGCCCGATTTGATCGGCCCAGTCGAGCATCCAGCCTGATAGGAATATTGCGATCGCAACCCCAACTTTTTGCAAAAACACCATCAAGCTAATAAACATGCCTTCCTGGCGTTCACCCGTGCGCACTTCTTCATCGTCAATCACGTCGGGCAGCATGGCAAAGGGCACCAGATAAAAGGTAGATACCCCCACGCCAATGGTGGCCCCCACGATATACATCGATACCACCTGACCCGGCTGCACTAGCCCCAGCAGACCGACACCAATGAGGGCGATGGGGGCACCGATAAAGTAAACCATCTGTTTGCTGGTGCGCTTCGTGATCCAGAGCCAGAACGGTAGCATCGCTACTGAGCTGCCCTGGACTGCGATGGCCATTTGGGTAAAGTGCTGCTCACCCAGGTGCATCCAGTCGGTGACAAAGTAGGGCAGCATTGCCGCCGTTACCTGTACCCCCACCCAGGAGCACAGATAGACTCCCATGACCCAGCGAAACGCGCGATTCTGAAAGACCCGACGGAGCTGAAATCCGACCGAATGACCCGATGTCTGGGTCTGTTGTTTGAGGACGGGCCGATATTGACCGTAGGTCCCCACCACACAGACGGCAATGGCTAGCACAATCACAATGGCGCTGACGCCGCCGAGGATCATGTACTGCCGTCGGGTGTTTTCCACCAGGGCAAAAATAATTTGGGCGAGCACCAGCCCCACCACCGAACCAATGATATTGGCCGCTGACCGCACGGACATGATGCTGGTGCGCTCGTCATAGTCGGGGGTGAGCTCGGTTGCGATCGCAACCATCGGCAAAATAATCACTGAAAATGCCGCATAGCCCCCCATGGCCATCAGCACGTAATAAATAAACAGACTCGTTTGCGATTCCAGCGGTGGCACAATCCACTGCATAAAGCAGAAAAAGCCCAGGGGCAGCGCCCCCAATACCAGCCATGGATAGCGACGCCCCCATCGAGACCGGGTGCGATCGCTCAGCCAACCAATCACAGGGTCGTTGACGGCATCCCACACCCGACCCAGTAACAGCACCGTTCCTGCCAGGGTAGGGGAAAGCCCCACCACCTCTGTCAGAAAAAACAGCAGATAAAAAATCGATAGGCCGATGGGAATCGCTGTGCCTAATTCGCCAACACCGTAGGTAAATTTGGTTTGAAAAGATAGGCGCTTAGACATATCCACAGACAGTGACGTTCGGTATTTCACCATACCGAACAGTGTCCTGTGGTGATAGTGCCGCACTCTCCGATACAGCTGTGAAAGGGCTTAGATGCCTCTTAGGCGCTGGGGGCTGTCCGTATAAAAGTGAGGCCCAAATGTATAAAAGCAAGGTTCAAATATTTCTTGCAATCAGTCCCGATCCCAAAAAGAACCTGCTTAAATAGGGATGAAAATGGTTTGTATTGCAACCGATGGATGTATTTGTCGGTTGCGATTTGGGTTAACTGTTGCACGTTAAGGCTTTCGGGGATATCTGTTGTCCTAGTTAAGCTGACAGATGCAATATCGGGCACCCCAGGATGCTCTAAGGAGGCTTGTCCTTCCGCCCTGTAATCGAAGATGTTTTTGCCGACGGGAACGCATCATGACTGTTGAAACCTTAAATCACATGATGACCTACGTCATCGAAGGCTGGGTTCTCCTGAGCACAGTCTATTTGGGGGTGGGCTTTACCACGTCTTTTTTGAGTCGGGTCAAAAATGGTCTCAAGGCAAAAGAAGACGCCAAGATCAAGGTAAGCACAGCTGAAGAGGTTACCAACGCGGAGCGGGTGGCTGAAGTGACCGCTGTGGCAGAGAAGTATGGCAAGAGTGCGGATAAGCAGCAGGTGAAGAGTAGCGTCGGTGTGCCTGGGCAGTAAGTCAGAATTTCCAGCCTCTTTTGGGCGGGGTGTCTGAAAGACGGGGTGGGTTTCAACCGCGTTAACTAACGGTCGCAACCCACCCCGTTGCCCCTCCCAGGAGGGGAAGGGTTATCGGCTGAGCCTGGGCTTAGGTAATTACTGTGGGCTTATCAAACCCAGTTAATTCCTTAATTTTGGCGACTTGGTCAGCGAGCTGAATCAGCGGAGCCAGGGCAGTTTGGGTGTCGATGTCGTGCTTGGCTGCATCGGGCTCGTAGCTTTCGACATAGAGTCGCAGGGTGGCTCCTTTGGTGCCAGTGCCCGATAGGCGGAAGACGATGCGAGAGCCGTCGGTAAAGCCGATGCGGATGCCTTGCTTTTGACTGACGCTGTGGTCGATGGGGTCGGTGTAGCTAAAGTCGTCGGCATAGGAGACGGTATAGCTGCCTAGCGGTTGGCCTTTGAGGGTGGGCAGCTGCGATCGCAACCCGTCCATCAGCTCATTGGCAATGGCTGTATCAACGCCTTCAAAGTCATGACGGCTGTAGTAGTTACGACCGTAGGTGGCCCAGTGATCTTTGACGATGGCCTCAACCGACTGACCTTTTACCGCCAAGATGTTAAGCCAAAATAGCACCGCCCATAGGCCATCTTTTTCCCGCACGTGGTTGGAGCCGGTGCCAAAGCTTTCTTCACCGCAGAGGGTGGCCTTGTCAGCATCCAGCAGGTTACCAAAGAATTTCCAACCGGTGGGGGTTTCGTAGCAGTCGATGCCCATCTTTTCGGCAACGCGGTCCACGGCCTGACTGGTGGGCATTGAGCGGGCCACACCGGTAATGCCGCTACGGTAGCCGGGAACCAGGGTAGCGTTAGCGGCTAACACGGCCAGACTGTCACTGGGGGTGACAAAAAAGTTGTTACCCAGAATCATGTTGCGATCGCCATCGCCATCGGAGGCCGCACCAAAGCTAGGGGCCTTGGCACCAAACATGACCTCTACCAGGTCATGGGCATACACCAAGTTGGGGTCAGGGTGACCACCACCAAAATCTTCTAGGGGTTCACCATTTTGTACCGTGCCCTGGGGTGCCCCCAGCAGTCCTTCAAAAATAGCCTTGGCATAGGGACCCGTCACCGCATGGAGCGAATCCATACACATGTTAAAACTGCCCGATGTGAGCAGCTGACGGATTTGCTCAAAGTCAAACAGGGTTTCCATCAGGGCGGCATAGTCATTGACCGCATCTAGCACGTCGACGGTCATATTACCGAGGGAGGTGGTGCCTACCCGGTCCAGGTTGACGTCTTCAACGTCTAAAAGTTTGTATTCATCAATGACTTTACTGCGCTCAAAAATGGCGCTGGTCACCTTTTCTGGGGCCGGACCGCCGTTGCCGATGTTGTACTTAATGCCAAAGTCGCCATCGGGACCACCGGGGTTGTGGCTAGCAGATAGAACGATGCCACCAAAGGCTTTATATTTTCGGATGATGCATGATACGGCTGGGGTGGAAAAAATGCCCCCCTGACCCACTAGGGCTTTGCCAAAGCCATTGGCCGCCGCCATTTTTAGAATGATCTGAATCGCTTGGCGATTGTAAAAACGACCGTCTCCACCAACCACCAGGGTTTGGCCCTGATAGCCGTCTAGGCTATCAAAAATAGACTGAACAAAATTTTCTAAATAGTTAGGTTTCTGAAAAACAGCAACCTGTTTACGCAACCCAGACGTGCCCGGTTTTTGATCTGAAAAGGGCGTTGTCGAAACCGTTTGGATGGCCATGATACTCCTTGCGCCGGTGAGCCGATTTATCCTTTAAAGATTAACAGGACGTCTGCGGCTGCCATGTGTTGGATAAAACTAGACAAGCCGCGCGCCAAATATTTTCAGGGTTTGGGGATGGCCCTAAACCCACTGACGTTTGAGCTGACGTAGAAAGGTGAGCCAGTACTGGGCCGGCTTGCCATAGAAGGTAAAGACATCACCAAACGCTAGATTGGCATTGCGGTGGTGCAGCCGATGACGCTCGGGAGTGGTGATGCAAAACCAGCGACAGAGAATTTTGATGAGCTTTGGGGTCTGGTAGTCGGGGGCAAACTGATGCCGCCAGATGACATGAAGCTCAGCTAGCAGCAAACCGATGACGGTACCCAGGGGAGACAGTGGCCATAGAAACGGCACCCAGATCAGATAGGGCAGTGCGCCTAAAAACCCTGGAAGTAAGGCCTGGGGGCAGTGCTTGCGCACGGCGTAGCTCACAAAGCTGCGATTGGGACTGTGGTGCACAATGCTGTGGTAGCGACCAAAGACGTGCTCAGGTACGTGGTAGACAAATGTAGCGATAAAGTCCCCCAGCAGCAGTAGCAGCAGGGATATGCCCAGTATAGTCAGTAGTTCCATTGCCGATTGCCTCACATCTGCGGGCAACCTAGCAGATCAAATTTAAGAAGAACTTAATATTTGGTTGGGAAAAGATTTAAATTTGGGTTAACCAGACATAGCGAAATGGGGTGTTCGCATCCTTCCTATCGGGTCGATTGCAAGCTGCTAAATAGTGCGATCGCAAAACAAGCGAATAGCAGTAGCCAAATAATAATCCCTGGCAAAAAAGAAAGTAGGCTGGTACCGCGCAGAATCCAAACGATGGCGGTCATGGCCATGGTAGCCAGTAAAAGTTGGGTGATTGGACGCAAACGAAAACGGTTAGCCATCGGTCAAGCTTAGGTATATATTCCCAGGGGAACAACAAGGTTTACTAAGGTTTTACGCAATAATGTGCCTGCTTGACACTAGTCTTACGTCGTCTGGTTAATAATGGCAACGAATCGGTAGAAATCGGCACACTTAGTGCCGACCCGTTGCGTCAGGGGGTGTACATTAGCCAGTGATTTATTAAATACCTTTAGAGTTTTTCCTTATATATCCTATGGTTTCGACAACACGACAGACAGCATTGCTGCGCGGCGACGTTCTAATAGCAACCGATAACCACACCGGTAAAGGGGCCGCTGTTACTGCTCAAATGTATGTACCGTTGGTGCGATCGCAACTCTGGGAACAGCTTACCGACTATAGTCGCTGGGTTCATTACTTTCCAGACATTACCCAAAGCCGCGAGATCGAAGCGTCCGTCAAGCATCAAGTCAAACAGCAGTCTAAGCGCATCACTCGCAAGCTGTACCAGGCGGCGCGCAAAGCCTTTATCCTCTTTACCGCCCAGGTAGAAATTTACCTCCATGTGGTGGAGCACCTGCACCAGAGCATTCAGTTCCGTCTCGAGCGTGGCACCTTTGCCGACTTTGCCGCCGACCTTGTGCTCGAAGATTTTGGCGAAGGGACCCTAATCACCTATTCCGTCAAAGCCACCCCCATGATTCCAGCCCCTAAGTTCTTGCTGGAGCAAGCCATGCGCATTGACTTACCCGGCAATATGAAGACCATGCGTCGGGTATTGTGTCAGTCTTAAGTTGTGTCAGTCCTAAAAAATGCACAACGTGGAGAGCTCCTAGCCCCTCTCCACAAACAGACGTCCTGCGGCCAAAGCGGCGCTGCTAGTGGTGTACAGATATCCATCGCTCAGTACATCTAGTTCACGGTTGATCACCCAGCAGCGGTAACCATTGTCCTGCTGGCTAATCTCAATGATCCACCCTACACGGGCAGAGACTTGTACTACTTGGGTTGCATCCATGGGGATACGCCTCCCTTGCGTCCACCCTAGGGTAGCAAACTGCCTAACTGAGGTGACATCATAGGCGAGTAAGCAAGGGTTGGGATTGAGTTTTAAGTTTTGGTTGTTGAATTTTGAGGCCTGGGTCTTAAAATTTCTGGAGTGTTGATAGATGTCATGATCTCTAGCAACGCACAACCAAGAACGCAAAACTCTCCCCCATGTCTACTAAATTTCTCAGCCTCACAGAAACTCTCCATAGCTATGTACTCTCTGTTGGGGTGCGTGATAGAGAGATTTTAAAAGAATTACGAGAAGAAAATACTCAGCATCCTCGAGCTGTGATGCAGATTGCCCCAGAGCAAGGGCAGTTTATGGGATTGCTAGTGCAGCTGTTGGGGGTGAAAAAGGCTCTGGAGATAGGCGTATTCACCGGCTATAGTTCGTTGATTGTGGCCATGGCACTACCCGACGATGGTCAGCTCATTGCCTGTGACATCAGCGATGAGTACACGGCGATGGCCCGTAAGTACTGGAAAAAGGCTGGCGTAGCCCACAAGGTGGATTTACGAATTGCACCGGCTCTAGAGACATTAGAGCAGCTAATTAATGAAGGCCATAGCAACAGTTTTGACTTTGCATTTATCGATGCGGATAAAAGCAACTATGACCACTACTACGAGCGAGCCCTACAGCTGTTGCGTCCAGGGGGGCTAATTGCGCTAGACAATGTGCTCTGGTCGGGACGGGTGGGTGAACCAAAAGAGAATCACGATAACCGGACTAAACGCATCCATGCACTCAATGAAAAAATTCATGGAGATGAGCGCGTGTCAATGAGTTTGGTGCCCATTGCCGATGGATTGATGCTGGCAATGAAGCGCTAAAAATTCGTTCCATCCATGGACACAATCTCTAGGAAGCGTCGGTTGGCAACGAGCTGACAAGGTGGGTAAATAGTGGCCGTATATTTTGTTTTGCTTGGTAAAATTCAGGGATATCCCAATCTGGAATCCGCTCTTGTTCCAGCTGCTCTAGATTTAGATAATTGTGATACCGAAACTCGACCTGTAATGATTCAACCCCCGGCATTTCACCATAATGGCGAGTAATGTAGCCACCATTGAACACATGATTGCGGGCCACCTGATATCCCTGAGACGAAAAAGCCGAGTCCACAGCGGCTATCAAAAATTCAGAACAGGTTTTACCATTGCCATTGCCCAAACACACCTGATCTTGAATCGGTCCTGCAAAACTGTGGAGATCTAATAGGTAAACATGGCCAAACTGATCTAATCTCTCCTGGAGCAGACGTTCTAACGTTT
>ERZ1740070.1459-NODE-1459-length-14792-cov-5.348375_pt1 | contig 14792 bp, 14 predicted proteins | sample MGYA00581734_ERZ1740070 | MGnify/ENA primary metagenome ERZ1740070 (study PRJEB43018, sample SAMN04849744) | marine metagenome | isolation source: floating plastic debris | place: Pacific Ocean | collected 2008-09-01 | study: EMG produced TPA metagenomics...
GCTTTGCTAGCTATGTTTTTCTGTGCCGGCATGTTCAGTGGCCTAATGTTCTGGAGTGTTGCCGAGCCGATTTATCACTTTCAAGATCCGCCTGCACTGCTGGGGACCATTGCCCCAAACACGGCCGATGCAGCTCAGCAGGCCATGGGCATTACCTTTTTCCATTGGGGATTGCATGCCTGGGGCATCTACGCACTAGTCGGTTTGTCTCTGGCGTTCTTCACATTTAACTGGGGACTGCCGTTAACCATTCGTTCAGTTTTCTATCCGCTTTTAGGTAACCGGATCTATGGCTGGCCGGGTAATGCCATCGACATTCTTGCGGTCGCATCAACATTGTTCGGACTGGCTACATCGCTGGGCTTTGGCGTCCAACAGGTCAACGCAGGTCTCAATTTCTTATTTGGTTTAGAAATTAGTACCTCGGTCCAGGTGGGGCTGATTGCTATTATTACAGGATTTGCCACGGCGTCTGTTGTATCCGGTCTAGGGAATGGCGTACGGCGGCTAAGTGAGCTGAACATGATGTTGGCCGGCTTGCTGCTGCTGTTTGTTTTGTGTGTTGGGCCGACTTTGTTTATCGTTAATTCCTTTGTAGAAAACTTAGGGTATTACGCAGCCTCTTTACCCACCCTCAGTTTTTGGACTGAAACATTTTCGGGTACAGACTGGCAGAATAGCTGGACCGTATTTTATTGGGGCTGGTGGGTTTCTTGGTCTCCTTTTGTCGGTATCTTTATTGCTCGCATCTCTCGTGGTCGTACGGTACGTGAGTTTATGCTTGGCGTCTTGCTGCTGCCTTCGCTGCTGACATTTCTGTGGATGTCTACGTTTGGTGGCACTGCCCTAAGCTTGGAACTCGGGGGTTCAAGCGGTTTGATTAGTGACGCGGTTGCAGCGGATGTATCGACAGCATTGTTCGTTATGCTTCAGCAGCTGCCACTGACAGGAATCACCTCCTTTGTGGGAATTGTGCTGGTCGTAGTGTTCTTTGTAACATCTTCTGACTCCGGTTCTCTCGTGGTTGATAGTTTAACGTCGGGAGGAAAATTAGAATCACCAGTACCCCAGCGGGTTTTTTGGGCAGTATTAGAAGGCGTTGTTGCCGCAGTGCTGCTGCTGGGCGGCGGCTTGTCAGCATTGCAAACAGCATCGATTACGACGGGGTTACCGTTTACCGTTATCCTGTTGCTTATGTGCTACAGCATCTATAAGGGACTATCCTATGAGCATAGTGTTGTGATTGATGGCAAAGAACCCAAAATCTCTCAAAAACCTGATGAGGTAATTGCCTCATAATATCTTTGCGATATTGAAGACCACCTCTTGGTAGACAAGATTAGATTACTCTTTGGAGACGCGAAATATCGCGTCTCCATTTTTCTAGACGCTTTGCGATCGCTAATATTTGGAGCCATCAAGTCTGTTTTTGGCTAAGTGATGAGCATTCTGACGATTGAAGAACAAATATGATTAGCTTAATCAAAAAAAGTAGACAGTTATGAAAAGCGTAATAATCAAATCTTTTCTCCCCTTAGACTAATGGTACATTCTCAATTGTTAAGAACCCATAGCATCTATCACATAAAACTTGATTGTAACGGGCGCTTTAAACTTGATTTTTGCGATCAATGCTTAATTTTTCCAGAAAATTTATTGTCATTGTATTAGCTGTTGCTGCTATATCTTCAGCAGTTGTTTCTGGAATTCTGAGTTTTCTAATTTTTGCTGCTCCTGTAGTAGTTCCATTAATCGGTCTAACAGTCTTTGCCTGTTGGCGATGGTGGCAAAAAAAAACCACGATCTACACTATCTATAGAGGCTAGTCTTGGGTGCTTGGGATTTCCAGTTGGTATGTTTGTATGTTATTCAGCCTACTTCTCTGCGCAGAGCCATCAATATTTCACACAAACAGTTAGAGCAATAACTTACAACAGTGTTTTTTGTCTATTTTGCACGCAATTTTTCATAAGCTTACTGCTCCCTATCTACGTACCAAAAGGCACTCGTCTACTTTTAGGAACAATCTTAGCCTGGGAACTTTTACTGTCGGCTTGGATCGCTTTTATCATTAATATGTCAATTTCAGGAACTTATCTCTAATAACACGCAGTTCTCTGTTTAATATCTGATTTGCGTAAGTCTGGCTTGCCCTTAAAAAATACCTGATTAATCAGAAATCTCATCGCTGGCCACAAGACGATAGCTGCTACTGCGCCCACGTCCAGGATTCTGAACAAAAATGCCCCGTAATACAAAATCCTGAATATCCCGCAATGCTGTGTCCGTCGAGCATTTAGCCAGCTTGGCATATTTTGAAGTGGTCATATAGCCCTTAAAATTATCCAACATTCGATTCAGAATTTGACGCTGTCGCTCATTCACAGCCTGCTGATTCACATAATTCCAAAGCTGCGCCTTGTATCGAACAGTTGCCAATGTTTCATCAGCCTTAGCAAGAGCACGTCCCAAGCAATCCAAAAACCAATCTAGCCAGGCTGTTACATCAACGGTGCCACGCTGCTGCCGTTCAAGTTGAGTGTAGTACTCCTTTCGCTCCAGCTCAATCTGGGCAGACATGCTATAGAAACGCTCACTCAGGTTATCCGCTCGTGCCAGAGCCATATCCGCAATAGCCCGAGCAATGCGACCATTTCCATCTTCAAACGGATGAATTGTCACAAACCACAAATGGGCTAGCCCTGCCTTCAAAATCGGATCTATTGTTTGCTCGCTATCAAACCAGGCCAGGAACGTTGTCATTTCTGATTCAATCCTGGCCGCAGTCGGAGCTTCAAAATGAATGGTTTCACGACTGATTGGTCCTGAGACGATCTGCATCGCTCCAGCAGATTTTGGCCGCCAGGTCCCAACGGTAATCTGGTGCATGCCACTCCAGCCCGTCGGGAACAATGCGGCATGCCAGCCAAACAGACGCTCTCTTGTTAAAGGATCTGTATACTTTTGAGTCGCATCCAACATCATGTCAACAATGCCATCGACATCACGACTGGTCGGCATCAGCCCGCCAATATCAATTCCTAGCCGTTGGGCAATGGACGACCGTACAGTATCTGGATTCAGTATGGCCCCTTCAATTGCTGAGGATTTGACGACTTCATTTGTGAGGACATTCAGACTGGTTTCCTGCTGGAAATCAAACCCAACAGATATCATCTGCCCCAACAGCAATCCCTGACGATAGCGGATGTCTGCTAGTTTTGAAGACAACGCTGAGCTATCCCAAGTAAAGTTAGGCCAGTTTAGATGCTCGTATATCCAGGTCATAATCACCGCATTTTATGCAGTGATAATAGCGATTATTCACCGCAGAGGCAATAGCTGTTTGATAACGCTTCTGCTCACCATCAGTTACGCCCCCTACCCGGCTCTGGCACCATGGAAAAATAAACCCAATCACAAGTAATAGCGTTCCCAACGCAGCAGCCATCCACGGCGGGGAAGCTGGAGTGTTGCGCGCCACATAGATCGTCACATAAAGCGATGAGAGAGACGTCGGCAGTCCAATGACAGGAATTGCCCAGCCTGAAACGCTGGATCAACGTCATCCCAGCTTTGCCCAACAGCGATAGCATGGTAAGGCATAAACTCCGGACGAAAAAGATACACTAGCGCCAGCGTGATGAGAAAAAGAGAACCTAGTAGGTAAAAAAAATGCTATCTTTAGTCGCCAACTCATTTTACTTTTCATCCTCTTTCCTCACTGATGGAGTTTGTGTTTCACCCCCACAAGAAGCACCATGCACTAGCTATTCTCAGCTGGCAATATCCTGCTCCCTACGATGTTTACAACTTTCAGGAAGACAATCGTCAAGCAGATTTATCATATCTCTTAGACCCCAAAAACGCCTTTTTTACAATTCTCAATCAGCGTGGGGAACTGTATGGATATTGCTCCTTTGGAGCCGATGGTCAGGTGCCTGGAGGAGATTACAGCGAACAAGCTCTAGATATTGGTATGGGCATCAAACCCGATTTAGTTGGCCAGGGAAACGGTAAGCGCTATGCTATGGCAATTGCCCGCTATGGCGTTCAGCGCTATCAGGCCAACCGGCTTAGAGTGACCATTGCTGCTTTTAACCACAGGGCACAGCGCGTATGGCAATCATTGGGTTTCAAGCCAGTTGAGACATTTTGCAAAACTGACAATAGAGAAAAATTTGTCGTGATGATGGGTGTCCTCTCCTGAGAAGTCTACTGTGTATACATATCTAGAAGATGAGACTAAAAAGTCGCTCTAATCAATGACTCAGCTCAATTTTACGACTTGGGATAGTCTGCTGCGGAAATATGTCGATGATCAAGGTCGGGTCGCCTATGGTCGCTGGCAGCAGGAATCCCTGCCGGAGCTGGAGCAGTGGCTAACCGCCATGAGCAGCGTGGAGCTGCAAAAATTAGAAAGGAGGGATGCGATCGCAACTCTGCTCAACCTCTACAACGCTCTCACCATTCGACAGGTGCTCTATCAGTATCCCATCGACTCCATTCGGCCTAAGTTTCTCGGTATCCCCAACTGGCTGGCCTTTCTACGATTTTTTACTAAAACGGTCTATACCCTAAACGATCAGTCTTTAAGTCTGAATGCCATCGAGCACGATATCTTACGGCAGCAGTTTCTCGATCCGCGTATTCACTTTGCCCTGGTATGTGCGTCCGTTGGTTGTCCCTTGCTGCGGCCAGCGGCCTATGTGCCGGAAATGCTGAGCGCTCAGCTAGAGGACGACTGCGATCGCTTTATCAATAACCCCGATAAAGTCCGCTATGATGCCGCTAGCAACACGCTATTTTGCAGCAAAATTTTCAAATGGTACCAGGCTGATTTTTTAACGGTGGCAGATTCAGTGTCTGGATATTGCGATCGCTACTATAATGCCGCCCAGCTGCCCGCATCAGTCAACGTAGTTTATCTGCCCTACAGCTGGGAACTCAATCAGCGCACGTCTTCATAAAAGCGCTTGAGCCAGCGGCTAGAAACCCCCATCCCCCACAAAAAGCCAATGGCCAGATAGATAAAATTAGCCTTCAGCGCTCCCCAGCTAGCCACCCGGCGATCGGACGACTGCACCAGTCGATTTATCTGGTAAATATGCCCTAGCCGAGACAGTTTTAAGCACAGATCCGCGTCTTCCATAATGCCTAACGTGTCGTCAAATCCTCCACAGGCCCAAAAGTCTCCTCGCCGACAAAACATCACCTGATCCCCAAACAAAATCCGCAGCCGGTCTCGAAAATAGCGATGTGGGCGAAACAACAGCGCTGCGTAGTGGGTTTTAATAGTGTTATGCAAGGAGATCCCCCAGCGGGTGGTCCGTGTACCTGTCATGACAGAAATAAAGCCTCCACAGGCAATGTTTGGATTTTCCAGGGTTTGGCCCATCAGCGCCACTACATCATCCGGCACCCGTGTATCGCCATGGAGAAAGCAGAGGATGTCGCCAGCTGCCAGTCGTGCTCCCAGGTTCAATTGCACAGCCCGACCGGAGCGCTCGGCCACAACAACCGTTGCCCCATAGTCCTTGGCAATGGTCAGAGTGGCATCGGTGCTACCACCGTCCACAACAATGATTTCAGCAGCGGGCGGAGCGAGAATGTCTAAATGGCGCAGGGTGCGACCCAGGCAGCTAGCTTCGTTCAAAACCGGGATAATAATAGAGACCTGAGCTACCGTCACAAATATCTATGGAGCGCAACAACCTCGCATTTTACGACCAACAGGCCACCCAATGGTGGAGCGAAACTGCAACAATCTTTCCTTTAAGCAAGCTAAATCCTTTGCGATTTGAGTATTTTGACCGCGTTATTCCCCAGTGGCAAGGTCTGCGTGTGTTAGATGTGGGCTGCGGTGGCGGATATACCTGTGAATTTTTGGCCCAGCGAGGAGCGATGGTGACCGGCATCGATCCGTCAGCCGCCTGTATTCAAGCAGCAAAACACCATGCAGATACCACGGGAGTGGCCATTGACTACCAGGTCAGCACAGGAGAAAGCCTGCCGTTTGCAGACAGCTGCTTCGATGCCGCTATCTGTGTCGATGTGCTAGAGCATGTCCGCAGCCCGGCCGCTACAGTGACAGAAATCAGTCGAGTCTTACGGCCAGGGGGGCTATTCTGCTTCGATACCATCAATCGCACCTGGCGATCCCGCTGGCTAATGATTTGGCTGCTAGAAGATATACTCCGGCAAATTCCCCGAGGCATCCACGACTGGCATAAGTTTGTTACCCCAGAGGAGCTGCATCAGCTGCTAACACAAACCGGGTTTGCTGAGATAGCAATCGAGGGATTTGATCTATTTGGTCGAACGCCTCAGGCTAACCTGAGCAATCTGATTCACTTCTGGAAAACCGGTGAGTTTCGGGTGCAGTTTGATGACGATACCCAAGTAATGTACATCGGTACGGCGAGGCAGAGGAAAGGCTGATATGGGTAAGGCCAAAGATATTCGCTCAATCCCGCTGGATAGCACAATCGGTGAGCGAGAATGCTGACAAATCGAAGCTACCGTTGTGATCAAAAGACGCTGGCACCCCATATCATGTCACCACTCACAGACACCCTGGTTAAATATAAAACTCTGCCCCCGTGGACAGAAACAACTCTACCAGAAACATTTAGAACCAAACACAACACCAAACCTGGCACCTGGGCTAAAATCACCGTTCAAACAGGACGCTTACAATACGATGCATTAAGTGAAGCAGGAGATATCCTGTCTACAGACATTATTACCCCACAGCACACCGATTTCTTTGTGCAACCAGGTGCCTGGCATAAAGTAACGCCCCTAGAATCATTGTCTTGTTTTGTAGAGTTTTATTGTCGCCTGGAAGACTACTACCCTAAGAAATACCATTTTGCTGCCCCCCACCGTGATGTGCGGGCACTTATCCAAGGGCCGCTATCAGAGCATAAAAACATGGCTGTCTTGGATCTAGGCTGTGGACGCGGACGAAACGCCACTTACCTACATGCCCAAGGACATCGGGTGACCGCATTGGATAAAAATGTCAGCTCCATCGGCCACCTGCAAGAGGTGATTCAACAAGAAAATACGAGAGATACGTTTCAAGCTGAAGTATACGATATTGAAACAGCTACCCTTAGTGACAGCTACGATTTGATTATCTCCACCGTTGTGTTTCAGTTTCTAAAAGCGTCCTCTGTGCCCCAAGTTATTGAAAACATGCAGGCCCACACCAGACAGCACGGATATCACTTTATAATTGCCCCTGTCTCCTCACCAGAGTTGCCCTGTCCTATAGACTTTCCTTCAACATTTGCCCCTCAGGAACTATGCAGCTACTACGCCCACTGGCAAGTTTGTCAATATCATGAGCAACCAGGAACGTTCCACCGCAAAGATGAAAATGGCAATCCCATTGAGACGATATTTGCGACTCTTCTAGCTCAAAAAGTTTCTTAGATGCTGTACCAAGACGTCAGTATTGTTCATTATTAAGATGAAGTGATTTCTAGATTGAACGTTGTTGCCCCTAGTTGATTCTTACAAGCATGGTGAAACGCTGACCCTAGACCTATGAGATAATCTTCACTGTAGGGGGGCGCTATGAAGGTAATGCCGGTGGGAATACCATTGGATTGGAAGCCATTGGGAATTGCGATCGCACTTAAATCCAGCAAATTGACAAAGTTTGTATAGTATCCCAGGTTAGAGTTTAGTCTCAAAGGCTCTTTTTCAATCTCTTCAATGCGATAGACCGTACCTGTTGTGGGCACCACCAAACAGTCAATCTCTTGCCACAGGGGCTGAAGTTTTCGCTTTAGCGTTTCCATGGCATATATCCCTTCAAATGCTTGAGATGCAGTCTTATCTTTGGCTTTGAGAATAATCTCACGGGTGGTGGGATACACGCTATTCGGGTTTGCCTCGACAAACGCTCCGACAGAAGCATAGCGCTCTGCCACCCAGGGCCCGTTAAACAATAAGCTGTTGGCCTGTAGAAACGGTTCGTAGTCAATTTCGATACAAGTTCCACCTAAATCTTTCAGAGTTTTGGTAGCCTTGTCGTAGCAGGTTTCTACATCCCCATTGCCAAAAAACTCTCGCTGATTAGATCGAGGCACCCCAAAGCGAAATGCTTGCTGGGGCCGATATGCGCTTAAAGACGCGGGAGGAACACTGGCTGGCCGAGAAAACGGATTGTCTGGGTCATACCCTTGAGCAATTTCTAGTACAGCCTGAGCATCGGTTGCCGTCAGCGAAAAAATTGAAAGACAGTCCAATGTTTTGCAAGCTTCCACCGTATGGCGAGTACTGAGTAAGCCCCGCGTGGGCTTAAGGCCGACAATATTGTTAAGTCCAGCAGGTACTCGGCCAGAGCCCCCGGTATCTGTCCCAATGGCAAAGGAGACTAATCCATGGGCAACCGATAAGGCTGCCCCTGAGCTGGACCCACCGGGGATATAGTCTTTTGAAAAAGCGTTGTGGGGAGTCGTATATCCAGTGCGAATGCCTACAAGTCCTGTGGCAAACTGGTCTAGATTGGTTTTGCCGATGAGTATGGCCCCGGCATCGAGCAGTTTTTGAACGGCTGGATTCGTCTGGGTGGCATCATAGGCAAAGGCCGGACAGGCTGCCGATGTGGGGGTACCTGCTACATCAATACAGTCTTTAACGCTGAAGGGAATGCCCCATAGCGGGAGTTGCGATCGCTGGCTCGCAGATATATTTGTCAGAGCTACAGCTCTCTCAATTAGTGTTTTTTCAGATAGCGTGTAAGTCCAAATACCATCATCTCCGCGCTGCTTTAGTTTGGCAATAATGGTTTTAATCACCTGAACGGGCGTGAGACTTTCTTTAGAATAGCTTCTCTGAAGAGAAGAGACAGTGAGAAGAATATCTGTGTCGGTCTGCTGAGTCATAATTGCTTTCTTTACGGCATACCCATGACCTAGATTTTGGCATGAACGGGGTGAGCTATGGGAAAAGCGCCGTTTTCTGCCAAGAGGCTATGGTTCTGGAGGCTTTAGCGGTATTACAGCATGAATTTTATCGATCCATAAATTTTATTGATTAATAGAAATGTCCGCACTGAAAGATTGGTAGTAAACGATACGTCTCAATTTTCTACACCTGTCAAAGTGTTTTCTAATGTGCGAGGTATTGATATCAAGCGCTCAGCGTCTATAAGCATTGGAGGCGACCATGCAGCGATCAGTTACACGCTTTTTTAACCGGCGTAAGTTTTTTGCACTCAGCAGTTTAACGGTTTGTTCCTTAACCTTGGCCATAGCCTGTGGACCGGCAGCGGAGGTTAATCAACCTGCTGAAGAGACAGCAGAAACAGCCGAGGTGGCTGCATCACCGACATCGGACTTGCCGAAGGTGAGAGTAGGATTTCAGACCGGTGATATCAATAACATCACCATGGTTGCTTACAACGAAGGGTACTTCGAGGAAGTAGGCTTAGATGTCGAACTGAGTCCCTACTCTTCCGGTGGAGCCATGGTACCGGCCCTGGCAGCGGGTGAAGTGGATATTACCTGGTTCTTTCCGTATCCTTCACTAACAGCATTTGCCACCGGTATTGATATTGAGGTGGTGCTGTTAGACCATGCTCCCCTGACAGCAGAGCGCTTAATTGCAGGGGATGTCGCCGATGTATCCAGTCTCAAGGGTAAAAATGTTGGGGTGACCATTGGCACCTCAGGCCATCATTCTCTCCTGGCGGCTATAGATCAAGCAGGGTTGAGTCAAGATGACATCAACATGGTGAATCTAAAACCGTCGGAGATGGCGGCGGCCTTCTCTGCGAAACAGATTGATGCAGCTTGGACCTGGGAACCAGCAGCTGGCAAACTCAATGAGCTAGGGGGTGAAGATATTGCCACAGCAAAATCGGTGGGAGCCTATGCAGTAGCCCTGTGGGCCGCTCGAAAAGAGTTTGCAGAGGAAAACCCTGAGGTGATGATCAAGTTTATGGAAGCCTGGGATATGGCTCAGCAGGATTATCTGGCCGATCTAAAATCTGGGCAAAAATGGGAAGCCGAACGTCTAAATCTCACCCCTGAAGAGTTTGGTGCCATGGTGGATCGACAAGGATCAACGGTGGTGTTGATGGAAGACCAGCTGACGGATGAGTGGCTAGGCACCCCCGGACAGCCTGAGTCTACAAATCTGTACAAAGCCTATGAGGAATATGCTGTCTTCCTAGTAGATCAAGGTCGATTAGATAGTGCGCCAGAAGATTTGGCTCCGTTGATCAATTCTTCCTACGTGGCGGAGTACCTGGAGTCGAAATAAGCGCCTAGCTTTTCATCCATGCCCAGTTATCCCATTTTTTGTCAGCATGTCCCAATCTCCGGTCCAGGCAACGGCTAACTCCCTTAATCACCAGGGGCACTTTGAGGGCACTCAAGCCGAGATTGTTTCGCTCGATGCAGTCTCCTTTGGGTATAGCCGTAAGCGTCTAGTGCTGCAAGACTTGAATTTGAGTATTCAGCAAGGAGAGTTTTTAACCTTGTTGGGGCCATCGGGTTGTGGAAAATCGACCATCCTAAATCTGATTGCTGGATTTTATAAACCATTAGCGGGCACTGTTTCCCACGGTGGAGAAGAGATCAAGGGGCCATCCGCCAGGCGAGGGGTAGTGTTTCAAAGCAATGCCCTGTTTGATTGGATGACGGTTGAGCAAAATATTGGGTTTGGCTTTCGGTTTCAATCGCTTTCGAAATACGAAAAGCGGCATCGGGTGGAAACTATTATTCAGCTGGTGGGGTTACGGGGTAGTGAACGTAAGTATCCCTACCAGCTTTCGGGGGGAATGCGACAGCGGGTGGCGGTGGCGCGGTCGATGGTGGTGCAGCCAGAGATTTTGCTGATGGATGAACCCTTTGCCGCCGTCGATGTACAGACTCGTGAAGGACTACAGGAGGAGTTGTTGAAGCTCCATGAGCAGGTGGCCGGAGCGATTTTGTTTGTTACCCACAGTATTGAGGAGGCTGTGTTTTTGAGCGATCGAATTGTGATTTTAGATCGCAGCTTAGGCGGGATCGCTCACGATATTAGGATTCATCTGCCTGGCCCTCGGTATACGGCGATGAATCGGGTGTCGGATGCGTTTAATCAGTATCGAACGGATCTTTATTTGAAAATGAAGGCGATTGGGTAGGGACGTTCCATGGAACGTGCGTACGGCGAAGAGACGTTGCATGCAACGTCTGTACATTAGAGGGGAAATAACCTGATGCAGTTGAAGGTGTCTAAACCAGAAGGGGTGCCTGCTTTTAAGGGGCAAGATCTGCAAACCCAGGCGTTGCGTGAGAAGGCGGTGTTGTTTTGTGTTGCGATCGCAATCCCCACCCTGATCCTCATCCTCTGGGAAACCACCACTCGCATGGGTTGGATTGATGAACTCTTTCTCCCCAGTTTATCTGGCATTGTCACCGAGTTCTTAGCCATGCTCCGTAAAGGGTATGCGGGCACCCCAGTTCTAAGTCATGTTCTCGGCAGTTTGCGGCGGGTATTCACCGCCTTTGGCGTCGGCACCGTTGTCGGGCTACTGCTAGGGCTGCTCATGGGTTACTACAAGTACGTGCGAGCCGCCTTTTATGTCGTCACTGAGATCCTGCGACCGATTCCGCCTTTGGCATTTATCACCCTGTTTATTCTCTGGTTTGGCATTGGTGAAGTCTCTAAAATTTTGATTATTCTCTATGCCGGAGCCCTGATTGTCATGCTCAATACGATGGCCGGTGTGCAGTCTTGTCCCAAGGATAAGATTTTAGCCGCCCGCACCCTGGGGGCTAACGATCTAGCCATTTTCCTATACGTGATTCTACCTGCGGCCCTGCCCAGCATCTTTACCGGTATGCGGGTAGCGCTCTCTGTGGACTTTGGCATTTTAGTCGCCGCTGAGCTGTTGGCAGGAGATGTAGGCATTGGCTATATCATCCAGGATGCCAGCGTGTTCTTTAACGTAGAAGCGTTGTTTGTCGGCATTTTGATGATTGGCTTTTTCGGGGTGATATCGGACTTTTTACTCAGGATAATTGCCTCAAAAGTAGTGCATTGGCAAGGGTAATGTTCAAAGAGTGAAGAGATAGGCCTGTACCTATTGCTGATGTTGTTTAAGCCTAGAAATTAATGCAGTACTTAATACAAGAACCAATAACCTATCCCCTCCTGGGAGGGGCTCCGGGGTGGGTTGATCGCTAGCGCTAAAGACCGAAACCCACCCCGCCCGTTGGGCACCCCTCCCGAGAGGGGATTTTATTGTTGGAACCCTTTACACCTGGAGTGCATTCAATGTTAGAAACCCTCTCTACCCCATCAGAACTAACCGATCTACAGGAACAGATTCTCGCAGGCATTACCCAAGAAAAATGCGTGCAGCTGATCAAAGACCTGGTACCCACCGGACAACCCGGCTGTGGTAACTCCATCGATCCAGAAGCGCCCATGGCCCATGAGGAAGATATCTCACGGCAGGTGGGCCAGCATCTGCAGTCTTTAGGTCTAGATGTGGAATGGGTCTCAGCCATCGAAGGTAGACCCAATGTGGTCGGTCGCTGGAATGATGGACTGCCTGGACCGTCTCTTATCTTTAACGATCATCTCGATACCTATCCCTCCTGTGATCCAAAAGAGTGGCATATGTCGGGTCATAACCCCTACAACGCCACCCTACGCGGCAAGTATCTCTACGGTCGCGGCACCTCGGATACCCGTGGCAACATGACCTGTCAGCTGATTGCCATTGAAATGCTGCGTCAGGCCGGGGTAAAAATTAACGGCGAGCTGATTTGTGCCTATACCGTGGATGAAGAACGTCATGGTAAGGCAGGAGCGCTACACCTGTTAAACGACTATGGTCTCACCGCCGACTATGAGATTACGGCGGAACCTACCTCCTGGACCGAAGGGGATGACTGGGGCATTGGCATTGCCCTGGCTCACTCGGGCCTGTGTTTAGTGGATATTGAGACTACGGGGGTAAGGTCTCACATTTGGCGACCTGATGAAGGTGTGAATCCTGTATTACACATGGCGCAGCTAATTGAGACCCTGCGTAACACCACCTTTACCCATGATACACCACAAATCTATGGCCCCACCCAGCCCAGCATTTGCCCCGTCAAAATAGAAGCCGGACAAATTGGAGAAGGACAGTTTACCCCACCCTCTTGTAAAGCCAGAGTGTGGGTCATCGGTCTAGTCCCCGGCATGACCTATGAGTCCATTGTGCAAGATATGGAAACGGTGATTGCTGAACTACAGGCCAAGGACCCGACCTTCCAGACCACCATTACCCAAGTAGAAGGAGAGACCTTTGTGCCTGCTTCCATCGAGGTATCCGAAAATGCAGAGCATGTGCAGGCCTTGTCGAGGGCGTACCAACAAATTTTAGGCAAAGATCCGGTGCTCTATCGCAAGAATGCCTACTGCGATACGCTGCGCTTCTCCCACAGTGGAATTCCATCGATTACCTTTGGTCCGGGGGAAGATGGTTGGCCACCGGTAAATGAGTTTATCGATATGGATAAGGTCGTAGCCGCAACAAAAATCTATGCATTGTTTCTGTTGGATTTCTTTAAGGTAAAGCAAGATTAGCTACCCGCTCTCAGGGTTGCTGCCCAGAGTAGGCGTCAGACCAAGTGCTCAACAGACAGTCCGTCTCACACACGCCCTAGCTTTGCTAGGGTTTTCTTTTGATCATGAACGTCCATCACATTACGGTTCCGGCTCAGCCCTATCCTTTAAAACTCGACCTAGCGTATACGGCGCTGTTGGTGATCGATATGCAAAATGATTTTTGTACAACCGGTGGATGGGCCGACCGTAAAGGGTTTGATGTGAGTCAGACTCAGAAGCCGATTCAGCCTTTGCAAACATTATTAGAGTCCCTGCGGCAAACCCCCGTGACGATTATCCATACTCGTGAAGGGCATCGTCCGGATTTGAGTGATTGTCCGCCCCATAAGCTAGCGCGTTCTAAAAAACAAAATGCAGAGATTGGCAGTGAGGGAGCCATGGGGCGATTGCTAACCCGAGGTTCTAAGAGCCATGATTTTGTAGATGAGCTGCAGCCAGTGTCAGGGGAGATTGTATTGGATAAGCCTGGAAAAGGAGCGTTTGTGGCAACGGATCTAGATTTAATTTTACGACAGCGGGGGATTCAGCAGCTGTTACTTACAGGGGTGACAACAGAGTGCTGCGTGCATACGACACTGCGGACGGCCAATGATTTGGGCTATGAATGTTTGCTATTAGAAGATTGTTGTGCCTCATTAAACCCAGAGTTTCATCGGATATCAGTAGAAATGACCCAGACGATCTTTGGCTGGGTGACAACATCTGGAAAATTGCTGACAGCTGTCAATCTATCGGCGGCTTGATAGGCTATGCAGATATATTGAAATATGCACTGGCCGAAAATGAACAAAGCAGAAACAGAGGCAGGTCTCGCCGTAACGCCCGGTTACAGATACGCTGAGGAAGTTGGCAATCAGTTATTCGTTGCTGGCCAAGTCCCGCACGATGCGGACGGACAGCTTGTCGGTGTAGACGATCCCTATACTCAATCACGCCAGTGCTTGGACAATCTGCTAAAGCTACTAGCCGTCCATGGCTACTCGGTCGCAGACATACGGCAGCTAGTCGTTTATGTAGTGGGGCAGCGACCTAATCTTGTTCAGGCGTGGACTGCTATGACGGAAACGTTCAGCGAGGGAGTGCCGCCTGCTACACTGCTCGGGGTTGCCACATTAGGTCACGAGGGTCAGCTGGTAGAAATTGATGCAACGGTGATC
>ERZ1740070.1460-NODE-1460-length-14789-cov-4.549274_pt1 | contig 14789 bp, 9 predicted proteins | sample MGYA00581734_ERZ1740070 | MGnify/ENA primary metagenome ERZ1740070 (study PRJEB43018, sample SAMN04849744) | marine metagenome | isolation source: floating plastic debris | place: Pacific Ocean | collected 2008-09-01 | study: EMG produced TPA metagenomics...
TGGCCTCCGCGTGCGTCCCCCCACCCAGCCTGCGGATGAGGCCAGTAGGGCCCACCGGACAGTCCCCGTTCGGTGGGTCCGATTGTTTCAGGGCTAAAGGTTTGACGCGGCTGCGTTATTCATAAATTTGCGTACTGCATCCGTGGCCAGTGCAAATTGTGCAAAACTCGGTTTGCTGCCGGTAAAGGTCTTGATCTCCTGCAAGAGCGTACGAAGATCACCGCGATTCTGCTGCGTCCAGGCTTTGGGCGACTCCGCTTTCAACGCCAGATGCGTCGCGTCTGATTGCAATTGTTAAAGCTCGCGTGTCAGACCACGCGTGGCCAGCCGATCCCAATATGGCATGTCCGACAGCGCCTGTTCCGCTGCGGTTCGCAGACGGTCGAGCGACAGTGCATCACCCATCGCCAGATAAGCCCCCGCCACATCGGCGGCAGACCGGTCCGACCGGGCAGCGAGCTTGCTGAGCTGTGCCGCGCTGGCGGTGATCTTGGTGCGGGCAATGGCTTCTGCCAGTTCGGTGGGGATACCGTCACGGGCATTCTGCTTGATCCGCCTCTGCTCCAGAGCCCGCTCATATGCGGGGAGATCGCCTGTCGCGATATTTGCAAGCGCCTCCCGGGCGGCGGTGAGGGCCTGAATGCGGTCTTGTACCGGTTGACCTTCGCCGACACTCAAAACGCCATGTGTCAGCGTGGCGAGACTGCCGGACAGGAGCGATTGCAATGCCATCTGGCGCTGCGCCGGGACCTGATTATCCAGCTGATTGACCTGCTCAAGCAGTCCTGAAGTCTCGAACAGGGCATTGGCGATTTCGAACGCTGCCACAATATCGGCACTCGGCGCACCAGTCTGTTCGCGAAGGCGCAATATGAAGACCGGGCCGGCAATGTCGACAATGCGATTGGCCAGCACCGTTGAGACGATCTCACGCTTCAGGCGATGCGCCTTCATGACATCCTCATACTTACGCAAGGCGTCCGGGAAATAGCCGGCCAGTGTGTCGTGGAAGTAAGGATCGTCCGGAACGGACGAGGCGACCAGATCGTCAAAGAGGACGATTTTTGTCCAGGCCATGAGCACGGCGATTTCCGGCCGCGTGAGCGTGCGTCCATCCTGTTTGAACTGAGCCATATCCGTCGTGCTCGGCAAACCTTCGACTGTGCGATTGAGCACGTCGCGTTCCTCCAGTCGGATCATCAGTCGTTCGAGGGCATCATGATCGCGCGCCGCAGTGTTTTCAGCCAGGCTCAACGCGCTGGTCTGGGCGTAATTATGCGCCAGCACATGGCTTGCGACATTATCCGTCATCGAGGCGAGCAACGTATTGCGCTCGCCGCTGGGCAGTTCGCCGCGGCGAATGGCTTCGGTGCACAGGATCTTGATATTGACCTCATGGTCCGAGCTGTCGACACCGGCGGAATTGTCGATCGCGTCTGTGTTCACGTGCACGCCGTTCAGGGCCGCTTCGATCCGGCCGGCCTGGGTCAGCCCAAGATTGGCGCCTTCGCCGATAACCTTGGCCTTCAGGTCACCGCCATTGATGCGCACGGAATCATTGGCGCGATCACCGGCATCTGAGTCCGTTTCGTGGCGCGACTTGATATAGGTGCCGATGCCGCCGAACCAGAGCAGCTCGCAGTCGGCCTTGAGCAGCGCGTGGATCAGTTCGTCCGGCGTCACCGTCTTTGCCGATAGACCGGTCAGCGCCTGAATTTCTGGGGTCAACTCGATGGCTTTGGCGCTGCGATCAAATATCCCGCCGCCAGAGCTGATCAGGGATTGATCATAATCCATCCAGCTCGAACGCGGCAGATCAAACATGCGCTGCCTTTCCTGCCACAGCCGTTCCGGGTCTTGCGGATCCGGGTCGACGAAGATGTGCATATGGTTGAAGGCGGCCTGTAGGCGGATCTGTTTGGACAGCAGCATGCCATTGCCGAACACGTCGCCGCTCATGTCGCCGCATCCAATGACGGTAAAGGGTTCAGACTGGATATCCTTGCCGCGTTCGCGGAAATGGCGTTTGACCGCCTCCCAGGCACCGCGCGCTGTGATCCCCATCTTCTTGTGGTCATACCCGGCAGAACCGCCCGAGGCGAACGCGTCACCCAGCCAGAAGCCGTGGGCCATGCTGATCTCATTGGCGGTGTCGGAGAAGGTCGCCGTGCCTTTGTCGGCCGCAACCACGAGATAGGGATCATCGCCATCATGGATCGCTGTACGCTGAGGATGCTGCACCGTGCCATCAATCAAGTTGTCGGTCAGATCGAGCAGGCTTGTGATGAAGGTTTTGTAGGCTTCGACTCCGGCCGCCCGCACGGCCTCACGCGATCCACCCTGAGGCAATTGCTTTGGATAGAATCCGCCTTTCGAGCCGACCGGCACAATAACCGCATTCTTGACCTGTTGCGCTTTCACCAGGCCGAGAATTTCGGTGCGGAAATCATCGCGGCGATCTGACCAGCGCAAGCCGCCGCGGGCGACGGGACCAAACCGGCAATGCACCCCTTCAACGGTCGGCGAGTCGACAAAGATTTCGCGATACGGTTTCGGCTCTGGCAAATCGGCCAGTTCACGGCTGGCAATCTTGAAACTGATAAATGGACGCGGCGCCCCGGATGGGGTTTTCTGGAAGAAATTGGTCCGCTGGATCGCCATGATCAGATTGGCCAGGCGGCGAATGATCCGGTCATGATCCAGCGACGGCACCGCTTTTAAGGCTTCATCAATCGCCGCCCGCAAATGCAGGCAAGTGCTGTCGCGATCCGGATCCTCTTCTGGCGCAAAACGCGCTTTGAACAGCGCCATCAGATGCTGCGTCAGGATTGGATTGCTGTTCAGGGCTTCGATCTGGGTCGTCCGCGCCGGGTCCAACCCGGACTGGTGACGATAGGCACACAGGGCCCGGCACAAGGCCGCCTTTCGCCAGAACAGGCCAGCATTGAAGACCAGTGCATTGAAACCATCATTTTCGGCAAGGCCGCTCCACACGGCGACGAATGCGGCTTCGAACGCTTCACCAATCTTGGTCAGATCGATTTCCGCCCCATCGGCGCGGCGCATGGACAGGGAGTGGACCCAATATTCATCGGGGGCGTCGATCACCGGCTTTTGTGACGGCGTGACCGGGTATCCCGTCTCGAAGGACACGAACAGACCCATGCGCGCAAAGATCGGCACACAGTCAGACAGCGCGATTGCGCCGCTCCGCGAGTAGATTTTCGCGCGAATGCGCCCCGCATCGTCCGTATCCTTGCGATAGGCGCGCAGACAAATCGGATGCTCCAGGTTCAGCCCGGCCAGCATCGAAACGTCAATCATCGCCTCATCGGGCGAGAAGGCTTCGCGATAAGCGGCATTAAACGAGCCGACAAAGTAAGCGGCAACGGCGCGTGCTTCGGTATCGAGGGCGCTGTCGAGAATGGCGTCATGGAACCGGTCCGTCCAGCGCCGCGCCAGGGCGGTGATTTGGGCTTCCAGAGCGTCCGGGTCGGGTTTCGGGCCGGCAGTAGGCAAGGCGGTCTGGAACAGAACGCGGACCATTGTGGCGCCATCAAAGCTCGGCTGGAATGTGGTCATCCGTCCGCCCCAGGCATCTTCGATGGCGAGAGAAATATGTCGCCTCAGATCCGTGTCATAGGCTTCGCGCGGGACGAAAACGACGGTGCTGACAAATCGGTTAAATCGGTCCGGCCGGGCGAAGACCCGCACCCGCGGCCGGGCGACCAGGTCCAGCACGCCCTGCATGATCGGGGCAAGGCGCTCGGACTTAGTCTGGATCAGTTCATCGCGCGGCCAGCCTTCGATAATGTTCGAGATGGCTTTCTCATTGTGACTGCCTGGCAAAACTTCCAGCAAGTCGAGCACGCGCTCCATCCGGCGCCGCAGCAGCGGAATATTACGCACGGATTCATTATACGCTTCGGCGGTGTACAGGCCGAGGAAACGCGTCTCGCCAATCACTTGACCCGTCTCGCCAAAGTGTTTGACGCCGACATAGTCGCAATTCACGCGGCGATGGACGCGGCTCATCAGCGTTGCCTTGGCCAGGATCAGGGATTCCGGTTCGGCCAGAAACTCGCCGATCTCTTCGGTCAAAAGAAGCGGTTCCGCGCCGCGATTGAGGACATTGCGGCGATCATCGCGCAACAGGCCCAGGTTCGAACCTTCGACCGTATCCGGCTCTTCCGGAAGGACCGCACCGTCCGCGCCGGTCTGGAACGTGTAACTGCGCGCGCCGAGAAAAACGAACCGCTCCTGGCCCAGCCATTTCAGGAATTCGACTGCTTCGTCCTTGTAACGGGCAGAGACATGTTCGCAGGCGTTCAGGCGTTCAATCTCTTGCGCCATTCGCGCGCGCATCTCGGCATAGTCGCCGGTCGCATCGATGACGTCAGACAGGGTGGCTTGCGCTTCGGCCAACAGGTCTTCCTGTTCGCGCACGGTGAGATCCGGCAAATGGATCTGGATCAGCGAATGCGCGCCATCTTCAAGTTCGACAATCGGGTGGAACAGGGTGAGGACTTCGATTCCAAGTTCGCTGCACGCCCCGAGAAAGGAATCGACCAGAAAGGGTCGATCCGGTCCGACAATCTCGAGAATATAGTGACCCAATAGATCGGCATCGACACTGGAGGCCGCGCGCAGTCGAACCGAGACTCCATCTGTGGACTGAAACCATTCCCACAGGGAGGCCGCCAATGCCTCAATCTTCCCTGTTGGTATCATTTTGCGCGAATCCATCGGAGCTTCGGCAAGCATTTGCGTAATACAGGACTGAAGTGGGTCAGTGTTGCTCGATGTGCGGTTTGTGCGAAATGTGTCGGTCATGATGCTTTGCCCTAAAGCGGATCACGTTCCTTAAGGGAAATTACGCGCTGCCTCAATCAGATGGGCATTGAATTTTTTGCATCAACTGTTGACTACGGTGTCAATCGCCCGGGCGCGATGGCAATTCATCGCGCCAGGCCGGCTTGCGCCAGCTCGTCCGCCTTTTCGGACCGGAAGGCGGCGCACAACCGCGCCGATTCAGAGGCCTGTACAGACATCCTTCATAACCCGGGATCAGGCCGACTTTGCTTTCGATAAACGCGATCGCCTCGTCAATCGCGTCCGTCTGACAAAAGTTCGCGATGCGCCTGGTGGTTTTCGGATTTGCGGCGTTCGGGAAGAGACGTCTTGGCTGCCGCGCGAACAGTCGCTCAGCAAAATTACACCCGCAACACCTGCAATCAGAGAGGCGCGAAAGGATTTCGTCAGCATTTTGCGCTCCAATAGGTCCTATGTCGGACGGCTTGATGCATAGGATGAGGGGATACGCAAAGGTCTCACTGCGTTCATCTTTGCGTGATTGCCGAATAGTATTAGGGCGAGCGATATGAAACGGCTCTGGCATTGGCCCATCGACCCATTGGCGCGGACAGTTCGCCTGATTCTGGGCGAAAAGGGCTGGTCTTATGAATCGATTGAAATCCGGCCTTGGGTCTCGGATCTGGAGCTTGCAGCCCTGGCGCCGGGGGCCTGTGCGCCGGCCTTGCTAGACACGGATGCGGAAGTGAAAACCTCGGCCGTCGGATCGCTGGCGGTGTGCGAATATATCGAAGAAGCCGAACCAAATCCGCGGCTATTGCCCTTCACCGCGGGCGAAAAGGCCGAGGCCAGACGCCTCTGGCAATGGTCGGAAGAGAGTTTTGCCGGAATAAACAACACCTTGCTGGCCGAACGTGTCACCCAGTGGGTCAACCGCGATCGTTCCCCGGATAGTCTGGCTTTGCGCCAGGGAGCGCATGCGTTGAAGAATCGCATGACGTTTCTGGACGCTCTGGCCGGTGAACGGTCCTATATTGGCGGGCGCAATCTCAGCATTGCAGATCTCAGCGTTGCCGCACATCTGTCCGCGTATGACTATTTTGGCGATGTGCCCTGGGATCTGACACCGGATCTGAAAGCCTGGTATGGGCGGATGAAATCGCGGCCCAGCTTCCGATCCTTGCTTGAAGACCGGGTTGGCAATGCCAAGCCCGTGAAGCACTATACTGATCTGGATTTTTGATCGACGGGCGAAACCAATGAAAAAAGTAATCGTCGGATTGTGGCTGATATTCGCGCCGGCCGCCCAAGCCGTCGCACAAGAATTTGACGATCAAATCGTCGAGATTGCGGAATATGCGCAGGAGTTAAGACCGGTCGTAGAGTCGGTATATGATATTGTGAACGTCGCGGATCAGGCCGATTTCGAGTACGCACAGTGGGAAGCGGGCGATTTGTCCGACGAACAATTCTTGTCCATGCTCGCGGCTCACAAGGTGAATGTTCGCAACACAACGAAGACGATTCGAGAAGCGTTCGCGGCTATTCCGCCGCCGCCGACATCAACGTTCTCCGATGCGAAATTCGGAATGTCGAGTGGTGAGTTTGAGTCGCTTCTGCATGCTTGCGAGACCTTTTCAATCGATATTCTCGACCTGTACGCGAAGATCGTCGAAGGCGATGAAAACGCATTGAAGGATTACTCTTTAAGCGTTTACGACCGTGGCACTGTGATGATCGCTGTGAGCAATTCGTTGGCCCAATCGTCGATCGATTCAATCGGTGACCAAAATCATCCGCAGCGAAGCGCGCTCACTGCCGTCATCAATTCAAACGATGTGATGCTCGCCCTGCTGGGTATTCAAAAGGCCATGTATTTTGAGGATGAGACCGACGGTCTGGATGCTGCGATCGACCATTATAGATCACTCATCAAGCGACATCGTGAGATCTTGCGACAAGGTCGACGGCAACAACGCGTCACCACGTTCAATCTAAACTCAAACTTCGCCGCCTTTGGCGAAGACCGACCGATGACCGAGCGCATTCTAAAAATGATTGCCGCTTACGAAGATCAGTGGGCGTTGGAATTGAGCATGGCTGAGTGGATGAGCGACGTGTCGGACGAAATCGAAGAGTTTCGCTCAGACCATGAATCGCTAGATTTCGTCATTATCCAGGCGACCGAAGATTTCATTCCATTTGAGAACGAACGCACACGCTTAATCTACGAACGCGTTCAAATGTTGAAGTGACCATATCCTCTCCGCAATTAGAGTCGGTTCTCAAGACCGATGCCACGGCCCTCGGCTTCGATGCCTGCCATATTTGCCGGGTCGATGAGGCCTGGGCGGCCGGGGAAAAGCTCGAAGCCTTTGTAGAAGCCGGCTTTCACGGCTCCATGGCCTGGATGGAAACCACGCTGGATCGGCGCAAATCGCCCACCGCCATGTGGCCGGAGGCGCGGTCGGGCGTCGTGGTCGGTCTGAATTATGGTCCGGATCATGACCCGATGCACAATCTGGAGCGGACCGGTGAGGGCAATATTTCCGTCTATGCCCGCGGCAAAGACTATCATGACGTGCTCAAGAAACGCCTGAAACAGCTGGCGCGGAGCTTTGCAGAAACAGCGGACGTGGATGTTAAAGTCTTTGTCGATACAGCACCGCTCATGGAGAAACCGCTAGCCCAGAAATCCGGTCTTGGCTGGCAGGGCAAGCATACCAATCTGGTCTCGCGCGAGCATGGCTCCTGGCTGTTCCTGGGTGTAATGCTGACCACGGCAGACTTGACCCCCGATGCGCCTGAAGTTGATCATTGCGGCTCTTGCCAGGCCTGTCTCGATATTTGTCCGACGGATGCGTTCCCGGCGCCCTATACGCTCGATGCGCGGCGCTGCATCTCTTATCTGACGATCGAGCACAAGGACGCAATCCCGCGCGAGTTTCGCCTCGCCATGGGCAATCGGATTTATGGCTGCGACGACTGTCTCGCGGTCTGTCCCTGGAACAAGTTTGCCGAAACCGCGCAAGATAGTGCCTTCTGGGCGCGTGCTGAGCTGAAAGGGCCCGAGCTCGATTCCTTGGCGGCCCTTGATGATGCGGGTTTCAGGCAGGTCTTTTCAGGCTCGCCGATTAAGCGGATCGGGCGCGATCGATTTTTGCGCAATGTGCTGATCGCGATCGGGAATTCGCAAGATAAAGCCCTGTTGGAGGCCAGCATTATTCCGCATCTCGATGACCCGAATCCGGTGGTCAGGGGCGCTGCCATTTGGGCGCTGTGCCGCCTTGATTTGGCCCGGTTTGAAGACGAGAAGGCGGCGCGCTTCGCCACGGAAACGGATCAGGACGTCAAAGCGGAATGGACACACCCGTAATACAGAATGGTTGGCCGATCGGGACATGGATCAGCTGGGGACTCAAACTCCTTGCTGGCTTGCTGGTCGCTGTCCACATTTACGCGCTGATTCTGTCTTTCATGCCGGTGCCCGGTACGGTGAACATGGCCGGACGCGTGGTACAAGGCACGCCAGTTTATCGGACCTGGGTTCCGCTGGAAGAGATCTCGCCGCATCTGGTGCGGGCCGTAATAGCAGCGGAAGATACTCAGTTCTGTAACCATGCCGGCATCGATGTCGAAGCGATCCAGGATGCGCTGGCCGAACGTGAACGCCGCGGGCAGTTGCGCGGCGCCTCAACCCTGACCCAGCAGACCGCCAAGAATGTGTTTTTCTGGAATGGCGGCGGCTATGCCCGCAAGGGCGGCGAAGCCTGGATGGCCGTTTTCATTGATGGGTTCTGGGGCAAGCGCCGGGTGCTGGAAGTCTATCTCAATGTCGCTGAATGGGGCGATGGCTTATATGGTGCTGAAGCTGCCGCCTATGGCCGTTTCAACAAGCCCGCCAGCGACCTGACCTCATTTGAAGCAGCGCGGCTCGCCGCCGTACTGCCAAGCCCGAACAAATGGCGCGTCCGTCCAGCCGGGCCCTATGTACGTCAGCGCACCGCAACCTTGCAGGCGCGCATGAACACCGTGCAGCGCGATGGTCTGGATTCCTGAATCTGGGACTAGGTCTATTTCGCCAGGCGGATGGCTTCGCGAATCTCGCCGCGCAGGACCAGGAGGTCGATATTTTCCGGATCCTCGACCAGGGCCGCTTCCATATCCGCTTTGGCGGAGCGTAAATCTTCCGTCGCCAGATGGGCTCGGGCACGCAAGGAAAGGGCTTCAGGATCGTTCGGTGCGAGTTCCAGGGCGGTGTCTAGATCATCGACCCCTTCGACCCAGCGTTCGACCGCGAGATAGGCGGCGGCGCGATCCTTGTAAATTCTTGCATCTTCAGAATCGAGTTTCAGCGCATCTGTCAGAGCGACGATGGCTGCATCCGGGTAATTCGCCGCGAGCCAGGCATTGCCCGCCTGAGCAAGGTATTTACGGCGATCTTCCAATTCGATGGCGTCCGGTGCGGTGGCCAGGGCTTCAAGACGTGCCGCGCCTTCTTCCAGACGGTCCATGGCCATCAGCGCGACGGCATTGCAATAACGCGCTTTAGGCCGGTTGCCACTGCTCAACCAGGCCAGAGAGTCTTCGTAGGCTTGGCTGGGGGCGGTTTCGACTTTGACGAGGCAAGTTTCCAAACGTTCCTGCTCAGCGCGGGCAATGTCTGCCAGAGCCGACTGCGTGACGGGAAGCAAGCCAGATGCAAGGATGGAAACGAACATGGACAAGCTTCCTTCTAAAGCAATATCTAGTGCGGTAACGAGCGGATAGGGCGAGCGCAAATGACAGATCTGTCAGAACCGCTATTTCTTCTGGGACCAGGGTATTCGGGTCACGCGCTGGCCCGAATCTGGCCGGGGCAAACGTATGGGACTGTGCGGTCCGAACGCAGCCGAGAAAGTCTTGCGGACAGTTTGATCGAGCCGCTGGACATTAACCAGCAGGATGCCCTGATACGCCGCGTTGGGGGGGCGCATCTGGTGATCAGCGCGCCCCCGACCGAGGGCGGCTGCCCGGCTTTTGATCTGATCGGAGCCTATGCCGCATCTGCGCGGAGCGTGACGTATTTGTCGACGACCGGCGTGTATGGCGATCTGCAAGGCGGGTGGGCGATGGAATGGACCCGGCCAAACCCGACCTCGGAACGGGCCAGACGACGTGTGCGGGCAGAGCAGCTTTGGCAGGCAGCGTCGGACACCGTTCGCATTGTGCGCCTGCCCGGGATTTATGGACCAGGTCGGTCGGCGCTGGACCGCGTCCGGGCGGGCAAGGCCCGGCGGATCGTGCGCAAGGGGCAAGTCTTCTCGCGTATTCATGTAAATGACATTGCAACCGGTCTGAAGGCCTTGCTGGGGTCGCGCTGCGTCGGCGTCTTTCACATTTGCGATGACGCGGCAGCGCCGCCCCAAGATGTCATCGCTTATGCCTCGGACTTGCTGCAGGTCGCGCGTCCGCCGGATGTCCCCTTTGAGCAGGCCGACCTGTCTGACATGGCGCGCAGCTTCTATTCGGAATGCAAACGGGTGTCGAATGCAAAAATAAAGGCCGCCACGGGGTGGCGACCTTTGTATCCGACCTATCGGGAAGGCCTGAAAGCGATCCAGGCGGCGGGGCGTTAAGTACCGGCGCTGCCCATGAAGCCCAGATCAGCCGTGTTGAAATTGTTCAGGTTCGGCAGAGCCGTCCGCAATTCTGACGTGTTCAGTCCGAACCAGGTGCCCATCGTGGCCGCATATTGCTCAACCGATGTGGTTGGCAGCAAGCGACCGCGTGATCTCGTATAAGAGTCGCTGTCGACATCGGCGAATGGAACTTCACCATACAGGCGTTTGCCCTGCACCTGACCACCGGCGACGAAATGGTGTCCGCCCCAGCCATGATCTGTACCATTGCCATTATCGATCACGGTGCGCCCGAAATCAGACGCTGTGAAGACGACGACGTTATCCCATTCGCCAATCTCGATCATCGCCTCACGGAAGGCCGCAATCGCGCCCGCGAGTTCGGTATGACGGCCAGCAATGCTGTTGGCCTGGTTCGAATGCGTGTCATAACCACCGGTCGAGCAATAGAACATCTGACGCGAGACATTCAAGAATTGCCGGATCTTGATGGTCTCGGCGACCGAGCGCATCTGGCCCGCCAGACGCGTACCCGGGAACTGGGTCGTGAATGGCGTGGCATTTTCCTGTGCCGTGGCAAACTGTTCCGTGTTTTCGACCGCTTTTGCTGTTGAGTTGGTAATATACTGCTCAAACACGCTCCGACTCTGGAAGTCGCGTTTGGCGAGGAAGGCGCGAATCTTTTCACGTGCAGCATCATCGCCGTCATTATAACCCAGCACACCGCGATTGGCGTACAGGTCCGGCTCCTGAATGCCACCAGATCCGACCTTGAACTGAGTCACATCCTCGCCCGCCAGGAACACGTCGTTTGATGTTGCCGAGATGGCTGAGAAAATGCGATTCTGGTTCGGTGCCGATGCCACGACCTGGTCCATGAAACGACCACCCCAGCCACGACTGACGCCCTCTACCCCAAATGACATCCAGGTCGATTGTTGGTCATTGTGCGAGAACAATCGCTTCGGCAGGATCGCCGAATTATTGTCCATGGCCTGGCGCGTGGTCGGCTCGATCAAAGGACCGACATTGCCAACGACAGCCAGGTCCCCGCCTTCGAACATGGAATGCAGCGGCGACAATTCCTGCGGCAATGCGAACTGACGTCCACCGAACTCGCCGGCATTGTCGAGGTTCATTTGCAACAGATTGGCTCGGTTGCGAGTCGAAGCGGGTGAATTGAAATTGTACGAATTGAACAGACCGGTTCGGACCGACCGCAATTGATCATATGAGGCCTGATCATACGGTAAAACCGTATCGGCTCCGTCCATTCCGCCTTTCAGAAAGATACAGACCATCGCCTTGTATCCACCGGTATCGGCGGCCCAGGCATTGTTGAATCCGAGCCCGGACATGGCGCTCATACTGCCTGCAAACCCGGCTGTACCAAGGCCCGCAAGGACGTGGCGACGTGAAATGTTAGCCATTGAAAATCTCCCTCAAACCTTAATAGATGACCGCATAGGACGGTGAATTCAGAACCAGGGTCACTGCCGCCTGGACCATGTCTTCCTGGTCCGCTGCGGTGTTTTCCGCTGAGTTTGTACGAATTTCGATCGTACCGATAATATCGACGATATCGGCTTTTTCGATGTCTGACATCCGACCGCCCGTCAGCAGATTATCGAGATGATCCACCAGCGCCGTCGGGTTATCGACCAGAGCGAGCTCATCAGAATAATCCGGCGTATAGGTATCGATGTCGCGATCCCGCTGTGAGGCACGGTCGAATGCAAAGTCGGTCATGAAGTTCAGATATCCGACCGAACTACTCTCGTTCACGATCTGGAATTCCGGAACCGTGATGTTCTGGTCGCCTGCATTCGTGCCAGGAGCAATGTAGCCGGGGCGATAGAAGTTAAACACAGAAGGCGAGCTGAAGGCTTGCTGTCCGAGCGCATTGTCAGAGCTTCGCGTATCAGACAACTGACGCTCATTGTACGCGTTCAGGCCGCTAATATCGAATGCGCGCGCCCAATGCGTAAATCGCAGGATCGGTTCACGCACTTTGCCGGTTATGATCGTGGCGCCTGCGGCAGGCTCTTCGAACGTGGTCGGTTCGAGCAGCACAGCCGCCAGCGTTGCTCGCAAATCACCGCGTTCGCCCGTGCCGAAACTCCGCCCACCCTGCGCTGTGAAACGGCCGGATTCAAAGGCGGTCGCTACGCTCTGAACATAGGCCGGCGATGGATCCGATTGCGTAAAACGCTGGATCAAGAGGCGCGAAATGAAGGGCGCGACATTCGGATGTTCGAAAATCGTGTCCAGGGCGATGCGAATGCTCTCGTCGCCGCCAGTTCCCGCAGGAATGGTCGTGCCCAGAAAGACCTTGTCCAGTTCGGAATGCTGTTCCGGGAACATGACCATTTGCCGAATGTCGCCGTCTTGCGGACGATCATTGAACTCGTCTCCCGCCCAGGACAGGCCAGTGAAAACGCGGGCGAGACCCTCAATATCATCATTCGAATAGGTTTCGACCTGCTGCCCTTGGGCATCCAGTTTCGGGGAGCCGTCGAGGTTCAGTTCAATCAAACCGATCGAGAAGAGCTGCAGAATCTCGCGGGCATAGTTCTCGTCCGGCATGCGGCCTGAACGTTCATCGCCCTTGCGATTGCCACGATAGGTCAACCACTCGCCCATAGCCGGGGAATAGGTCACTTCTTCGAGCAGATCTCGAAAATTCCCGAACGCATTGCGGATCAGAATGTCCTGATAATAAGCGCGCATCAGTTGGTCATTGTCGGCGGCGTCCGAGTAGACCACGATTTGAGATAGGGCGAACGCCATGCGCTGACGCACCTGGTCATTCGAACCAATGATATGATCCCAGTAGAGCGTATCGACAATATTGGACTGTAAGCGACCTTCATTGTCGCGCGGCTGGGCCGTCAGGGTTGGCAGCGTCAGGCTGGTCGACTTGGAAAACTCACTGGCCAGCCAGTCCGCTGCATCCCGTCCATTCAAGCTCGCAATCTCGGCCTTTGAGCCGCCAAAGGTTGCACGCGCCAGAAAGCGCGTGGCTTCCAGTTCGCTGTCAATTTTGGATGCGGGTTCCGCAGGTGTGCCGCCCCCACCGCTGCCGCCTGAGCCGCCGCCAGCTACGGGTGAACCGGGTGGAACAGACGAGTCCCCGCCGCCGCCGCCGCAGGCAGCTAGCACTAAACTTGCAGCCAGAATCGCGGCTGCGCTTCGAGTTTGCAATATCGACATAATGGGGTCCCTCATACTCACACGACTGCTCGTATGGCGGGGTTTTTGCCGTCGAAATAGCTAAGTATTTGTAAGGCAGGTCCGGCATTCTCGCCGGAAACATCAACGACTTGTTAAGTATACAAAAAACGCGTTAATCTTGTCCGATTTTTAATCTTCAAACCCCCGTAAACACAGGTGATTCAGAGGATTTCGTGAAACCCCGGATCAGGGATTAATAATCAGTTTACCAACAACCTTACGATTTTTTATTTTTTGAAACCCGTCCAGCGCCTCGCTCAAGGGCAGACTTGCGTGCACATAAGGGCGCGTTTTACCGGTTTTTGCCCAGTCCCAGATGGTCGCAACATTCTCCCGACCGCGGTCCGGGAATTGACGCCCATATTCCCCGGCGCGGACGCCGACCACGGAGAAGCCCTTGATCAGCGGCATGTTGGTCGCCACGGACGCAATCCGGCCAGACGTGAAACCGATCACTAACAAACGTCCATCAAACGCAATGCAGCGTACACTTTCGTCGATGACATCCCCGCCCACCGGGTCATAAATCACATCTGCGCCGCGACCCTGCGTGAGGTCCTTGACCTGGGTCCGAAACCCGTCGCGCGTGTTGAATACGTGATCGGCGCCATAGGCTTTGACCTCGGCCAGTTTTTCATCGCTGCCGCCGGTGGCGATGACGGTCGCGCCTAACAGCTTGCCGACATCGACAGCCGCCATGCCCACGCCGCCGCTGGCACCATGGACGAGCAGCGTCTCTCCCGCTTGAAGAGTCCCGCGACGGACCAGGGCGACATAGGCCGTCAGATAGGCTGCGGAATAGGAGGCCGCCTGATCGAAACACAGATTGTCCGGCTTGTGCTGAAGTCCCTCGGCCCGGACCACCGCAAATTCTGCGAAACCCCCGAACCGTGCGCCGCCGCAAACCGCGTCGCCGACCTCAAACCCGGTCACACCATCGCCGACCGCCGCCACGATCCCTGATACATCCATTCCAGGCGTAAAGGGTGGCTCGAGTTTCAATTGATACTTGCCCTGGCATAGCAGCAAGTCAGGGAAGTTGATGCTGGTGGCGCGCACCTCGATCAACACCTCACCCGGGTCCGGCGCGGGCTTCGGGACCTCGCGGAGCTCAACGCCCGA
>ERZ1740070.1461-NODE-1461-length-14785-cov-7.479633_pt1 | contig 14785 bp, 9 predicted proteins | sample MGYA00581734_ERZ1740070 | MGnify/ENA primary metagenome ERZ1740070 (study PRJEB43018, sample SAMN04849744) | marine metagenome | isolation source: floating plastic debris | place: Pacific Ocean | collected 2008-09-01 | study: EMG produced TPA metagenomics...
CAGTTATCAGTTATCAGTTATCAGTTATCAGTTATCAGTTATCAGTTATCAGTTAACATTAATTACCCGCAGCCTAGAAGGCTGGGGCTATTATAACAAAGCCCACCTGCGTGGGCTGAATTCGACGCATGTTTATAAAGAAATGGTATTCACTATTATTCCACCACATTAATTAATTATGATGGGTATCCCTGGTACTCGCTAAATTGTTGAATACTAAGTAGGTCGGTGTTGAAAATCGTAGTTAAGACCAGGAAGTAGCAAGTAGCAAGTAGCAAGTAGCAGTAAGGGTTTAAGGGTGATTTATATTTTGTTACATAGCTCCGTTTATTTGTGCCGACTTACTTACTTACTTACTTACTTACTTACTTACTTACTGATAACTGTTCACTGATAACTGTTCACTGATAACTGTTCACTGTTCACTGTAAATATTTGTCGCACCAGTTGACCATTTCCCAAAGTACATGACTAACTGCTTCATGGGAACGATAACCGTGTGCTTCTGTTGGTAATTCGACCCATCTTACTGTTGCTCCTAAACCTTTGAGTGCTTGATATAAACGCTTGCTTTGTAGGGGGTATGTTCCTGCATTACTATCGTTTTCACCGTGAATTAATAATAGTGGTGCTTTGATTTGAGATGCATGGGTAAAGGGTGACATGTTGATATAAGTTTCCTCTGCTTCCCAAAAGTTACGCTGTTCTCCTTGAAATCCAAATGGTGTAAGGGTGCGGTTGTAAGCTCCACTTCTAGCTATTCCCATACAAAATAAATCTGTATGAGCTAGTAAATTTGCGGTTGTAAATGCTCCGTAAGAGTGTCCGCCAATACCGATGTGTTTGCGGTCTGCAATTCCTCGGTTCACTATATAATCAATTGCGGCTTGCGCTCCAGCAATTAATTGCTCTACATAAGTATCGTTGGGTTCGCTGTCTCCTTCACCAATTATCGGTAAAGTTGCACCGGAAAGTACTGCGTATCCCTGGGTTAATAAAAACAATACAGAAGCACGGGTAGGACGGCTAAAGGTGTTTTCAGGTGTAGTTATTTGTCCTGCAAATTCTTTATTTTTAAATTCTTCGGGATAAACCCACAATATGGTTGGTAAGGGGCCATCTCGTTCAATGTCGTAGTTTGGAGGTAAATATAATTTAGCTGATAGTTCCACTCCATCTGCTCGCTGATACTGTACTAATTCTTTATGAACTCCAGCTAATTGTGGTGCTGGGTCTTGATAATTTGTAAGTATTTTTTTCTCACTACTATTCCGAGAATACTGGATTATATTGGGTGCTTCGGTTTTAGATTGACGGATAGTAATTAAGTTTTCCGCTTCTTCGTCAAGTACGGCGAATATTTCCTCGTAGTAAGGGTCTGAACATTGCCATAAACGCTGATTTTCCTGGGTTTCTAGATTCAAACTGTCTAAAAATGGGTATACACCTTCAGGAGATGCACCACGTCCGCTTAGGTATATACTTTGACCGTCTGCTGCAAAACGTAGAACTTGATATCCATAGTCCCCAAATTTTGTGATTGGTGTCCCTGGAGCGTTATATTTATCTTCAAAGCTGCGGTCAAATAGTAATTTTGCTGATGTTTGGGGATTATTTGGGTAAATTCGCCAAGTTTTGTAACGGCGAGTATCGTACCATTTTTCATAAACTATGGCTGTATCGGCTTTGCCCCAAATTATAGAATTAAAGCGATATTCGGATTTCCAGAGTTGGGTTGGTGTTGCGGTGAAAGGTGCTTCTAAGACAAATAAAGCATCCCGGTAAGGAACTTCTATAGTGGGGTCTCCCTCGTCCAGTGCTTCTACCCAAGTTAATGTAGCTTTTTCATCGCTGCGCCACGATGTGCGTCTTCTACCTTTACGTACTGCATCAAATTTAATAGAACGCTCTTCGTCTAGTGGTAAATTTGCTACTTGATAAATTTGGTTTCCGCTATTATCAATTACGTATATTTGTTTGGGAAAACGTGCTGCGGGTACTTGGTAAGAAAATGGTTTATGTATACTAGAAATTAAAATAAAATTGCTATCGGGAGAAGGTATTGCTTCACTAATTAAAGAATCTGGAATTAATTGATTGCGGTTTCCTTGGAGAGTAATTTTTTCTAAAGTTGAAGTTAAATAATATTCAAATAATATCTCGTCGTGAGTGTTTTTTAATAAATTTGTATAGGTTCTAGTTGGTTTTTTGCTACCTAAGTTTTCTTGAATCAAAGGACCTGGTGGAATATTTGATTTAACTGGTGCTTCACCGCGAGTTTGAGAAACAAATTTACAAATTAAAGTTTCATTATCAAGCCATCGGTAGGGAGTTCCATAAGCAGCATTAAGTACTGGTTGGGTTAATTGCTTGATAGTCACATCCGCTATGTTTAAAACCCAAAGTTCTAAACCTGTTTCTTGAGTTAAGGTAAATGCTAGCTTTTGACTATCGTCAGACCATTTGACATAACCGATGCGAGGATTTTCTGGTAGCTGAATGGTTTTAACAATTTCGGGAGAATCCACCGCTTTAATCTTCATACTGTAGTAAGTATTATGACGAGCGGGACCATTGGTTTGGGGGTTCAAGCGAAAACCTGCTACAGCTACTTCTTTTTCTGAAAGTAAAGCGATGGGAACTAACTGCGACTGTTCCAACTCCACTATCCACAGTCTATTAGGGGAAATACGGATTTGTGGTGGGGGTGCTGCTTCGAGGATTTGGTTGATGGGATGTGGTGGTGTTTGCCAAATTGCTTCTGTGGAGGAGTTGTTCATCTTGTTGTGCGTTATTACTTCTGTAATCCTAGAACATGAATAAAAGTTACACAAATAGCAGTTGTTTGAGAGATAGTACGAAAAACAGATTGCTGATATAGCTATACAATAATTAACTATTTTTTCTCAACTCAAACAGATGTATTTTGAAATACTTCTATATTTAAAATAATCAAACACAAAATAATCAACTATTTTTTAGCAAATAGCATTTATATCTAAAGAATTTGCATTAAAAATGACTATTTTAATACTAAATATTTCCGTATTTTACTGGTTACTACGAATTGATATGTTATATATAGTACGATGTATATATAATTGCACCTTGTGAAATTTAGCTGCCAGTAAATCTATCAGTATATATAAATTTATTTATCTTAAGAACTATGATATCTGATTCAAATATTTTAAATGCTCAGATTCAAGAACAATTGCAGCAGCAAAAAGCACTCGCAAGTGTAATTAAGCTGATTCGACAATCTTTAGACTTACAAACTATTTTTCAGACTACTGCAACTCAAGTACGTCAATCACTTAAAGCTGACAGAGTAGCTGTATTTAAATTTGATGTTGAAAATGATTGGGAAGGGGGGTTTGTTTCAGAGGATGTTGCATCTGGTTGGGATTCGGTAGTTGAAAAGAAAGTCTACGACCATTGTTTTGGGGAACAGTTTGCGATTCACTATCAAGAAGGTAGGGTACAAGCAGTTACTGATATTTATGCAGCGGGATTGAGCAATTGTCATGTTCAGATATTGGCTCAATTTCAAGTTCGTGCAAATCTGATTGTTCCACTATTACAAGAGAATGTTTTATGGGGTTTGCTTTGCGTACATCAATGCAGCGATACTCGTAATTGGAAGGAATCTGAGATTGAATTTGTGCGGTTAATTGCTGAACATTTTGCTGTTGCTATTCAACAAGCTGAATATTTTAAAAAATTAGAATTACAAGCTGCAAAGTTAGCTCAAACCACTCAACGTGACAAAGTAATTACCCAAATTGTTAATAAAATTCGCAGAACGTTAGATATTGAAACTATATTTCAAACAACAACTCAAGAACTAAGAGAATTAATCCAAGCGGAACGGGTTGCTATTTTTCGCTTTAATCCAGATTGGAGCGGTGATTTTGTTGCTGAATCTTTTGCAGAGGGATGGACTTCTTTGGTTGGTGTTCAACCTACAGTTAATGATACTCATTTACAAGAAACCCAAGGTGGACGTTACGTTCGCAATGAAACATTTACCATTAATAATATTGATGAAGCTGGATTAGCTGAATGTCATATTGCTCTGCTAAAACAATTTCAAGCAAAAGCTTTTGTAACTGCTCCGATTTTTCAAGGAGAAAAACTCTGGGGAATAATCGCTGCTTATCAAAATTCCACACCTAGAATTTGGCTTGAAGATGAAGTGGAAATAATTACCCAGACTGGAGCGCAAATGGGTATAGCATTAAAGCAACAAGAATTATTATTAAAAGCTAGGAATCAAGCAAAGCAACAAAAAACATTAACTGGGGTAATTGCTCGGATTCGGGAGTCTTTGAATTTAGATACTATTTTTCAAACAACTGTTACTGAAGTTCAGCAAATGTTAAAAGCTGATAGGGTAGCAGTTTTTCAGTTCAACTCCCAAGAAAATTGGGAAGGAGAATTTGTTTGGGAAAGTGTTGCTGCTGAATGGGATTCTGTTGTTTCAGCTAAAGTTTACGACTATACTTTTGGAGACAAATTTGCGGTTAATTATCAAGAGGGTAAGGTACAAGCAGTTGCAGATATTTATGCAGCAGATTTGAATGATTATCATCAGCAAATATTGGGTGAATTTCAAGTTCGCGCTAATTTAGTTGTTCCTTTGCTCAAAGGAGATGATTTATGGGGTTTATTATGCGTGCATCAATGCGGAAATCCTCGTAATTGGGAACAAGAAGAAATTGAATTTACTCGTAAAATTGCTGATAATTTAGGAGTTGCTTTACAGCACAATCAAACTCTCTTAAAAGCTCAATATCAAGCAAAACAGCAAAAAGCATTAACTGGTATCATTACCCGAATTCGCGAATCATTAGATTTAGAAACTATTTTCACAACTACTATTACTCAGGTACGTCAACTTCTCAAAGTCGATAGAGTTGGTATTTTCCGTTTTGATACAACCACTGAATGGGAAGGAGAGTTTATTTACGAAGATGTAGCCAATGGTTGGACTTCAGCCGTTGCGAACAAGGTTTATGACCACTGCTTTAGCGAGAAATTTGCTCCGCTTTATCAACAAGGTAGAGTGAATGCAATTTCCGATATTCATCAACAGGAATTTAAACATTGTTACCTAAAAATTCTAGAACAGTTTCAGGTTCGGGCTAATGTTGTTGCTCCTTTATTAAAAGAGGGAGAATTATGGGGATTACTCTGCATACATCAATGTAGCAATCCCCGTAACTGGAAATCTTCAGAAGTCGAATTTATCAGCCAAATAGCCGAACAGCTTAGTATTGCTTTAAAACAGGATTTGTATTTGAAACAAGTTCAGACCCAAGCGGTACAGCTAGCAGAAGCCACTGAACGAGAAAAAGCGATGGAAAGACAAAAACTTCTGTCTGCAACTGTTGATAAAATTCGTCAATCTCTCGATATAAAAACAATTTTTAAAACTACTACTCAAGCGGTACGAGAATTATTAGAAGTCGAACGAGTTGCAATCTATCGCTTTAATTCTGATTGGAGAGGTAAATTTGTCGCAGATTCATTTAAGGACGATTGGAAACCACTTATTAATACAAAACCAATTGTTCAGCCCACAGTTTCTAATGATGATGATGACGATAATTTACCCCGTAACGAAACTTTTGTTCCTATTTCTCAAGGTGAAAAACTGTGGGGGCTTTTAGTTGCTTATCAAAACTCACAACCCCGCTACTGGAAAGATGAAGAAATTAACCTACTTGCACAAGTCGGTACGCAATTAGGAATTGCAATTCAGCAAGCAGAATTACTCGAAAAAACTAAAATTCAAGCCACAAAACTTGCTCAAGCATTACAAGAATTGAAGCAAACTCAAGCTCAATTGATTCAAGGTGAAAAGATGGCAGGTTTGGGACAACTCATAGCTGGAGTCGCCCATGAAATAAATAATCCTGTTAGCTTTATTTTTGGGAATCTAACTTATGTAAATGAATACGTTGGGGATTTGCTAAAAATTGCGAATACTTGTCAAAAAAATAGTTCTACTTTACCAGTAGATATTCACAAGCAAATTGAAAAAATAGATTTAGATTTTATTATTTCCGATTTACCAAAAACACTCGAATCAATGAAAATCGGAGCAGAACGAATTAGTGAAATAGTACTGTCACTGCGTAATTTTTCTCGTAAAGATGAAGCCGATTCAAAATCTGTAAATATTCACGAAGGACTAGACAGCACTTTACTTATCCTGAGCAATCGACTAAAACCCAATGGCGAATATCCAGGAATTAATATTTCCAAAAAATATAATGAATTACCGTTAGTTGAGTGCTTACCCGCTCAGCTAAATCAAGTTTTTATGAACATATTGAGCAATAGCATTGATGCATTAGAACAAAAATTTACTGCATCACCAACAACATCCACTAAAGCAGCTTTGGATATAGAAATTACCACCGAAGTAGTTAACGATAAAGTGAAAATTAAAATTGCTGATAATGCTTCAGGAATGCCGGAAGAAGTAAAAGATAATATTTTTAATCCATTTTTTACTACAAAAGAAGTAGGAAAAGGCACGGGACTGGGATTACCTATTTGCTATCAAATTATAGTTGAAAAACATCACGGTCAAATTCAATGTTCTTCTCAAGTGGGAGAAGGAACTGAATTTTTGATTGAGTTACCGATTAAGGGTGGTGCTTGAAAATAAGACGACTCACTTCGTGAACGCTAACAGACTATAAGCCTGGGGCTAACATTACTAAGCCCACCTGCGTGGGCTAATAAACCTCATAGCCCACGCAGGTGGGCTTTGTTTCTGTAGCGGTACCCTTCTAGGGTGTCGGATAAAATATTTGTTCAAAATTGGGATGCTCCCAAAAAAGATGACTTGACTAGAGGACTTACACAAATGGCTGTAGCATTAATCGCTTTATCTATAATAGAAGAACAGCCATTTCAATATGGGGTTGTAACTGTTGGAGATGTTTAACGTTTTGGTTTACTTGATGTTAAATCTAAACGTATTACGGAAGATATTAAAATTTATTCACTACCCGATGATTTAGAGCTATTAATGCTTACTTTGGTTGGAATTGTTGAACGAAATTTTTAGACTTTGAGAAAAATATAAATAGGTGTTACACCCTCGTTGCTCCTGTTTAAAATTCCCTCAGCGAATATTCACTACTTTCGCAGAATTGTTCTGCTCTCGTCTTTCTTGTAAAGCTTTATCAATCAACTTCGCAACCAACCAAGAAACCGAACGCTCATCCGCTTCTCCCCATTCTTCTAGTTCTTTTTTCCACTCGGGAGGAATATAAGTAACTACTCTATCTAAGTTTGTTTTACCACCCATATTAAATTTGCTTTTCTCGATTATTTTTAATATTTTTTACATCCAGCATATAACATATAAGCAATTTGCTAGTCTATGCTGTGCTAGCATAGCATAGCATCTCTAAACAAAATTTGGTTTAAACAAACATAAATATGAACAATCAGAATTTGCTTTCTATAGGTGGAAATAAAACACAAAACAAAAAAGGACTTGTCTTGCTTTCTTCTAGGGAGCTAGACAAAATGCGTGTTGTGGGTAAGCTTGCTGCAAATCTCCTCAATCATCTCGAACCGATGGTACAACCAGGGGTTACGACAAAAGAATTAGACGATGAAGCAGCTCGTTTTATGAAAGCAAATGGTTCTGTGAGCGCGACTATAGGTTATGCTCCCCCCAATCACCCACCTTATCCCGGTCATGTTTGTACTAGCGTTAATGAAGTTGTTTGTCACGGAATCCCTAACTCAAAGCAAGTCCTCAAGGAAGGGGATATTATCAATATTGATGTGACTCCAATTTTAGATGGTTATCACGGAGATACTTCTAGAACGTTTTTGGTAGGAAATGTATCGGATAAAGCTAAAAAGCTAGTTGAAGTTACCAAAGAATCAATGATGCGGGGAATTGCTCAAGTTAAGCCTGATGGCAGAATTGGCGATATTGGCGCTGCAATTCAGGAATATGCTGAAGCAAATGGCTACTCAGTGGTGCGGGATATGGTTGGACATGGTGTTGGGAGAGTCTTTCATACAGAACCACAAGTTCCTCATTATGGTAAGCGAAATACCGGAATGAAGTTGCGAAAGGGAATGGTATTTACCATTGAACCGATGCTGAATGAAGGTACTTATAAACTGAAGTTTCTTAAAGATGGCTGGACTGTAATTACTCAGGATAGAAAACTTTCGGCTCAGTTTGAGCATACCGTTGCGGTAACTGATGATGGTGTGGAAATTTTGACTCTTCCAGATTGAATTTTTAGGGAATTTTCGTTACAAATTATGCGGATAGGGAGACGTAGTATTGCTACGTCTCTAGATTAGTTATTTGCTATGACAACCCATTTAAAATTATTTCTGCTTAAAATCCCCTATCTTAAATTTAGATATGGGGATTTTTAAATTCATTTGTTTTTGTGACCAATTTATTACTTTTATCTATTTCAATTCAGCGTAGATTAATTGAAGTAGACGTTTATTGCTTTGAATTTCTGCAACAAATGCATCCCATCATCGTTCAAAGCTATCAACAAAAAATACCTTTTTTATGGGTTCATCAAATTTATCCTTCCAGCTTCCCTCTCGCTACAGCAGCTTTTTACCTCGTTTCTATCGATTGGCATCTGTGAGTATTATTTCTAATATTATGGTGCCTTTATCTGGAATAGTTGATACTGCATTTCTAGGTCATTTAGCAGATATTCGTCATTTAGAAGGGGTAATTTTAGCTAGTATTTTGTTTGATTACCTCTATCGGATTTTGAAGTTTTTCAGAAATGGGACTAATGCTATTACCGCAGAAGCTGTGGGAAAAAATGATGACAAAGCGATTTTATTGGCTTTGTTACGAAGTGCTTTAGTTGCTGGATTTATAGCTGTTTTAATATTAGTTTTTCAATATCCCATCCAAAAATTTGGTTTTGCTATTTTAGCTGGTTCTCCTGATGTTGAAGTTTTTGGTATAAATTATTTTAATGCTCGAATTTGGGCTGCACCTGCGGTGTTACTAAATTTTGTGTTGATTGGTTGGTTTTTAGGAAGAGAAATGAGCGTTTTAGTATTGCTGATTTCTTTTGTAGGTAATGCTTCTAATGTAATTTTAGACTATTTAATGATTATTCGCTGGGGATGGGGAAGTACGGGAGCGGGACTAGCAACCTGTTTGAGTCATTATTTATCGCTGTTGGTAGCTTTGATTGGAGTGTTTTTTAATTTATACAAGAAAAGATAACCTGCATTTAAAGATATTTTTAATTGGTCAGCTTTGAAAGCGAGTGTAGTACTCAAAAGCAATATCCTGATTCGCTATCTGGCTATGATTACTGCTTACTCTATTTTTACTAACCTGAGTGCAGCGATGGGAAATGAAGTAATCGCTGAAAACGGATTGCTGCTGCAAATTGTACTATTAAGCCAGTTTACGGTTAACGGAATCGGTTTAACTACTCAATCTTTGATTGGTAATTTTAAGGGTAAAGGTGAAACCGAGCAGATGATGCCATTATTGCAGGTATCTATTTTTGTTGGGGTGTTAATTGCATCTACATTCGCTTCAGTGTCAATAATATTTCCACAAACGGTGTTTGGTTTATTAACCAGTCATGCAGATATCAGTCAATCAGTTGTACGTTACAGGGACTGGTTGCTACCGCTGCTAATTTGTGGTGCTATTGCTTTTATGTTTGAAGGGTATACGGTGGGATTAAAAGAAGGAGCAAGACTGCGGAATTCTGCTTTGATTGCTTTGGGGTTGGGATTTACTCCCGTTGCAATTATGGGTTGGTATTTTCAGAGTAATCATCTACTGTGGTTATCACTGGTATTCTATATGGCAACATTGATGGTAGCTCTGGGAGTACAAATTCCCCAAATGCAGAGCAAGCAATGAGTTAGGAGTTAGGAGTTAAGAGTTATTCTTTCCTTATCCCCTGTTCCCTACTCGCTACTTGCTACTTACTACTTACTACTTACTACTTACTACTCGCTACTTATTACTCCCCACTCTCTCCCAAATATGTGATTTTATTAATTAACTTCTAAGGAAACTCTCATAAACCTATCAATAGTTTCTCAGAATACTAAGGCAAATTAAAAACAATTCAACTTTCCGCAAGATAATTTGATTAAAAGGGGGTATCTGATGTTGCTTTCAATTCCAATAAAAAAGTGCTTCTACAATAAATTTAAATCAATACTTCTAGAAAATTGGATTCAATAATAGTAAAAGCATTATAAGACAGCAATTACATGACAATTTTTCTGACACTTGCCATTGTTGTCTTGGCATTGATTTTATTTGTTGCTGAATGGGTTCCGTCTGATATAGTCGCAATTATTATTACCCTACTTTTAACAATTCTCGGTTTAATTACTCCGGAAGAAAGTATAAGTGGTTTCAGCAATTCTGCAACTATTACGGTGATGGCGATGTTTATTCTGAGTGCGGGTATTTCTCGTACCGGAGCTATCCAAATCGTTAGCGAACTCTTACTTAAATGGGGTGGTAAACGCCCTTCTCAGCAAATTTTTACATTAGGGTTTATTGTTGGCCCAACAACAGCTTTTATTAACAACACTGCCGTTGTTGCTGTATTTTTACCCATTGTCGAAGAATGGTGTAGAAGACAAAGAATTTCAGTTTCTAAATTACTAATTCCTCTATCATATGCTGCTATTTTAGGTGGAATGATTACGGTAATTGGTACTTCTACAAATGTTTTAGCCAGCGGTTTATCCGAACAGTTGGGATACGGTAGATTTAGCTTGTTCCAATTTACTAAGTTAGGATTAGTCACTTTTAGCATCGGTTTAATTTATTTAGCAGTGGTAGCACCAAAGTTATTACCAAGCCGTAAAAAACATACCGATGATATCTTGACTCAAGACTACGGTTTAAAGGATTATATTAGTGAAATACTAATTCCACCGGGTTCTAATTTAGTTGGAAAAACCTTAGATTCTACTGGTATACAGCATAAATTCGATGTAGATGTACTGGAAATTATTTCTAACGAAACTCATTTTCATCAACCATTAGAAGACAAAAAGTTACCTGCTTGTTCGGTACTTTTAGTTAGAAGCAGTCGAGAGGATTTACTCAAAATTAAAGATGAAGAAGGTATTGAAATTTTACCCGAATTCATCCGCAATAAAAAGTCCTTGCAGGCAGAACTGAGTTCTGAAGATGAAGGGATTGCAGAGATTCTCATTCCTTCAAATTCCAATCTTATCGGTTCAACTATCAAAGAAGTACGTTTTCGACAGCGCTATAATGTCACGGTTTTAGCAGTTCATCGCGGACAAGAAGTTACACGAGAGCGACTCAGTGAAATCCGATTAAGATTTGGTGATGTCCTCTTATTACAAGGTCCGAAACAAAGTCTTTTAGGTTTGCAAATCAATCGCAACTTATTAGTTCTAACACAGCGAGATTTAGAAACGCTCAGACGTGACAAAGCAGCAATAGCAATTGGGATTGGTTTAGGAGTTATTGTTGTTGCGGGATTTAACTGGTTACCAATTCTCATCAGTTCTCTGATTGGTGTTGTATTGATGGTTTTAACCGGTTGTCTCAAACCCAGAGAAATATACGATGCTGTACGTTGGGACATCATCTTTCTACTCGCTGGTTTAATCCCTTTGGGTATAGCAATGGATAAGTCTGGTGCAACTCAATGGTTAGCTAACGGCTTAGTCGAAATCGGTGGAAGTCTCTCTGGTTATTGGATACTGACATTTTTCTTTATTCTGACTTCCATATTTACAGAGATGATTTCCAACAATGCAGCGGTTGTTTTAATGTTACCAGTTGCAACCAATGTAGCCGACAAACTCAGCTTTAATCCTCTTGCTTTCATGCTTGCTGTCATCTTTGCAGCATCTAACAGCTTTATGACACCCATTGGTTATCAAACTAACACGATGGTTTATGGAGCAGGAGGTTATAAATTCACTGACTTTATGCGGGTTGGTACTCCTTTAAATCTTTTAATGACGATAATCGTACCACCATTGATTATTTTGTTCTATGGACTTTGAAACAGTTAACAGTTAACAGTTATCAGTGAACAGTGGATTCGGATTTACTTTCATAAATACTAAAAACATTGCTTTTAGTCTTTCAATCAATAAGTATTCACTGCTCGCTGATTAATTATTAACTTCAACAATTTTAGATTTTATTTGATTTTAAATGTTATGAATCGTTCTCCCCCAATTAAATATTCCCTACTTTCTTCTCACTGATAACTGTTCACTGTTCACTGATAACTGATTAAAACTATGTCTCAAATCAAAACTTTAATTCAACCCCACGGTGGTAAACTTATCAACTGTTACTTGTCTGAGCAAGAACAAAAAGATACTCTATTGAGAGCTATTAATCTACCTCGTCTAATTCTATCCATCCGTAATATTGCTGATTTAGAATGCATTGCTACTGGTGTTTACAGTCCTTTGAATGGTTTTGTTAACGAGCAAGAATATAATTCTATCGTTAGAGATATGCGTCTACCTAATGGTCTTGCTTGGAGTATTCCGGTTACTTTACAAATTCCTGAGTCTGAAGCGGAGCAATATAAGTTAGATTCTGAAATTGCTTTAGCTCATCCAAACGGTGAAATCCTGGCTGTAATGACCGTTAAGAGCAAGTTTAAACCAGACCAAAATTTTGAAGCACAGCAGGTTTACCGAACTTCTGAAGAAGCTCATCCTGGTGTAACAGCAATGCTCAGAGAAGGGAATGTTTACCTTGGTGGTCCAATTAAAGTTATCAATTCGGTTCCTTACCAAGATTTCCTCGATTATCGTTTGACCCCTGAAGCTAGCAGAACTGAATTTGCTAGACGTGAATGGAATACGGTTGTAGCTTTTCAAACAAGAAATCCGATTCACCGTGCCCATGAATATATTACCAAAATTGCTTTAGAACTTGTTGACGGACTTTTCATTAATCCTTTGGTAGGTCAAACGAAATCGGATGATATTCCTGCTGACGTGAGAATGAAGTGCTATCAAGTACTCATGCAAAAATATTATCCGCAAAATCGCGTATGCTTGGGCGTGTTCCCGGCTGCCATGCGTTACGCCGGACCTCGTGAAGCAATCATGCACGCGATCGCACGCCAGAATTACGGCTGTACGCACTTTATAGTCGGACGCGACCATGCAGGAGTTGGCGATTATTATGGCACTTACGACGCGCAATATATCTTTGATGAATTTACAGAGGACGAGTTACAAATTACTCCCTTAAAATTTGAACACGCATTCTATTGTACTCGCAGCCAATCAATGGCAACTGGTAAAACCAGTCCAAGTTCTAAAGAAGAAAGAATACATTTATCGGGTACAAAAGTGCGGGAAATGCTGAGAAGCGGAAAAACTCCACCACCAGAATTCTCACGTCCAGAAGTTGCAGAAATTTTGGTTTCTTCAATGAAACTAACCACAGTTTAATTCCTTGTTAGTTCCTTATTAATTTCCCGTAAATTCAGATAAAACTACAATCACCAAAAAGAGAGGAGAATCATGACATTAGCTAATAATATTTCCATAGTCGAAGACATCACCAAATTAGAATCCGAGTATTCGCAAAAAAGTCCTCAAGAAATACTTGCATTTGCTCTCAAACAATTCGATAACATTACAATTTCCTTTAGCGGTGCAGAGGATGTAGTGTTAATAGACATGGCTTCAAAAATCAAGAAAGATATTAAAGTCTTTTCCATTGATACAGGTCGTTTACATCCAGAAACATACCAATTCATCGATAGAATTAGAAAACAATATCGAGTTAAAATAGACGTAATTTCACCGGATGCAGCAGAAGTTGAAGCATTAGTCAAAGAAAAAGGACTATTTAGCTTTTACCAAGACGGTCACAAAGAATGCTGTGCTATCCGTAAAGTTAAACCATTACGTCGCAAACTAAAAACAGTTAAAGCTTGGATTACCGGACAGCGTAAAGACCAAAACCCCGCTACCAGAAATAGCGTTCCCGTAATTCAAGTTGACACAGCTTTTTCAACAGATGAAAACACATTAATCAAATTCAATCCACTTGCTAACTGGACTTCCGCTCAAGTATGGCAATACATCCGTGCTAACGAAATTCCCTACAACAAATTGCATTCTCAAGGTTTTATTAGCATCGGTTGCGAACCATGTACCAGACCCGTATTACCAAACCAGCACGAACGTCTCGGTCGTTGGTGGTGGGAAGAAGCTGCTGACAAAGAATGTGGTTTCCACGAAATCAATTTAACCGAAAACTAAGGTTAATTTATTCAAAAAATTGATTGAGTAGGGTGTGTTATCGCACAGCTTAACGCATCACCCACAAAATTTACGGTGCGATAAACTAACGTTTCTAACACACCCTACTATCCCCTATTTCCCATTTTCCATTTCCCAATCATGAATATCAAACTAGTTCAAAAAATAAAAAAAGATGGTAATTCTTGCCGAAAATCCGCAAGAGTTTTAAAAGACCTTGAGGAATTAAACTTACTAGATAGAATTGATGAAATTATCGCAGCAGATGAACGTCAATCTGCTAGTGAAGGGTTTGATTTAGCTAAAAAACATAATGTATCATCCGCACCTTTTTTCATTGTTGAAAACGATGCAGGAGTTACCAAAATTTATACTGCTTATTATCAGTTTATGAAAGATGTTTTTAATATAGTAGTTTCCGAATCAGACGAAATTTCGGAAATTATGGCTCAAAATCCAGAGTTAGATTACATCTAAT
>ERZ1740070.1466-NODE-1466-length-14752-cov-5.347758_pt1 | contig 14752 bp, 16 predicted proteins | sample MGYA00581734_ERZ1740070 | MGnify/ENA primary metagenome ERZ1740070 (study PRJEB43018, sample SAMN04849744) | marine metagenome | isolation source: floating plastic debris | place: Pacific Ocean | collected 2008-09-01 | study: EMG produced TPA metagenomics...
CCATACCGAGCTGGTCGGCGTGTCACGCTCAAACAGAAACAGGGGGTCATCCGCCAACAGCGGCGGGCTTGGCCTTGGGCGCTTTGCGTTTCTTGATCTGCTGTTTCGCTTGATGGGTGAACCAGATGATCAGGCTGACACCGATCACGCTGGGCCCGGCCCAGATCAGCGGGTTGAACACCTCTTCCGGAACCAGCCGGATGAGGCCGACCGAAAGGAAAGCGGTGTAGGCCGAAATGCCCATACCGATCAGCGCGCGAAAATGCTCGCCTACATAGGCGCTCGGCTGCGGCGCGCCGAGGCCGGGCACGTGTTCGCGGAACACAAACACCTGCTGCATCACCATCGAGACAATCCCGATCACTCCAACCAGCACCATCAGCGGGTCGCCCACGCGAACCCCGAAAATCGCGCACCACGCCCCGGAGATGACCACCGCGGCCATGACCAATTGATAGCGCGCGCGCCTAAGCGCGGAACGCTCCCTCTTATGGCGGATCACCGCGAGGCCATAGTCGGCAAAGCCCATCGTGAGGATGCCGAGATACAGCATCATCCAGCCAAATAGCCCTTCGTAAAGGACGCGGTCTTCAATTTCGGGATGGCGGCTGGTGTCGATCAGCGAGTAGATCGCCATCACGACGGCAAGAAAGCCTGCACCGATAAAGCCGCCCAGCGCCCATTGGCCGCCCTTGCGATGATTCTTGGCGCCTTTCTTTGTCGCGATCGGAATCCAGAAAGCGACAAGCCCGATGGCGCCGGCGATCACGTGAAGGACTACAAAGGCTTCGAACAGATGCATGACACCCCGACCTGTACAACGAAATAGACACAGCGCAAAGCGCGAGGATTGATCGCCTAGAAGCGCATCACAAGGCTTGCCTTGATTGAACGCAAACGGCAGTTGGGGCCAAGAATACAAAAGCGCGCCGGGATCACACGCGCGCACCCCCGACGGAGAGACAATCAGCCATGCGTCAGATTGACCATTTCATGCCGACGGCCAGCCCGGCCGCCACCCGCAAGCATCAGGTCTGGAACCCATCAACCGGCGAAGTTCAGGCTGAGGTCGCGCTCGGCGACCGCGCGCTGCTGGATCAGGCGGTGGCCAACGCGATGGCGGTTCAGCCCGAATGGGCCGCAACCAACCCGCAAAAGCGCGCGCGCGTGATGTTCAAGTTCAAGGAACTGGTCGAAGCGAATATGCAATCGCTCGCCGAGCTTTTGTCGAGCGAACACGGAAAGACCGTGCCCGATGCGGCGGGCGATGTGCAGCGCGGGCTTGAAGTGATCGAATACGCCTGCGGTATCCCGCAGGTCCTGAAAGGCGAATACACACCGGGCGCAGGCCCGGGCATCGATGTCTATTCGCTGCGTCAGCCGCTGGGCATCGGCGCTGGCATCACCCCGTTCAACTTCCCCGCGATGATCCCGATGTGGATGTTCGGTATGGCGATCGCGGCGGGCAACGCCTTCATCCTCAAGCCCTCTGAGCGTGATCCCAGCGTACCCGTGCGTCTAGCGGAACTGTTCGTTGAAGCGGGCGCGCCTGAAGGTCTGCTCCAAGTCGTCCACGGCGACAAAGAGATGGTCGACGCGATCATCGAGCACCCCTCGATCCCCGCGATCAGCTTCGTCGGATCATCGGACATCGCGCACTACATCTACCACCGCGGCGCGGAGTTCGCGAAGCGCGTGCAGGCTTTTGGCGGCGCGAAGAACCACGGCGTCGTCATGCCCGATGCGGACCTGGATCAGGTGGTCAACGACCTCGCGGGCGCAGCCTTTGGCTCAGCGGGCGAGCGCTGCATGGCGCTGCCCGTGGTCGTCCCCGTGGGCGAAGACACAGCGGAACGGCTCAAGGAAAAGCTGATCCCCGCGATCCACGGCCTGCGCATCGGGGTCTCAAGCGATCCCGACGCGCATTATGGCCCTGTCGTCACGCCCGAACACAAGGCCCGGATCGAGCAGTGGGTCACCACGGCCGAGGAAGAAGGCGCGGAGCTGGTCATCGACGGACGCGGCTTCACGCTGCAGGGGCACGAGAAAGGCTTTTTCGTCGGCCCAACCCTGATCGACCACGTGACGCCGGACATGGAAAGCTACAAGGAAGAAATCTTCGGTCCTGTCCTACAGATGGTGCGCGCGAAGGACTTCGAAGAAGCTTTGCGCCTGCCCAGCGAGCATCAATACGGCAATGGCGTCGCCCTCTTCACCCGCAACGGCCACGCCGCGCGCGAGTTCATGAACCGCGTGAATGTCGGCATGGTCGGCATCAACGTGCCCATACCGGTGCCCGTCGCTTACCACTCGTTCGGCGGGTGGAAGCGTTCGGGCTTTGGCGACATCGACCAGTACGGCACAGAAGGTCTCGCCTTCTGGACCAAGCGCAAAAAGGTCACCCAGCGCTGGCCCGACGGAGGCGCGGATGGCTCGGACGCCTTTGTCATTCCGACGATGGGGTGATCTGAGAGGGTAGCCGTATGCGCGTAGTTTTTCTGATGCCACCGCTCGCCCTTGCGGCGTGCGCCGGTCAAACCGAGCCTCCCGCCTCGAAGCCCGAATGGCTGGCTAGGGTGTGCGACGCCGCTGGCACGCAGCAATTTATCGGGCAGAAAGTCACGCAAGAGATCGGCGCTGAGATCCTCGCTGTCACTGGCGCCACTCGCCTGCGCTGGGGTCCGCCGCGCAGCGCGTGGACAATGGATTACCGGCAGGACCGCGTGAATGTGAGCTATGGCGATGACATGATCATTGCCAAGATTGGTTGCGGCTGAACGGATATGTCAGACCGCAAGCGAACCACATCAGGCTCTCCATATGAAGACCGCTTTGGTTTCTGCCGCGCAGTCAGGGAAGGCAACCGCATCATCGTCGCGGGCACGGGGCCAATTGATCCCGATGGCAAGACCACGCCCGGCGGCGCCGCTGCTCAAACCGCGCGCTGCTGCGAATTGATTATCGCCGCAATCGAGGATTTGGGCGGCAGCGCGTCTGACGTGGTGCGCACACGCATGCTGCTGACTGACTTCGCCGATCAGGAAGCCGTGGGCGAGGTCCACAAACGCTACTTCGGCGCGGCCAAACCCGCGGCCACAATGGCGGGCGTTGCGTGGCTGTGCGGCGAGGACTGGAAGGTCGAGATCGAAGCTGAAGCGGTGATCGCCTAGGCCGCGCTCGCGCCAATCGAGGAAGCCTGAGCGTTCAAGGGCAGTTCGCGGTTTACCCGCGCCATCAATTCCTCAACATCCTTCATCGCGTCGAGTTCTGCGTTCGAGATCATCACGCGCGGTTCCTCGCCCGCTTCGCTGATCAGGATGGCCGGCAGCGCCACTTCGCGCGCGCCCCCGGTGCCCAGTTCGGGGAAATCCTGCGTGAAATCATCGCGGTGGTAGAAATCGACCCGCGCATCAAGCGCCTGCCAATAGCGCTTCCAATCCCCGCGCATAGAAACCGCGCCATAGGTCAGCGCGCATAAAGAGCACGGATAGGTCTCGGGCCGAACCGCTTTATGCACGGCGTGCATTAGCGCTTCGATCAGGCCGGTGTCAGCGTTGTAGACGGCTATCAGGCGAAGTTTGCGGTCACTCATGCTGATAAATACGCGCGAAAGCCCGTTTGGGTTACACAAAATTGCGCAAATCCCGCGCGCGCCGCAGCGTAATCACACACGCCGCGTCAGCCCTTTTCTCATGGCCCGCCTCAGGCTATTTCGCCCCCATGCAGGGACAATTTCAACTGACCGACGACCAGCTTGCCATTCAGGACATGGCGCAGCGGTTCACCGCCGACCAGATCACGCCGTTTGCGGGCGAATGGGACGAGAAACACATCTTCCCGATCGACACGATCAAGGCCAGCGCCGAGCTGGGCTTTGGATCGATTTATGTCTCGGAAGAAAGCGGCGGGATCGGTCTTGGCCGGCTCGAAGCCGCGCTGATCATGGAGGCAATGGCCTATGGCTGCCCTTCAACCAGCGCCTTTATCTCGATCCACAATATGGCGGCGTGGATGATTGACCGGTTTGGCTCGCAAACGGTGAAGGACAAATACCTTCCTACGCTTGTCACCATGGACAAGATTGCAAGCTATTGCCTGACCGAACCGTCAAGCGGATCGGACGCGGCAGCGCTCAAGACCACAGCGCGTCTCGATGGCGACCACTACGTTCTGAACGGCTCCAAGCAATTCATCTCGGGCGCGGGATCGAACGAGGTCTATGTCGCCATGGTGCGCACCGGCGACGACGGCCCCAAAGGCATCACCTGCATGGTGATCGAAAAGGACATGCCCGGTGTCAGCTTCGGCGCGAACGAGAAGAAGCTGGGCTGGCACTCGCAGCCCACCGCGCAGCTGATCCTCGAAGACGTGCGCGTGCCCGTGGAGAACGTGGTCGGCGGCGAAGGCGAGGGTTTTCGCATCGCGATGATGGGGCTTGATGGCGGGCGTCTTAACATCGGCGCGTGCTCGCTGGGCGGCGCGCAGCGCTGCTTGGACGAGGCCATCGCCTACACCAAGGATCGCACCCAGTTCGGCAAAGCCGTCTCCGAGTTCCAGAACACTCAGTTTACCCTCGCCGACATGGCGACCGACTTGGAGGCCGCGCGCGCGCTGCTTTATCTCGCCGCCGCCAAGGTGACCGACAACGCGCCCGACAAGACGCGCTTTTCCGCCATGGCCAAGCGTCTTGCGACCGACAACGGCAGCGCCATCGTCGACCGCGCGCTGCAACTGCACGGCGGTTATGGTTATCTGCAGGACTACCCGATTGAGCGCTTCTGGCGCGACCTGCGCGTCCACTCGATCCTCGAAGGCACCAACCAGATCATGCGCATGGTCGTCGGCCGGGATCTGCTGCGCCAATAAGCGCCAGCTCTTGGTATGAGGCTTCTTACCATTCTAGCCGCCTACGCTGCCTCGTCGGGCGCGGCTATGGTGGTGCTGGTGCTGTTTGGCTGGATCGATTCCGGCTCTCTTAGCCTTGATCGTATTGGCTATATCGCGCCTCTGTTTGCAGGTGGCGCGGCGAGCGGGGCGCTTTACGCGCTGCCGATTGCCGTGCCCACGATCCTGTTGACCGAAATCACCCGGATCAGCTCGGCACGCCTCTTCCTCGCCGCCGGATTGGCCACCTCGGCGCTGATGTTTGCGATGCTGAGCGAGTATTCACGCGCCGAGCTGATCGAGCTTCAGCCTTATGTCTGGCGCGACGTCATCGTGATCGCCGCCGTCTGTGTTGCCGCTTCGCTGACCTATTGGTTTGTGGCCTGGAAGGTTGCACCGCCCGCGCCGCGCGCCAAGGGCGAAGGCGTCTGAGCATGAGCGCAAAACTGACCCTCGCCACCATCACGCTTGTGGTGCCCGATTACGACGCAGGGATCGCGTTCTATGTTGGAGCGCTGGGCTTTGACCTCATCGAAGACATCGACCTTAGGAACGGCAAACGCTGGGTGGTGGTCCGCCCGAATAACGGCGCCGCACTGCTTCTGGCCAAGGCCGCGGACGAAGCGCAACGCGCCGCCATCGGCAACCAGAGCGGCGGGCGCGTCTCGTTCTTCTTGCACACCGATGATTTCGCCGACACCCACGCCCGCTTCACAGCCGCAGGCGTGACATTCCTTGAAAGCCCGCGCACCGAGCCTTACGGCACTGTCGCCGTGTTCAGCGACCCGTTTGGCAATCGCTGGGACCTTATCGAACCGAAAGCTCTGGCCTGAATGACAACCCAAGTCCTCACCCGAAAAACCGGCCCCGTCGGCCACATCACGTTGAACCGACCCAAAGCGCTCCACGCGCTGACGCTGGAAATGTGCCACGCCATGACCGCCGCGCTCACGCAGTGGGCGAGCGACGACGACATCAAAGCGGTGATCATCGACCACGCCGAGGGATCACGCGGCTTTTGCGCGGGCGGCGATATCGCGATGCTGCGCAACAGCGCGCTAAACGATGGCGGCGTGTCGGGTCGCCAATTCTTTCACGACGAATACCAGTTGAACCACCAGCTGTTCACTTACGAAAAGCCAATTGTCGCCTTCATGGACGGAATAACGATGGGCGGGGGCGTTGGCATTGCGATGCCCGCCAAGTTCCGGGTGGCAACCGAGAACACGCGCTCTGCCATGCCAGAGACCGGGATTGGCCTGTTCCCCGATGTGGGCGGCGGCTGGTATCTGTCGCGCCTTGGAGGGCGGCTGGGGCAGTTCCTCGCGCTTACCGGCGCGCGGCTTGACGGGGCCGAAGCGCTCTGGACGGGCCTTGCCACGCATTACGTGCCGAGCGACATGCTGGACGATATCAAGGCGCGCATCATCGAACGGCCTGAACGCATTTCCGGCATTTTGTCCGAACCCGTCGGCACCCCGCCCCCGGCCCGGATTGAGAAGAACGCGCTTCTGATCGCCAAGCACTTTGCCTCTGATACTTATGAAGACATCCTCGCCAGTCTCGACAAGGCGGTGGAAGCCGGGGACGAGTGGGCCGCGAAAGAGCGCAACACTCTGGGCACCAAAAGCCCGCAGACCTGCAAGGTTGCGCTTCGCCAGCTTGCGACCAGCCTGACGCTGGAGACCTTTGCCGAGAATATGGCGATGGAATACCGCATCGGCGCCCGCGTCCTCACCCGCCCCGATTTCGCCGAAGGGGTGCGCGCGGTGATCGTCGACAAGACCAACGATCCCAAATGGGACCCCGCCGAACCCGAGGGCGTGAGCGAGGAACTGCTCGATCAGATTTTCGCGCCGCTGCCCCAAGACGAAGAATGGAAACCGCTCTGATGACCTACGAAACGATCCTCGTCGAAAAGAACGCGCAAGGGACGCAAGGCGTCACTCTGATCACGCTTAACCGGCCCAAGGCATTGAACGCGCTGAACACGCAGGTTCTCGCTGAAATGACGCAGGCCCTGGCCGATTACGGCGCGGATGAAACGCAGCTGTGCGCGGTGCTGACCGGGTCGGGCGAGAAAGCCTTTGCCGCCGGAGCCGACATCAAAGAGATGTACGAAAAGTCCGCGGCTGATTTTTATCTCGAGGATTTTTTCAGCCCCTGGACGTCCGAAGTCGTCAAGAAAACCCGCAAGCCTTGGATCGCGGCGGTCAACGGTTTTGCGCTGGGCGGCGGATGCGAGCTCGCCATGATGGCCGACTTCATCATCGCCTCAGACAACGCCAAGTTCGGCCAGCCCGAAATCAATCTGGGCGTCGCGCCCGGCATGGGCGGTTCGCAGCGCCTGACGCGCGCGATTGGCAAGTCCAAGGCGATGGAAATGTGCCTGACAGGCCGCATGATGGGCGCCGAGGAAGCCGAACGCTGCAACCTGGTGGTGCGCGTGGTGCCGCAAGCCGACCTCATCGCCGAAGCGCTGAAAACCGCCGCCACCATCGCTTCGAAGCCCCCAATGGCCGCGATTGCCAACAAGGACATGATCAACGCCGCGTTTGAAACGACGCTGGATCAAGGCCTCATCATGGAACGCCGTATCTTCCAGATCCTGACCGCGTCCGAAGACAAGGCTGAAGGCATGGCCGCCTTTATCGAGAAGCGTGAAGGGACGTGGAAAGGGCGGTAGAACGCCCAACCACGGGAGAGGATAATCACATGAAAATCGCCTTTATCGGCCTTGGCAATATGGGCGGCGGGATGGCCGCCAATCTCGTCAAAGCGGGCCACGAAGTGCGCGCCTTTGACCTGTCCGAAGAAGCGCTGGGCGCGGCCAAGGACGCCGGGTGCGAGACCTTCGACACCGCGCGCGAAGCGTGCGCGGAAGCCGAAGCCGTCGTCTCGATGCTGCCCAACGGCGCGATTGTGAAATCGGTTTATGAAGGCGAAGTGTTCGGCCGCGCGCCAGAGGGCGCGGTGCTGCTTGATTGCTCCACCATAGATGTCGCCACCGCCAAGGAGGTGATCGCGAAGGCCACCGAGCACGGCTATTCCATGGTCGATGCGCCCGTGTCCGGCGGCATTGCGGCGGCCAATGGCGGCACGCTCACCTTTATGGTCGGCGGGGCTGCAAGCGCGTTCGAGCGCGCGGAACCGATCCTCGATGCAATGGGCAAGGCTGTGATCCACGCAGGGGACGCCGGCGCGGGCCAGACGGCGAAGATCTGCAACAACATGCTGCTCGCCATCACCATGATCGGCACCGCCGAAGCGATGACCATGGCGAAGAAACTGGGCCTTGATCCTCAGAAGTTCTACGAGATCAGCTCGCAAAGCTCGGGCTACAATTGGTCGCTTAACGCCTACACGCCTTTGTCCGGCGTGGGCGTCGATAGCCCTGCGGACAACGATTACGCAGGCGGCTTTGCCACGCCGCTGATGGTCAAGGACCTGCGCCTCGCCATGGAAGCCGCCGAGACGGCGGACGCAGCAGTGCCGCTAGGTTCGCGCGCGGCGGCGCTTTACGAGGATTTTCTTGGCGCGGGCAACGAAGCGCTCGATTTCTCGGCCATTATCAAGACCTATTCGTAATCTCGCCAATCACCCATTCTAGCCATTCGCGAGGGACTTTGCGGCGTCCGATATCGGCGACGAATTCCTGCCCGCGCGCCACGCTTCTCAGGCGTCCGCCTCTCAGCCACCGATCCGCACGGTCGTGATAGGATAGGCCCCCGCGTTTCAGCCAATCGGGCCGTTGCCATAGCGTAGGCGGCCCGCCGGGTACGGTCATGCGCAGCGCCTCGCTCGCGCGCGTCGCCACTCTCCCTTCCCCGCGCCAGATCACATCGTTCGACCCGTGCATGCCCAGCGCGTGCGGGTGCCCCAGATCCAGCATAGCCTGAGGCGCGCCGTTCTTCAGTTCGATCATCTCCTCAGCGCGCAGATAGCCAAAGATGCGGTGGTGCGGCTCGCCCGTCCGCTCATCGGCGAACAATCCGAAGAAAAGGAACACATCGCCCAGCCTCACGCCTTGTCGCTCCAGCTGGGTCTGCGCCGCGCCAGTATGGCCGCAGGCGCAGGTCCCATCGCCCAGAAACATCGGATCGTGATGGCACAGATCGCCCGCACCCAGCTTGCCCTTGCTCGCCCTGGCCGCGTGTTCGTCAAGGCCCAGATCATCATAGGTCGTGCGCGACAGCCCCTTGGTGTCGGGGATTGGCAAGGTCACAGGTACGCCGTCCACGATAGGCGAAGGCCCGCCCCCGGCGCTGGAATCAAAGCCCTTGCGAGAGAAGATAATCCGCATGGGGAGCGCGCTAGCCGCAAGCTCCGCTCACCGCGACCATTTGTTACCCACCGCGCAACTTTCCTTGCTTTGATTTGAACACAGTTTGAGGTTAGAGGCTGCGGCCATGGCACCGAACACAAAGGTCACCGCCTTGATCATGGCGGGAAAGCGGTCTGGAGCGCTCGACCCGCTGGCCGAGCGCGCGGGCGTTGCGCAAAAGTGCGTGGTGCCGGTGAATGGCGTTGCGATGGTCGCGCGCGTGACCCAAGCGGTCGCAAGTACGCCTGAAGTGGATCAAATCCGCATCGTCGCGCATGAACCCGATGAAATAGCCGCGCAGCCCATCGTGGCCAAGCTGATCGCAGGCGGTCGCCTTGCCTTTGCCAAGGGTCAGTTCAACATCGTCGACAGCGTGGTGGAAGGCGCCAAAGGCGTCGGCTTCCCTTTGATGATCACCACTGCAGACAATTGCCTGGTGACGCCCGAAGGCTATTCGGAGTTTATCTCCAAATCTCTGGCGGCTGAGGCCGGCTGCGCGGCGGCCCTGGCGCGCAGGGAAGACGTGCAAGCCGCCGACCCCGATGGCCAGAAGCGGTTCTACGGTTTTCAGGATGGCGACTTTTCCAACTGCAACATGTACTGGATCGGCAGCGCAAAGGCGCTGAGCGCCGCCGAAGTGATGCGCGGGGGCGGCCAATTCATCAAATTCCCCAGCCGCATCATCAAGGCGTTTGGCCTGATGAATCTGGTGCGTTTCAAGCTGGGCAACAGCTCGAAAGAGAAACTGTTCGCGCAGATATCCAAGCGCTTTGGCTTTAAAGTCGTACCCATTGAATTGTCAGAGGGCACTTACGCGATTGACGTTGATAACGAGCGCACGTTCAACGTGACGGAAAAGATCCTGAAACAGCGTGAGGGCGACAAAGCCGCTGCGTAAGACAGCGGGGCGACGGGCAGATGAAGCGCCTTTTTTCAAACATCGGATGGCTCTTGGGTGGACGCGGCTTCAACGCCGTGATGAGCCTTGTCTACCTGTATCTGGCCACTCACACGCTGGGGCTGGAAGGCTTCGGGCATTTCGCGTTGATTGTCGCGCTGGGCCAGGCGATCACCGGCTTTGCCAATTTCCAAACGTGGCAATTCATCGTGCGCTGGGGGGCCAATGGCAGCGGATCGCCGGAGAACCCCGATCCGCAAAGCGTGTGCGAAGCCACCGGTTTTGCCATGGCGCTTGACATGCTCTCGGTGGTGATGGGCACCGCCGCCGCCGCGATCCTGATAATGACCGCGTCGGTCTGGCTGGCTTTGCCGCAAGAGCTTTACCCGCTGACCTTTGCCTATTGCGTGATTTCGCTGCTTTCGATCCGCACCACACCCACTGGGCTTTTGCGCCTGCGGTTCAAATTCGCCATCGCAACAGCCGCCGAAGCGGTGCAGCCCGCGATCCGTGCTTCCGGGGCGATCCTAGCGTTCTTTTTCATGCCCAATGTGATGGGCTTCATCTTGGCCTGGGCCGCGTCCGAAGTGTGCGTCGCCATCGCCTTATGGATCGCCGCGCGGCGCGAGGCGCCGATTGATCTATCCGCGATCAGCCTCACCCGCATACCGGCGCGCTATTCCGATGCCTGGGCATTCGTCTGGTCCACCAACATGTCAGGCAGCCTCACCATCGCGGGCAAGCAGGTTATCCTGCTGCTGGTCGGCACGTTTGGCGGCGCGGCGCTGGCAGGCGGCTTTCGCGTCGCCGCGCAATTGGGCCAGGCGCTGGTAAGCCTGGCGCAGACCGTTTCCAAGGCAATCCTGCCCGAACTCGTCCACGCCAAGGACAACGCGCTCATCATGGCGCGGCGAATGGCGAACATCGCGCTGGTGGCTGGGATCGTCGCGGTGGTGGTGGCGCTGTTGGGCGGGCGCTGGGCTCTGGGCGTGATCGCCGAGGACGACTTCAGCGCCTTCTATTGGGCGATGGTGATCCTGAGCATTGCCGGCGCGGTGGAACTGATCGGGGCAAGCTTGGAATCGCTGCTGGTCTCCGCCGGACGCGCGGGCACCGCCTTTATCGTGCGCGCGGTGCCGACCGTGCTGGCGCTGGTGCTGCTCGACGCGGCGGTTGACTGGAACGGCGCGAAGGGCGCTGCCTTCGCTGTTCTGGGGTCAAGCAGTCTCGCCGTGATCGGCTTCTACGTGGCGATCCTCAACCTCTCCGAAATCCGGATCGAGGTTGAGCCCCTCAGCGAAGCAGAGCCAGAGGGGAAGGACGACACCTCCCCCACCCGACAAGCCGCCGAATAGGCCTCACGCCTCCGGCTCGCTCCAGGCCAGCTTTGGCTTTCTGGCCGCTGCTGTTTCATCGAGGCGGCGACGCGGGGCGAAGTACGGCGCTTGCTTCAGCGCTTCATCGCCGTCCAGCGCGCGCTGTGTCACATGCCGGAACGCGGTGATGAACTGGTCGATCGAGGCTTTGCTCTCGGTCTCGGTCGGCTCTACCAACATCGCGCCGTGAACGACCAGCGGGAAATACACGGTCATGGGGTGATACCCCTCGTCGATCAGCCCCTTGGCCAGATCAAGCGTCGAGAGACCGCCGCCAAAATCCTTATCGCCAAACAGCGCCTCGTGCATGCAAGGGCCGCTATCCGCGAAAGGCGCGTGGAGGATGTCTTCGAGGCTGCGCAGAATGTAGTTGGCGTTCAGCACCGCGTCTTCGGCGACCTGTTTCAGGCCATCCGCGCCATGGCTGAGCATATAGGTCAGCGCGCGGGTGAACATCCCCATCTGGCCGTGGAACGCCGTCATCCGGCCAAAGGTCTGATGCTCAGCGTCGGTGGTCTCTTCTTCGACGATACGAAAATCGCCAGAGGCGTCCTTCTCGACATAAGGCAGAGGCGCAAAAGGCGCGAGCGCTTCGGAGAACACCACCGGTCCAGAACCCGGTCCACCGCCGCCATGCGGGGTGGAGAAGGTCTTGTGCAGATTGATGTGCATCGCATCGACGCCCAGATCGCCCGGGCGCACGTGGCCGACGATCGCGTTGAAGTTCGCGCCGTCACAATAAACATAGCCGCCCACGTCATGGACGGCGTCGGCGATGGTGCGAAAGTCCTTTTCAAACAAGCCGCAGGTGTTGGGGTTCGTGATCATCACCGCCGCCACATCCGGCCCGAGCCGTTCGATCAGCGCGTCAACATCCACGCGGCCTTCGGGCGTCGCGGGAATGTTGTCGACTTTGTAACCGGCAAACGCGGCGGTCGCCGGGTTCGTGCCGTGCGCGCTCTCGGGCACCAGCACCACTTCGCGCGGATTGCCCTTGGCGGTGTGGGCGGCGCGGATCGCAAGTATACCGCAAAGCTCACCATGCGCGCCCGCCTTGGGACTCATCGCGACCGCGGGCATGCCCGTCAGCGTCTTGAGCCACGTGGCCAGTTCATCGATCACTTCCAAAGCGCCCTGAACCGAAGATTGCGGCGCGAGCGGGTGAATGTCGGCAAAGCCGGGCAGGCGCGCCATCTTCTCGTTGAGGCGCGGATTGTGCTTCATGGTGCAGCTGCCGAGCGGGAAGAAGCCCAGATCAATGCCGTAATTCTGGCGCGACAGTCGGGTGTAGTGGCGCACCGTTTCCGGTTCGGTCAGACCGACAAGGCCAATCGGCTCCTCGCGGTCAAAGCCGCCCATACGGTTGGGCGCGGCCTCATCAATCTCGGGCAAATCAACGCCGGTGGTCTCGGCCTTGCCGATCTCGAAGATCAGCGGCTCTTCGAGCATCAGCGCGCGATTGCCGGTGGTGGTGATAAGTTCGCCAGTTGCATCAGCGACTTCCATGTGCGGCTTCCAGCCGGATTTGTTTGGGCCAGTAACAGGGGCGTTCATTGCGCGGGCTCCAGATTGAGGGCGGCTTCCAGTTCGTTGGCGAGGATTTCGATATCCTCCTCGGTCGTCGTCTCGGTGATCGCTACCAGCAGCGCGTGTTCCAGCGCTTCGACACCGGGATACAGGCGCCCCAGCGACACACCGCCCAGAACGCCGCGATCCGCCAGATCGCGCACGATTTCGCGCGCCGGCTTGCCGTCCAGCATCACGGTAAATTCGTTGAAGAAGGCGTTGTTGAGGAGCGATACGCCCGGCACCTTCTCCAACCGATCCGCGGCAAGGCACGCACGGCGGTGGTTCTCCGCCGCCAATTGGCGCAGGCCCTTCTCACCAAGCAGCGTCATATGCGTGGTGAAAGCCAGCGCGCACAGGCCCGAATTGGTGCAGATGTTCGAGGTCGCCTTCTCGCGGCGAATATGCTGTTCGCGCGTGGAAAGCGTTAGGACGAAGCCGCGCTTTCCTTCCGCGTCGACCGTTTCGCCGCACAGACGGCCCGGCATCTGGCGCACATGCTTGGGATCGCGCACCGCGAACAGGCCCAGATAAGGCCCGCCGAACTGCAAGCCCACGCCCAGCGCCTGGCCTTCGCCAACGACGATGTCAGCGCCCATTTCACCGGGCGACTTAAGCGCGCCCAGCGCCACCGGCTCGGTGTTGACGACCACCAGCAGCGCGCCCTTTTCGTGCGCGGCATCCGCGATCTGGGTGAGGTCCGACGGGCGGCCAAGGATGTCGGGGTACTGCACCACGACGCAGGCCGTTTCGTCATCAATGCGCGCGATCAGGCCCGACAGATCGGCTTCGGGCTGGATCGCGGGGTGAGCGTCCGCGATTTCGTCGCCGGTGAACTGCGCCATGGTCTTGACCACCTGCGCGTAATGCGGGTGAAGCGCGCCCGAGAGCACGGCGCGCTTGCGCTTTGTCACGCGGGTCGCCATCGCGACAGCTTCCCAGCACGCGGTTGAGCCATCGTAAAGCGAAGCGTTCGCCACCGCGCAGCCGTAAAGCCGCGCGACCTGCGTCTGGAATTCAAACAGCATTTGCAGCGTGCCCTGCGCGATTTCGGGCTGATAGGGCGTGTAGGCGGTGAGGAACTCACCCCGACTGATCACGGTATCAACACTCGCCGGGATATGATGGCGATAGGCGCCCGCGCCAAGGAAAAACGGCGTGGTTTCCGCCGCCAGATTCTTCTTCGCCAGCGCTTTCATATGGCGCTCAACCGCCATCTCGCTGGCGTGCATCGGCAGATCGCGGATGGGGCCATCCAGACGCGCCACTTCAGGCACATCAACGAACAAATCGTCAATCGAGGTCGCGCCGCATTTGGCGAGCATGTCTTCGCGGTCGGTGTCAGTTAAAGGCAAATAACGCATTGTTTTTCCTCAATCGGAGAGGGTGATTGAAGGCCGAAGAGCTTACAGCCCCTCGACAAATTCCTTGTAGGCGGCTTCGTCCATCAGGCCTTCGAGTTCAGCCTTGTCGGAGACGGTCATACGGAAGAACCAGCCGTCTTCTTCGGGCGTTGTGTTGACCAAAGCGGGCTCGGCTTCGAGCGCGGCGTTGCCTTCGGTCACTTCGCCCGCAATCGGCGCGTAGACATCGCTCGCCGCCTTGACGCTTTCGACCACCGCCGCATCGCCGCCTTTATCAAGCTGGGTGCCAACCGCGGGCAGTTCTACAAAAACAATGTCGCCCAATTGCTCTTGCGCGACA
>ERZ1740070.1468-NODE-1468-length-14720-cov-9.043505_pt1 | contig 14720 bp, 6 predicted proteins | sample MGYA00581734_ERZ1740070 | MGnify/ENA primary metagenome ERZ1740070 (study PRJEB43018, sample SAMN04849744) | marine metagenome | isolation source: floating plastic debris | place: Pacific Ocean | collected 2008-09-01 | study: EMG produced TPA metagenomics...
GGTTACCTTACGATTCAGGGCATCCGGATTCCGGTGAACTTTAGGTGGTAAGACCTACCAGGTCAGTCTATTGAGTGAGGTTGAATAGCAAGTACACAATATCGGCAACCACTGTTAAACAGGTAACACTGTTACCATTGCTACGATTAATTTTTTGACGGTTATTTCTCAAGTTTTCCCCTCAAAGCTGTTTTCTGCGCTAAGCCTAGGACACTCAACATTGTTACAAGCTGGCAATCATTCCAGTGGAGAAATACATGCAGGGTGAGAAAAGTGCGGCGACATACACAGTTTTATGTAGACAGTACATATGTTTTCATACGATACTAGAAACTGATAAGGTTAGGTGAAAAAGAATCGCTGCCGTACACCTGCATCACGATCACTAGTCCAAAATTATTATTTATGCATTTATTAAAACCTAATTTTAGGCGTTGACACATCACCTTTTGTGATATGTGCCACTTGATGAGTTTAATTGATCCATTCATATGATTGGCTGAGACCATTTTCTAAGGTAAGAGAGTAACATCAACTACTATAACTATCACATCTCAAATTACTACCGGTATCCAAATCAGAGAAATTCAGAGAAAATGTGTTCAGTGTCAAGCATGAGGTCAATCCCAAAAGACATCTATAAGACATTTTCTATATTATTATTTGTCACATTAAAATTTTCCATATCTAAGGCCAATAACTGTCAAACTCATAAAAACTGATAAAAAAATCATTTCAAATGCGATAATATTTTTTCATTTAAAGATCATCTACTCAAAAAAAAATGAGAAAATTTTGTAAAGAGCATATTTGACTTTAGTTGATCTGCCATATGTAAATTTGGCAAAACTTCACAATTTGATAAAGCAGGCGTAAGCCTATAATTTTAAAAATGGAGATATGTATAAATTTGATACCGGTATTTTGGCATTGTTGTCTGCGATTTCCTAAATAATCAGATACATTGCTATATTTTCTATTATTTTCCGCTATTAACATTGCTATAATAAACATAAAGAGTGATAATATTTTTTTTCGCACGAGATGTTAGTAGAGATGAAAAGGCAATCATCGATTAATAATAACTATTGTACATGTTCCGTGACTCTAAGCAAAAAACTTCGGATGAAGCAAAATTATGAATTTCTCCTTACAAACAATTAGTACACTCATTAGTTGTGTTTAGAAAACAATTGCCTTCAATCAAAGCTGGATAAAGGGCCTTTCATGATTTTTTCCTGGTTCTCAATTTTTCAGTTGGCTCATCAACATTTAATGTCAGAATAAATGCATTCTCATTGTATTAATCAAACTTAAGCATGGTATGACACTGCCACTTATCTCCCCTGGCTGAAGAAAAATGCCGTCGACAGTATATAAATAGCCTGTCTACTAAAACCAACCGAACAAAATCTCAAGAATTCTGAAAACCATCACCCGCTTTTCAACTCGTTCACAATTATGTTTGTACCATTTTGTACTGACTACAGAAATTCTTTTGGCCGTCTTCCCTTTGCGGTGTTTTCCGCACAAACTGTCATTTATTGTGTGTTCAGCCATCACCAAAGGCATTTGACATCGACAGATGTCTCTTCTGAAAATAGATCAGGGTATTTTGCGGTCCTGGCACAGAACGATGCTGAAGAGTTTTGTCATCGGCGGGCTATACGGTATATCTTGACTTCAGCAAGCCCAAATAGAATTAATCCATGCAGATATGCAAGGCCCTGTGTCCCACATGGTGAGCCGAAAATGACCACTTTGAACTCATGAGGTGCCCATATGACATAGATTATGAATGAGTCACATGCGCTTGTCTGTCCCTCGGCTGTGCCAAACACAAATTGTATACCACCGCCCTGCATTGAGATGAATTCCAATTCCACCAAATATAAACTTGTATCTATTGATTCAATGGAAAAAAAAATATTTCTGAACTACTCAGAACTATTTGTATGAGAGCAGCAGAGCAGAAGGCAAAGGTAATATGAAATTTATAATTTGTAGTAATCGTTAGAAGATGGTGCACGCATAGAGTGCTGCTTTTCTTTTATGTTTTGTCTATATTTGTCTGCTGCAAAACTGGAAAATCATTATGAAGCTAAGTTCTGACTTTATTTGAGTCATTCATAACTTGTTGTCTACCTCCATCATTGTTTGAGGGGCCCGACTTTTGACAGGTAAACAACGATCACTTTAATGATCTTTTTGTTGGTAACAGGTCATTAGTGGCTTTTTTATGTAAACCTTTGATCATCTTTTAAACAGTTTGACATATAAAAAGTCTGAGGAAATATTACATCTATTCGCCCACAACTATGTTATTTTAGGGGGATGAAAGAGAGAGTGCAAGTAGAGGCACTTTAGAAGGCTTAAAAATGTAGCCTACCAACAGGTATCTAGCTCCGCGTTATATGGCGTTGGTTATGCCTAGTTCTGCCAAAACATTTCCTTCGAATATCATCATTCATTTTCAGCTATGATGTTGAGATGCATAATGAACATTCGATAGTATTGGTAAGAACATTAAGTGTTTTATAGTAAAAAGCAACATTTCAATGAGAAATGGCTAAAATATAAATGTACTCTAGGATCTAAGAAATCAAGGACCCTGGCTACAGCATGACCAATTACCAAACTCGTATGAAAACACACATAAGTCAGTGTAAGACATTCATTTTTTGTATATGGAGTCTTCGTTTTATTGTTTAATTGTCCTAATGTCCATTATTGTTGCTTCAGAAATCTATCAATAAAACATAAAAATACCTTGGCATGGCTGTCAGTTGGATGACTTCATTGATGAAAGCGTGAAGTGAATTAACCTTTAGACAGGGGACGTCCTGGCAGCATATATCACTGAATAAACCATGTTAAGCGTGTTCGCTCTATGTAGTGGAAGTGGTGGCCTACACCTTGTTATTAGAATAGTTTGTTAAGCCAATATTAATACTTCCTCCTCGTTGTGACACGAGCAGCGAGATTACCTACCAACACAAAGCCACAAACTTTGCTGACTCATTCTTCACGCAATAAAAGCCGCTATTACCTTACAGGATGAAAATATACACTGAATTTGATTTCGCAAAATTGCCCAAAATGGTCAAATTCACGGAATGAAAAATATTTGCGAGTTTTGACTTTTGAGTTCTAGTTATAAAACCCATCATTAAATAATTCTTGAAAACTTAAAAATTAGCGTAATTGAAATTCAGCAAATTTATCATGAGCAAAATAGCGAAATTCAAATTTCAGTGTAAATGTTCTTCCTGCACGGTACAAGGTATTCATTCAGCAAGCAAGCGTCGCTGTCACTGCAATTGCTGAAGTAAATGAATGTCTCTGAGGGCGTGAGAACCAGCACCTCCCGGATTTTCATATCACATATACAAAATATGTATAAATAAATACATGTATATGCATTTATGATACAATAGTAGACCAATATAAATATTGGCTTTTTATTTCCCAATTGAGAAAGGTCGAGCAGTACCGGTATATATGATTGGTCTAATAATGAATGGTATTAAGGCTTGAATACCTGTATAGTGTTTCCTTATCAAAAGGCTAGACAAATCTCAAATAATTCTAATCAAGTTGGGCCTACACTATGTACCCCATATTTATACCCCTCTCTCTCTGTGTAATGTAAATGCTGATGACCAAATAATACAAATACTGTTCCATGTGATTTATTGCAAAATCTTTAATGCATGATTTATTGTTTCATCGTATTGTGTATACAATGTTTCAATCTTAGCACACATAAATAAAAATAAAATCATTAGGGTGAATACATTGTTTCTTTTTTCAAATATCGATTACCTCTTTTTTGCCAGACAAACTAGCCTACTATCAAGTTAATCAAGTTAACTATCATGTATTAGAATTAGAATAAAGAAACTAATACTGGTACACAACCATCTAGGTGTCAGCTTCGGCAGCTGAGTTGATCTAGCTGGTTTTGTTGTATTTTATAAAACACATTGATTTATGATAGTATTGATTTATGATTTATGATTTATGATGGTATTGTGTTGATATTTCTACACAATAAACTACATGTATACTGTACAATGGCAGCATTGACTAATGAATGGATATGGATATGGGCCAGGGTAATACAAACATTGAGAATACCACACAAAATTGTATCTCAGGCGTTGCCATGCTAGCTTCCCTCTGTAAAACACATGCAACATCTCATCAAGGCTTGATTGGTGTAACAATCATAAGCAGTTCCTACCCTAACAACAGCATACCAAAGTAATTAAAAGAATAATTAGTGAAAATTAATTACTTTTGTTGATTATTAATACACACTTGCTATTATAAAGTGATTAAGATAAATAACTGCAGGATCTCGATAGATAGAACAGGCTCATTAGGTCGGCATGGTTTTAAGAAAATCTTCTCTCTTAAGTATAATAGCCAGATATTACACAATTAAAGGCCAAATAACTGTCTCTTTACACATGTTTAAAGTATTAAATACTCGCCTTCACTCCCATCATTTACCTATATTACATTCATACAGTTATAGACGTAACACAAGATTCAAGTTTTATGATGTTCAGGGGTGTTAAGGTCACGGTTCAGTTTGGTGCGAAGTAATCATTGTCACACACTGTATATATAAGTATAGATATTAATCTTTGTTTAATAGAGAGGGCTGACTTGACAGCGACCAGCATCCAGCCTTTTGTGCAGTGCGATCATTACTGCCATAAACCTACTAGTATTCTGAACATTTATTTCAAAGCCAATTAATTTTTCAAACTTTCATTCTTCTGGAAATATTCCGACATTGTTCTGACATTTGACACATGAGAAAATGACACATTTATCTAAATAAATTTATCTAGTAAGATGCCTTCCAGAATTCCACATTTTTGTTTGTCCTCCCAATCATGCTTGAGTTGGATTCATGTGCAGAGCATGTGGCGTGCGTTAGCGATTACCATAGGTATATTATGATATTATAGTGTTATACACTATATGCAATTATCATATATACCTATGGTGATGACACACAACACCTGTTTTACATGTATATGTAGCGTGCAGTCATGCTAGGGACAATCAACGTCCAGTTTAATAATCTCTGGATTAGAGGATTGACCCTGCCAAGACCTTCTACCAAGAGCAAGCTGCAATATTTGCAGTTCTGTCCTATCTTTACAATACAAGATGCACCGGCATTGCGTAGCAGTCAGTTAGCTCGGCTCAATTAATTTCTGTGAATTCAATAAAGATCAACTGGGTTGTGCATTAGCTAGGATTGTGTCCTTTTAACCTGCTTTGATTCTTGATTCCAATCTTTGGAGATTGAGCTGGCAGGTTGTCCCAGCAAAAATCAAGACAATAAATGGGTGAACTTAATTTATACTGTGTACTTGAATTTTTCAAGTTGGAGTTGAATAGCAAATTTCACTCCGAAGACCATATCCACGGCCATTTCACTGTCTTGAAAAGCTCTGAGAGCAACCTGCTATACCTTACATCCGATTTGGTGTAGGCTTCAACAAGCCTATTTCTAGTTCGGAATCGTATACAATGCATCCAGAAAAATTTCCCAGCCAAATAAAAATGTCTGTAGCTATCATTGTAGGCTATATGTCTCATAAAGGCTAAATGCAGGATATGTCGTTGAATATCAGCCAAATACTGCTCTTCTTGGAGCCGTGGTATGGGTATTCAGCTCTGTAGTGGCATTTAGGGAGCAACCAATGCATTATCTATTCCATGAGAGCTAGGCGGGTCTATCCGTTGAGCTTATCCATCTATCTCGTGAATTTACATTAAGATGTGATTAAACCATATTTTAATTTAATTTCAGGAGTCTGGATTAACCAAGGATAACTCATTGTCTTTGTTGCGCTGTCATGGTAGCAATAATTTCTCTTTCTGGCACACAGCAAGCTTCCAAACAATCTTAAGCGGAATGTGTCAATACTCAGGCTATGCTTTTGCGGTTTGAAGCGACTGTTTAATCTTCTATTAAAACACCATCACTTTCCTGTTTTACTGTATGATCTGTCGCCGCATAATGCAAAGACAAAAGGACAAATTAATTTTTCCCTTTGATTACGTTTATGAACAATCTGCCTCACAACCTTTCACTCTGGCAGAGAATTTAATTTTGACAAATCTCAAAGCAAATAGATGTCAAAAGCATTTTTTTATCCTGGCATCAGTTTTTTTTCAACCTAAAAAGGATATAAAAAATCATAATCAGGTTTAGAAAACCATCACAAAAAGCATCATAACAGTGGGAGATTACAGGTGTACTTTTGGTAAACATTTTAATGTTTCTTATCTTATATTTTACAGCTGAAAAACAAATGCATGCAAAAATTCACTGAATTTTTAAAAATTTAACCGGTACTGGTGTCGATCAACAGCCATATAAGTTGTAAGTAAATAGAACTGGTAATTTTGTGCATTATTTTCTATCCAAAAATTTTCAATTTGTCTTTTCAGTCACTAGCTACAGAAAACTAAACTTTCAAGAAACCCAAAACCTGTTAATAAAATTCTTAGCCACAGAATTATTTAACAATTTTATCGCTTATATCCTGACTCCATTTTAAAGTGTTGGCGTCAGCAATGATGCATAATGCCAGCAGTAGGCCTCTTATAGCCTACTACGCGAATGGCACGACGAAGCCATCTCTCCTTCGTTTGGTTCTGAGACCAAGTGAAACTTGATAACTATCAGAACAATAACCATCCCAGGGCATTTCAACTATTGGTGACACTAGATAAATAAAACACAGCTAAAACTATTAAAAAATCATTATGACATAACTTCATCAACATTCAAATTCTTCAACTCTAAAAGTAAGTTTTTGTGTTATATGCCTAGTATAACAAATGCAATGGTGTTGACTGTTGAGGCTATGATGCGCAAGTTAGAACACGGAACAAACTTTGATTGGAATTCAGACAATTTCAGTTCTGCCACACTTGCTCGTCAAATCTATAAAAAAATGCTTTAGTAGCCTAAGCACTCATTGTTCTAAAGTTCTGTCAGACAAAAAATCACAACATCCAAAATGTGAGTAAAAGTTTAAAACTTTGCTGATGTTTCTGAAAATTTTATCAGAATTGCGTTTGGATATGATGGCTGCACATAAGTTAATGACCAAGTCAAAAGCTTAGAAAATACCAAATGCAAAAAAAAAGCATTCACTAGGATTTTCAACGACTGCTTTGGAAACAGCTAGCCCTCAAATTCACACAGTTTGCAATGCTGATTTTTGCAGGCTTTATCAGTTCAGTTCAGGGGTTCATTGCCGAAAAAGTAAACATCAAATCAATAAATATTTAGATTTCTTGGACAGGTGAAACCATGAGTCACATAAATTGATAGAATATTGTGATGTTAATTACCACATATCAACACCAATAAAACATTATTTATGCAGTCCACCGACTGCGCCTTAGCCACAATCTAATAATTGTTACCAAAACAGAAGAGCCGATAAATTTACACAAGAGGGGTGTGTTAATCTAAGAGTGTTTAAAAATTGTGTTAGTTTGTTTCTGTAAGCCGCAGCTGCAAGGTATTGTCTGACTTTAATCCATAAACAGAAAGCATCAACATGATTACTTGATAGCAGATTATAACACCAGCCAGTGTTATCCAGCCTGAAAACGGCAGTGTACACGTACACATGATAATTTACATAAAAATATTATGTCATTCAACTATAGATCAGTGAATGTGGGGATTTACGAAGCTTTTTCAACTTGTAATCAAATAAAAAATGTTTTTTTTAAATCCTATGAAGTATAGATGGTGGTTGATTTGCAATAGTTCTGCTCTCCTTTAGAAAAATTCAGGAAAACATACAAATTTTGAGGCCATCATAATGAAGCAGAGAAGAATCACTACTGGAATGTCAAAAGCACAGGCTTATAGAATATAATTTTAATTCGTGTTGTGCTCGATTCAACTTTTTTCTTTGCAGCAATTTCGTATGAAATACCCCCTTGTCACAGCAACAATTAAAATGAAAATGTTCATTTTTTTGGTATTACAGATACATTTTATGGAAGAGATTTTGTCAAATAAGCTTAAAATCAAGTTGATTGCTCCATCAAAGGTCAAATCAAAGAGATGGTGCACAAACAGATGAACATTCTATTATTATTGGTCAATTGTATGGTGATGATCTATTAAATCTTACTTAAAACCAGCTATTTCTTCCAAGTGATTGGCACACACCTCATAATAGATTAAGATCAGAGCTGCAGGTTTATTTGAGGTTACTGTATCTCCATTGTTTATTCTGTTGACTGTGAGGTGAAAATAAGAATTCATGAGAAATAATTAGACCTATAATCACCTTATAACAATACTAAAAGATATCAAAGAAAGGTGTCTTCAGAACTCTACAGCTCAGGTAGCCTTACTAAATTAAGCAAGTACTTGTAAATTGTGTGTGCACCAGAGTTGAAAAACACAAGACACCCAGCAATGAAGCCAAAGAAACCTGGAAGTCTGGAGGGATTTCAACTTTTGATGTACAAATCCAGCCAAAAACTTCATGCTGGTCCAAAGATGATCAGAACAAAACGCAAGCAGGCCTACGGTCTGCGGTGTTTGGCCTAATTACAAGCTTGCTTTTAAGTGCTTGCGGTTTAAAGGGCTTCCACCGTTGTAATCATCTACATTGTTGTCCAACTGGAAGCTGAGAGAATTCTGTGCACTCATTTTGGTAATCTTCAAGGTTTCAAAACACGAGATTCCTGCCGTTACCCATGAGAAAATTTCTGTAACCTATCGAAGGAAATACAGTAAGTTATCATTGACAGCTCCTGAAATTTCACTATACTACCCAACTCATATCCCGTTCTTTCTGAGATTGAGATATTTTGTTTATTTGTCATAGCAACTGTATATGGTAGCACCAATGGAAATGCCCCTCCTATTTCATTGGTAATACAGCTACTGGAAGTTAAGACTTTTTTGCTAGGCATAAAAATCCACTCCGTTCGCATTGATATTAGACTTTTAATGAAAAAAAATTGGGTCACAAGAAGCCCTAAGCTATCGCATTGATTTTTTAAAATTAAAAATTTTATTGCAATGACAAAAACTAATCTTGTTCGACACTGCCCATGTGAGTTTTAATAATCTGCAAATTTTATCAATATATTTTCCATAATGATTCTGCAAGAGGAGAAACTGATGTATTTATGCGGCTTCCGATATTCTTCAACAAAATATCCTATTGATTCAGAAATAATATTAGTTTATTGTTATTAAATTAAAATTGGAACTTCAATAAATTTAAATGAAAAAGATATAGCCTTCATCTTAACAATTATGGTGTTAATTTTTTTTCATATTTTTACATGGCTGATAGCAGTATTATGCGGAATATGTGGAATATTATTTTCTCCAACTAAAAGAATAATTTTTGGCTGCCTCCATAAATCATCAAGTCAGTAATTGTAAATCAATCAACCAATCAGAAAAGAGTATAATCTCACGCCTATGATAACAGATTATGATGAGAAGGTCTGCTGCAGGTGCACCCCAGTGGAGGTAATGCCCATCATATCACATCAGACTCAGAGCATACATATATATAAATACACTGTGTATATTTTCACAATGCTACTTGACTCGGCTATTATAAAGCCGTACCACTCACTGCACATCACAATCATAGTGTTGACATGCTGGAATAGTCGGCGGTAATCCTCCATCTCCGCTAACAGTCACTCTCCTAACACACAAGGCAGTCTGTAGCTGAACGGTGGCCAGTAGGGCCAGAGAATAAAACTACTGTACAGAGTATCATCACCAGCATTCACTAGCCACCACATGCGGTAGTAACACATAACGCAACGGAGTCAAATCAGCGCCGGCAGCAACAATTTTTATACTTATTTGTCTGAAGGTTTTTAATACTCTTGTTTTCTGATATTTATTGGAGCTTTTTTGCAGCACATGGTTTTAACATTGAACATCTACTTGAAACGTTGACTTCAGAGAGAGTAAAGGTTTAGGCATGCTAGACTATCAGAACTCGGCAGTAACAGAAGCAGCACAGATGGCGCATCAGCCTCACAACATGATGTCATATCAACAGACTCAGCATTTACCTCCGAGCTCTGCAGAACCTTACTTCTACCCTCCTGACTCAAGTGGCGTCAACAATCGGCAGCCGTTCGGTCTGAACACGGCCCCACTGGCAGCTTTACATAGTATGACAGACATGAAAACTTCTCAATCACCCACCTCACCATCATCAACTATGGCTAGCTATAATCCGGCAGCTTATTACTCTATGAAACACTGTCTTAATGCTGCCGCTACGCCTCACGGTATCACAGACATTCTCAGTAGACCTGATCTACAAGCTCAGCTTCAGGCCAGACTCGGGCAGGGTGTTTATTATAACAGCTGTTCACAAACTAACAATGGATCTTCTGCTAATCTTAGCCCGACATCTAAAGATATGTCCGCAAACAGATCTCTCTATCACTGGCCTAACAATCCACAAGTTTTACCTCCAGGACATGCTGCTGCTTGGCATAGTAAACACGGTAAGTCTCTTATTCTTATGTTTAAAATGAATTATAAAGAAATGCATACAGGTTTTAGTCTTTCTTAGATTGGTTTCATGCCCCATTCCAATAAGCAGTATATGCTAAGTTGCTGATGGTTTTGATTCTATATAAATAAAAAACAATTGAAAATTCTTCTTTACTACATCTATGCATTCACTTTACAAGCTTATAGTAGTGCATAATGCGTGTATTCTGGGTCTTTGCGGCTAGTTTTTGACTCCTGTCACCCAATGTTTGGGAAGGTAGAAAATTTTGGTGTTGCTCTGGGGCATATAGAATATTTCTGGGGTTGATGGTTAGAATCTGGGCTAGTCTGGGGTTGGCTTTTGCAATATCTCCAATATTTTTCTTGTTATGGGTAAATTATAATTTTTGTGAGTTTAGGCAGTTTAAGTCAGTGGTTGACTAAATGATTCAATACACCGCTGGTGTCGATGTATTAAGTATTGAAGGAGATGCATAAGCAGAATACATTTCATTTTCTATTTTCAAAACACTCAACTTCTAGAAAACAGGAAAATCTGTTGTCTGTTTGTCACTAGCCAAAAAACTGAACGATTCCAAAGCAATTAAGAAATGGCGTCACATTTGTATTTTACACCAACTACATTGTCGTCATCTTCTGGTTCAAAGTTTTTTCAAAAGAATTAGGGCCGTACAGTTAGGAAGATAGAAATATACAAGTTTTGGTACACCTGGAAAACTAAGGAATTTTCTGGTTCAACTTATCATCAACAGTTAAACTCAATTCTTAACCCACATGTACATTCTTTGGCTGAGAATAATACCTGCCATTTGAGGGGATATGACACTTTTGTACTTATTTCTCATTCTTTGCAAATTCAGTACCATAAAAAGGTATTCGCTTTTTGGCATATCTTTTTATGCAAAGTGTCCGTGGCACTGACGGGGGTTGAGGTCTAAGGAAACTTGAACGTAGTGATTTGTTGGCAGTTTCTCTTGGTGTCACTTGGCAAATCAATCATCTGATTTCAAACTGCCACTCTTCATCAAAATCCCATAATCCAATCTTTAGATATTTTTAATTGTCACATAGTTTGTTTGTGTAGACACTGGTTATGCGCTTAATTCTCTAAAAAGATGAAAAAAAACTGTCAAGACACAACTCTGTCATTTCATCGATTTAATTGTGGCAGGAAGCTGAATTTAGCATTCTGCCCTTGACTATCATTATAATCTTAATGATGTAACAGTCAAATTAAAGGTCATTATTGGTCTATTAATAAGAAATTAATTGCTCAGTTTAATAAAATCTTCATAATACAAGCCCTTACACTACTAGTATCCTTAATTTAAATCATGAATGACAATTGTTATTAAAAATTTTATGAATGAATCAGTTATATTTTCAGGTATTGGTAGTATAGCCTAAAATTATGCATTCCAAGTGCGGCCTCCACACATTGATAAATATCACTTGAGGGTTTTAGGTGAAATGCAAAAAAAGATTCCGCAGTCCCTACGCCAACCAGCCCACAGTTGACAAATGATGTGTCAACTGTCTCAATTACCATAAATTATTAAAAAATCATTTCTGTTGATTGTCCGCCAAATAAAATGAGATAATTTTTTTTACAAATATTGAAAATTTGTGAGTTAATCAATGTGACATTTCATCTCACTGAGGTACTCCTGTAGGTATCGTCACTTAGGCCTAGTATCTATAGCCAATTTGACAATCCTTGCAGATCTCTCTGTTAGGTATCTAATTTTTGTTGATGGTGATTTAAATAATATGGTGTAGATATTATATAATAGGCCCAGTGAGAAAATCATGGCCTAATGCTACTATTTTTATTGTAGGTGGAATGGTCTCTATAGATGGTAAAGACGGTAAAAAGAAGAATACTCGGCCGACATTTAGCGGGTCACAGATATTTGCACTAGAGAAGACATTTGAACAGCAGAAGTATTTAGCCGGACCAGAGAGAGGAAGGCTGGCTTATGCTCTTGGAATGTCCGAAAGCCAAGTGAAGGTAAAATAGCTATTTATAAGTCTTGTTTGAGACCTCAAAGACTGAATTGACTCTGACTCCCTGAGGGCGTCGAGCCAACATTAGTCATAGAAACTGTCGCTACTTCCCAATGCTATGCTCTCCCAGAAAACCAAACTGCTCTATTGACGTCTTGACTACGTGTATCTGTTCCTCTAACCATGGGTACACATTGTCGTGTTGCGACATTACTAGCTGGGAGCCATGCACCAATCCATTCCTAAAACCAAGTACCGGACCTAAAGAGAGGGTATGACTGAAAGGGTTTCTGTTGATGGGAGTTTCATAGTCTAGTACTTATTTCATATAGAACCTGATGTGAGAATACTCTATGAGGTATCGAAAATAAGAGGTGAAACTCTGTTCACTTCACCTAGCAGATATTGGAAACAGACTCAAAATTGTTATTGCTCGAGAATTGGGAGAAATAACAAAAACAACTCCAGAAGATAATTGACCATAGCAGCATGGTTATGTATTAAAGTTTGACAACAAGACCTCCCTGTTTGTGACACAACAATTTCTCAGGACAAATCTCAGCATCATATCCACATGACTCGATCAGATCGGAATCAGTAATGATTCATCTGTTCCTAAACATGGATATCCTATTATCAACCTGTTGTGCCATCACTATAATCCTTCACTGGAAATGGTAAATGAGTAGCTATTTGAGTGAGAAGTTCAAGTATGAGACCCTCCACTTATTATATCATAGCATTAATCTGTAATATGAAAACTGTTTATTAATCACTGATTCTAAAGCTTTTATTCAATACCAACTGCTTACCATCTTCCCTGTTATTTTGTCGGCAAGCACTGGTCAAGGCCTGTCATTACAATACACCCTCAGCTAACGCTACAACATCAAAGTGATCCCCCAATCAAGAGCTCTTGAAATATTTCGACAGGACCTTTGTCAATCTTTCCTTTGCTTGTATTTGTAGCTGTTTTAGTATTTATTCACAGTTTAGAATTGATGTCAATCACAAATTAATTACTTGATAAAGGGCTTACCTTATGCAAAGAAAACCAAACATTTCATCAAAATCAAATTAGAAGACTTGACTTGAATTAAAAGGAAATCAAACTCTCACTAATGTTGTTGTTTCTTGGTAGAATAGATCATAGGCACCAGTAGACAAAAAGTTAGACTTGGCAACCAAAACACAAATAATCAGGAGTAGGCTTACCCTACAACCACCCACGCTATCTGAGTAGACAGAGAATGACTCCTTGTAATTGTATGATGTTATAGATAAAAACATTACGCTACATGTTAAATAAAAATGCATAAACCCGAAATTGAATCAAAATGATTATCTCAGACCAATAATTTTGAGTTCAGAAATGTTTTACCATAATTCTAATCCCTAATTGACTGACAATGCCGTACCAGTTGCTTAATTATTGTATAATAGCTGCTGGTACGCACCAGTGAACAGTTCTCTAACTGCGTGGAGCTAAGTTGGAATTTGAGATGCAAATTCAATTGTATTTGTTTTATTACAGGTATGGTTTCAGAATCGCAGAACTAAATGGAGAAAACGTCACGCAGCTGAAATGGCGACAAGCAAGCGACGTCCCGAGTCGGCATCCAATACTCAGCAACAGGGCGCGCACTATGTAGAGACGAATACAAACAGTACAGCAGCTGAAAGCCGAGATCATGACAATAATAATATGTTTTCTCCTAGCGATGCAGCTAACATAGGTCAAGTCACACATCCGGATCTATCATTGTAGTCAAAGCTTGGCAATTGTCTCTTTTTTTGTAATAAAACTATCAGAACGCCAATTATAAATATAGGTAGATTGCTGGTCCACGCTAATTTATTTGAAATTGATCACAGATCGGTGATTTTTTTTACATTTTTTAAATTACCTTTTTTTGATGATATTTTAGCCAAAACCTCTATGCTTTGAAGTATTTGTAAATATCCACATCGCAGCATAATCTTTTTAATTTTGCCAGTGCAAGTCACCATAACCATGATTGTGATTGCAAGTGAAAACCCATCTGGAAACCCACTCCCTCCCATAAAACCACAAAATTGGTGAAAATAAAACAATTTTTTCAAATAAAAGTTTATAAAAGTTGACATCTTGCGATTT
>ERZ1740070.1469-NODE-1469-length-14719-cov-9.222040_pt1 | contig 14719 bp, 4 predicted proteins | sample MGYA00581734_ERZ1740070 | MGnify/ENA primary metagenome ERZ1740070 (study PRJEB43018, sample SAMN04849744) | marine metagenome | isolation source: floating plastic debris | place: Pacific Ocean | collected 2008-09-01 | study: EMG produced TPA metagenomics...
ATACTAATTAATGGATAAGCTGAGCCATTTTATTTTTCAAGTTTTAGGGGTTTTTTTGGCCAGCCTGTACTTGCATAGCAAAATCTAGAAAAATGGGGGTGTTATCATATATGTCTACCACTGAAAAGTGGTTGTGGAGAGGTATTTTGACTCTTTTTGCAAGTGAAAAGGGATAGAGGCAAACCAGGACATGTTTGTTTTATAATTATTAATTAAGAACCCATAGCTACAACAGTAGTAGTTGTCTTAGTTTGCGGGTGTGGGTGGTTTTAGGGTTATGACAGCCCTGCATGCTTGCATATACACATGTGGACAGTTCCCGGAGCCCATGCATAGCAATAAATTAAAGTAAGTTTATTGCTCATAGCCTAGCCTCTCTCAAGGTTAGTTTTGATGACTGAATGTGGGAAAGGAGTTGACGCTGGTAGGTTGTGGCTGTCATCCAAGTTTGAGTTGAAATCACCACGCACTGAAAGTTGATAAATTACCAACCCCGTGTGAATACTCGTCGGGAAGATTGATTGGGATATAAACCAGGACGGTTTGCATAGGGGCTGCCACTAGGGCTTAGCCCTACCAACTTTCAAAAACTTCAATATTATAAATTGCTCAAAACAGGCTTATAATATGATAGTGACAGCTTCACACATATTAATTGCTATCCTCTGGTTTTTCCAAAGCGTGTAGCGTTTCGGGAGCGTTTCAGCCCTAGCATTACAATGTTGAAGGATACAGCTCTGATACAAACCACAGGGGACACTGCAGTGACTTGCCAAGCACCCGATTATAGGACCTTGCCCAGGCTACAGGGTCCTTACACACCATATTGAGGGGTTGACAAGTTTGTTTAAATTTATAGAACAGTTTCATACTACCCTAAAAGACGAAGCTGTACACAGAATTTAATGTAGCGACTGGGCTGAGAATCCAAGGATTGAAAAATTGGCGAATTTTGATATTTGACACTCATTTATATGAGCTATCATTGCAGTTTTTTAGAAATCTAGTAATATTTTGAATTTATAATTAGCGAGTTTATCAGTTTTATCAGTAAAATAGCAAAATTTAAATTTCAGGATTTTGTGCCTTTGGACTAATTACAAAAAATGTCGTTCTTTCTTTGCTGTTGTTGTATGGTAACAGCCATCGGTACTGCTTAATTCCAAATTATTATTATTGGATAGTGCCAATAATCTAAACTTTCACAAAACATAGACTGGTGCAATTGACCGATTCTATTCAATTTCTTTTGCATAGGCTACACTTCAATTCACAGAATGGGCAAGGATGAAAGAAAGAAAGGCAGAAAAACTGGAAAGAAATTAAATAAGCGCAATGTTAGCGCTGGAGGCACTTGGAATATAAGTTGCAATGATGAAACAGTTGAAGATAATGATTTTGTCCACCCTAAAACTACTACACCTAACAATGAGAAAGCTGATGGGAAATCAGAGTCATCAAGTGAAATGCAATCCGCTTCGCCACAACCCTCAGAAATTGAAAGTGGACATATTGTGAACTCTTACTCAGAGCCAAATAAGGCTGAATGTGAAACTGCAGGTGTAAAAGATGATGATGTTGATGATGAACCACCTACTAAGAAAAAGAAAGAAAAAACACCTGGAATCATATACTTGAGTAGTATCCCGGATGAGATGCAGTACAACGATGTATTGAAGGTTTTCAGCGAGCTGGGAGAAGTCGGCAGAATATCTCTACAGGTTGGAGGTGGGAATTGACTAGTGATTATTAAAAAAAAGCTTTTATTTTAGTGGGGGATTCGGCTTCCAACTTAAGCGTTTTGTGCGCAAGTTTTATTTGGCTTTTTGGGATTTGTTTCCTCCTGTGGAAGATAGGTGGCAACTTCTTATTGCATTTATTATCAACATTTAGTTTAAGTGCTCAAACTGTTTTGGATGGGGTGATGGCTCATGCCAATAACACCTACCAGAAATAGATTTGAGCGTATGTATGGTTAATATCTTCTCTTATCAATCAAGCAGCTTCATTGATCACATGCGATTGCGAGATCATCTGAAACTGTGTACCTATTTTGACACCACCATGTCTACTACATTGACATTTGAGAAGAAAACTTAATGATGCATTGGGGTAGCCTGCTAGGCGCTTGTACTGTTTCTGGTGCATTTTGAGCATATGAGAGTGACTTCAATTGGTTGTTGAATTTTAGAGTTTCGGCATTTTATAGGTTTTTCTTTCAACCTGTATGAAAGGCATTGATGACTAAAATTCTGTAACTGTTCAATGCAGGTCCGCAGCCCCATCATACCAGGAAAAAGAGGTATGCAGAAGGATGGGTTGAATTCTTAGATAAGAAGAAAGCTAAACGCACTGTGGCATTGCTAAATAATCAGCTTGTGGGAGGTATGTATAGCGGAGCCAGCTTTCATTTTGACCTGTTAATCGTAGATTGATTGTTTTTGTATGGTAGTCATTGCCACCTTTGCAATGTCTGCATAAGCTGACCACTGGTTGGAGTCACAATCACTTATTTTATGATGATGTCATTTAGTTTGACCAAATTATATGTACGCATGGTTTTGGCTAGTCAGCGTAAGCAGAACATCAATTTTCCGTGTGGAGTGCTCAATTTTAAAATGGAAAGTTGAGAAACTATGGATGGTTCCACTTTTGAAGTTGTCTCATCATATCAATCTGAGTGGGTAACTCCTTATACCATAGCTATTTTTATAGTGTTTTGATAAATGCTTTCCCTCAATGTTGTAGCATGTACATGTATATCAGCTTTTTTTTACATCAATTCATAGCAAAACTGACTATTCTCTGCATGAATATTTTAGGTCGAAAGAAAAGTAAATGGTATGACTGCATCTGGCACATGAAATATTTGCCAAAGTTCCAGTGGAGTCACCTTACAGAGAGGCTGGCCTATGAGCAGGCCTCGACCCAACAGAGAATGAGAACTGAGATTACTCAGGCTAGGAGAGAGGCCCAACACTTTGCTGAGCAAATAGAATGGAAACAGAAAGAAATTAAAATGGCCAACAAGCATGCAGACTGGAAATCAAACAAACGAAAGTATGAGTACACCCAAAGGGTGACCGATGATGAAATACGCAAACGAAAGGTCGGCAGTAAACGTGTTGCCGAGCTAGAAAAATCACGCTCAAACGTTCTGGGTAGCCTTTTTGGAAAGAGCAAAGCCGATTGAAGTAACGTCTTCAAGTTCTCTATGTAATATGAATGAATAGTGGCTATGTGCTTCAATAATAAACTGGCAATGAACAATATTGGCGAGCATTCTGCAGGTACTACAGATGTTTTAAAGATCTGAACGTTCTGGGTCATGTTAAGTCTTTTGATTATTCCATTTTCTTGGCGTGCTTCCCTAAGACGCTCGAAAGTAATGAAATATTTAATTGGATCCTGGCTTATTAATATTAAAATCCATCGGTAATACTTGATGCATTTTTTGATGAATTGGAAAATCATTAATGGTTCCACTTGGAAATGCCATCAATCACACCCAAAATATTGTAATTTGGATGTTAAAATTAACTCGAAAAGAGTTTAAGTAATATAAATCTGATGATTGTTCTCAAAGGATGAAAGAAGATCTTTGCTCTTTTTTATTTTTTTCACACCAAATGACAAACCAAATAATAAGGAGATATTTTCTTGGCAAGATTACCATGCTCTGGGCACTGAACCAGGAGAGGCTTTTTGATTGGCATTGAGGGGTTCAAGTGAAGCTCTCTCAATGGCTGCCACAAATATAACCACTGCGGTATTCCTGCCAGGTCCTCTTTCCGACTCTCATCACAGCTGTAAATATTAATAAACCTGGATGATCCTGCCCTTCGTCCCGATCAGAATTTCTGATGTATTCTCACCTAACTTTCCAATATAGCCATAATCTGGTTGGGAAATTCGAAGGATAATAAATATAAATTTGTCACCAGGCTTCAATGGTTCTGGCTAATTATAGATCATTTATGTGAAAATAGCTGACATGGCAACAAATCACAAGAGACTTGATTGATGAAACACTTCCTTAGATCGATTAGATGTACCATGGTACTTGTCAGAATTCCTTCCCTTCCTAAATTATCAAGCAGCCTGTATAATATAATGCTTGTTGTCATAGTCAAAGAAGAATAGACAATGGATTACAGAATCTTATCGTGTAACAAGATATTGGACAATGGCTGCTTAGAAATGTTGAAGGGCGGGTTTGATAAGATGGTATATTGTGTATTATCATAACACCTCTATATTTGGATGATAAGATGGCGAGTTCACCATGATGTCGGGTCATTATCACCCTATACCAACATTGTAATACAGCAAATCTCGTGATCTATCTTGTATCTTATATACCACAGCTGGCTGTCTTTGGATAGGACAGGAATGCTGCACGTGGGCAGCAAGGGTAGTGTTGATTATAAGACATGAAATATCATGGCTCACTATTTATTTTTAAACATTTTACCTTAAACTTCACGACATAATCTGCTGATTGTAAACACAATATTCAGATAGAGAGAAATGGGTGCTAAAATGATTTCTTAGTAGAAGATTATTGCACTATCTTTATCTACATCGTAATGCGGCTTTTAAAAACAACCGTTTCAAACGTTTGTTTGTCTATGAAAATGTGCACAACAGTGACTACCAAAACAAAAAGAGAGAAAAAAACAGTAAACACTCGAAGATATTTATAATTAGCATCATACCATCTTTCTTTTATTAATTCTATAAAAAAATAAAATTACTATGATGATTGGAGGAATGGACTGATTGAATTTCAATATATTGGCAATGATTGCCATAATATATCCTTTGGCAAAAAATCATTATTATTACCTCTAACACTAAATGACATTAAACTTTACACGGAACTCGATTATCTTTGTCATGGCAGCCTGATTGCACAATGTATGCCAGCTTTTTAAAGAGGAAATTACTCCATCATAGATAGTGCAATGCCACTAGGTGGACTAAGCTGAGGTGAACCAACCCCTGAGAAATTTATACCACCGCCGACCCTCATTCTCTTGACTTTAGCTCGGTGGTTTTTGAACCATAGCTGAATGTTTTTAGGACTGAGTTTAGGATACCTGGATCTGAATTCTCCACGATTGAGGTCATCGCAAATTTGCTCGATCACATAATGTGACGGGTGAGTGTCTTTGGTGAACCACTGTTCAAGCTTCGGAATTTCGCTGACAGGGTCGATGAAAGCTCGATGTCTTTTTTGTCGCTCGGCTTTGCTAAGTTCGTGGTCAGCCTTTACTTGATGTACACTCTCATGCTGTTTTATAGAAGAAGCGAGTGTTTGCTGTGCAGTGTTGGCTTGCGCCTGCGCCACTGCAGATTGAAATTTCTCGCTCCAATCTTTATAGAAGGGGTGCATCTGAGTTTGTAGATATGCCATCGGCAATGCTCCATATGGGAAAGGATAGCCGGGTATCCTGGTGGCCATGTTGTTTCCGTTCATCAGACTAGTGGGAAGTTTGGGACTAGATGAGGTAGACAGAGGACCGTTGCCACTGTTGTTGTGTTTACCTTGACCTTCGCTATCAAAGCTTACTTCGATATCTCGCGGTGCTTCAACTGCACCAGGTGACTGATGGGTGCTGCTCTCCATCTCGCTGTCTCCGACACTGAGCTCATCTTCCATGTCACTCTCCTCGCCCGACTGATGACTCACTGATGTCATCTCAGGTGCGGCAGCGGGTTTCTCATTACCGTCAGCTCTCGATTTCTCTTCAGACTCGCCAACCAGTGGATCATTGATGACATAAACAGCGTTGCTGTTAGGCAAGGGTGGAGCTGACATGCTAGCGCTCTCACGTTCTAATTGTGCCTCGTCCTCTGACAAGTCCTCGCTTGTTACAGAACGACCTTGGCGCCTGGCAGCTGCCCTGGCATTCTTAAACCAGTACATAATGTTTGTGAGATCGATTTGCTTACTGGCCAACCCTCGAGAAGGCAACTCTTTAAGCTCTGACAGGTATTTAGTCATCAGCTGCCTAGAAGGATGTGGGTCTAGCTCGAACCACTGCTGTAGTTTGGCCACTTCCTCTGCGTCAAATGTGATTCTGAGACGCGGAGCACGTTGAGGTGAAGGAATTGTCAATGGGGTGGGCCTGTGTATTTTCTTATTGTCATCTGTAGGAGTACCCACAACAGAGTCATGCTGAGTATGCTGTTTGCTGTACCAGCTGTAGAAATCTATCTGTTTCTCTGAGCTGAATTCTCCATGTCCAGCTACAACTTTCTCCAGTTCATCCTGTGGGATGAAGATTAAACATGAATTATTATGACACAACCCTCAAATGCGCCTATTCAATACCTGTTAGTCTCCATGGTATTAACTTGCAGTGTGTGTAGCTGTCGGATTAGCCAGTTATTACCTCCCTTGTTAATACACTCTGTAAGAGCCCTTCCCTCTCAAGTAGCAACTGATACAAAGTACAAATTTGTTCGCTAAAAGATTTGCATAATTTTCCGGGATCAGCTGAAGATTACTTTCAGCTGAACAATTGATTTGGATTAATCTGTACAGTAATGACTGCTGTTAGACGCCATAGCAGACAAGTTGAACTAATAAAAACAAAGCTGTTTTTCTATGGCGACACCACAACACTTTAAAACTTGAACCCACAGCAGACAATTCATTGAAAACACTTTGGTGACACATTACATACATCGGTAAACCCACTAATCCCCAGGCTCATCCCTCTGTTTGTTTGGCAAAGTACTCCAAAATGTAAATGTTTGCGGCTAAATAAATGGATCCCACCTCATGCCAACTCATTGATTTGGCTCAAAATAAACTTAATCCATCATGTCGGTGAATGGGATACAGTCAAACGTTGTACGAACACAAAATCAGCTCATAAAATACTACCATTAGCCTACTCTCGCATCAAAATCTAGTTGATGTGAAACACAGATAGTGACAGGTGAAACAAAACACATTGTCAAGCTGCCCTCAAAAAGCTCTGAAAATTTGCAACTAGCGTTTAGTGCACCAAACGCTAATCAAGTAGTAATCTGGCTGTACATTACCTTGGCTATAGGACAACCTTTACGTGTCAGCACTTCGTATGATTGTTCCAGCAACATCAACAACAGTTTGTCTTTGACGTCTTCTGATTTACCTTTGCTGCAAAAAATAAGAATGAGATGGATGAAATATTAGGACACATAATAACCTCATATTATTAGGCATTGTGATTAAGCAGCAGGTCAAATATGGCCATGACCTCTGCTGTTGGACAGACGCTAGTGCGCAAGATGAGGCGGCAGTCGAGGGCAGCATTATGTCTCTGCTCATCTGCTTAATTAATAAAAATGCCCTCTCACAATAAAACCTTAATCAGGTCAAAAAGACAGGCAGATTATATATAGCAGAGATAATGGATGGCTATCTCACAAAAGCCGGTCGCTCGCTCATTTTTTTAACAGCAGCTGTTCAATGTGACTTTTTGCGATGACATAACAGTTAAACAAAAATGCGGGATCAAAGATTGATGCCTAATTGTTTCATATCAGGTTTAGCAGCAGCAATGATGCGCACATTGTATGGTGGATAAGATACCTGGTAATTTTTATTCGCAATGTAGCAACAGTTGTCAAATCCCCGAGCATATCTTCCACGCTGACCAGGGCATTGTCTGTCACCTGCTCCAAATCAAGCGGTCTCCAATTTTTTATCTGCACTGCACCTATAAAATAAAAAAGGCAATCATATCAGGCATTTGTATGCAATGTCAATTAGTGGATATGTCATTTTGAGGTGAGGCGGGCAAGGCTGTTAGCTACTGTGCCAATTCACTAATCCAGCCCTACGAGATTAATTCTATGATGGATTGATTTCCATATTGCAGTGTCGTACTGAATTGAAAAAAGAGGTGTATTTCCAGATTTCAACCTGACACTAATAAGAAAGTCTTGCTTTCTAGCTTAGACACTGAGGAAACCCAAGTCCATAGTTAGCGGGCTAGTTAGCCAGTAATTGATTAGTTAAGCTAAGGATATAGATTTTTGTTCTTCATTAAGCCAGGCAATCTCATCATAGATAGATAATCAGCCATGGTATAGTGCATTCAATAAAATTCAATTTGCTTAGTAATCTCTGGTTCTCGAGCCTAGCCGAGCTGCACAAGCTCATTATCGCAGATAGAGCTATTATCGCTTTAGCTCTCTATCCCATCCACAACCTCAAATACATTAGATTCAGTGTGGTAATTGAAATGTGAAAACCTTATTATTGGTTCGATATTATAGAATTACAGGCTACTGAGAAATCTTGGTTAAAAACGTGCAGGGTCACAGCCAGGGTCAAGCTAAACCACACTCTGTGACTAACTGAAGAGAAAAAAAACCTAAGCCCAAAATAACATAGCTTAGTGATTATCTGCAAGCCCACATTGAACTTGACGTTGTTTGTCCAAGAGATTTATCTGTAATATCAGGGTGGGATTTGGCAGCATAATAAAGCAAATCTTAAGATTAAACCCGCTAGCGCACTCGCTAACCTTTTTCATATCATGACATGAGTCTGGCCTTTCTTTCAATTTTGAATTCGGAATATTTGGTGCTCTGAAAGCTGAGATTCTTATAGCATTATGCCAAAGGGGCTTTAGCGCAAAGATTAGCTTATTCTTATCTTCAATTTTGTATTGTTCTACCTGCTATTGAAAGTATAAGCCGCTTCTCTATTATTACCGAGCTTTGCACTCCGCACTGTGATTATCCTCTTTCAAAGCCTAAACTAAACAGCAGCTTTATTATTCTGTATTCCTTAAATCAAGCCAACCCTAAATTACGACAAAGCCATGTTAATCTGTCACGAAACCATCTGTCCCCCCAAACGTGGCTCAGAAGTTAAGCACTTAATAACATGTCCACAGCACCTAAACTCTTGAGCCATGATCTTTCATCAAAAATTTTCTTGTTTTGATCAAGCATTCGGCAATACATAAATCTTCATAAATCTTTGGTAATGCGAAATCGAGAGCTATTTATAGAAGTTGATGTATTCCTCCTGATCGTAATTACCAAACCGTTGTTGCCCGTGAGCTGAGGTGCATGTTAACACGGAAGCGTATCATCTTACCTTTAGCATTGGCTGAATCTTGGGCCGAGTATCCAAGTTTTGTCAGTACCGTTTTTACTACATCTCGAAATAGACTGTTTGATGGTACAATCGCAAAGCTCTCCGTTTCTGGTGGTACAGACCCCGTAGAAAAGCTACATGCCTTTTCCTCGCTTCTCACCTCGATCAAACAGCGTATCGGTATAGACTTTACTGTAAGCATATCATGAGACATTGTTTTAGCTCGATGATGAAAAAATTACAACCCTATTGAAAGTTTCTTAAATCCGACAGTTCCATTCTCGAGGAGCTCATATCCACAAATAACGCTATGATACTTGATTCAATAAGAAATAATTGACTCTGACACGCTAATCCACAGCTCTATTGGCATGTTGGTTTTCTTTCAGGACCTGTCATGGTCACAACACAAATGTCCGTAATGAAACATTTTTTTTATTTTGCTTTCAAAACCAGGAAAATCTTTTGCCAATCGATCACAATATATACCCAAACCGAGATAACATATGGCTCAGGGTTCGTCTGGCAGACAAAAATGACAGATTAGCAATCCGTCAATGCCATCACTTCAACATGTCAACTGACTATGCGTAACATTGTGCAACTTGAGAAAAAGTTCATTTCTCCCGTAAATTTGTACACTTCTCTTTGTTTGGAATTTTTTTACATGGAATGAGTTCACTTCCATTGTTAGGAAACTGTGGTTAATCCAAGGATTAATACAAAAAATACGACCAAACACATAGGATGATAAAACACATAAGATGTTTGACATACCGTCACCGTTTGATGATGCTGACATATTCTTGCCGTCGTAGTGTATACATTAACTTCCTTTGTTGTGTTGCGTTCTGCTGCCGGGTTTGAAATAAAACCACAATGACGAAGGGACCTGGTTTTCTTCTAAAGTCTACAGTCCAAGCGCTGTTGTATCCCAGCTACCTACTGCTGTGCATTAATCTATACTCTGTTATTATCAACTAAGCTAAGCTAACACGCGACTTGACAGTTCAGACCTTTAGCACAGACTGACCAATGAAGAGACGGGTGTGTAACATCGCCTATAACAATCATCGTATATTAATGTTTAGCACAAAGGCTCTACTCAACAGTGCTAATCCCTTATGCATAAAAATAGACATTGTGGCTTACAGTGGCTTACAAGGCTTTGGCCATACAAAGACCGGTGCTCACATTCAATAGCGGTTTGCTTTTAGACAAAAGAGCTGATATTCGAAACCAACAAAAGCTGTTTGCTTGTGAATAAATTGTGTAAAGATTAGCCCACGTCTAATCCGTTTATCTGCTGCTAGCAGTTTTAATAGCCGCAGTCCAAATCATAGAGGTACATGCCAATATGCCAGTGTCATGATACTCGCTGCATTTGTGTATATCTCAAGAGTTTAGAATAAGTGGGCTAAGGGTTCTCACACACTAAAATATCGTTTTATCATTGTTCAAACACAGTACATTTTAGCTATAACTATAATCTTATACACCCGGAGATAATACACAAAGCACTGAGCTCGAGATTACCAGCAATAATAACCCGTAGTCTCACAGCTGGTGCAGCACTGTATTATCGTATCAAAGGATACATACAACAGTTCAAATTCTATAATACGACGACAACATCTGCTTTACTAAACACAAGGCCACTTTGTAATATCATCATCGCTATCAGAAATCCAATTCTCAAATCGTGATTTTATTGTGTAACTTCGTCAAAACCTTATCCTAATATTTCCTGATGTTTGTTGATCAGCCTACACGATGAGGAATCGCAATAACTGGTAACTCTGTCGGTGGTAGGTGATTGATGCTACGTAGTAAGTCAACGTCACTGGCGAAGATTTGTTCACTAATCTAGTGTGACATTTACTTCAGCTCCATCTCCGAGGTTAAACTATCTTCCTGACATTACTTAGCTTCATACACAAACAGCGGAGCAACAGCGCAACACCATTCATTAAATAGAACTATAATACATGGCTTTAATCTTTGTAATAATCTCGCTCAGAATGTTATTCATTGTACTCGGAAAATACACACAAAAGCAATGGCAAATCCTGGGCCTGAACTGAAGATTTAGGTTTTAGATTTTGATCAGCATTGAATAAAGTTATAACTCCATTTTGTATAGGTTATTTATAATGAAATATAGGGAGTTGTAGGTTGGAAGCTGGTGATTAAGCTATTGAATAAAATCACGGCAAGATCAGCTTTGCGATGAATATAAAACACTACGAGATAAAAGGATGGATAGGCAAGCCAAGCAGATACGAGATTAGAGTATTCATTGAATTATTCTCAAGGGAGAAGATTGTATGAACTTAGTTAAACTAATCTATTACGCTTTAACTAGTGTTATAAAAGAGATGAATATTATCATGGCCTCCAGGGTCGACAAAGTCGTCTCCCTTCATTTCATGCTTGCTGTGTTAATATCCCCTTTACTTTGTCTTGTGTGATGTGAAATCTCATGCAAATTACACTAAACTCATCATCCGATTTTGTGTGATCACAACAAACATACGCAGTAGTCATAGTTGTGAGTAGATTTTGCATTCCTACGAATCATGTTGTTTATTTCTATACCTACGACTCAGTATGTACAGTCATATTCATGCCCAAGACCCACATCTATGACACACACTGACTTACATGTAAATATTCTTATTTGGATTATTGAGGGAAGCAAACTGGTTCGCCTGTTGTTTGCCATCCTTATTTTAGTAAAGTATATCCTATGTCTGAATCTTTTTCTTTCAAGTTAAAATGAATTAATTGGAGGTTTGTTGAGTTGTCTCTCCTGTTTTTCATATGGGGATAATCCGAATGCGAAGCTGACAAAATACCAACTAATACGGCCAGAGGTACCATACCACATAAATAGTAGCGTACGTGCTGTGTAGGTTGGTGTGACTGTGGGGACATCTCGCGGAGGCGTATGTATGTAGTAAACAACTTTGTGCAAAAGATTACAAGCCCGGTAAAAATTCCTCTCACATCCATCCATCACCTATTTCATCGGAAACGCTAATTACAAGCAGCAGCTTGATCTCAAATTTATGACTTGCCTTAATCTCTCTTTCGTGCTAAAGATATCTTGCCGTAAATATTTTGTCAAGAAAAAGACAAGTCATTCTTTTGAGATTAAGGAAGAGTTCAAACAGTGTGTGTATGATCATCAATCAAGACTAAGACTAGGTAATAATTTGTGAAAGTTGTGCCTGTTAGAGGCATTTAATGATGATGGATGGCCAAAAATGTCCGCTGTTTGATTGGGTTTGATTATACAAATATATTAACCCAGGGAATTATGGATTGCCTTGACAGATGGTATCCCTCCATCAGAGGTTTGCCGATAGCATTACACACGGCTCATCCCCCTAAACAAGAAGTAGGCCCTAGTTCACCACAGTTAAAACTTGTCAAACCCTGATATTAATGGATCAAATATCTGACTATAATCTCTCGTAATTTAGCTCCCTACCAGCATCCGCAAAACTATGACACAGTCTATTCTATGGAATGCATGCTGTGCGAGTCAAATGTTCTCTGTGCCATCATAATTCCCACCATCAGCCAAGATATTTATGTGGATTATGACGAATTTTACATCATTGATCGAGCTCATGACTAGAAAATGAAACACGGCTTCCCAGTTGGATGAGAGCGTTTCATCTTATAATCAGTGCCTACGACTCCATGATATATCTACAATATATCCGCAGTTCCATGGTGCAGCAGCTTAATATTATTGATTATAGTAATTGTTTTCAGTGTAGCTGATAATCTTCAACTAATAACTAGCTTGGTTTGCTGAGCAGCCAAGTTTACAAAGCTGGCTCGTCGAGATACGCTGGTGCTGGTTGGTTGCCTACAATCTTTGTTTAGTCAGTGATGCACCAGGTTAATCAACTCCAGTTCTTCTCAACAAATCTCTAGACTAGAAACTTTAGGAGATATAACAAGAACATTGATTGATCTTAGATTTTTGTCAACTGAAAGCTTTTGACGCAATTTCCAGACAAAGCTAGAGAGAAATATTACTAGCGGCCTCTTTAGAATTTCTTATCAACGTCTTTGCTTGCCAAAAAAACTACTGGTAAGACAGATGAAATTCGAAATACCTTGATTTTCTATTAAATTTACTCATTATCATGCCACTTACACCCTTTTGACAGTAACTAATTTTCAATTATGCAGGGATTTAGAATTTTCTATGAGATTTATTGTGGGCAGGACACCAGCTAATTCCATTTCATTTCCCAAATACTGGCTAGCGAGGAAAATTATTATTCATATGGTTGCAGTAAACAATGAATGTGTCAAGTAATCCATCAATTAAATATTGACAATAAACTCAAAAAAACAGGATAATCGGTGGCTAGTTTCGTGGATTGATATCTAGGAGGTTATGTGGCTAGCCGCAGGAGACACCCCAGCCACATAGAACCAATCAAAGCCAAATTAACCCCTTGTTCCAATGCATAACATTATCCTTGAGTCTTCATTATGCACCAAATACAATCTACAATACTGCCTATCTGTCTAGAGGTGGAAGTCATTGCTAAAAATAGAGTGACAAAGAAAGAAATCTTTTACATTCCAGTAGTTTTCTAATAGCCTGGCAGAGTTCCCCCAATAAACTAATCTCTGAATTGATATTCATGGATGCCCCTTGAATTGTCTAAATATTATCATAATTTTAAGCCAGTTTCCATCTTTGGTTTCACAGTGGCAACATTTTTTTAACGGTATTCACAAAGGGTGTTAACATAATGGTAGACAGTTTAAATCCATAAATCAAATGACACCGTTTAGTTTTTATACACCTATCTGTCATCTCGTTAAAAGCCAACTAGAATGATTTATGTTTCCTAAAGCTCACAAGATTAATGAATTCCTGAACGAAATCGGAGGACTAAATAAATTAGGGAGAAAAAATTCTGATAGATAAAGCGAAGCAAAGAAACAATCGCTGAAATTATCATGATGATGGCGCATAAATGTTTATCCAGGCCAGCAAGCGCTAACTTAAAATGTGCTTTCAAAGGTAATATTTTACTGGCTTTATTTACAAGGAAATAGTTTAATCCCACCATGTACGCGACATTCTTTGAATCTTAAAAACTGGAAACATAAAAATGAGCTCAGTCTCCGTTTACTTTTTAAACAATTTTTAAGCATGAGGTCATTGACCAGGTTGCAACAAAAGAAGATCAGAAAATTTGTTACAAACGCAAAATAAAGAAAGAAAAGACAGGGGAGGTCGCATTGACATTATTAAAAGTTTCTCATGGATTATTAAACTAAGTGGTTGATTTAATTAGGTTATTGCAGTTTTGTCGCGTAGGGAAGAAATCCAATTTTAGGTTTAGCACTAATCATTATTGATTTCCGGAACTTTGGGAAATAATCTCATCTTTTAATCATAAATGGAGGATACATGTCATGCATATCATGTGACAAGATGGCCACCCGTCACACTACGACATCTGAACTTTTAGATTGTTAATAAATACCGCGGTTTTCTGGCAAATTCCACAATAACATAAAATCTCCATCGTACCAGTGAGGGATTAAGACCTTCAGAAATAG
>ERZ1740070.1470-NODE-1470-length-14707-cov-5.825075_pt1 | contig 14707 bp, 14 predicted proteins | sample MGYA00581734_ERZ1740070 | MGnify/ENA primary metagenome ERZ1740070 (study PRJEB43018, sample SAMN04849744) | marine metagenome | isolation source: floating plastic debris | place: Pacific Ocean | collected 2008-09-01 | study: EMG produced TPA metagenomics...
AAAAGCCATCAATTGATACGTAGCTAGTGGGTACGCACCAATTGATGTCCCGCCTTGACAGGTACATCCACAGTAAGATTCTATGACTACGGCTTCAGAAGCACACAAAACGGTAGGCCCAGCCGATTTAGCAGAGCTAGATGCAGTGCTTTTTCCAAAAATAAAAGATCCGGATGCGATCGCCAAAATAATTGAGAGAACCCAGTCATGGACAGCTGAAAATCTCTTCTTAACTCAGCTCATTTATCAATACATTCGGCAATATTCCGCACAAATCATCCGGACAGAAGGTCCGGATAAAATTGTCGATGAAGTTGTCCGTCAAAAAATAGTTAAGAACTGGAGAAACAACGAAGCCGCAAACCTCCTGTGTGAAATTGAGCAAACCCTTCTCCGCTTTGAATGCCAAGACACCTTGATGGTGCTGTATCTACAAATTCTTTCGCGAGGAGGAATCGCAGCAAACGCCCAGCCCAAGCTAAAAGCTGAACAAGACATCCTCATACGCTCAAAGCTGGTGACTGCCGAGCAGGGACAGCTTCGGCTCAGCAATCGCATCTACGCCATAGTCTTTGGCATGGACTGGATTGAGCAACAGCTTCCAGGGCTCACGACCCGAACCGTCTTAACCCCCACATCAGCTGAGCTTACCCAGCTAGAAAATCAAGAACAAACCGTTACTGTGCCACACGCTACAGAAACAGCACCCACCTCAAAGTTGGTCAAGTCTCTATCGACGGCCCTACTCACAGTCAGCGGCGTGGCGTTACTGGGTCTTACAGCCTTAACAAACTTCAGAGCACCCAACAACTTTGGCGCAGCAGCACAGACACAAACACAAGATAAACAAACAACTATCCTCGCAACGGCAACTCAGCAGAACACTGAGAAAATTACTGCGCAAAGTACTGGCACAAGCGTTTCAACAACAGCACCCAAAGAACTCTTCGATCAAGGGCTCACACATGCCACCAACGGCCGCTGGCTGCCCACAATCCAGCAGTTTTGCAGCATTCCACCGACCTCTGCCTACTTTGCACCTGCCAAAAGCCAGGTCAAGCGCTGGGTAATGCTCTATCCACAGGATATTCAGCAGGCCTACGATACGTTCCTCACCACACAAAATACCTCTTGTGATCTGCTCAAAAGCGCGCTCGAGTCTGTCACCTAGGATACAAACAAAGGCTTAGAGAGCCGCTTCAGCAACAAATCCACCCAATGCCATCACAAAATCCTCCATCACAGCCCTCTCCTATCATCTCAGATGTTCAAGCAACACTTCTCCCAAAAATGAAAGACGCTCACACCATCTCTAAAATGGCCCAGCGCATCAAAAAGTGGACAGGGACAGCGACAGAATTAGCGCAGATTATCTGTAGCGAAATTTCTCAAAATCCTTCGCGCATTGACGAAGCCCAGCCCGAAGCTAGCATCGATCGCCTCGTCAAAGAAAGCATTTTGGATTACTGGGAAGGGAGCCTGGCAGCTCAGCACTTGGGTGCGATCGCCAACAGCCTGCTTGAGCCAGAAAACAAAGACCTGAGACTGCTGAGCTATCTGAAAATTTTGCAGCAAGGCAGTGTTACCAACACCCATAGCCCAGAACACAATGCCCTGCTTAGCTGCGGGCTCGTTTTAGCAGAAGGCGCCAACCTCAAAGTCGCCAACCCTATCTACGCCCACATTTTCGATATCCCATGGATAGAAAAACAAATCCCTGGAATCACGCGTCCTGTCGCCATCAAAAAATATTCTGGCAGTGAGCATCCTACACAAAGCAACGAATTATCCGTCGATAGTAAACAGCCCTCAACCGCTTCAGGACTTTACTCCAAACTAGCCGTCTGTGCCTGCTGTGTAGCGGTTGTAGGCGGCGTCATTTCGGCCTACCGCTACGAGCCTGGTGATGAATCGTTTGCCACGCAGGCCACCCGGCAAACTATGGCCTCACTTCAGGCCAATGCCGACCCCATCCCATCAGAAGAACCCCTTCAGCCAACGGGGCAGGCGATCGCTGCAAACACAGTCATTTTTCCAACACCTGCCAGCGCACAAAGCACGCCAGCAGCAACCGCCGAAACAACCGCCGGAACAATAGCAATTCAGCCCGTAACAGACAGAGCACGCTTTGATCAAGGCGTAGACCACGCGACCAACAGCCGATGGCTACCGATGGTCCGAGAGTTTTGCCAGATCTCTCCCAACTCTACTTACGCCACACTCGCCAAAAGACAGCTAGAGAGCTGGGTAAGACTCTACAAAGAAGACGTCGAAATCGCAAAAGCCACATTCACCCAAGAAGAAGGGGGCGAATGTAGCCTGGTATCAGAAGCACTAGCTAGCGATGAACCCCTTACAGCCAATGAGTCCAACAGATAAGCCTAAGGCAGAATAGTAGGCGCACCGCCTTTCTCTTCCAATGCGAGGGGGACTCTCAGGCCCTGCCGCGCAATGTGAAACAAAAAGCGAAAAAACTTCGGCAACGGTAGCGCGTATGCGCTGTTTTCAGCCAGCCTAGCAACTTTAGCCCGGCTCATTTTTTCAGAGCGGGGTGAAAGCATATACAACACAATGCCAATCAACAGCCAAGCGCACAGGCTCAGCAGCAGTACAGCGACAAACACACTCAGCCAGCCAAACGCCTGGTAGAAGGTTTGCGCAATTCGGCTATAGTTTTCCAGCTGGTACTCATCAGAAGCCGGATTGGCAAACAGGCCAACCGCCAAGGTTCCCCACGCACCACACACCAAATGCACCGGAATAGCACCCACCGGATCATCGATTCGCCAGGCAAGCAAACGCTTTTCCGACCACAAAACGAGCAGCCCACTAAATGCCCCAATCAGCACCGCATTGCCTACACCGACATAGGCAGAAGAAGCCGTAATCCCCACGAGTCCGCCCAAAATACCGTTGATAATAGAAGATAGCCGAGCTTTTTCGTCGGTGACAAAAGGGCTAAAAACTACAGCACCGATGCCACCTGCCGCCGCTGAAAAAAAAGTAGTGAGCAAAATGTGAGGTACATAAGACAAATTCGCCTTTGAGCCACCATTAAAGCCAAACCAGCCTAGCCAAAGAATCAAACAGCCCAGAGTTGCTAGGCTCAGGTTGTACGCCGTAAACCGTCCTGGCTCTTCTTGACACGTAAAGTGATTGCTGTTGACATCGTAGCCAAATCTTCCTTGACGCGGCTGCATGATCACCGCGCCCACCAGGGCCGCCGCGCCGCCGACCGAGTGCACCACCGTTGAACCAGCAAAGTCTCGGAACTGTATGGGTGCGATCGCTAGCCAGCCACCCCCCCAAACCCAATAGCCCACCAGCGGATAGATAAACGCAACCAGCACAAAGCTAAACAGAATAAACGCCCAAAACTTCACCCGCTCAGCTACCGCACCCGACACAATCGTGGCCGAGGTGCCAGCAAACACAAGCTGAAAGAAAAAGAGCGCCGAAAAAGACCGCCCTTCCCAGCTGCTGCGCAGTGAGTCAAAGCCATCGGGAAAAGGATTGGGCACACCCGCAGATGGAAAAGGAAAATCGACAGCTAAGGCCAAGGGCCCCAACCAGCTGCTAGCACTATCCCCTAGCATCAGGCGAAAGCCAAATAGCCAAAATGCTGCTGTTGCAACACAAAACACAATTAAGTTTTTGGCCAAAACATTGACAGCATTTCCGGTACGACAAAAACCAGTTTCGAGCATGGCAAATCCAGCATTCATAAAAAACACCAGAGAGGCCGCAACCAGCAGCCAAGTCGTACCGAGCGCATTAAAACCATCAATGCTTTGATCGTGAGCAGCGGCACCTTTTGCCCACGTCAGCCAAAAAACAAAGGCCAACCCAACTATTAAATAAACAGCATTCAGCCGAAAAAGACGCCGAGAAAATAACCTACGAACCAGACGCAAGCTGGGAGAAAGCAGCTTCGATAACAACGGTTTCGATACAGACGGTTTCGATACAGACGGTTTCGATACAGACGGTTTCGATACAGACGGTTTTGGTAAAGACGGCTTTGGTAAAGACTGAAACATGTTGAAACCAGACCAAAAAATCAATGCAAGCTTGCACTGCTACGAACTACAGCATTCAGCCCTTCTCCGTAATTATCCGGACAACGCAGAGAATACTTTAGGTATAAAAATCATTCTAGAGAGTTACTTCTATACGGATGCAAGAAACTATTGCGTGTAGAGACTATCACGCTATGCTCTACTGTTGCTATGTCCTACTGTATATAGACTCAGCATCAAAAGGTCTGCAAAGAAATGGAAACCCTCGACTCTCTAAAATCGGGCATAGCCACCGGACGGCTAACAGGATGCACCAGCCTCAAACTCTGCGACGCAGACCTTACCGACTTTCCTACCGAAATTTTCACCCTTGCTGACTCACTCACCTTTCTCAATCTTTCCAACAATCGCCTCAGCCAGCTACCCACAGAATTCGCCCAGCTCACACAGCTCAAAATTGTCTTTTTCAACAACAATCTTTTCGAGACCTTTCCCACCGTGCTTGCCCAGTGTCCGCAGCTTTCCATGGTGAGCTTCAAAAGCAATCTCATCGGCCACATCGCACCACAGTCCCTTTCTCCTGCGCTCCGCTGGCTCATCCTTACCAACAACCAGCTGACGTCACTGCCGCCTACCATCGGTAGCCTGCCCAAACTGCAAAAGCTCATGCTTGCAGGCAACCAGCTGCGCAGCCTGCCGGACGAACTCATCCACTGTACAAATCTAGAACTCATTCGGCTGTCGGCCAATCGCTTGGCGTCGCTGCCAACCAAGCTGTTTGCCCTGCCTCGCCTGGCTTGGCTAGCCTATGCGGGCAATCCCTGCCACCCTAGCCACCACACTTATAAAAACGAACAGCCGCTGCCCACCATCGACAGTGCAGCGCTAGAACAAAAGGAAATTTTAGGCGAAGGGGCCTCTGGCGTTATTTACAAAGGTCTTTGGACATCTGGCAGTGCCAGTTCTCAACAAGCTGAAAAAGAGTTCGGCTCAGCGCAACCAACAAAGTCTCAGGCCAAAGACGTTGCTATCAAACTATTTAAGGGTGACATCACCAGCGATGGCTCACCGCTAGATGAAATGCAAGCCTGTATTGCAGCGGGCAATCACCCTAATTTGGTCACTGTACTAGGCAAATATCGCCAGGCAGAAAAAACTGGCCTCATCTTCGACTTTATTCCTTCGGACTACAGAAACTTGGGCAACCCGCCTAACCTAGAAACCTGCACGCGAGATACTTACAGCGAAGATACCAGCTTTACAGCTGCCGAAGTACACCGCATTGCAAACGGCATCGCCTCAGCGGCACTACACTTGCACAGCCGCAACATTATGCACGGCGACCTATACGCTCACAACATTCTGCTCAATAGCAACGGGCACAGTATCCTGGGAGACTTCGGCGCAGCCTCCTGTTATGATCCATCCATTGTTGGCTCAGCATTAGAGAAGATAGAAGTCCGAGCATTTGGCTGCTTACTAGAAGATCTGTTAGAACACTGTTGCGTGAATAAAACAGGCAGTGCTAGTGAGGTTAAACAGATAGAAGTGTTAAAACAGCTTCAGGTAAATTGCATGCAGGAGAATCCAAACAAGCGGCCTTTATTCTCACAGATTAACGACGCTTTGTGATGGTTAAATTATTTTTGTGGTAAAAAGCGGGATATAGCCCCAGCCCCGCGCCCAAAAACAAGAGCAGCGGCAGCACGTCCCAAGGGCGCGTGACAAAAGCATTTGGAAACGTGGTTTGAGGAAGATTCTCGCTACTAGCACATATTTGAGTCAACGCCAATTAAATTCAGCAAAAACGGCAGAATGCAAATGCCAGCAACCGCAGCAGTTAGCGGCAAGGGAAACGTCGAACTTCTGTCCGCAGAGACAGCGCTTTCAGCCCCCATAGATTTCTTTCTCATGTCAGTTCTTCTGCGTGCAGACCCATCCCATGTACAGTCCTGCCTTTACTTTGAGGTGCCCTTTCTACTTTAAATGCCCTACGCTACGCTTGCTAGCATCAAGCAAATTTAGTTTGTGAAGAGAGCCAGACTGGCAACAACCATCACAAAACGGCTATGCAAAGTCTCGTAGGCTAATGTAAGTACTTTTTAAAAGTGAGGCGATCGCGAAGCCTCTCCAAAGGAGAATCATATGAGCGGACTTGGCGGACTAAACAAATCTCCCAACGGCGTAGTCCTCGGCATGGTGCAATCCCAATTGCCCAACATCGTCACCCCCGCAGACTTGGCAGACCAAACCCAAAACATCGTCGACATGGTAGCCAAAGCCCGTCGCAACATGCCCAGCATGGATCTCGTGGTATTCCCGGAGTACTCACTCCATGGCCTCTCTATGGATACAAATCCAGATATCATGTGCCGTCTCGATGGCCCAGAGGTCGCTGCCTTTCGCCAGGCCTGCATAGACCACAGCATCTGGGGCTGCTTTTCCATCATGGAATACAATCCCGACGGCAACCCCTACAACAGCGGCCTGATCATCGATGATCAGGGCGAGCTGAAGCTTTACTACCGCAAGCTGCATCCCTGGGTACCGGTAGAACCGTGGGAACCCGGCAACATTGGCATCCCCGTATGCGACGGCCCCAACGGCAGCAAGATCGCCCTCATCATTTGCCACGACGGCATGTTTCCTGAAATGGCCAGAGAATGCGCCTACAAAGGAGCCGATATCATGCTGCGCACTGCGGGCTACACCGCCCCCATCCGTCACAGCTGGCAGGTTACCAATCAAACCAACGCCTTCTGCAACCTCATGGTCACCGCTTCGGTATGCATGTGTGGTACCGACGGCACCTTCGACTCCATGGGCGAAGGCATGATCGTCAACTTCGACGGGCAGCCCCTCGTCATGGGCAGCCATCGCCCCAACGAAATCATCACCGCCGAAGTCCGCCCGGACCTCGTCCGCGAAGCCCGCAAACACTGGGGCGTAGAAAACAACATCTACCAGTTTGGCCACCGAGGCTACACCGCTGTAAAAGGCGGCGCGCAAGACTGCCCCTACACCTATATGAAAGACATGGTAGACGGCAACTATCGCCTCCCCTGGGAAGACGACATCGTCCATACAGACGGCACCTCCTGCGGATTTGACACGCCAGAGCGCGAATACAAAGGAGAGGAAATGCCTGCTACGCTTAAAGAAGATGTCTACTCTTAAGCCACTTACAGAGTATGCAATCTAGTATGCTGACGTAGGGTAAATCGCAAGTGATTGTCGGCTACCCGCTGGTATACAAAGATAAAAATGAATGAGAATCATTGCTAGGAGAACACTACGCGAATTCTACTCACAGAATAATGCTAAGTATGCTGATGCAAAACCTGGATTAGATGCTTGGTATCAAGAAGCGAAAAAGGCAGAGTGGAGAAATCCAGGCGACATCAAAAAGCTATACAAAAGCGCCAGCATACTAAAGGGTGGACGAGTCGTTTTTAACATTGCGGGGAACAAATACCGGCTCATCGTATGGATAAACTATGCTGCGCAGATAGTTTATATTTGCTTTATCGGAACTCATAGACAATACGACAAAATTGATGCGGAGACAGTGTGATGCTTACAACTATCCGACTGATAAAAACAGAAGAAGACTACGAGTCGGCACTCTCACAAATTAGGGCATTAATGAATGCAGAAGCTGGAACGTCGGAAGCAGACGAGTTAGAGGTTCTTGCAACTCTAGTAGAACTCTACGAAGAAGAACATTTTCCGATAGACCTACCTGATCCAATTGCAGCAATCCGCTTTCGCATGGAACAAGCCGAACTATCTACTCAGAGTTTGACGCCTATTCTTGGTGACCCGACAACAGTTGTAGATTTTCTCAACGGCAACATCCCTCTCACGTTGAAGATGGCAAGAGCCTTGCACCATAAGCTACAGATACCTGCGGAGGTGCTTTTACAAGAACCCGAAGCCCTAATATCCGAGAAGTAAATATTCGTAGACAGACAATTGATACAGAACCTACAGACATAACAATGCAGCGCACCGTAAAAGCAGACCCCTATTCCTACCCCTACAATGGCGACTTGCGTCCAGAAAATACGGTGCTGCTCATCATCGATATGCAGACCGACTTCTGTGGCAAGGGCGGCTATGTCGATAAAATGGGCTACGACTTAACGCTGACGCGTGCCCCCATTGAGCCATTACAAAAACTGCTTATAGTCATGAGGGCGCAGGGTTTCCACATCATGCACACCAGGGAAGGGCACCGACCTGATCTATCGGATTTGCCTGAGAACAAGCAGTGGCGATCGCGTCAAATCGGCGCTGGCATCGGTGACCCTGGCCCCTGCGGTCGCATCCTCGTACGCGGCGAAGCAGGCTGGGACATCATCCCCGAACTCGCCCCCCTTGAGGGCGAACCCATCATCGACAAACCTGGCAAAGGCGCGTTCTTCGCGACCGATCTAGATCTGCTGCTACGCCGCAAAGGCATCCAAAACATCATCCTCACTGGCATCACCACCGACGTATGCGTGCACACCACCATGCGCGAAGCCAACGATCGTGGCTACGAATGCCTTGTGCTTTCCGACTGCACAGGCGCGACAGACTACGGCAACTATGAAGCAGCCCTGAAAATGATTACGATGCAGGGCGGCGTCTTTGGGGCAGTCGCGACCTCTAGTGACCTAATCAAAACACTAAAAGAGTGAGAGAAATATGGCTGTCGCAACCCTTAGCTCACCGCCACCAACCACCACACCCCCTCAGCTAGATGTGGTCGACATGACCAAGCGCTTTGGTAGCTTCACCGCTCTCGACAAAGTCTCTCTCACGCTAAAACCTGGTACCGTTCACGCCCTACTCGGAGAAAATGGCGCAGGTAAAAGCACCCTCGTAAAGTGCGTCATGGGATTCTATCAGCCCACCGCTGGCGAAGTCCGCATCGACCACACACTCAGCAGTATCAAAAGCCCCAAAGATGCCCATACTCACGGCATTGGGATGGTGTACCAGCACTTTACGTCTATCCCTGCGATGACGGTGGCCGAAAATCTCGTACTCTCTCGCTACAGCAATCAAACAATCATCAACTGGAAAAAAGAGTTTGAGGAACTGCGTGCTTTTATCGCCAGCTCACCCTTTCAGATAGAGCTAGAAACGCCGGTTGCCGAACTCGCGGCGGGGCAAAAGCAAAAGCTGGAAATTCTCAAACAGCTATACCTCAAAAGCAGAATTTTAATTTTGGATGAGCCAACCTCTGTGCTCACACCCACCGAAGCCACAGAAGTCCTTGGCCTACTAAAGGAAGAAGCCGTTAAGCAAAATCTCAGCATTTTACTCATCACCCACAAGTTTCGCGAAGTGCAGGCCTTTGCAGATGAAGTCACGATTTTGCGCAAGGGAAAGCTAGCAGGACAAGGGCTAGTCAGCGAACTTTCTGTAGAAGCGATGGCAGCCATGATGCTGGGCAAAGCGAGAGAAACAAAATCTGTTGCCAAAGAGAAACAAACCGAACAAACCCCTGTGCTCTCCATCGAAAATATCCAGGCAAAAGGAGAGAATGGGCTGCGGGCAGTGGCAGGGGTAAGCCTCACGGTTCACACAGGTGAAATTGTCGGTATTGCAGGCGTCTCGGGCAATGGCCAAAAGGAGCTAGTGGAGGTTCTTTCAGGGCAAAGATCGCCCAGTGAAGGCACGCTCAAAGTTAACGGCGCGCCCTACACGGCCACCCGCGAAGAAATGGCTCGCCATCAGGTGTATGCCCTGCCAGAAGAACCCCTGCGTAACGCCTGCGTACCCAATATGAGCGTGGCCGAAAACATGGCTTTGCGCACCTTTGACCGCCCACCACAGGCCAAATGGAACTGGCTGCTGCTGCTCAAGGCAATTCGCCAAAGCGCTCAGTCCCTCATCCAAACGTTCTCAGTCAAAACACCGTCTGCCGAAACGCCTGTAAGCCATTTATCGGGAGGCAACATCCAGCGCACCGTCCTCGCCCGCGAACTCTCTTCGGCCTCCGTTAAGCTCCTGATCGCCGCAAACCCTTGCTTCGGGCTAGACTTTGCGGCGGTGGACTTTATTCACGAGGCCATTGTAGAAGCGCGCAATCGAGGCGTGGCCATTTTACTCGTGAGTGAAGATCTCGATGAGCTGTTGGCGTTGTGCGATCGCATCCTCGTCATCAGCGACGGCAAATTTGTATACGAAAGCGACACCACCCATGCCGACCTCACCCTCATTGGCCAGCGAATGGCCGGCCACTAAGCCCATTATCCTCACCGATCTATTTACCCTAGCAAACAGCCCAGAACGAATAGATTGGCAACCCTTTCGCCCCGGCGTAGCTATTCACATGCTCTACGGTGAGCGCACCCAAGGCCCGTCCGCTGCCCTGCTAAAGTACGCACCCGGTGCAACTGTACCCACTCACGAGCACACCGGCTACGAACACATCGTAGTGCTATCGGGCTCGCAGCAAGATCATCAGGGAACGCATCTTGCAGGCAGCCTCGTAATTAATCCACCGGGTACCCATCATGACATCGTCAGCCCTGACGGCTGCATTGTCCTCATCATTTGGGAGAAACCTGTCACCCTACGCGAGGAGAACAGCTAAGTGCCTCACATCGTCGCTCAGCCCTACAACTACGAACTACCGAACAATCTTAGCCATGTAGCGCTTGTCATCATCGACATGCAAAAAGACTTTTTAGAACCCGGCGGCTTCGGCGACATTCTCGGTAATGACGTTTCACTACTGCAGGCAATCATTCCAACCGTAAAGCAGCAACAAAAGACCTTCAGCTCTCACGGCATTAGAATCATCCAAACCAAAGAAGGCCATCGCCCCGATCTCTACGACTGTCCACCATCTAAAAGAAAAAGAGGAAAAGGCAATCTCACAATCGGCGACCCAGGCCCCATGGGCCGAATTCTGGTCTTGGGCGAACCCGGAAACGAGATTGTTGAACCGCTCGCACCGTTGGCCAGGGAGTTAGTGATTGCTAAGCCAGGGAAGGGAGCTTTTTACAATACCAAGCTGAATAGAGTATTGCGATCGCACAAAATCACCCATCTCATTTTCACAGGGGTCACCACCGAAGTGTGCGTACAGAGCACCCTACGCGAAGCCAACGACCGAGGCTATGAGTGTCTTTTGGTTGAAGACGCCACCGAAAGCTATTTCCCCGAGTTCAAGCAAGCCACCCTGGAAATGGTACGCGCCCAAGGCGGCATCGTCGGCTGGACGGCCACAGCAGAGCAAGTACTTTCCGGTCTAGAAACAGCTATATCCAACAATTAGTCTCCGGTGGCTGAGCGTAGCCATAACGCCAAAGGCGTAGCAAAGCTAAGCAAAGCCTTTCCGCATCACCGTGTCGCGTAGTTCACCACGCACACGGTGCCATAGGTAGCATGGTCACCACACCCCGTGCCCGCCACTGCCCAATTCGGTGCAAAAATATTTGTACGATGCCCACGGCTTGGCACCCCGTCATCCACAATCAAATTCATCACCACCTGCTCAGCCGACTGCGCACCGTAAGCAATATTTTCACCAATGGCTGTGTTCTCCACACCAAACTGACTCAGGCGCTGTGAAAAGCTTGTCCCATCCGATCCTACGTGCCCTGTTGCACCACCACGCTGATCTCGCGCATGAGACTTAGCAGCTCTGGCGACCTGCGTAGAAGCATCTAGCGCCCCCATCGCTGGCTGCTGCCGTAAAAATGCGATCGCTTCTTCCACAGCCCCTCGTCCTTCACGAGTTGTCAGCACACAGTTCTGCCCACAGCCATGAATGATATGGCCATCCGCCGTCATGCTACTGAGATACGCTTCCAAAACAGGAATATAGCTCTGTGGATTTTGCCGCACGCGGTTGTGCTCTGCCAAAATCTGCTGCTCCAGCGTCGACCAGTCTGGCCGAAGCGCAATTTGCGCCTGCGCAGAACTACCCACGGAAACATCCATAGAAGAGACAACAGTCTCAACTGTTGAATCGGGCATTGAATCGGGCATTGAGTCGGGCGTGAAAGATACTGAAACTTGAGGAAAATTACTGAGGACGACGGCAGATAATGCGGTCGTTACCAACAACTTACATTTTCTCTGTAGTCGTTGATACAAACGGAACTCGAACATCTTTTAAGTACCCAATGGCTCTTAAAAGAGAATTCCCGCACGCAGTATAAAAAATACTACATCTTACTCAGTACAAGCAGATTCCTTACGAAGTCACACGGATCTGACAGCACTGACTGGCAATGTGACAGTTAAAACAACAGATATACAGAGAAGACCGATAGAGTAAACGAGAGAACAGACTACCTAGTAAGTCACTCTCAGCGTATTCTGGCTATCTATCGCCATTGTTCCACCGCAAATCAACAAATCATCCCAAACCAAAGACCCATAGCCACGGCCCATCTCAACAGTAAGGTCAACCGTACAGCTGTTACCTTCGGCGATCGCAATTTCACGCGTCTCGCCCACAGCTAGGGCCCCACCCAAAATATCCACGCCCGCTACCTTCAGCGACGCCAGCGCCACCGAGCCATTGTTCACCACGCTCAGCTGGCGACTAATCTTGGCATAGTTCACCACGCACACGGTGCGAATAGTCGCATGGGGTCCGCAGCCTGCCCCCGCCGTCGTCCAGTCCGGCTCAAATATATTAATCCGGTGCCCTCTATCGGCCACGCCATCGTCCACAATCAGGCTGACCAATACCTCCTGTGCACTGGTCGAGCCGTAGTCAATATTTTCTCCAACGCTGCTGAATTCTATGCCTGCCATGCTGAGGCGCTGCGTCGATCGATTTCCCTGCGCATCTACATGGCCAATGGCACCATTGCGCTGTGCTTGGGCATGAGATTTAGCAACGTTGGCGATTTCGCCGGAGTATTCTACTGGGCCAACCGGGGGCTGGGTTTGTAAGAATGCGATCGCTTCTTCCACTGCTGCCTGGCCTTCATTGGTCACCAGCGTACAGTTCGCCCCACACCCACCCGGAATGTCGCCATCTCTATCCATCGAAGCCAAATACGCTTCCAAAATAGGAATATAGCTCTGCGGATTTTGCCGGACACGGCTATGCTCAGCGATAATTTCGCGCTCTACTGCGCTCCAGTCTGAGGGGGCTATCTGTGCATGAGCCAGTTTCTCTCCTGGCTGACCTAATGCTGTTGCCAACAGGGTGATAGAAGTGGCCATCGCTAGGCGACGCCATGACAGGTTTAGAGGGGTCCGTAGGGCTGTCAGCATAGTCAATAATTGTCTTCCTATAGATATCTTTCATAAGTTGTTGCCATCTTATATGGGCAAATCAGTGAGCTTTGGCCATTGCCAGACAGTTACTACCTGCTGGCCAAACTGTCCGGTGATAATTGACACCCATATAAAGCTCATCAATCGCGTCCGAAGGCGGTGAATGCATCAACTCAAATTAGCTTTTCTGTAGTGACAGGGGAGTGACCGGATGAAAATTGCAAACACCAAAAAAAGAACTCGTGGGAATAATCACAAGTTCTTTTTTTTGTTGTCAGTTTTGGCTGTGCGGGGAGTTATGCCATAGCAGGCGTTGCAGATTTTGGGCGAGAGCGTTTGCGATCGCTCATTCTCACCCCGCCCACCATTTCATACTCATCGCTATCATGGTCAAATTTCATCGCCGCGCCCAGCAGTATTTGCTTGGAGAGGCGAGCGAGTTCTTTTTCTAGCCGTTCAAACTCATTGCCCGCAGCAGCTGTCTGAGATTTCAGCTTGTTGTAGTCTTCTAGCTGGTTGAGGGTTTCTTTTAGCTTGGCTTCTACGGTAGCTGTAGAGCATCCGTTGCCTAGGTCTAGCTTTTCGTTGATGGATTTCATACCGGCAAGGCGGCTTCGGGCTTGAGTGATGATTTCAGATTTCTTTTTGGCACGCACCATGATGATGGTCTCCTAAATATATGAGAGAAAGATTGCAGCCAAGATTTTGTTGCTTCTTCGTTAACAGAAGAGGGCAAGTCATCCGGCTGTATTCACAGTGCCCGGTAGCGCGTGTAAAAAATGCAAGATTGTCTCTGTAGAAGTACGAGAAAATTTAGATTCCGGAATATTTTTGTCTTTTTTGTGCTCGTAAAGCTACGGAAATCATAGAAGTCATTTACACTTCAAAAAGTAAGGATAGAAAGCATTCTTATCCGAACGCTTAGGCAAACTTGCCTGGCTCTTGGGCAAGTTTATCCAGCGCTTAGGCAAACTTGTTTGGCTTTTGGAGAAGCTTGTCTAGCGCTTAGGCAATCTTGCCTAGCGCTTAGACAAGCTTGTAAGCCTCTTAAAATAACTGATTGACTCTGTGGGGTGTACGGTCAGGGGCTCAGCCAAGATTGATTAACGATCAGAATAGTTCTTAGTGAAGCTTTTCATCGTTTGCTGACTACCTACGCTAGCCAAGGTTGAAGTGCTCTGAGAAAATGAGGATACTTGTAAAAATCGTTGCCCCCTGCCGACAGCATGACGCAAAGTATGACCCGAGATGAGCTGATTGCATTGATAGATCAGGCTGCTGAGGAAGGGTGGACGGAGTTGGATTTATCAGGGAAGGGGTTGACGGACATTCCTGAGGCGATCGCTCGGCTCTCCAACCTCACTACGCTTTACCTATATAACAATCAAATCACTGAGATTCCACCGGCACTCGCAAAGCTAAACCAAAACAGAACTCTAGACCAA
>ERZ1740070.1471-NODE-1471-length-14704-cov-7.696430_pt1 | contig 14704 bp, 13 predicted proteins | sample MGYA00581734_ERZ1740070 | MGnify/ENA primary metagenome ERZ1740070 (study PRJEB43018, sample SAMN04849744) | marine metagenome | isolation source: floating plastic debris | place: Pacific Ocean | collected 2008-09-01 | study: EMG produced TPA metagenomics...
GCTACGGTGACCAGGACCCCGACAACATTCGCGATATGCTGGCCCAGCGCTATCAAGGCGGACGCTATAGCTTTGGCTATCCGGCCTGTCCCAATGTGCCTGACCAGGCCAAGCAGCTTGAGATTCTTGGGACCGATCGTATCGGCATGACCATGGATGAAAGCGATCAGCTATATCCCGAAGAGTCCACCACCGCGATTATCACCTATCACCCAACCGCCAAATACTTCAGCGCATAAACTTGCATATCTTGTAGGGTGGGCACTGCCCACCTTATTTCAACATTTCGACCGCACCGTTAAGAAAATCATCTAGGCCACAATGCTCACTGTGTCCCTACTGACGTAGCTCAGCCAATGCAAATTTTAGACAGTATGGCCGCACATAGTTTAAGGCACAGTTAGTCGCTTAAAGCTAGAGCTGAATAATCGTGAAGTAATTTTGAATTATTTACTACAATCTCGCCATGAATCACCTAGTACTAAAACCTAACATCTGCATGATGGTCCGCAAGACGTTGACAGCATAGCTTAATATCTCAGCAAGGACCTCTAGTATATTCATATAATCAATTAACTCGAAATATCTTAGATAGTGTGTTTTAGAATTTCAGATGATGAAATAAACTTCATCAATGGCTTAACTCTATGCGATCAAGGTCGAGAACTGGAGATGACATTTCTGGCAATCCAGAAATTGATAATGATTGCTCATTGGGATGATAAGTTCTTAGAATTTTTCTAATCGCATGCCCAGTCTGAACCAAAGGTGACTTTTCAAAAAGATCAATAGGAGTTTCACCTTCCTCCACATATATAGGTATATAACTATCAAAAGTAATCTCCTTTGAATCTTTTCCTGAAATAGTTAAAGACTCTTTTTCAATAATCTTTTCTACACTTGATTCATCATGAAGTCCCTCTGTAGTAACTTGAGGGGTGTAGTTAACCGATACAATAGACTCATAAAAATGCTCAAAAGACTTCTCATCCAAGAAAGCTCCTCTAATCAAGTGGAAGTAGCATTTTAGAAATCCTAAAGAATTTTCTCCAGGAACGAATACCCCTATCTCGTAAATGCTTGCTCTAAACCTACCGTCAAGACCTTTTTCATAAAAATAATCATTATGTTCTATTCTAAGCTGTTCTTTCCATTCGAAAAAATCTATCTTCTCAACAGATAAGATGAAGTCAATGTTTATTGGCAAGAATGTAAGTTTAGGGTCCAAAATAGGAACAATATTTAAAGATTCTTCTACTGAAAGCTTTTCGATTCTAGAAATCTCTTCTTCTATTAGCTCATCTATCTCTTCATCAGATATTGGAAAGGATGGGTGAATAATTATAAAAGAAGCGATGGTAGCAATAATTCCTATTCCAACATGGATAGGAGGTAGACCTACGAAGAATATCCTCCATAGAATGCTTAGAAAATTGAACGTCAGTACAAGCTTAATGAGCAACACCCAATGCTTATTTTTATTATATTGTCGAAGCATCAGAAAATATTTTCTTAAAGCCTTCCTTCGCTTATAAATATCGACATCTTTCAGCCTTAAAGAATTGCTTTTTACACTAGGACTATAAATTCGCTGAAGATACTCAATGAGCATTGAAAGGAAATTCATACTTTGCATTGCTTTCAATCTTTAAGCGATTCTTCTTGAGATTTGAGCAAGTATGCTAGAGTTTCATCTTTGATTAGCTTAGACAAGCTAAAACCATTGAACCTTGGTTTTCTAAGTGCAATAATTTGTTGCGCTTCCAAATAATAATCTTTTCTAGTCAAGCGAGTCATTCTCTCTGGATCATAAAAACCATTACAATGGAAGCAACAAAATCTTATCGCTAGCTTAAGAGCCTCTATCTCAATATTTACCTCAGAATTTGCAGTTTTGTAGCATCTTCCTAGTTTTTCAAGGATATTCCAAATTCTGACACTTTCACCTCTACTCAGAGCCCGTAAACTAAACAATTTTTTATGCTCTAAAAAATTAATTATTTGACTGAGCTTTTTCTGGTAATCAGTCTGTTCTAAGGCTTCAAAAGGTTTGGACTTTGTCCAGCCTTCGCTAGACGATGTCAGCTATATCTGATTGGTAATATTTATCTCATTAGCCTGATATAGCTTCTCACTTTGAAAATCACTGTTTTGAAAGTTTGTTCCACTATAGTTAGTCTGCTCCTGCCTAGCAGAGCCCTCAAGCTTACCTTCATTGATCTCTAAAGCCAAATTTTGCAGCTGAGTTGCAAAGCTCGGATCATCTTCCATAGCATCCTTTAAGTAAATTAAAAGTCTATTCCAATCCTCAGTTTTTCCTTGGTCAAGCTTCTCCATGGCAGTAGTAGCTCGCGAATTATGGCTAAGCTTTTGCCAAATTATTTTGCGTAAATTGGATATCTTGGCAATGGCTGTATTAGTAAACTGCTTAGTAAGCTCGCTAGCACCAGTTTCAAGTGACTTTGTGAAAGCTAGCGTCAATATACTACTTACAGGATCTATCATGATGGCAATGAACTTGTTTATGTATACAGCTTGAGTAGTAGCTTGTTTGTTTTCAATACGACTAAGGTCTATCTTTTAAAAGGTAGACCTTAGTCAACAGATTTTCATGAAAAGCTTGGAATTACTTTTTATTTTCCAAGGAAGGCAGTAAATTTGTTTATCTCTAAGTTTCTTGTTCTATGGAAAGGTATGTGATTCATATTACAAAACCATAAAATTTGCGACGATACTATTTATCACTATCTACCGTTTGTCTATAGTGTTGAAAACAATAGTGTAGTTTTCAATCCATACAGCTGATTTTTAAGAAGCGTAATGAGAATAAGAGCAATTTTGACTACAATAATCCTAGCAATCATTGCTAGTGTAGTGCTGACTATACCTGCCTTTGCCGATGCTTATATAGGCGATGTAGCAGATGGCGAGCGAGTTTTTGAGAAGAACTGCGCCACCTGCCATGCTGGCGGTAATAATGCCATTATTTCTTCCCAGACGCTAAAGCAGGAGGCCTTAGAGCAGTATTTGTTTAACTATCGCCTTGAGCATAATGTTGAGGCAATTGCTTATCAGGTGGCCAACGGCAGAGGGGCAATGCCCGCATTTCAAGGACGCATCAGGGATAAAGATATCGCCGACGTTGCTGCCTATGTCAAAGCGCAATCTGAAGAAGGCTGGCAAGATTAACTCATTTATAACAATCAGGCGACCGCTGAGCAAGAGCTAAGACAGACTTCAAGAACAACCCCCACCTGGAGAAATCGCTCTCGGGTGGGGGTGTTCTTAGAAAGAAATAGCAGCTACTACCATTTCAGTAAATTGAACTGTTCCATATCGACCGTGTCTCTGTTTCGATAAATCGATAGAACAATCGCTAAGCCTACAGCGGCTTCAGCAGCGGCAATAGTGATCACAAACACGGCAAACACCTGCCCTTTGATTTCTGCTGGATCAAGGTAGTTGGAAAATGCCATCAGATTTAGATTGACGGCATTAAGCATTAGCTCAATGGACATCAACACTCGAATAACATTTCGGCTTGTGACCAGTCCATAAATACCTATGCAAAAAAGCGCAGCGGCAAGAATCAAAAAGTATTCCAGTTGCATCATGGTTGAACCAAACTCCTCCTATAGATAGCCGACGCTTATTCCTAATCGTTTTCGTTACCAGCCGCTACCAGCTCACGCGGACGCTCTCGCAGAGTGAGCACCTTCTGTTCATTCTCAGGCTCTTCATCAGGAACATATTCGCGGCGTGCCAAGATGATGGCTCCTACTAACGCCATTAGCAGTAGCACAGACGCTAGCTCAAACGGTAGCAAAAAGTCGCTGAAGAAATGCTGACCGATAACCTCAATAGCTGCCTCTCCTGCTGGAGTTGCTGACGATATCTGCCATGAGGTGGCAAGCACCATAGAGCTAAGTAAGGTAAACAATCCGGCACATACAGCTGCAGTAGCCGCTTTACCGATCCACGCATTAGAGACCGGCTGAAAATCTTCTCGCTTGTTGACAAGCATGATTCCAAAGAGAATCAGAATATTGACAGCACCTACGTAGACAAGTATTTGGGCAGCGGCAACAAAGCCTGCATTTAGCAAGATATACAGCCCTGAAATGCTAGCAAATACCATCGCCAGCAAAAAGGCTGAGTAAACAATATTAGCTAGCAAGACAACGCCCAGGGCTGCCGCCAACATTAAAACCCCAAGGATGCCCAGGGAAACAATTTGTACACCTTCTGCTATATTCACTACTACTCCCAATTGATAAGTCTGCTGAAGCTTCTGCCAAGTGGAGAATCTAGAGCAGCAACTAACTTGAAATTATAGAGCTAATCGCTGGATTCTTTGTCTGAGCTGGAAGTATCGGCTTCTTCCAGTATTTCTTGAGGTAGTTTACCAGCGCGACGCGATCCTGCTGGCAGGTCATGGGGGTCCATGACACCCTTGGGCAAGTATGCAAGTTCACGCATGGGCGTCACCATGGGATCGTCTGTCACCTTGTAGGGTAGACGACCTAGGGCAACATTGTCGTAATTCAGCTCATGGCGATCGTAGGCAGCCAGCTCATACTCTTCTGTCATAGAGAGACAGTTGGTCGGGCAGTACTCCACACAGTTGCCACAGAAAATGCAAACACCAAAATCAATGCTGTAGTGATCTAGCGTCTTTTTCTTAGTTTCTTTGTTAAACGTCCAATCTACAACCGGTAGATTAATGGGACACACTCGGACACACACTTCACAGGCAATACACTTATCAAATTCAAAGTGAATCCGTCCCCGATAGCGCTCGGATGGAATGAGCTTTTCGTAGGGATATTGCACTGTCACCGGACGGCGCTTCATGTGGTCAAAAGTAACCGACAGGCCTTGGCCAATATACTTGGCGGCTTGGACGGTTTCTTTGGCGTAGTCGCCAACCTGCTTTAGAAAGTTGAGCATTAATTTTTACCCTCCAAACGCAAATGGAAATGCGAGCTTGAGTGCAGCTGTCAGTAGTAGATTTACCAGAGCTACTGGAAGTAGAAACTTCCAGCCAAGGTCGAGAAGTTGATCGATGCGCACACGAGGTACGGTCCAGCGAATTAAAACAGCCAGAAAGACAAGAAGATAGGCCTTCAGCAATGTCATCATGATCCCTAAGGCAGCTGTGACAACCTGCAGCCATGGGGTAGTTTCACTCAGCCCTAACCCTGAGGAGAGCACCTCAACAGGAACAGGAAAACTCCATCCGCCCAGATAAAGAACAGACACGAGCATGGCAGATAGTACCAGGTTGACATAGGAGCCAACATAGAACAGACCAAACTTCATACCGGTGTACTCAGTTTGATAGCCTGCGACAATCTCTTCCTCGGCTTCTGGTAAGTCAAAGGGAAGACGCTCACATTCTGCTAACGCTGCAATCCAAAACAGAACGAATCCTACGGGCTGACGCCAAATGTTCCAGCTGAGGATACCGTACTGTGATTGCTGATTGACGATGTCAACAGTACTAAGGCTGTTGGACATCATGACGATTGCAAGCACAGCAAGAGCAAGCGGAATTTCATAGCTGATAGATTGAGCGGTGGCGCGTAATCCTCCGAGAAGAGAGTACTTATTGTTGGAGGAGTATCCGGCCATCAGCAGGCCAATAGGTGTGACGCTCGAAAGGGCAATCCAGAGAAAAATGCCAATCCCCAAATCGGTGATTACCATGTTTTGCCCAAACGGCACTACCAGATAGGAAACAAAGACTGGAATAACAACGATTGCAGGACCTAAGGTGAAGAGGATAGGATCTGCTTGAGCTGGGTTAATGTCTTCTTTGAAAATAAGTTTGATACCGTCGGCTGTCGCTTGCAGTGCCCCTAGGGGACCAATATATTCGGGACCAATACGCTGCTGAGCTGCGGCTGAAATTTTGCGCTCTAACCAGACAGCTATAAAGATGCTGACGGTAGCAGCAACCAAGATTAATAACATCGGTAGCGGCATCCAAACTACCTTGGCCAGGGATGGGGGCAATCCCAATGACACTAGTATTTGAATGAAGCTCTCTTGTAAATCGATTCCAGAACTCATACCCAGAATATATAGATGGAGCGGATGCCTGAAGGCTAATTTCCTTAATGATTCTAACGCTTAATATGTCTCGACAGACGAAATACTGTGCAACGACTAATAGGAATTCTTGCTCACGGCTATAGGTTTAGCCATATAAAAACCCCCCTTGATATGCATCAAGAGGGGCTGGAGTTCCTGAAAATCGTCACTGATATTAGTGTCGTTGGATTTATCGGTATTGACAAGAGGGGTGATGCCCATCACATCCGAAAAATCAGAGGTTATACGGTTCCGTTATGGATTGAGCTAAGGGGTTTTTGTTGTTTATCCCAAAGGTGAAGACGTTCGCTAACGCTGCTGTAAGGCTGGTTATGGGGACCGGTATAAATCTGTGTGGGTCGAAAAATTCGATTTTCGGCTAGCTGCTCTTTCCAATGGGCTAACCATCCGGCTACTCGAGCGATCGCAAATATTGGTGTAAATAAGTCCGTGGGAATACCTAGTTTGCGGTAGACCAGCCCTGAGTAAAAGTCCACGTTGGGATAAACGCCTTTTTGTCCCAGCTTTTCGGTGACGGCGGCTTCAAGTTCTAGTGCGATCGCATAGTATTCATCCTGGCCAAATTTCTCAAACAGCTGCTCTGCCAACTTTTGCAAAATCACAGCCCGAGGGTCTTTGACCTTATAAACCCGATGCCCAAAGCCCATGATCTTCGCTTTTTGAGCAATCCGCTCTTCGACAAATGGGCGCACATTTTCCACCGAGCCAATGGTTTGCAGCATATCAATGACTTCCTCATTCGCGCCCCCGTGCAGCGGACCGGCCAGCGTTCCTACCGCCGATGCCACCACCGCATACGGGTCAGTGAGCGTAGACGCCGTCACCATGGCAGAAAAGGTAGAGGCATTGATCGTATGTTCTGCATGCAGCGTCAGACAGACATCAAAAATTCTGGCAGCTAACGGGTCAGGAACTTCCTCATTAAGCATGTACAGAAAGTTGGCTGCATAGTCGAGGTCGTCTCGTGGCTGCACAGGATCATTGCCCTTACGCATCAGCTGAAACGCTGCCACCATTGTGGGAATCTTGGCGAGTAAACGAACAACCGCTGCCTGAATGTAAGCAGGATTTTCCAACGCGCGACGAGAATAGAACAACCCCAAAGCCGCCGCGCACGCCTGTAGCGCATCCATGGGATGTCCGCTTTCAGGAAAACATTTCATCATGTCGCGAATACGATACTTGAGCCGACGATGCTGCTGTATTTCCTTCTTAAACGCCGCTAGTTCCTGGTCTGTGGGCAGCCCTCCCCAAATCAGCAGATAGGCCGTTTCTAAAAACGTACTCCTTGGAGCCAATTCTTCAATGCGAATGCCCCGGTACTCTAAAATCCCTTCCTGACCATTCACATAACTAATGCTCGACTCTGTGGCAGGAATCCCTTCTAAACCAGGGCGATAGTCGCATAGGGTCATTGTCAGTTGTCCTGTCGCTGTTCTCTTTTATGTATACAAGGATATCGAGAAGTGACAGCCGAAAGGAGCGATTCGAGATTTTTTCAAACAATCAAACAGCCTTTTTTCAGAACAATCTGGCCTTTAAGTCCTAGAAATCACCTACCTACACAGGTTAGCTCAATCGCTCAGATGCACCGTCTATCGGACTATTTCAGCAATTTCGATCGAGCTAATTTCAAACAGGAGCTCCTATTTACAGTCCGATCAGCGTCAAGAATGGCTAACGTGATATTCCCGCTTTTTTCTGCTTGCGATCGCAGCTGCCGTAGAGCCGTCAGCGCTCCTAATCAACCTCAGTCTTATAGGTGAGACGATGCTTGCAAAGCTAATCCGTATTAATCATTCCATCTTCAGGATTAATCAGTTTCAATAGCTTTTGTTTAATTTGCACATCAAACACTTCCCACTTAAGACGGTTATAGTCTCCATTTTCATAAAATCCTGACAAGAACCCTACGGGCACTTCAAACCCACCAGCCATAGAGCGACCACCGCCAAAGAAACGACCCTGCTCATCATGACCAAAGGCTTCTTTAATAAATTCGTCTGGGTCCAGCGTGATCTTACTGGTGCGCAGTGAACCAATCACTAATTCGCGCTCGTCATCTTCATCGTGGACGATGCCATAAACCACAGAGGTGTGAACATCCTCCTCAGTAAGCAAAAAATCTGTCGCCTGAGGAATGGCATCACGGTCTTCATAACGCAAATAGCCTACCCCTGCGATAGAAACGCTGTTTTTGATATTGCGATTGCGCAGGGAACGCTCAATCACGTCCATAGCTCTTTTGGAACGAGAAGCCTGGAGAATGGCACTGAGCAATTGGGCATCGCAATATTGACTCAAATAGGCGGCAGCCATAAAGTCCGCTTCGGCAGCCTGCATCAGCTGCCCAGTATCTGAGCGCAGTCCATGCATCAGAGCCGTTGCACATTTGACATGTTTGGTATCGCTACGGTCTAGATCCAAAAGACCCGCTTGTAGATACTGAGTCAATATTGTGGCCGTTGCGCGTGCCTCTGGCCGAATGTCAGCAAACTCTGCTGTGGACTTTCCTTGCAGTCTGTGGTGATCAATCACCACCATTAGCGGCACACCGGCCGCATTTACGCGGTCTAGCAGCTGACTCGTAGTCCCCTGGGTATCAACCAGTACATAGCCCGAATACTGCGAGAGATCGGGGGGTTTTTGATTGGACCAGCGTTTAGCAGGTAGGTTAGTCAGCTTTACCAATGCAATATTTTCTTGATGGCTCAAGGTGCCAGAATAAAAAATATCGCAGTCCACATCATAGGCTGCTGCAATCAGCTTGTAGGCCCAAGCTGATGAGAGTGCGTCCGGATCTGGAAAATCTTGCAGCAAAACCAGCTGCCGACTATCAGCATGGGTAATCAGTAAATGTCGCAGGGAAGCGGCAGGGCCATCGCTTAAATCCATATTTGGAATATAACTGGTCCGTTTAGAAGATTTAAGCAATGCGTCTTGGGAGGCCATGCAAAAGTAGGAATGAGATAGATTTTAGACAGTAAAGATAGATTAACCTGTCAGACCAATGACGTACTTACGCCATTCTTGGTGTGCATCGCCTCGGGTGTGGCGTGCAATTTCAAAGTAAAGACTGCTGTGGGGTTTGCGGGGGGTAATTCGCAAAGGCATTCGGGCCTCTTTAGGCGTACGATTCCCCTTTTTGACATTACACCTGACACAGGCGGAGACCATATTCTCCCAAACTTCTTTGCCACCCCGAGAACGCGGCACCACATGGTCTAACGTCAGGCCATCTCCAGCATAGCCACAATATTGGCAAGTATGATTATCGCGATACAGCAGGTTGCGACGAGTTAATGGAATTTCTTTGTAGGGAATGCGAACGTAGTGACGTAACCTAATGACTGTAGGCAGAGGAAAATTTGCATATATTGCTAGCCCGTTGTGTTCTACAGTCTCAGCCTTGCCTTTGATAATCAGCACAACGGCTCGCCGCCAACTTGTAATGTTTAACGGCTCATAGGACGCATTTAAGACAAGAACCTTACTCATTGAGGTTCAGCTAAAAGTTGTGATTTGATACTAACACAGGGTCGCTGGGATGCCTTGATACTTGCGATACTGTGCTATGAGCGCGGCGATAAAGGAGAGCAATAATGTTGAGTTGGGACGATACCCCCAGCATTTCAGCCATGCGATGCTCGCGGGCTTGGGTGGAGGTCAATCTAGATGCCATCCATCACAATGTGCGTCAGTTTCGTCAGATTTTACAGCCGCCAACGGATTTGATGGCTGTGGTGAAAGCAGATGCTTACGGCCATGGTGCAGTTGAGGTAGCACGAACAGCATTAGCAGCAGGAGCTACCTGGCTAGGCGTAGCCACAGTTCCAGAGGGAATTGAGCTACGTCAGGCAGGGCTCAATCAGCCTATCTTAGTCATGGGCGCATTGCACCATCAAGAAGAGATTATAGCTCTAGCACGCTGGCAGCTGCAGCCCACACTGGTCACCCCAAAGCAGGCGCTGGTCTTTGCTGAAGCCTTAAGCGACGCTTGCTTACCGTTGCCGGTTCACATCAAATTAGACACAGGCATGTCTCGCCTGGGATATAACTGGCAGCAGGCATTGGAGTTTGTGGAATTTGTCGCTGGACTACCGGCATTGCAGATCACTCACCTGTATTCGCACTTTGCAACCGCTGATGAGGCAGATGAGACAGAAATGAGACGTCAGCATGAGCGCTTCAAGCATGCGATCGCAGCGCTACAGCAGCACAGCTGTCTCCCACTCCGTCTCCACTTAGCCAATACGGCCGCTACACTAACCGATGCAGCCGCTTTGCAATACGATATGGTCCGTATCGGTCTCGGGATTTATGGCTTAGCACCGGCTCCCCATCTACAGCCTGTTCTTGATTTGCAGCCTGCTTTAAATGTCAAAGCCCGCATCACCCATATCAAGCCCATTACCGCAGGAGCCGGGGTGAGCTATGGCCACCGATTTATCGCCCAGCGCCCGATGACCATTGCGGTCGTAGGAATTGGCTATGCCGATGGCGTGCCCCGCTTGCTCTCTAATCAGATGCAGGTGCTCATTGGAGACAGGTGCGTTCGTCAAATTGGTGCAATTACCATGGACCAGCTCATGCTGGATGTGTCGGATATTCCCGAGCTTACAGAAGGCGATATCGTTACTCTAATTGGCACATCGCCCAGTCATCAGCTGAGCGCAGATGACTGGGCGGCACGGATTGACACCATTTCTTGGGAGATTTTGTGCGGCTTTAAACATCGGCTACCGCGAATTATGCCAAGAAATCACGCTAGAAAGCTTTACCCGACTGAAGATAGGTTGTTATAATGCAGCTCTGAACTTGGAGAGGTGGCTGAGTGGTTGAAAGCGGCTCCCTGCTAAGGAGTTATAGGGTGTAAATCCTATCGAGGGTTCGAATCCCTCCCTCTCCGTTATTCATGGCCAACTAGCGACCAGCGTTATGCACCGCCCATAGCAGTCGCTCTGCGCTGGCATTATGATGGGCAAATGAAAACAAATGCTGAAATGTCAGCTTGCCCGAGCGATCAACCACAAACTGGGCTGGCAGCGGGGCTCCCAGCGCTTGCCCTGTGCCATACCGACGAAAGCTAGCACAGTCAGGATCGATCAGCAGCGGCATGGCTAGCCCCAGGTCTTGCTGTATTGACCTGCTCTGCTGGGTATCGGTACTCGTAACCATAAGTACCTCAGCCCCCAGCTGCTCAAATTTTTTGTAAGCAGCCACCATCGACAAAAGATGTGGATAGCAGAAAGGACAGTATTGCTTTTCTGTAAAAATCCGTGCGAAGACAATGACGACAGCAGAAGTACCGCAATAGCTAGACAGTCTAATCGTTGCCCTTTGACCAGCAACAGGTAGCTCAAAATCGGGTAGAGGCTGACCTACCCGAAATTTGGTTAACGCGGGCAGTGGCAAAAAATTTCTGACGAATCGTTGACTCACAACCCGTCGAAAATCCATAGAGGTCAGCTTGAATGCTGCGGCCATTGACACCTAAAGATTGAGTAGTAAAGCGGATTAAGAGTCCACAATCGATGCAAAAAATTTCTTTGACTTCACCGGATCAGGATTCATCGTTTTATCCCCAGGAGTCCACCCCGCCGGACAAACCTCATCAGGATGGGACTGTACATGCTGTACTGCCTGCAAAACCCGCAGAGTTTCATCGACGCTGCGACCAAAAGAAAGGTTGTTAACGGTTGAATGCTGCAGGATGCCATCCTTATCAATCAGAAATAGTCCCCGTAACGCAACACCCGCTTCAGGCTCTAAAACATTATAGGCAGCGCTAATTTCCTTCTTAATATCAGATATCAAAGGATAGGCTAAATCCCCTATTCCACCTGCTTTACGTTCGGTCTGAATCCAAGCCAAATGAGAAAACTCACTGTCAACCGAAGCCCCCAGCACCTCCGTATTGAGACTGGTAAACTCCTCATATCGGTCGCTAAAGGCAGTAATCTCAGTTGGACAAACAAAGGTAAAGTCTAGGGGATAGAAAAATAGAACAACGTACCGGCCAAGATAGTCAGATAGCTTGATGGTCTTAAACTCTTGATCTACAACGGCTGTTGCCGTGAAGTCAGGAGCCGATTGGCCAACGCGCAAGCATTTTTCCGCTGAGGTACCCATCCGTTTGTTTCTCACAAATTGAGTTGACTGATATACAAGCGATCCGACCCTATACCCAGATATTCCTTTTGATTAGGCGGCTATTTGTTTATACGCAGGGTAAACCTGGGGCGCGCTCCAACAAACTGAAGCAATCGCTTCCAACCCAATTCTACAGCGGAAGCTACAACCGCCCAAGCGGCTAATCAAACCAGTATGATCTGCTGGATACCCCGACAGACAAATACCTACCAAAAATTTAAATAAATAAATGGCTCAGACGTGATTTGAACACGTGACCAAGGGCTTATGAGTCCCCTGCTCTACCACTGAGCTACTGAGCCAGCTTTTGCTGCTTTACATTTAGCAACTCATTAAATTTATCACGAAATGTCAAGGAACCAAAGAGAAAATTCCAGGGTTGCTGAGGTAGTAGCTCAAATACTGAAATTGAGATCGCTGCTCAAAAAAATGCTCAGCTGACCTAGCGGCTAGCTGAGCATTTGAATCACACAACGTGAAAATGCCTACCGTCCGGGCAGCATTGCCATCGGATTAACCGTACCGCGCTCTGGTAGATGAACTTCAAAGTGCAAGTGAGGACCTGTGCTGTAGCCCGTACTCCCCATATCAGCAATATGTTGTCCCTGAGTCACACGTTGACCAGAGCGAACAATAATGCGACTGTTGTGAGCATAACGAGTCATACTTCCATCCGCATGACGCACTTCAACTAGGTTGCCATAGCCGCCGGAGTTCCATCCAGCTCGTTCAACTACACCAGAAGCAGCCGAAACAATGGGGGTTCCCACAGGACCTGCGACATCAATCCCACGGTGCATACGCCCCCAACGCCAGCCGTATCCAGACGTCAAGGTACCGCGAGCGGGCCAAATATAACCGTTGAAATAATCAGGTGCTTCCGGCAAATACTCATCCGCCGAGGGCAAGATGGGCATCTCTGGAGACACAACCTGACCGGTCGCAGGAGCAGGAGACGACACATAGACACTTGGATCTAGCGGCGCAGCTGCTAATAGTTCAGGACGCTGAGACGATTGATTAACATCCTGAGCGGTCTCTAAACGACTTGCCTGAAACTCAGGATTTACGACCACCGGCTGCGCCGATGGAACAGCCTGCCTCAGAGCCACCTGGCTATCAGCGTCAAAGGCACCACCTATTTGCTGTGCAGAACTAACATCTGCTAGCAAATCAGCAGTGTATGGGTCTTCAACAGCTGAGACGTCTGCTTTATCTGTTGCGATCTCAGGGGACTGAGCAACCTCAGCCTGTTGAGCACCCTGCAACCTACCCAGTACCGATGATGCATCGATAGGATTTTCAACCGTCGACTGCAGTCGACTCAAGCGAGTACCATCAAAACCACCTACGGCGATTTCAGGAGCTGCCTGGGCTAACGAAGTAGCCGCTTCAGAAACTGCTAGCTCCTTGGTCACATCCTCAGGCAGCGCCAAAGTTTCACCTGCCACAATGAAGTCAGGATTATCAAGTCCGTTTGCTTCCGCCAGCTCATCCGCAGTCGTACCTAAAGAAGTCGCAATTGCCTCGACGGTATCACCTGGACGAACTTCAAACTGATATCCTTCAGCTGCAACGCTTTCAACCGTATCGCTGGTCTCTAGCTCAGCTAAATCTGCAGCTTCAGGAGCTGCAGCAGGGATATCACTCTGTAAAATCTCAGCAGGACTAGCAGCAGGAGCCACTGGCTCAGCTACAACCTGACTATTATTGGAGGCTAACTGCTCTAAATCAGCTTGAAATCCATCAGACTGAGATACGAGACCAGCCGAGCGTAAAGAAACAGCTCCGGTTAGCTCCTCATCCGCTACAACGGCTTTCTTTTCAACTGTGACTGACGCTTCAGGCTGTTGCAGAGCAGAGGTCGCATCCCTATCATCAGCAATACCTGCAACTAATCGCTCAAGGCTTGGCTGCTGTGCTTGACCACCAGATACCCCCTGCACGCCTGGCAAAAGAGAAACCAGGGTAGGCTGCCCAGAAGGCTCCTCATTGGGAACCTTGATGACTTGCCCTACTTGTAGAGGCTCATCAGGAGATATGCGATTTGCGACCTTAATATCTTGAATCTCAACTCGGTGCTCTTTGGCAATTTGCCAAAGGCTGTCACCCTGCTCAACGGTGTGATAAACCGTCAAACCTTGACTAACGGTTGAAGGCTGAGCAAGCTGACTGTTCAGCACAGACGGTAGCTGGGGTGATTCGCTCGAAGCTGAAGGGTTTGTAACAACAAAAGACCCAACCGCAGCGGTTGCTTCACTATCTGCGAATAAAACTCCAGATGCACCAAAAGAAAGTGCAAGTCCCAGCACAGCAGCAGACTTTGATCTGCCAGCATTTCCAGACGGAGCTTGCTCAGCAACAACATCCACATCAGCAAAACATGAATGACTTGTTTCAGACTTGGGCTCCTGAGAATTTGCTCGTTTCAAGG
>ERZ1740070.1472-NODE-1472-length-14703-cov-10.326324_pt1 | contig 14703 bp, 11 predicted proteins | sample MGYA00581734_ERZ1740070 | MGnify/ENA primary metagenome ERZ1740070 (study PRJEB43018, sample SAMN04849744) | marine metagenome | isolation source: floating plastic debris | place: Pacific Ocean | collected 2008-09-01 | study: EMG produced TPA metagenomics...
GACACTTAGCCCCCACTAGCGGCAAGCGTTAGGTCGGGTTCAACGGACGCTTACGGTTTGGGGTCGTTTCGTGAAGACTAGCTGCATGCAAAAACAGGTCTGGCGCAGGTTTTCCATTCTTCACCGTCCCAGCTCCGAAGCGATGTCCGGCGAATGCTCGATCCAGTCCGGTCATTTGGAGGGATGCGTCGATACGATCCGGGCTGCTTGAAGATGCGATACACATAGGCAGCGAAAGGTCTCTAAAAACTTCCTCTATGCCATCGATGGGAGCAAGCTCGGAACGAAAGCGATCAAACAGTTCGGATTTGAACGACACCTCATCAAGCGGAGGAACACTGATCCCCATGACCTTCTGCAAAGACTCGTCGGCCTTGCTAATCTGCTTTCCAAGGAAAACATCATAGGCCTCTTCGGATGAGATCTGCACACCATGCGACGACAAGTATTCGAGCAAAAGCTCAACCGAAATGATCTCGCTATCAACAACCACTCCATCAAAATCAAATATGATTAGTGCGGGTTCGTTTTGATGCATTCATGTATTCCAATTCGTGGGCTATTTCATAGCCACCTTACATCGTAAAGCACTGATAAGAGTAGCGAAATATGCTTAGATCAAATCTATAACCGCGTGTTATCTGTTTGCGGCACTTGGGTCTGTCGTTCACGCATCAATAGTGCTGCCAGCACTATGTATTACAAGCAACTCAAAGCTCGCTAAGTCTTCGGCGACCGAAACCCGACAACAGCCAGTGTGAACTCTTCAACATAGTCGATCAAAGCATCTACGGCCTTTTCGGCTGCGTCTGCATCACCCTGTCCAACAGCTTTTGCCACCTCTGAATGCGCTAGCGCCATACGCCGCATATCGCCATAGCGTTCTTGATTGAGGACCCAGAACCGCCGCGAGAGACCTTTCACAGAAGTGAGGGATCGAGCAGCAAATTGGTTTTCGGCCGCGCTGATCTGGACTGCGAAACTACGAGCATCCAGCTCGGTCATGTCGGACTGATTGCCGGTCTCACTGACTTCGCCAAAACCATTGGCAATCTCCAGAAGCTCCGCCTTTTGTGCCTTCGTTGCGCGTTCAGCCGCGGAGCGGGCAACAAGGCGTTCTACAACTCGGCGAAGCTCTAGAGAACGAAACTGCTCTGTGTGATCAATTGGGCAAACCTGCGCCCCGCGACGCGCAACGATTCTCAGCAGCCCTTCATCTGAAAGCCTTTGAATTGCTGACCGGACAGGCGCACGCGTATGCCCGGATGCTTCGACCAAATCGACTTCCGAGACCCAACGGCCCGGTTCCAGCTCGCCATTTACGATCATGCGTTCAAGATCTCGAAATGCCTCATCTTTCAATGGCATAGGCGAAATCTTGGCAGTGGCGGTGTCGGGCATGAACTGTCTCGCAATTGAGCATCAAAGTTTGACCAACATAAGGCCATCACTGACATGTTAGCAAGTCTATCTGACATTTCTACATTGACATGTCATATATTTATTGCTGACATGTCAGAGCAAAAACAGACAATAGGGGGGTCGGTATGCGACCAATCAAAACACTTGCAATCACCGCAACGCTGGCGCTGACCACCGCTACTGGAGCCATCGCTCAAGAGCTCGTGCGTATTGCTGAACCGAACTGGGCCAGTGGCCGCGCGATGGCCGGTCTGATCAAGGTCATTGTCGAAGATAGCCTTGGCGTTGAAGCTGAGCTGGTCCCAGGCACAAACGCCGTCATCTTTGCCGGTATGGACCGTGGCAAAGGTGAGATCGATGTCCATCCAGACGTCTGGCTGCCCAACCAATCCAACTTCACTGATGAATATGTCGATACAAACGGCACAGTTGCATTGAGTGGCGGATCATACGAGGGTTTCTCTGCCTTCTGTGCCCCGCGTGAATTTGCTGAAGCCAACAACATTCGCACGGTCTTCGATCTGGCCACACCTGAAGTGGCAGCGCTGATGGACCGCGATGGTGATGGCATGGGCGACATCTGGGTTGGTGCGCCTGGATGGGCTTCGACCAAGATCAACTCGGTGAAAGTGCGTGACTATGGCATCACAAACTTCTTCTCACCCATCGAGGCAGAAGAAGAAGTGGCAACGGCCTCAATCTCTGATGCGCTGAACAAAGGTGAGGGATACGCGTTCTATTGCTATGCACCACACTACAACTGGTTCGTCTTTGACATGGTCCGCCTTGAAGAGCCGGACTATGACCCAGCCAACTATGACATGAAGCAGCCTGCCGAGGATGCGAACTGGTTCGAGAACTCACGCGTCGAAACCGCAGATGAGCCAAAGACCATCCATGTTGGCTACTCGCGCTCGCTTGAAACGCGCACGCCAACAGTCGCCTCGTTCCTTGCGAACATCGATATGGACACCGAAACGGTGAACAACTTCACCTTCGAGATCGTTGTGAACGAACGTTCAAGCGAAGAAGTGGCCCGTGAGTGGATCGCTGCCAACCAAGAAATCGTCGATGGCTGGCTCGGCCTGAACTGATCATCGATAGATCATGGGTTGCCGTCAGCACATTCTCCCTGTCGGCGGCGGCAACCCAATTACCCGAAAATGAGATAAGAGTGGACGCCTAGCAGGATTGCCAGGTGAAGGAGGCCCCTTGGACCAAGTAGTGAATACGACAGACGCAGTGATTGATCTGCAAGGGGTCTGGAAAATTTTCGGCGCACGGCAAGACGAAGCCATGGCCGCAATCCGCGAACGCGGTCTCACAAAACCGCAGGTGCTGGAAGAGTTTAACTGTGTTGTCGGCGTCGCCGATGCTAGCTTCCAAGTTCGCAGGGGTGAAATCTTCTGCATCATGGGACTTTCGGGTAGTGGGAAATCCACGCTGGTCCGCCATGTAAACAGGCTCCTGACACCGACAGCAGGATCAGTGACTGTGAGCGGCACGGATATCATGGCCCTTAGCGACGAAGAGCTCCTGAAGGTGCGCAATGAAGATATTGCGATGGTGTTCCAGAACTTTGGCCTCATGCCGCACCGCTCGGTGCGCGACAATGTAGCGATGCCACTTGAGATCCGCGGATGGTCACAGAACGCCCGCTGGAAGGCCGCAGAGGACGCACTCAAGCTCGTTGATCTTGCCGAATGGCAGGACAAATTCGCTCATGAGCTGTCGGGCGGGATGCAGCAGCGCGTGGGGCTTGCCCGCGCGATTGCTGCTGACGCCGAAGTCTTGCTCATGGATGAGCCATTCAGCGCCCTCGACCCATTGATCCGACGTCAGTTGCAGGAAGAGTTCATGCGGCTCGCCAGCCAAATGAACAAGACAACGCTCTTCATCACCCATGACCTCGAAGAAGCGGTCCGTATCGGAGACCGCATCGCGATCATGAAAGACGGGGTGATCGTACAAACCGGCACACCGGAAGAGATCATCATGAACCCTGCCGATGACTATGTGATGGATTTCGTGGGTGGCATTTCCCGCATCAACCTGATCCGCGCACATTCGTTGGCGCGGCCAAAAGCAGAGTTTGAAGCGGAGCACGGGCCGCTGACCGGCAAAGAGACCGTCGTGTCTGGCAATGACACGCTGCGCCAGATCATCGTCAAGGCCGCAGACAGTACGGGCCCGATCGTTGTGCGAGATGAAGATCTCGGCACCGATGGGGTCATCACCAAAAATGACATCCTGAACGGGGTGATCTTGGGGACGGAAGATTCATGAGCGCAGTCGCAGACCATATCGCAGCCGAACCGGAAACTGCGAAAGTCAGTTCCGACGTCGAAACCTTCGTCTCCGCGAATGAGGACTACTACGCGTCCCAATTCAAAGCGATTGGCGACAAGCGCGGCTTTCTCTTCACTTGGAACTGGGCAGCCTTTGCCTTGGGTTCAATCTGGTACGGGATGCGGAGCCTTTGGGCCTACTTCCTGCCCTTTGTTGCCCTCGAAACGCTTGCCGTTGTGCAACTTGCGCGCGGTATTTGGGGTGATCTCGGTGCACCAATCCTCGCACGCCTGCCAGGGATCGAAGCCACACTCGCGCGGCGGTACGAACAGCTTGCGGATGCGAAGGAGAATGCCCCTGATAGGGTGGCTGGCTTTGAAAGCACGATTGCATCTCTCGAAGGCGCGGTCGAAGGGATCAAAGCCGACGCGGCGGCTGCAAATGCGCAAGCGCTCACCCTGATCATCTCCGGTGTCGTTGCGCTCCTGATTATCAAATCGATCCAAGCCGTTCTCGCCAACCCAGGGCTACAGTCGCGATACTCCAAATGGCTGTCTGATCGCACGCTAGGTCATGGATTGAGCTTACCAAAGACCGCCGTTGCGGCGACATTGACCATTGTCACATACGTGACCTGTTCTCTGAAGTTTGGCTTCCCAGAGGTCGTCCCCGCACTGCAGGGCTTCCCAGCTGATCCTTCGGTCCAGTCCGGCGTGGCGCAAGGTATCAAAGACTGGATCACAAACGCCTCGCTGCAATCGGAGTGGTTCTTTGACGGGCTGGTATATGGCATCCGTTCGGTTCTCGATACGCTAGAAACGATCTTTGTCGAAACGCCCTGGCCAGTCATGTGTGGCTTTATCCTGCTACTCACCGGATTGAGCGCCGGATGGCGGGCGGCGATCTTCACCGGTGCGGGCCTCGCTTACCTTGGTTATCTGGGGTTCTGGGACAAGAGTATGCAAACGCTCGCGCTTCTTGGCACAGCGGCCTGCATCTCGATCACGTTAGGCATTCCACTTGGTATCGCCTGCGCCCGGTCGCAGCGTCTCTACTCGGTCGTGCGACCGATACTGGATTTCATGCAGACGATGCCAGCTTTCGTCTACCTGATCCCGATCATTGCATTCTTTGGAACCGGCAAGCCTGCAGCTGTCATCGCGACAATGATCTTTGGTGGCTCACCTGTTGTGCGTCTCACCGTACTTGGTCTCAGGGGTGTACCTGAAAGCGTGCGCGAGGCCGCAATGGCCTTTGGCGCCAACAAACGCTACCTCCTTTGGAAGGTTGATATTCCGCTTGCGATGCCGTCGATCATGGCAGGCATCAATCAGACCATCCTGCTCAGCCTCGCCATGGTGGTGATTGCATCCCTGATCGGCGCGAAAGGTCTCGGAGAAGACGTTCTCGAAGCCTTGCAATACGCCTCAGAGGGACAGGGAATCCTCGCCGGTCTCGCCATTCTCTTCTGCGCAATGATCCTTGATCGCATCATTCAAGGCAAACGGAGGTAAAGCCATGACCGTCACCGTCGCCATGTTCATCAAATATGAAAATGACAAGAAGGCTGAGATGCTCAAATCTCCAAGCGATCGCGAAGCGGTGTCGCGCGAGGCCGTCGGGGCCATGGGGGGCAAGCTGCTGCATGCTTACGGTACCTGCGGCGAGTTCGATATGATGTTCATCTATGAACTACCCGATATGGCCTCGGTCGCCGCCAACATGATGCTGGCCGATGCCAGTGGTATGTCGAAACACCATAAGATCGTGCCTCTTCTCTCCAACGATGAGTTCATGGAAGCGCAAGCACGCGCGGGACAGATGACCCATACTTACGCCGTTGCGGGAGAATGAGTGAAACGGCGCTATTCTTCGGCGGCGAGATCCTCACCATCGATCCAGAACTTCCCCAAGCCGAGGCCGTGTTCATTGATGATGGCACGATCGCCTTTGTCGGAAGTCTAAGCGAGGCGGAAACCAACGCCGACCCTGATACCCAACGGATCGATCTGCAAGGAAGCGTCCTGCTGCCGGGGTTCATCGACGCCCACTCGCATCCCCTCTGGGCAGCCAAAACGCGCGGCGCGCCCGTTGTCGATGTACGCGCGGAAACCGTACCGACGTTCGATGCACTCCTCGCAAAGATCGAGCGCCGGGTGGCCGCAGCCAAGCCCGGTGAGCATCTATTGTTCTTCGGCCTCGATGCGCAGCTGCATGAGGGGTTTCAATCGCTGACGCGAGATTGGTTGGATCAGATCGCACCAGACCACCCGGTCGGTGTGCAGACCTCCAACTGCCATGCGCTCTATATGAACTCCGCAGGTTTTGACGCTTGTGGGATCACTGCCGACATGCCCACCCCAACCGGCTCCGTGATTGAACGCGACCCATGCGGGCGGCCAAATGGCAAGATCGCTGAAGCCATCACATGGAAGGCAGTCGAGACGTTTTACGAGGCCTGGGGCGATGACCGGCTCAGCACCGAGTTCAAAGCCATGATCGACCAATTCATCTCAAACGGCATCACGACGACAACCGAACACCTCTACCTCCCGTTCTATCGCGCTTACTATCAGGCGGCGCTCAAGCAAGGCTGGCCGATGCCGCGCATCGCCGCCTACCAACAGGCCGTCACCCCGGATATGGCCGTTGAGGAGATGAACATCGGACCAGATCGTCTTTGGATGGCGGGCGTGAAAATCCATGCGGATGGATCGCCCTTCATCGGCAATATCTGGGTGTCAGAACCCTACCTTGAAAACGACATTACTAAAGGACGGATGGGCCTCGCAAAGGGCCACACAGGTGGGGTGAACTATCCGGCCGAGTTCTTTGAGGCGATGGTTCGCACCTATGTGGGGCAGGGGTGGCAGATGACCATCCACACCCAAGGTGATCGAACGATCGACATGGTGCTAGATCTCCTGGAGATCGTACTGAACGAAAAGCCGCGCCCAGATCACCGGTTTCGTTTGGAACACTGCGCACTGATGCGTGACGATCAAATCGCACGCTGCATGGAAATGGGCGTTCTCGGCAGCTTCTTCATCAACCATATCACCCATTGGGGCGCACCAATTGAAGATGTGCTTTTCGGGCCAGATCGTGCGGCGCATTACGTCCCGGCGGGCAGCGCCGCGAAGGCCGGCATGCGTCTATCTCTTCATGCGGATACACCCATGACCGACCCATCGTGTCTTGAGCTGATGCAGGCAGCTATGACCCGGAAAGCATCTGACGGACGCTGTGTCGGGCCAGACGAGTGTATGAAAGCCTGGGATGCCCTCAAAGCTGTTACCATCGATGCAGCGTATCAGATCAGGAAAGAAAACACGCTTGGCTCAATCACACCCGGCAAACATGCTGACTTTGTAGTCCTCGCCGAAAACCCGCTGACAACCTCGGCCGACAGATTGCGCGAAATCGAAGTGCAACAGACTTGGCTTGCCGGAGAAAGGGTGTGGTCTCATGTTGATGCGTAACTCGGTTCCGACATTAACCATTGGCGGCTTCCTAGGTGCCGGGAAAACAACGCTCGTCAACAATCTCATTCGTCAAGCGGATGGCCGACGCATTGTGGTCTTCGTTAACGACTTTGGTGCGATCAACATCGACCACGCACTAATCGAAACCGTCGAAGAGGATCGTATCGCACTGTCAAACGGCTGTGTCTGTTGTAGCCTGAACGACGATCTCGTGCGATCCATGGTCGCGTTTTGTGAGAATGACCGCCCTGATCTCTTTGCCATTGAGGCAAGCGGTGTTGCAGACCCGAAAGCCTTGGCATCGACGCTGCAAGCCCTGCAGGCCGCAGGCCAGGCTCACCTGCAATCACGCATCTATGTTTTGGATGCAGCACACTTCGGCGGGCTGGACTATGCCGACACGGAGGACCTGATCGACCACGCAGCGGCGAGCGATGTCATCGTCATGAACAAAGCTGATCTTGTCCCAGATGCGCGCGTCGATGAGATTAGCAAGTTATTGGATAGGAGCGCGCCGGGGGTTGTCCGCAAGGTGACTGCACAAGCAGCACTGTCATGGGCGGATGCCATTGGTCCAGAGCGCCAGTCGCCGCTTGAGTTCAAACCCGGCTCACCACATGCGTCACATACGGATTTCAAGACAGTATCCTTCGAGAACATTCCGCCTCTCAGTGAGCGCCGCTTAGGTGCTTTGGTCGAACTGATGAAGGAGACCTGCTTACGGGCAAAAGGATTTCTTCGCGTTGATGGTCACGATGAAACTGGCAAGCGGCTTCAGCTTGTTGGGCGGCATGTGGACATCGAACATTTGCTGGCGAAGGACGTCGGGAAGCCTAGGCTTGTCATCATTGGTTGGGAGATGGCATTGCCGGTAGAGCAGGTCTCGACAATCTTGAGAGTGGGTCCGTGTCCACACTAGCTGCCGTCGAATTTCGAGTGATGAAGGATCGTCCTGCGGGACTTTGCAGTCATTCGATTTTCAACCTTCGCTGACGCAGCATCCTTTTGCGGTTGCGGCAGGCGAACCGCTGCCCGGCAGCGAGTGTCACAGAACCAGACATCCATCGGCGTCAAAATGGCCCAAACCCGAGACCACCCGTTCGCCGCAATGTGGTCAAACCATCGAGAAGCGCGGACAAAGCGGTCGTTTGAAGTTGACTTTCGAACGTCCACTTCTCATTTGCTCCAGCCAAGAATAGATCTACTGCGCAGCCTCTTGAGGGGCGAAGACGATGTTGGATTGGTGCCGGTATTGACCGGTTGGCCAGTGGTCTGTTGCAAAGCGGTAGTCAGTGGACTCAAAAACTGCGACCGTTCCAGGGACGCCTTCTCGCAATGCGTCGCGTGTGTGCAGGCGGATTTCGTTTGATTCCAAATCCTTCGTAGAGCCCAAGTAGGACGCCGCCGCTACATAGGTGTATTCGGTAACTTTGCATGCCGCGTTGCAGGTTGGGTCATCATAAGCATAGTGGCCCGCTGCTTCAGCAGCTTGCCACTCCTGATACAACGTCGCGCCTGGTTGATCTCCCCAGACATCTGGGAAAGCGATGGCCCAACCGCCGTTTTGGATGGCATGCAGAACTTCCTCCTGACTGGCGTCCCGTTGCCCGTTGCCAGGATTTGTTTCGCTGGCGTGTAGGTCCTGACCTACGCGGGAAGCGAACGTTGGACTAAGTGCTGCCATAACGGCGGCGGAGGGGCCGCTGGGTGTCATGATGACAAAAGGTCGAGAAGTCTGCATTGCTGTGACGATACGCGGCTCATCGACCTCACCATCACCATCGTTGTCTAGCCATTCAGCCGCAACATTGGCCGCATGTGCCAGTTTCTCTTGGCTGATATCGCTAGTTGCGCAAATTGCAATCGCGTCAAAAACCATAGCTTCGTTCGCAAACACACCACCCGGGCAGTTTGGCAAATCACGGCCAGCCTGTTTGGCCCCCATAACTCCAAGGCCCAAGGCCACACAAGCCGCCAGCACAGTAACGCTTATTGCTACAGTCACAATTTTCTTCATGTTCATCTTCTTGATCGTTTCTTGTGAAATTCTCACGCCAGATCGTCAGTCAAGGTGTTGAAAATCTGCATACCCTCGATCCTATTCTAGAACTATTTGAATTTACAGCCGCCATTTGTGCGAGGTGCAGCATTCGACACTTTGGGCTCTTCGGTTACCTTTGTTGCGATCTGCACCAGCGGCCGCTCTATTATGTCGACACAGGTTGAAGAAGGCATAGAAAAATGCAATTTTTAGGTCAGTATTGCTGACTTATTTAACATAATCGCCATTATGCGATTTTGCTCATGTCACTGATTTTAAGCAATAAAAGCTGACGTTCCCTGCGATCCATTCAATGAACTAGATGCAGGACAAAGCACAATTTCGCTGCGGCTGCGCCAGTGTCCGCTTTGATGAAGTTGGAAAAGTCGGCCCCCAATCACTCCCTTGGGGACCGACTCGGGTTCATGCGTCGTTGCCAAGCAAACCGTTCACTTGCTTATCCCAAAGACGCGCATAGTGACCGCGCTTTGCGAGTAGCTGTTGGTGCGTGCCGACCTCAACTACACGCCCCTGATCGACAACGGCGATCCGATCCATATGCGCAATCGTCGACAGCCGGTGCGCAATGGCGATCACCGTTTTGTCCGCCATGAATGCGTAAAGCGCATCGAGGATTTCAGCCTCAACCTCAGAATCGAGCGCTGATGTCGCCTCATCCAGGATGAAGATGGGCGCATCGCGAAGAAAGGCGCGCGCAAGGGACAGGCGTTGCCTTTGCCCGCCGGACAGCCGCACCCCGCGTTCACCTATGACAGTGTCATAGCCAGCAGACGGATCATCAGGACGTAGCCCCGTGATGAAGTCATGCACACGCGCCTTTTTTGCCGCTGCGATAACGCTGTCGAGGTTAACGTCGTGCCGCCCGAACGCGATGTTGTCCCGGATGCTCCGGTTCAGCAGGGAGGTATCCTGCGCAACAGATGTCATCGTCTGGCGCAGGCTGGCCTGCTTTACCGTCGCGATATCTTGGCCATCAATCAGAACGCGCCCGCCCTCCGGATCAAAGTGCCGCATGAGCAGGTTCACCACGGTGGACTTGCCAGCACCCGACGGCCCAACGAGGGCGAGTTTCTCCCCCGCCGCAAGGGCAAGATCGAAACCATCGAGGCCACCAACGGCCTTACCATAGCGGTGCGTGACGTTTTCAAATGTGACAGCCGCGCCGGTAAGCTTCAGCGCTGGTGCATCGGATGCATCCGTCAAATCAACCGGTTGCCCGACGGACTGCAGCGCCTCACGCGTTGCACCAAGACTGCCGTAGATCTCTGTGATCGCATCAAGCATCCATTCCGCCATGCCAGACAGCCGCGTGCTGAGCGCCAGTGCCGCGGCAACGGTCCCCAACATCGCGTCACCCGATTGCCAAAGGTAGATGGCGCACCCCACCAACCCGACCAACAGCAGGTTACTGAGAACCACCATCCCGACATTGATGTAGACCTCAAACCGCTGGACCCCTTCGAAAGAGTGGAGGGCCGCCTTGAAACGCGACGCTGTTTGCGGATCGTCCTGATCGTCATCCGTAAACTGCTTGATCGTTTCGATGTTGCTGTAGGTATCAACCAAGGTGCTTGTGAGATTGGTCTTTGCGTTCTCAAAGCGGGCGTAGTTGTCGCGGAACCGTGGCACAGCATAGGCCATGTGAAGCCCATAGAGGCCTGCCCAGATCAGCAACGGCACAGCAAGACGACCGTCAACATCCGCGAGAAGCCACAGTGACACGGCGAAGTAGGTCAGCACATAGGCGAGGTTATGCACAACGGCATAGATGACGCTTGTTGCCGATACGCCTACTTCGCGGACGCGTGATGCAAGCTGGCCGGATTGTTCATCGCGAAACCAACCGACAGAGTTCTTCAACACATGCTTGTGCGCGCTCCAGCGGATCAAGCTGACAGCGCTTGGGCGGAACACGACGTCATTAAATGCCTCGTTCACATAGGCAACGGCTGGCCGCAAAACGAGCAAGGCAAGGGCCGCAAGCAAGAGCTCATCCCAAAGCGTCGTCCAAACTTGGTCTTTGGGTGTGAACACGAGCTGATCAATCAGCCAACCGGCATAGTAAATCAACCAAACCTCGATCAACGCGCTGCAGATTGAACTGATTGCGCAAACCGCAATGATCCAACGCATGGACCGCATGTTGGACAAAACGAATGAGAGCGTGCTCGCAGGCGTCTTGAACGCATGCACACGCGCAAACGGGTCAAACAGACCCGACAAAATTTTAGGCATAGAGGATTTCCGTTAAGGAGTAAGGTCAGATGAGGGTCGGAAGCGCCGCCCAGACAAGCTCGCTTATGCGAGGGGCCTTTGTGCTGGTGTCATCTGGTCATCTCCTTGCGCCAACTTATGGAGGTTGTAGGAAATCAAAATAGCCTTGTCAAAGGGAGACAGACATAATCGGCCATTGGAGCATGCTGCGGCATCGGTCGAAATGGGCTCGCTGCCGACATTAGCCGCAAGGTGTTCCGATGACCGCAGAGCGGGACAAAGCCGTCATCCATTTTTGTAACTTGGCTGATGCAGCGTCCGTTCGCGTGTGCGGCACCACGTCCGCCGTCTTGCAGGAAGTGTCTTCACAACGGTCATTCAAACTAACATCAAAGGCCTTGAACCAAATTGTACCGTTGCCTGTCACATATCAACACTAAAGACGCGAACGGTGCTACCCTCTGAAAATCCGAATTAGAGGATCTTTTCGCTCTTTTCGTACAACCAGCCAATTTTAGTATTTCCGAATGAACAAGACCTGTTTCACTGCAGGGCTTGCTAAAGTAACAACCTAACCAGTAAGCCTTTTGTATTTCTGCAATATTCTACTAAAATACTGCCAGACAAAGATGTCGGACCAATAACCTGTGTGACCAGCAGGCCGAACGTAGAAATTGATGACGGCAAAATTAGCTTTATTCATGTCGGTCCCCACAAAATCATCCATTCGACAGATGTTGACCCAACATTTTATATGCTTTCTCATCGTTGCCTTACTGGGCAGGAATTCGCGGAAGTACTGCCCATAAATATGAGTGACGGGCGAACCCATGGTAACTAAAAAGATCTTTTCATTCCCGATTTTGAGCGCTGGCTCTTGACCTAAAGCGCGCACCGCTACCAGTGTGCCTTGGGAGTGAGAGACAACATATACGGTGTTTGGCTTTTCCGCCTCGACCAACTTTTCGTAGACCTCTTTGAAGCGCGCCTCGATCCGTTCTCGAAACAGGTATCTGCTCTCGTCATTTTTATTAGGGTTAGCCCACCGTGAACGAGTTGAATATACGACGATATCACGCCCGACACCCAGCGCCGCCGAGACGAAATCCCAGAAGTAATAAAACGCAAAGCCAAGCAGGGCAGCGCCACCCAATGCAACCGGACCGAGACCATCAATGTTCTCATCTATCGAGCATGTTGGAAGACTGGATCCAAGGGCACAATAGTTCGGATACAACCAGTTAAACGCTACATGAATCGTTCCCAACATCACCAAAAGGCTGACAAGGAATAAGACTATGTTTAAAAACGGGTTAAGTATCAATCGCCCCAGCCACTTGCGTGCTGATTGATTCGAAATCAAGTCCGCCTTTGTTACGCTGCGCAATACTGCAACGACACCCGTAAAAAATACTAAAAATATGAAGGCTATGAAAACGTAGGAAAGTGTCACCGTAGCCGAGCTGAAATGAACTTCAAAAATCTCTGCCAGTAGGACTGGCTGGCGGGGCTCATTCAACATTTGCCGCAAAGTGAAACCGGAATTGGCCTCGGTTATTGGCACAAAACTAAGCTCTTGAACAAAACGGATCAACATAGACCAGAACGCAACCGAGAACATCATCCAGAAGACAAGCATACCTGCGCAAATCGCCAAATATATTGACTCCCGGTTTCCAAATTGCTTCACGAAGGTAGCATTGGCAATGGGCATTCGACGGAACAAGATCCGCAACCCGTCCCATAGACTGAGCAGTGCCAACCATAACGTCATCAAGACTAGCAATGCTACTGCTAACACCCAAAACACATTCAACGCCGTAACTACTGATGACACGAAACAATTGATATGCGGGTGTGTGGTAAGGATGACATGACTGGTTTGGTCTTGCCACAACCAGCACCCAGCCATGGGCGCGTTTGCGTTGATCGGCGAACCGGAAAAAAGTAGCGAAATCACCGCCACGACAAATGTCACAGCGCCCATAGATCCGAACGCCGACCAAAAGGTTCGTGTCAGGCAGGTTAATGCGATCCTTTGCAGAAAAAACCCAGTGGCAACAACGAAGAGCCCGAACAACATCAATATGTAGCCAGCTGGCAACGCTCCCTGCTCACGCCCGATCTCGATTATATAAGGGTCGACGAGCAAGAAAAGTGAGCCCGAAGCCAAGAGTAGATTGATTGGTGCTATTAAAGCGTAGAACACGAAAACAAATGATCGAACCAGTAGCGGTATTGGGCTGCAGGTAAAAGGCACATTATTTTGTACATTGTCCAAAGCGAGATAGCCTAGCCCTAGGATTAATCGTAGCATATCGAGGAAAGTGACTAGTACTCCAGCTGGTGCTCTTGAGATGTCAGACCAGTGCACCTCCGCGAACAAAATCTCTTCGCCCGCTTTGGTGCGACTGCGGCGAGTATGGCACGGAAACAAGTCCAGTTGCCCGGTCTTCTGCCTTTTTACCTTATCAGCTTTTTTACCTTCTTTAGAAAAATCCGGCTCTGGTAACATTAACGTGCCGCTGTGGATTTGCCTGTTTAGGTCAAATTCTTCCGTTGCAGCACCAACGAACTCATCCACGGTTTCGCCGGCAACTTGTTCGCCAATCCCATGAACCAGAAGTACTAAATGCTTGCTCATATCGTACCAATATGTCTTGAAAGAAAATATGGGAACGGTCGCACACTCTCTAGAACTTTTCAATACTGGTGCGCTTGGCCCTAATTCCCTCCGGAGATTTCGGAGAACCAAGAACCAATGGCAGCTAGCTCTACCAGAGCATTCTGTAAAAAGGCATAGCGATTGCACAAATATTCAAGTTGCGTGCGCATGCAGCATAGAATCGCAATGACTGCGTTGGGCTCTCCCCTACCCCTCGCCGTTCCGTCGATGAGCGTCGGCTATAAGAAACTTCCTGACTGAAACACATCGGCCATTCGGGTTAAGGCGAACCGACCCGATAGTGGCGAACATTGAATGCACGAAGTAGTAGTTCTTGATGATGGGCCTGAACCCCTGCCACTTACTGGTTACGAAATCACGACCACAACGCCGTAGGCCACAGCAAGACCGGTTGCACCAAGCGTGAGAACCATTCCGCCAAGACGACCTGCGACGTTGCCACTTGTGAAGGCGAGCGCATAGCCATGCGCAAGTCTGCCGATGACGAACGCAGCCGACAAGAGGCCTAAGATCAAGGGATTACCTCCTTGCATTTCAAGCAGCGC
>ERZ1740070.1473-NODE-1473-length-14700-cov-12.109389_pt1 | contig 14700 bp, 13 predicted proteins | sample MGYA00581734_ERZ1740070 | MGnify/ENA primary metagenome ERZ1740070 (study PRJEB43018, sample SAMN04849744) | marine metagenome | isolation source: floating plastic debris | place: Pacific Ocean | collected 2008-09-01 | study: EMG produced TPA metagenomics...
GAGCAGGAAAAGCAGCGGGCTGATAAATTGGCCGCCCGTTTAAGGGAGCTAGGAATTGATCCTGAGGACCTTCCCTAAGACTGGCCCAGGTCACTGACGATGGACTTCATCCCTTCTAGGGTGGCGGGAATCGCGCGGGGGTCCATAAACATCACTTTGCTGCTGTCGCTAGCGCCGATTTTGGTGCCTACATCCAGATAGCCCTGGGCGAGTAAAAACTGGAGGGCTTCACGGGCGGCAGGGTCGCTTTTGAGCCGCTGGGCCAATACTTGAACAGCTTCGGCGGTGGCCTGGGCGCGCAGCACCTGTTCTTGGCGATCGGCCTGGGCCTTGAGCACAATGGATTTTTGCTCGGCTTCAGCGGCTAGAATGGCGGATTTTTTACGCGCTTCAGCGGCCAATAGCTCAGCCTCGGCATTACCCTGAGCTTCATTAATAGACGACTCTCGTTCGCCCTCTGAGGTGAGTACGGCGGCCCGCTTGCGCCGTTCTGCAGCCATCTGTAGCTCCATGGAGTCTTGCACAGCTTTGGAGGGTACAATGTCGCGCAGCTCCACGCGGGTGACTTTTACGCCCCAGGGATCGGTGGCAATATCCAGCTCGCGCAGCAGGGATTCGTTAATTTCGGCCCGGGCGGTGAAGGTTTCATCTAGCTCTAGCTGCCCCATCTCGGACCGGATCTGGGTGAGCACCAGGTTTACCATGGCGGCCTGGAGGTTTTCGACTTTGTAGTAGGCCTTTTCTAAATCGACGATGCGCCAGTAGACGACGGCATCGACGCTAATGGAAACATTGTCTCGGGTAATGCACTGCTGGGGAGCCACATCGAGGACTTTTTCGCGAATGGTTTGTTTGTAAACTACCTTGTCGATAAAGGGCAGGGTAAAGTTTAAGCCTGGCTGCAGCTTTTTGCCGGTATAGCGACCAAGGCTTTCTACGAGGGCCTCGTTCCCTTGGTTGATAATGCGTACCGAACCAGCCGCGATAGAACCGCCGAAGGCCAGCATGAGCAACAGTGCAAATGGGTTCATGGTGTGTTTGTGCAAAAAGAATTTGGAATTTAATGGCTCTTGTAGGGGGTGTTCCATGGAACGACCCCTACAGGAGCGCGCTCTCGGGCATCACGATGAGAGTATTGCCCTGACGTCCGACGACGATGACGGTTTGATTGGTTGCGATCGCAACCTCCTGATCGCTACAGCACGCAGGCCAAGAATTCCCTTCATAGATCACTCGACCGCTGCTGCCGGGAGGAATCGCCGTAATGGTTCGCGCTTCGGTTGCATCCATCAGCGCTGGCGGCTGGCGTCGGGGGGCGAACCGTCGCAGCGCCCAAAACATCAGCAGCGACAGGACCATCCACATGGCCACCTGCCAGCTAAACGCGACGGGTAGCACCAGGACTAAGATGCCGACTAAAAAGGCGCTGACTCCTAGAGCTGACTCCAAAAATGCCGTTGGAATCATCAGCTCCATCACACAGAGTGCCACCCCAAGCAGAATCCAAAAAATCGCCAAGTTCATGGGCATTTCACGTTCTAGCTATCTCAAGGGTATAGCAAATGTCCCCATGGGTTGGCCGGGTCGCTTTTAGGGGGGGATGGCGATCCGAGCTGTGGGGCTAGGGCTAACCTAGTCAACTCCAGATTGGCAGAGGCGCTCAAAGAACTCCTCAAACTGAGCTTTTTACGATTACCATTAACCTATTCTTTTTGCCCCGCTGTGCCTTTATCTCGGCAAAACCGCTGGCTGACATGACTCAAGTGGACGTCTACCCTTTTAAAAAATACGTTCTAGCCCTAGGGCCTGGGCGCTATGTTCCGGCTGGCCAAAGCGTCAATGAGCGCTATTGGGTGTTGAGCCCCGGCGTATGGCAGGACACCCAGGCCCCTGAACCACCGGACAGTCCCGACACGGTTACCGCTGCGGCTCTACCCTATCTGCGAGCCTATCCCCATCGGCTCCATGTGCCTACGGTCTATGGTGAATGCAGCCTGGCTGATGGTCCGGTATTGCTACTCGACAATGCTCCGCTTGACCGCCACGGCAAGCTTTTTCCCACCTTGGGTGCGGCCTGGGCCAGCGGCTCGCCGTTTCGGCAAATTTCCTGGTGCTGGCAGCTTTTTAGCCTTTGGCCCCACCTGTTTGGTCTTAATATGGCTGCCAGTCTCACGGCACCGGAGGCCATTCACGTCGATGGCTGGCGCATTCGGCTGGGCCAGCTGATTCCCGGTCAGCCCCCCCTGGGCGATTTGGCAGATTTGATTGCCACCCTGCTGCCAAAGTCCGATAGCTCAGTCGCCCAGCTTCTACAGCCAGTGCTAGAGACCTGTCGCCACCCTCAGCCTGACTTTGCCTCCATCCTTGAGCAGCTCAATCGGGCACTGCTAACCCAAGCCATGGGGATTTCCCTAACCACCCAGGTGGCGGGCAGCACCCACAGCGGCCAGCAGCCCCACAACGAAGACGCCTGCTACCCCAGCCAAACTGAATTGGAACGAGCGAGCACCGCTGATTTACCCAGTTTGCCTCGCATTGCCATTGTGTGCGACGGTGTCGGCGGCCATGCGGGTGGAGAGATTGCGAGCCAGACGGTGGTGCGATCGCTGCAGCTGCAGCTCCGTAGCCTCTTAGCCGAAGTCGCTGAGCAGGAGACTCCTCTGGAGCCCTACGTAGTCATGGGCCAAATTGAAGCCGCCATCCGCGTTGCCAATAACTTGGTCGCTAGTCAAAACGACATCCAGGGGCGTACCGAGCGGCAACGGATGGGCACGACCCTGGTGGCGGCGGTGATGGTTCCCCAGCGTATTCCCACCCCCCAGGGATACGACGAAGTCAATGAGCTGTATGTGGCCCACGTCGGCGATAGCCGCGCCTACTGGATCACCCCAGGAGCCTGTCACCTGCTGACGGTAGACGATGATGTGGCCGGTCGTGAAATTGCGGCGGGCCGCAGCTATCCTGCGGTTGCCCAGGCCCGTGAGGATGGCGGTGCCCTAACCCAGGCCCTGGGTACCCGCGAGGCCGACAGGCTCACCCCCCACGTCCAACGGTTTGTCCCAGATGAAACCGGTATTTTACTCCTGTGTTCCGATGGTCTGAGCGATCACCAGCGGGTGGAGGCGTCCTGGGCCAACTATATTGGCCTCATTGTCAAAAAAATAGTGCCGCTGACCACCGCCGTTGAGTCGTGGGTAGAGCTAGCCAATCAAAAAAACGGCCATGACAACATTGCTGTGGTGCTCATGAGCTGCACCGTGAAATCCGATGTGGCGGTCGCCGTCCCTCAGCCCCCTACCCTCGCGACCCAGCAGGATGCTGCTGGCTATCCAGCTGAGCTAACGGCGGCGTCTAAGGCCCTGCTCTACGGTGAAAGCTATGGCGAAGGTGAAGAACCGGCGGACATCGACGCTGCTGGTGCCACCGATGACAAGTCTCACCGCTCTCTCCAGGCCCTGGTACTGAGTATTGTGCTCTTGATTGCCATGAGTGTGGCTGGGGTGACCGGCGTTTTGCTATGGCAAAATCTACTGCCTTCTGGCTCTGACGATTTGCCGGATGTCCCGATTACCGAACCTGATGCTTAAACGGTGAATATCTGGTGATAGTACGGGTGACAATTTAACGACTTTAACAACCATGTGGTTGTTAAAGTCGCGACTAGGACGCTTCTTGTGAGAAAATGGTATTACAAGTTACCTGGCTCATAATTCTGGGCGTGGGCGCTTCATTTTTTTTGAATTATTAATGTCTATGCAAGCTGGCGATCGCGTACGGATTTCATCCCCTGTTGTTTTATTTCATCACCCTAAGCACCGCAACCAACCCCACAACGCAGAGGGCATGGAGGGTACGGTCAAGCAGGTCTTAACTGATTGGAAAGGGCGACCCATCAGCCCCAACTTTCCAGTGGTGGTAGAGTTTCCCATTGAAGGGGCCAAGCGTCCTTTTAAGGCCCATCTGGCTAATACAGAGCTAGAGGTGATTTAGGAGCGACGTCGCTGAAACCAGCTAAAAAAGGGAATGTCATTTTCCATGGCGGCTAGCTCGTTGCGGTGCTTTTGAGCAGCGGCGTAGTACCACTGGCAGTGGGCTTCAAACGCTTCTCGATGGCGCACTTCCTGACGAAACTCGTAGGCCACCTGCTGTAGCTCAATAGCGTTGCTGGCTGAAGCCGGTTCAAAGGAGCGCTTGAGCATCGTTTCTTTTTACTATAACCAGCCCCGCAGCCGATAGACGCCTAACCCTATGTATTCCTTAAGGGCCTTGGTAAAAAAGTGTAGGGCTTCGGTATCGGGGAAGACATTTAGCACCGTACCGAGGGAAACTCCCTGCATCTCTGCTAGGGTCTGCTGCGATACCCAGTAGTCAGTGGGGGCTGCCGTCACATTGACTCCCTGTTTTTGAAAAATAGCCATGGCCCTGGGCATATGCATGGCCGAGGTGACGAGTAGGACCGTGTCTATCTGTCTCTGCTGCAAAATTTGTGCCGTATACAGCGCGTTTTGATACGTATTCAGGGACTCGTTTTCCTGCAGGATATCGCGCTCAGGAACTCCCATGGCGAGGGCTATTTGGGTCATGTCATCCGCCTCTGGCGGACCGCCCCCTTTCCAGTCAATGCGGCCACCGCTAAAGACAATCAGCGGTGCTGCTCCCTCCTGATAAAGTTTGACGCCATATAAAACGCGGTCCCCGGCATCGGTCACTTCGACCCAAGGGCGCGGTGGCGACTGGGGGTAGGTGCTGCCGCCCAGGACAACAATGGCATCGGCAGCAGGCATTGGGTCCGGGGGCAGATAGCGCCACTCAAGGGTTTTGACTAGGGTGGCGGCGACAAGAGGGTTGCTGCTGCCAAAAAGAATTAAAAGGGCGGTTGCGATCGCAACCAGGGAGCGTCGGGGAGCTTTCCACAGCCAGACAAGGGCCAGTCCTAGCAGCAAACAGGTTAGCCCTAACGGATAAACCAGTAAGGGCAACAGCTTGGACAAAAAGATAAACACGCTAGCGCTGTCGCCGTCGCAAGCTGCGACGTTCGGTGCGCCAGCGCCATCTAGGCAGTCGTAGGAATGCCGCTTTTTTATCGGGGGGCACAGGTACTCCACCTGGCGCAATCCACCAGGCAGAAACCAGACCCCCCGCAAACCCACCCACGGCCCCAAAGATAATACTGGCCGCCACCGAATATCCCAGCAACACAAATAACAATAGGAAAGCCAACCAGATCCGCAGCGCCGCTGGCACAATCAAATCGGTCATGTCGTTGATAACCGGTTTTCCCTTAGGCGATCCCATATCTGCGGTGAAAAAATGGATAAAAAGCGTAACGCCTATACTATACCTGCCTAATCCCTGACTGGGAGCCTCGTAGCAGAAAACAACACCATAAACTAAGGCGCTTGGGCAGTATTACCCAAACGCCTAACCAACCAATATCGTTGAGGATGTAGGCTACTTAGCCAAAAAGCTCAGATGATAGACCTGATTTTTCCAGGGGTGATTTTGCACTTCTTGCAAAACCACCGTGCCATTCCAGGGCATATCCGTTACATTCAGGCTCAGCTCAACTTTTTGCCCCTTGGCACGGCGTAGTAGGGCTTCAACCTCATGGGTATTGGCCTTGAGCGAGACAGAATTTGTCCCATCGTGGCCGTAGAGAACGGCAGGCGTCAGCCCCCCACGGCGAAGAGCCCCAGGGTTTTCAGTTTCAGCACGCTTGCCACAGTCGAGAGTCAGTTCCATTGTCAGTTGTCCAATTCAATCAAAAAATAAGCTATTGTTCGTCAGCCTTGTCAGTGTGGCCAGCCGTTTCAAGGCGAGTCCTGACTCCACATCTTTGGCTAATCCAGGCATTTTGCCTATCCGACAGCTGCCGGTTGCAAGCAGGCCAAATTTAGCGCTTTATTATCCTAGCGCCTCGGGTTACAATCCGTGACCTAAGCCACCTTAAATGCCCCCCCATTTTCGTATAACAGTGCCCGCTTTGGTCCGTGGATGGGGTCTTCCACGATGATGGTTTGGTCGCGGCTAGCCCCCAAAGACACAATTGCAATGGGCACCTCCATCAGCTTGGCCAAAAACTCCAGATAGTCCAGGGCCTGTTTGGGCAAATCCTCTAGACGACGGCAGTTGGCCGTAGACTGCCGCCAGCCGGGCATCACCTCATACACAGGTTTGCACCGGGCAAACAGGCTAGCGCTCCCCGGCAGATCCTGGCAGCGTTCACCGTCTAGCTCATAGGCGACACAGACTTTGATTTCGTCCATTTCATCTAGAACGTCCAGTTTGGTAATGGCCAAGCAGTCTAGACCGTTAATGCGAACGGCATAGCGGCCAATGACAGCATCAAACCAGCCACAGCGGCGCTGTCGACCGGTGGTTGTGCCAAATTCAGCCCCCCGCATACACAGCGCATTTCCCATCTCATCCATCAGCTCGGTGGGAAAGGGACCTTCCCCCACCCGCGTGGTGTAGGCTTTGGCCACACCGATAACGCGGTCAACTGCCGTCGGACCAATACCAGAGCCAATGCAGGCCCCCCCGGCCACCGGATTGGACGATGTCACATAGGGATAGGTGCCGTGGTCAAGGTCTAAAAGCGTTCCTTGAGCCCCTTCAAACAGCACATTTTTACGTTTTTGGAGCGCGTTATAAATGTGGAGAGAACTGTCGACAACGTGGGGACGCAGGCGCTCAGCGTAGGCTTCATATTCCTGAAATACCTCCTCCGGGTCCAGCGGTGGTAGGTTATAGAGCTTTTCTAAAACAATATTTTTGTAGCTGATGGTCCACTCCAGCTGCTCTCGAAACGTCGCTAGATCCATCAGATCGCAGATGCGAATCCCGGTGCGTTCTGACTTATCGGCATAGGTAGGACCAATGCCGCGTTTGGTGGTGCCAATCTTTTTGCTACCGCGACGCTCTTCGGAGGCCTGGTCAATAAGGCGGTGGTAGGGCATGGTCACATGGGCGGTTTCAGAAATGAAGAGGTTTTTACTGGAAACACCCAGACCGTCTAGCTTATCGAGCTCAACGATCAGCTCTCTAGGATCAATCACCGTACCGCTACCAATCAAGCATTCCGTTTCGCGGTACAGAATCCCTGAAGGAATCAGATGTAGCTTAAAGGTCTGATCTTTGACAACAACGGTGTGACCCGCGTTGACACCGCCCTGATAGCGGACGACCACATCCGCTGACTTGCTAAGCAGATCGGTGATTTTTCCTTTACCTTCGTCGCCCCATTGGGCACCAATTACAATAACGTTTGCCAAGGGAATTTCGCGCGTTAGAGTTCAAACAAATCACAATTATGATTAGCTAAGGTGGCTAGTGTCAATAAACGAAACATCCACCCTGTCCATAACGGGTAATAAATTTACAGCGGTTTTTTCAAGATCATTTTTTGCCAACCACCCAAAGGTTAACTAAAGCTTAAGCCCCTTCAGGACTTGGTCATACCCACAGGCTAAAATTCAAATCCTGAGGTACAACTGAATCTAATAAGCATTTCACAGTTTCTTAACTTTTGTTTCAACCTTTAAATAGCCAGCGGATCCCCGGCGTTATTTTGCAGCGACCTGGGGTCTTTGTTTAGTCAGCGCTGCTTAAATATTGTTTCTTTCATTTCCATAAACCACCTACACCTAGAGGCATCATGAGTCTTTATGCGGAACTCCACCGCCACCTGGGAGGTTCTGTCGTACCCAGAATCCTATGGCGCTACTTCCAACGAAATCGGCCTGATTTGGCGGAGAGATTTGCTGGCTATCCGGACTTTGAGAGGTTTTACAGTCAGCCTAAGGATTCGCTGGAAGAGTACCTGGAGCTGCATACCCTGGTTGAAAGTGTGCAGACCCGAGAGGCGCTGCCTTACTTTATCTATCGCCTGATTCGCGGAGCCTACATTTTTGAGAATCTGGCCTATCTAGAGCTGCGATATACGCCATTTTATCGAACGCCCCACAGCCTGAGCGAGCGGGAGCGGATGGATATGATGGCGGAGGTGGTTGAAATCGTAGGCCGGGCCAGCGAACAGACAGAGTACCCGGTGGTGACGCGCCAAATCCTGTGTATGCACTCGCGCCTGCCCTTTGAAATCAATCGAGCCACCGTTGATCTGGCGGCCCAGTATCCGAACTATATATGTGCCGTTGATATCGCTGGAGGCGACGCCGCCTACCGGGACAAGCTAGATGAGATTGTGCAGCTGTATCGCTATGCCCAATCCCTGGGGATCAAGACCACCGGGCATCTGTATGAGACTGCCAATGGCTGTTATCCAGAACTGCTGCCCTATCTTATGCGCATCGGCCACGGTATTCAGATCCCATTGCACTATCCGGAGCTATTAAAGGATGTGGCTGCTCGCGGGCAGTGTTTAGAAATTTGTCCAACTACCTATCTGCAAACGGGCACCCTGGACGAAATCAGCCAGCTTAAAGATGTGTTTAGCCGCTGTTTTGATGCTGGGGTAGATATTGCTATCTGCACGGACAATGCCGGTTTACACAATGTGCGTCTGCCCTTTGAGTATGAAAGTCTGCTGACCCACGATGTGATTGGCTTTGATGGGCTGCGAGCCTGTCAGGAAGCTGCTTTTCGCCACGCCTTTGCTTGGCCCCATCAGCAGCAGCCAGCATCCATGCTGTCGGACATATTGCGCCGTCCGGAAGTAATGGTGTGAGACCGGTATGGAGGGAGGATGCTTTGCTAGTCATCCCCCCCATACCCAACAAAATTTACCCATCAAAACTTTCTGATAAAGCAGGCGAACGATACTAGATAATGGGTAGGCTTTATTGAATCGTACGAAAATCACACCTTCCCTGGATCTATGCGTACCCTATACTGCGGCCAGCTGCGGGCTGAGCATATTGATAAGACCGTTACTCTGTATGGCTGGGTTGACCGCCGCCGCGATCATGGCGGTGTGATTTTTTTGGATTTGCGCGATCGCGAAGGGGTGGTGCAAATTGTTAGCGATCCGGAACGCACACCGGCCTCGTATCCGGTGGCGGATCAGGTGCGCAACGAGTATGTCGTCAAAATTGAGGGACGGGTGAGCCAGCGTCCCCCCGCTTCGCTCAACCCAAACCTGCCCACGGGTAAGGTGGAAATCTATGCCAGCAGTATCGAGCTGCTGAGCGCCGTGCGCACCCAGCTGCCGTTTCAGATTTCGACCGCCGAGGAGGAAAATGTCCGGGAAGAGCTGCGGCTAAAGTACCGCTACTTGGATCTACGCCGGGAACGCATGGGACGCAACATTCGCCTGCGCCACGAGGTGATGAAGGCGATCCGCCGGTTTTTGGAAGACCAGGAGAATTTTATTGAGGTAGAGACCCCCATCCTGACCCGCTCCACACCGGAAGGGGCGCGGGACTACGTGCTGCCATCGCGGGTAAATCCGGGGGAATGGTATGCGCTGCCCCAGTCGCCCCAGCTGTTTAAGCAGCTGCTGATGGTGGCGGGGATGGATCGCTACTATCAAATCGCCCGCTGCTTTCGCGATGAGGATCTGCGGGCCGATCGCCAGCCGGAATTTACCCAGCTGGATATGGAAATGAGCTTTATGGATCAAGAGGCGATCCTGGCGCTCAATGAACGGCTGACCGGTCATATTTTTAAGGCGGTCAAGGGCATTGAGCTGCCCTCGGCCTTTCCCCGTATGACCTATGCTGAGGCCATGGACCGCTACGGCAGCGACAAACCGGATACCCGCTACGGCCTAGAGCTGGTGGAGGTATCTGACATTGTCAAAGACTCTGGGTTTAAGGTGTTTTCCGGTGCGGTTAAGTCGGGCGGCCAGGTCAAGGTGCTGCCCATACCCGGCGGTAACGATGCCATTTCCAACGTGCGCATCAAACCCGGTGGCGATGTGTTTAAGGTGGCAACCGATGCGGGGGCTAAGGGACTGGCCTATATCCGTGTCCGCGACGGTGGCGAAATCGACACCATCGGTGCGATCAAAGACAACCTCAGCGAGGACCAAAAGCAAGTCTTGTTAGAGCGTACCGGGGCCGAGCCGGGGCATCTACTGCTGTTTGGGGCTGGTCCAACGGCCACGGTCAATGCGGCCCTAGACAAGGTGCGTCAGGCCGTTGCTGCCGAGCTGGACCTGATTGACCCTGACAAGCTCAACTTTTTGTGGGTGACTGACTTTCCCATGTTTGAGTGGAACGCCGATGAAAACCGCTATGAGGCCCTCCACCACCCGTTTACGGCCCCTAACCCTGAGGATGTGGATGACCTGACGACGGCGCGCGCCGTGGCCTATGACCTGGTGCTAAACGGCTATGAAATCGGCGGTGGCAGTCTGCGCATCTACCAGCCCGATGTACAGGCCAAGGTCTTTGCCACCATTGGTCTATCGGATGAGGAAGCCCGTGAAAAATTTGGCTTTTTTATGGATGCCTTTGACTTTGGGGCACCGCCCCACGGCGGGATTGCCTACGGTCTTGACCGGCTGGTGATGCTGATGGCCGAGGAGACGTCGATTCGAGATGCGATCGCATTTCCTAAAACCCAGCAGGCCCGCTGCCTCCTAACCCAGGCCCCCTCCAGCGTCGATCAGCGCCAGCTCAAGGAACTCCAGGTAAAGTCCACCCATCGGCCTAAAGATTAGCTAGGCCCTTTCGCCTACCCCAAAAACCTGCGCTAGGATCAGAGGAAATTAATTCCCAGCAATCGCTATCTATGACCGTAGTGGTGTTTTTGATTTTGGTGGGTCTTGTGCCACCGGTCCTATCGGTATGGGCCAGCTATCGAGCCGAGCGGCGTATGGTCGACCGGCTCGATCTGGCCATGGAGTCCGGACAATATTCCGCCATTTCCCCATGGCGACTCCGCGACCCCGATGAGCACTACATTGATGGCATTGGTCTGGTCATCGGCGACATTACCTGTCAGCTCAATGCCCGCTCTCCCCATATTCGCTGCGCCGTGAATCCGACCGGCCCCTGCGAAGGCTGCCGCGCCTACGAGGGACGCACCTACGAGCCGCTTTGAGCCAAGGGTTTACCTACGCCACCGGGTCCGCAATGGATTCGGAAAGCACTTTTTTCTCGGCTGGGACGGCGTCAGGCATACTCTCCTCGACGGCTGGAACAGGATTGCCAGCGCGTTTGGCAGCCGCCTTGATCATCCCTAAAAACAGCGGATGGGGCGCATTGGGTCGAGACTGAAACTCTGGGTGAAACTGGCTCGCCAAAAAGAACGGATGTTCTGGCAGCTCAACAATCTCCACCAGTCGTCCGTCTGGGGATGTGCCGCTCACCACATAGCCTGTTTCTAACAACAAATTGCGATAGGCGTTGTTAAACTCATAGCGATGGCGGTGCCGTTCGTAGATGACCGGCTGGTCGTAGAGCCGACTGGCCAGGGTGCCCGGTTCTAACCGGCAGGCATACAGACCCAGTCGCATGGTGCCCCCCAGGTCCACCACATCCTGTTGCTCCGGCAGCAGGTTGATCACCGGATTTTCACTGTCAGGATCAATTTCAGAACTGTTGGCCCCGGCTAGCTGGGCCACATTCCTGGCCCATTCCACCACGGCGCACTGCATCCCCAGACACAGACCCAGGAAGGGAATTCCCTGCTCTTTGATGTATTCGATGGTGTGAATTTTGCCATCGATGCCGCGACTGCCAAAACCGCCCGGTACCACCACACCATGTACCCCTTCTAGATAGGTGGCCGGTTCGCTGTTTTCAATATCTTCTGAGCTAATCCAGCGGATGCTGACCTCGGCGTGGATTGCGATCGCAGCGTGTCGCAATGCCTCCACCACCGACAGATAGGCATCATTTAAGCTGACATATTTCCCCACAATGGCAATGTCTAGGGTTTGGGTGGGACTGTATAAATTCTCCACTAACCGGGTCCAGGCCGTCAGATCGGGAATGCGCGGCTCCAGGTTTAGCAGTCGAATGGCCTGCTCGGCCAGCCCCTCCTGCTCCATCAGCAGCGGCACTTCATAGATGCTAGAGGCGTCGCTGGCCGCGATTATACAGGCCTCGGGCACGTCACAAAAGTCCGATACCTTGGTCTTGATGTATTCAGGAATGGGCTGGGCACAGCGGCAAACCAGCAGATCGGGCTGTAGACCGATGGAGCGCAGTTCTTTGACGGAGTGCTGGGTCGGTTTTGTTTTGATTTCCCCGGCGGCTGGTAAATAGGGAATGAGGGTCACATGCATGTAGATGACGTTCTCGCGGCCCACGTCCTTGCGAAACTGGCGAATCGCTTCTAAAAAGGGCAGCCCTTCAATGTCGCCGACGGTGCCGCCGATCTCTACGATCACCACATCGGGGTTACGGTTTTGGGCCACCCGACGAATGCGTTCTTTGATTTCGTTGGTGACATGGGGGATCACCTGCACCGTCCGGCCTTCATAGTCGCCGCGCCGCTCTTTGTTGATCACCGCCTGATAAATTGAGCCGGTGGTGACACTGTTGAGCCGCGACATGGATGTATCGGTAAAGCGCTCATAGTGTCCCAGGTCTAGATCCGTTTCAGCGCCGTCTTCGGTGACAAATACCTCACCGTGCTGAAACGGACTCATGGTGCCGGGGTCAACGTTGATGTAGGGATCCAGCTTGAGGATAGAGACCGAATAGTCACGGGACTTGAGCAAACGGCCCAAACTGGCGGCTACGATGCCCTTCCCAATACTGGAAACAACACCACCCGTGACAAACACAAACTTAGTCATAATGCGATCGCAAGGGGAGGTTACTAGTAGTCACATGGGGCCAAATTTCCGACTAGAAATTATCGGCTCCAGATGTGATTGAACCCGTTAATTGTGCCACAGGCTTAGAAGGGCAGATGACTCTTTCAAAAATGACCCGTGAATTGATTGGCCAGGTTTCAGCTACCCCTGCCCGTCAGGCCAAACGCGGCCCAATAGTAGGGATGGGGATAGTCCTCTTTGATCGCTTGCTGGGCAAGCTGCAGGGCTCTGGCGGTGGTTTCTCCCTGTTGTAAAAATCCGTAAAACTGCTCCATTAGATCGGCTGTGGCCTCGTCACTAATGGGCCACAGGGTAGCCAGCACATTGGGGGTACCCGCATACAAAAAGGCCCGGTTAAGACCAATAATTTCATCGCCGTCGCTGGCCTCACCCACCTGGGTTTGACAGGCACTCAGCACGACTAGCTGGGTATTACGGGTCAGGTCTAGACCATAGATTTCATGGACCTGCAGTCGGCCATCGTCGCCAGGGTTGGGCGTTAGTAGGAGTTGGCTAAACAGCGGGCTGCTGGTGTTGTATTCGCCGTGGGTGGCGAGGTGGAGAATGGTGGCTTCGCTGGCTTGCGATCGCAGCCGCTCCTCCGTGGCCGCTTGACCAATGACGGGCTCCACGCCATAGAGATCGGCAATGGTTTTGGCTTCTTCCCCAGCAAAGGGTAGATCAAACGTGGGGTTACCAAACACGGCCAGGCTGCGTGGGGACTGGGATGGTTCTCCTAGAAACCGTAGGGCATTGGCGCTGGGCAGCATTGTCAGCTCATGGCGATCGATCAGGTACTGCTGGCCATCACTCAGGGCCGCAAAGGGCACATAGTGCAGCAACCCGTGGGGCACAATGGTCAGGTGCTCGGTGGAGATATACCGCTGCAGGGGGGCCATTAACCCCGCCTGCAGCCGCTGTAGGCTGCGAGGATGGGCCGACGCTAGGGTAGCAAAGTCGTATTCATAAAATTCCCGCACCGCTTCGGTCAGAGTAGCCCGATCGAGGGGCAACTCCACCGGCGTAAAGGTAGTCTGGGTCAGTACAAATGCCAGCAGCCGATCCGGCAGAGTGAAATATTCCACCAGGGTAGTTTGTGGGTCGAGCAGCCTTTGCAACTCTGGCAGGGCGGCAGGAGATACCGCTGTAAATGAGGCAGCCTGAGGGCTCTGCAGCCGCTCCACCAGCGTGAGGTAGTCCTGCTGTCGGGCTTCTAGTTCTGCCCTCAGCTCGGTCGGGGCCTGAGCCGGATCTGTGGCCGATATGGCGGTCAGCTGGTCCTGACGCTGGGTAATGTCTAAGCGTAGCTGCTGGGCCTGGGTGAGCAGGGTGCCATCGCTATCGGCGCGAAAGGTGACGGTGCCATTGGCCAGCTGGTCTAAAAAGGCCCTGGCCCTGGCCCGTTCGCTATAGTCAAACGCCAGCGAATAGTCGTCCGCATCCCACAGTAGCTCCACCAACCGAGCATAGACCCTGGCATGTTTGTCGGCAAAGCGAGCCTTAAAGCGGCTCCCTTGAATATTGGCCAGGGTTGTTTCATAGACCTCATCAATGGCCCGCCGGTAATAGCTGCGGGCTTGATCAAACTGTTTTGATCGGTCGTATAGACGACCTAAATCGTTTAGAGTTTGTCCTTTACCTGGGAGATCGCCAATCTCTTCATAGATCGCCAGGGCTTCTAGATAGAATGCTTCGGCCTGCTCCATATCGCCAATGTTCAACATGACGGTGCCAATGTTGTTGCGAGCCAACGCTTCTCCAGCACGGTTGCTTTGCTGAATATACAGATTTAGGGCCAGACCGTAGGCATCTAGGGCCTCGTCATAGCGACCCTGAGCGGTGTAAAAGCTGCCAATGTTGTTGGCTAGCACCGCTTCTCGATTGGGATTTGGGGTGACCATGGGGGATTGGCCACGCAGCTCCAGGATCTCTTGGTAGCGCTGTTCTGCTGTGGTCAGGTCATTTTG
>ERZ1740070.1474-NODE-1474-length-14697-cov-7.499317_pt1 | contig 14697 bp, 15 predicted proteins | sample MGYA00581734_ERZ1740070 | MGnify/ENA primary metagenome ERZ1740070 (study PRJEB43018, sample SAMN04849744) | marine metagenome | isolation source: floating plastic debris | place: Pacific Ocean | collected 2008-09-01 | study: EMG produced TPA metagenomics...
CATAAGAACGCCGATGCCGATCATCACCGGAATGGCGAACAGGATCGACAGCGGCACCGCCCAATCAATGATCGCATCCCCGGTGGCTTGGCCAAACCAGTCATAGACATATGGCACCTCCACCTTGAGGGGGTTGCCAAGGAAGTCGGTCTGCGTGTCGTCCACAATCGTGTGGCTGGCCGAGATGATCCGGCTCAGCGTGACGGCACAGAACGCACCAATCATGAACAGCGCCCCGTGGGCAAAGTTCACCACGCCCAGCGTGCCGAAAATAAGGGTGAGCCCCAGCGCAATCAGCGCATAGGCAGAGCCCTTGTCGAGCCCGTTTAGGATTTGAAGGATGATCGCTTCCATCGGCCTAACCTTTGGTTGGAACGTTTCATGCCGCGCGAGGCCTGTGGCTCGGGCAGGGTAGGGTGGGCAATTTGCCCACCCTTATGGCTTGGATGTGCGCTTAGGCGCCTGGGTTACATGTGCCCAGATCGCCACCAAAGATGGACGCATCGTATGTCACCTGGCTGACAGGTGTGATTTCGACGATTTCAAGAAGGTCGAACTCGGAAGTCGGGTTCTCTTTACCCTTCACAACCAGCACGTCTTTGAAGCACTGGTGATCTTCGCCACGGTACAGCGTCTTGCCGTTGCCCATGCCGTCGAATTCGAAGTCCTTGAGCGCTTCGCCAACCGCACATGGTGCGAAGGAGCCTGCACGCTCGACCGCGTCTGCATAGAGCAGGGCCTGAACGTAGCAGGTGTGCGCGGCCTGGGACGGTGGGAAGCCGTACTTCGTGCCGAAGGACTGAACGAATGCTTTGGAGCCTTCGTCCTGCAGTGACCAGTGCCAGTTTGTCGAGCCAAAGATGCCTTTAACGTTGGCACCCGCACCCTTCGCCATGAGGCGGGAGTAGAGCGGAACAACAATCTCGAAGTTCTTGCCGTTGGCGACACGGTCACGCAGGCCAAACTGAACGGCGTTGGTGAGCGAGTTCACCATGTTGCCGCCGTAGTGGTTCAGGACCAGAACGTCCGCATCCGACTGCAGAACGGGCGTGATGTAGGACGAGAAGTCTGTCTGTGTCAGCGGTGTAAGAACCTGACCGACTGTTTCCCAGCCCATCGCTTCTGTCGAGGACCGCACGGCTTCTTCTGTGGTGTAGCCCCAGTTGTAGTCGGCTGTCAGGTGATACGCCTTACGATCGGTACCGTAGTTGTTGGCCAGGATCGGGGCAAGTGCCGCACCAGACATGTATGAGTTAAAGAAGTGGCGGAAACCATTGGCTTTCTTGTCTTTGCCGGTGGTGTCGTTGGAGTGTGTCAGACCCGCCATGAAGATGATGCCGGCTTCCTGGCAGAGCGCCTGAACCGCAACAGCCACACCCGAGGACGAGCCGCCAGTGATCATGATCGCGCCGTCTTTTTCGATCATCGACTTTGCCGATGCGCGCGCCGCGTCAGATTTTGTCTGCGTGTCGCCTGTGACGTACTCGACCTTTTTGCCAAGGATACCGTTGCCCTGCAGCGCTTTGGACGAGAATGTGTTCATCATTCCGCCGTCGCCTTCACCATTCAGGTGCTCAACGGCCAGCTCGTAGGCGCGCAGTTCGTCTGCACCTTCGTCCGCGTAAGGGCCAGACTGCGGTACGTTGAAGCCCAGTGTCACGGTGGAACCCGTGGGCGCGTTGGTGAAACCTTCGTGGCCGGCAGCCGACAGATACGTCGGAACCGCGAGACCTGCACCGGCAACTGCGCCGGTCTTGAGCACGCCACGGCGTGTCAGGTTGCCTTTGGACATGTAATCCTCCCAATGTCATTAAGGGGCCGGCGGACAGTTGGTCATCCACCTTTGCCGCACATATGTGCAAAGCGATTATCGGCTATGCAGTGAAAACATAGCAATAAGCGCTTTTCCTAAAACAATTTTTCTGTCAAAAAATGCACAATGCAGCGCAGAAATCTGTAAAAAAGTTTCTTCTGCGGCGCAGAAAGCATTTGATTTGGCACGGGATTTCGCGATGCCCCGCGATACTTTGACTGGAAGCCGCATTCGCGAACGCCGCGTCATGGCCGGGATCAAGCAATCTGAGCTCGCCAAACGCGCTGAAATCTCACCGTCATACTTGAATTTGATTGAACACAACCGTCGCAGAATCGGCGGCAAACTGCTTGTCGATATTGCGCACGCTTTGGGCGTTGAACCGACGTCGTTGACGGAAGGGGCCGAAACGGCGCTTCTGGCGAATTTGCGCGAAGCGGCGTCCGAAACAGACCTTTCGCCGGAAGAGCTGTCACGGGTGGAAGAATTTGCCGGGCGGTTCCCTGGGTGGGCCGCGCTTTTGGCAGAGACGCAACGCAAGGTCGAAACCTTGCAGCAAAGTGTGGAGGCCTTGACCGACCGTCTGACCCACGACCCGCATCTGGCAGCGTCCTTGCACGAGATGCTGTCGACGGTGACAGCCATTCGATCTGCAGCGTCTATTCTGGCTGAACCGGGCGATATCGAACCTGAGTGGCAACGCCGGTTCAATCGCAACATCTACGAAGACAGTGCGCGCCTAGCCGAAACAAGCCGGTCTCTTGCGCAGTATCTTGAGGAAGAGGAGTCAGACGCTTCAGACGCCTCTGGCCCGCAAGATGAGGTCGACAGCGTTTTTCAGCGCATCGGGTTTCATGTGCCTTCGTTGGAAACAGGTGATGTGTCGGTTGATACTGTCGTTGGTCATGTCTCGGATGGTTTGTCGCAATCCGGGCAATGGTTGTTGCGTAAAGCTCTGGACCGATATCGCGTGGATGCACAAAAAACGCCCCTGGACGTTTGCGCACGTATCGTGCAGCAGACGGGCAGTGATCCACTGGCCTTTGCCGAAAAAGCTGACATTGACATTGCAACAGCCATGCGGCGGTTGGCGCATTTGCCTGAATCCATTTTGCCGGAACCGGTTGGTCTCGCGATTTGTGATGCGTCCGGTGTGACCACGTTTCGCAAACCTCTGCCAGAATTTCCGTTGCCGCGACTTGGGGCGGGGTGTGCGCTCTGGCCGCTCTATCGTGCGCTGTCGCGCCCGATGATGGTGCACGAGGAACGAGTGGAACAGTCAACCCGCTCGGCCGCTCACCACAAGGTGGTTGCGATTGCACAACCGACACGGCACCCGAAAGCGGGTGAAGACGTACATTTCGAAAGCCACATGATTATCATTCCCGAAGCTAAGAATGACGCCACCCAATATGTGCGTCACGTGGGATTGACCTGCCGTATTTGCCCGGAAGCTCAATGTGTTGCGCGCCGCGAGCCTTCGATTTTAGTCGCAACTTGAGCGCGTAAGTTTTGACAGTTTGCACATAAAACGGTTTAGAGTGCAGGAGTTGGCTTGATTTGGCGGCATGCCGAAGACAGCTGCGCGCGGCACCGGTGGGAGGGGACGCATGTCGAAACAGGTTCTGTTGATCGAAGATGAGCCGAATATCATTGAAGCGATCAGCTTTATTCTGTCTCGCGATGGGTGGTCCGTGAAGACGCATTCAAATGGCGCTGATGCGGTCGACATCGTGCGTGCGCGGCAACCGGATGTGCTTATCCTTGATGTGATGTTGCCCGGTAAAAGCGGGTATGACATCCTGCGGGAGCTTCGCGATGATCCAAGTGGGGCAGATTTGCCAGTACTGATGCTCACGGCACGGGGTCAGACGAAAGACCGAGAAATCGCCGAACGTGCGGGGTGCGATGCCTTTATGACCAAGCCTTTTTCAAATGCTGACGTGCTAGAGACAGTGAGAACACTGGCGTCCAAATGAGCGGCGCAACCGAAAGGCCTGGACCATCGCCAGTCTTTCACGAAAAGCGCACCTATCGCCTGCGACGCCTTATGGACGCAGCACGGCTCGCGCCGGTATTGGCGCTCATGCTGTGGCTGCTGCCGCTGTTCTGGCCTCAGTCGGGGGACGCCCGGATCAGCAGCAGTGTGGCCTTGATCTATATCTTCGCCGTGTGGGTTGCGGTCATCGCACTGACCGGCGCGTTGACCTATGCACTTGGCCGAAACGCAGATGACGACACGGATGTTGACCCGTGACAACGCTCAACGTTCTGGTCGCGGTGTGTTGTTGCTACGTGCTTTTCCTGTTTGCCGTGGCGTTCGCGGCAGATCGCATGGCATTGCAGGGGCACAAGGCGTGGCTGCGATCCCCGCTGATCTACACGCTGTCGCTGTCGATCTATTGTACTGCTTGGACCTTCTACGGCGCGGTGGGTTCTGCCGCACGCAATGGGTTTGAGTACCTGACGATCTATCTTGGCCCAACACTTGTTATGGTCAGCTGGTGGTGGCTGTTGCGCAAACTGGTCCGTATTGGGCGCACGCAAAAGATTACGTCGATCGCCGATTTGATCTCGTCTCGATATGGTAAGTCGAGCCTTTTGGCCGCGGGTGTGACCATCCTCGCGGTGATCGGAACAACACCTTACATAGCTTTGCAGCTTCAGTCAGTGACCCTGTCGTTTTCGGTGTTCGCTGCCGACGCCAGTGACATTACGCCAGACTCTCTTGGAACGCTTGCGCTTTGGCTGTCTCTGGGGCTTGCGCTGTTCACGGTCTTGTTCGGAACCCGCAACCTTGATGCGAAAGAGCGTCACGATGGAGTTGTCATGGCGATTGCGGTTGAGGCCGTGGTGAAGCTTGTCGCGCTTTTGTCGGTTGGTATCTTTGTCGTTTGGGGCGTGACGGGCGGCGTATCCGAAGCACTTGCACGGATCGATGCGTCCGACTTCGGACAATGGCAAACGGACCGCGGCCGCTGGGCCGGACTTATCTTTTTGTCCGCCGCAGCTTTTCTGTGCCTGCCGCGCACCTTTCAGGTTTTGGTGGTCGAAAACGATGACGAAAGCCATCTGCGCATGGCGAGTTGGGCGTTCCCATTGTACCTTGGCTTAATCAGCCTTTTCGTGGTGCCGATTGCGGTTGTTGGCCTTGATTTGCTGCCCGAAGGGTCAAACCCGGACCTCTTTGTTTTGACCGTTCCGCTGGCGCTGGGCGAAAACGGGTTGGCGATGCTGTCATTCCTAGGCGGGTTCAGCTCCGCCACGTCCATGGTCATTGTCGCTGCGATTGCGTTGTCGACCATGGTGTCAAACCACATTGTCATGCCCATCTGGCTCCGGCTAAGCACCACAGGTGCCAGCGTGTCTGGGGACGTGCGACACGCCGTCCTGATGGCGCGGCGCATCTCGATCGTGGCTGTGGTGATGCTGGGATACGTTTACTACCGCATGTCGAGTGGTGGAGAAGCGTTGGCTGCCATTGGCCTCGTGGCGTTTTGTGGTTTGGCGCAAGTACTGCCCGCGATGCTTGGGGGTATGTTCTGGCGCGGAGCCACGCGTCTCGGGGCGTTCGCCGGCCTGACAGCAGGGTTCGGGATTTGGCTCTATACGCTGTATCTACCAAGCTTTGGTGTTGGAACAATCCTGCCGATGACGGTTGTCGAAAACGGCCTGTTTGGCGCGAATTGGCTAAGACCTGACGCATTGTTCGGGATCGAAGGTATGGATCAGTTGATGCACGCCTTGGTGTGGAGCATGGCGTTTAACGTTCTCGCTTTTGTCTCGGTGTCGCTCGTGACATTCCCGTCACCAATCGAGCGACTGCAAGCCGCGCAGTTCGTGAATATCTTTGAGCATTCGGGCAGCACGCGCGGGCAGTCCGGTGGCTTGGCACAGGCCGAAGACCTTATGGTTATGGCGCAGCGTATCTTGGGTGCGACCGAGGCGCAGGCGCTGTTCTCGTCGCACGCCCAAAAGCAGGGCGCGCGCGGTGACCTGCCTGACCCAACGCCCGAGTTTCTGGATGCGTTGGAGCGTGAGCTTGGCAGTTCGGTGGGGGCCGCAACAGCCCACGCCATGGTAGGACAGATCACCGGTGGCATGCTGATCTCTGTTGAAGATCTGATGGCGGTTGCGGATGAAACTGCCCAGATGCTGGAATACTCGGCCAAGCTGAAAGAACAGTCCGAAGAGCTAAGCCGGACAGCTTTGGAGTTGCGCAATGCCAACCAAAAGCTGACGCGCCTATCGATCCAGAAAGACGCGTTTCTCAGCCAGATCAGTCACGAATTGCGCACACCCATGACGTCGATCCGCGCGTTTTCCGAGATTTTGCGCGACACGGATGAAATGGAAGCGGATGATCAGTCCCGGTATGCGTCCATCATCCATGATGAGGCGCAGCGTTTGACGCGGCTTCTGGACGATTTGCTGGACCTCAGCGTCATTGAAAATGGTCAGGTGAATCTGAACTTGCGGGACGGCACGTTGCGCAACGCATTGGACCGCGCGATCTCTTCCGCTGCAATTGGCGAAGACGGTGCCAAGCTGGCCATTCAACGCGATCCACAGAACGAAGACATTGCACTCTTCACAGATATGGATCGTTTGAGCCAAGTGTTCATCAACCTCATCGCGAATGCGCGCAAATATTGCGATGCGAAAAACCCGAAGCTGGCCATTAAAGTGGCGCGTGATGTCGACCGTGTTGTGATTGATTTTCATGACAACGGACTGGGCATCTCGGCCGAGGCAGCTGACATGATCTTTGAAAAGTTTGCCCGCGTAAGTGATCAAAAAGCTGGGGGTGCAGGCCTTGGCTTGGCCATTTGCCGCCAGGTGATGACGCGCCTTGGCGGTTCGGTTGATCTTGTTCCAACACAGTTCGGCACAAACTTCCGCGTTGTATTACCATACAAATTGGCGATGGCCGCGCAGTAGCGTGCCCGCAGTAAGGCGTTGGTAACCAATTCCCGGCATAGCTGAAGTCAGTTGAATGCAGGGGTGCTTCGGGTCTTATGCCAGATGGCGCAGCAGAGTCGGTTTTAGAACGAAAAGCAAATGCGCAACGGCGCGCGCTGGGTGTCGGTGCTGTGTCGATCCCGCGCGCCTTGGGGCGCAGTCTGTCGATTGCCGCTGACGCGCTCTGGGCTGTGGGGCTGACATGCAAGGCGACGTCAGATGATCTTGTTTCAACCGAACGCGCATTGATGCAATTGGATGCGGATCAACTGATCATCATTCTTGAAAATGAAGACAGGCCGGTCGCCTTGATGGCACTTGATCGTCACTTGGTGACCGGGCTTATCGAGGTGCAGACACTTGGCAAGGTCACAACGTTCCCGCTGGATGACCGACCATATACGCCCACAGATGCGGCCATGATGGCCCCGCTGGTGGATGCCGCCATGCCAAGATTTGGATCTATGCTGTCCACCCAGCCTGAACGTGCGCATCTGCAAGGCTACCTGTTTGGCGCTCAGGTCGACGACATACAAACAGCTGGCCTCGCGCTTGAAGCGGATCAGGTGCAGACGGTGCAATTCGATGTAAGCCTTGCGCAAGGCACGCGAGAAGGACGTCTGGTTTTTCTGTTTCCCGAACCGAAGGAAGAGCAATCCAACGGGCGCAATGCGTCCGGCGGGAAGTATGAAGAAGCGATGAAGATGGTGCCCGCCCGCATGCATGCTGTTTTGACCCGCATCCATATTCCGCTGTCAAAGGTTCAAGCGCTCAAACCTGGTGATGTGCTTGAGATCTCGCCGAACGCTGTCACAGGTGCAACGCTTGTTGTGGATGGTGGTCACGTCGCGGCGAAAGGCAAGCTGGGTCAAATGAACGGATTTCGCGCAATCCGTATCGGCGGCGAGACGAAACTCTTGCACAAACCCGTTCCGCCTGTCTCTGATGACGCGCCGCCAGTAACAGCGCCCGCACAACAGACCGCGTCGTCACTTGATTTTCCGGCGACGACGCAGGTTGCGCAGCCCCAGGATATCGATCTTGAGGCCTTTTCAACGGCGTCGAGTGACCCGGCTGACCTGCTTTAACGCTGGGATTGCGCAATCGCGTCGAGTGTTGGCCGCATCGCGGAAAGGTCGTATCCCGCACGTGCAACTGCGTCGAGGATATCGTCGGCGCTCAACTGTCCTGCTTGGCCGAACGCCCAGACAATCGAACACCGTGTCCCGGACGCGCAATAGGCAAGCACCGGCCCGTCGGAGGCATCTACCAGCGCGGCCTGCTCTGCAATTCGATCAGGTGTCATTGTCTGGTGCGTGATCGGCAATTCTTGGAATGTGAGTCCCGCTGCCTCGACCGCGTGTCGTATCGCGTCCGCGCGGTGGCTTGGCGGCACCTCCATATCGGGGCGATTGCAGATCACGGTCGTAAAGCCCGCCGCCTTGATTGCTTCGACGTCCTCAACGCTGATCTGAGGGGAGACGCAATATTGGTCGGTGATGCGGCGCATATCCATACCAGTGTCCTATTGCGCAGGTGCCGCTCTGTCCAGCCATGTGCTCAGCTGCGGCATTGCGCCCATACCGGCAAGCATGGCTGCGAGGAAGACAAGCCCTTCGAAGCCGCCATAGCTGAGCGATGCAATCACCGGGCCTGGGCACAGGCCAACAAGCCCCCAGCCCATGCCAAACATGACCGATCCAATGACCAGGTTACGCCCCAGACGCGGCTCTGACGGGGCGGGAAAGCCTGAACCCAGAAGGGCCGCATCACGTCGCGCTGCGATCTGCCACGCGATTGCCATTGGGATGATTGCACCACCCATGACAAAGGCCAGAGTTGGATCCCAATCGCCAAAAACGTCGAGCCATCCTTGCACCTTACGCGTGTCCGTCATGCCCGATATCAATAACCCGGCACCGAAAAGACCACCGGCAAGAAAAGCAAAGGCCGCACGCATCAAATCACTCCAAGGACATTCCGAAACACAACAACGGTTAAGCCTCCGGCGAGGATATAGAACACTGTTGAGACAATGCCTCGCAGCGACAAGCGTGAGATGCCACATACACCGTGGCCCGAGGTGCATCCATTTGCCAAGCGTGTGCCGATACCGACCAGCAGACCACCTGTGATCAAGACCAAAAGGTGGCTCGTGGCATGCGTGTCTTGCGGCCCGAGCACGCCAAGCAAAACAAACGGAACAAGGGCGACTCCTGCCAAAAAGCTGAGCCGTTCTAAAGCAGACTGACGACCCGTTCCGTCAATCAGGCCGCCGATGATCCCGCTTGCGCCCATGACGCGGCCGTTGGCCAGCAGATACACCGCGCCACCTAGCCCGATCAAAAGACCGCCGATTAATCCGTACATCCAGTCAGGGTTCATAACACGTCAGAGCCCGTTAACCGGCACTTTGAGAAACACGTTCCCGTCGTCATCCGCTGGCGGCATCTTGCCTGCGCGCATGTTCACTTGCAGTGACGGGATGATGAGTTTGGGCATCGACAAGGTGGCATCCCGCGCGTCGCGCATCTCAACGAATGTGTCTTTCGATGCGCCGCCGCCCACATGCACGTTGCGTGCCTTTTGTTCGCCAACGGTAGTTTCCCACGCAAACTCGTCGCGCCCCGGTGCCTTGTAGTCGTGGCCCACAAAGATGCGTGTCTCGTCTGGTAGCGTGAGGATTTTCTGCACGGAGTCATAAAGGTCCGACGAGGATCCGCCTGGAAAATCGCAGCGCGCGGTCCCGAAATCTGGCATGAACAGCGTGTCGCCCACAAAGGCCGCATCACCGATGACGTAGGTCAGGCAAGCGGGTGTGTGACCTGGGGTGTGCAAGACGTCGGCCCGCATCTGTCCAATGTGAAAACTGTCGCCTTCGGTGAACAATTGGTCGAACTGGCTGCCATCGCGCTGGAATTCCGTGCCTTCGTTGAACACTTTGCCGAACGTATCTTGCACCATCTGGATGCGATCACCGATCCCGATCTTGCCGCCGAGTGCCTCCTGTAGATAGGGCGCAGCGCTGAGGTGATCCGCATGCACATGCGTTTCAAGCAGCCATTGCACGTCAAGGGCTTGCTCTTTCACAAAGGCGATGACGGCATCGGCTGATTTGGTGTCGGTGCGACCAGAGGAATAGTCAAAGTCAAGAACACTGTCGACGATCGCGCAGGCGCGTCCCTCTGGGTCTTGAACCACGTAAGAGATCGTGTTGGTCGCGTCGTCAAAAAATCCTGTCACATTGGGTGTCATGCTGGCCTCCCTCTTAGCGTATTACATATATCAATATTCGAATACGTATCAACCCTGACGTTCCTTCTCATACCGAAGGCGCCGGTCAAGGGTACGGGAACTATGCAAAACCCGCTGCGACAAAGCCATTGATTTTGTTTTCGGCGTTTAGGCTGACGCTGCGCCGCCGGTTGGGTCCGACAAATATGCCAGCACGTCGTTTTTTCCGATTACACCAATGGGCGTGGCATCTTCCATCACAGTGAGATCACAATCGCTGCTGACGAGCGTTTTCATGACGGTTTGAACGCGGGCGTCTGCGTCGACATGGCCGTCGGTTGTTTTCGTCACACCTGCCCGCATCACATCACGTGCCCGCAGCACACCCAACGGGTTCATATGCTGCACAAAGTCGGCCACGTAGTCGTTTGACGGGTTGCGGAAAATGTCCTGCGGCGTGCCGCATTGCACGATCCGACCACCTTCCATGATTGCGATGCGGTTGCCGATTTTGAACGCCTCATCAAGGTCGTGGCTGACAAAGATGATGGTCCGCTTGAGCCGCTGCTGAAGCTCTAGCAATTCGTCTTGAAGCTTGGTTCGGATCTAAGGATCAAGGGCCGAGAACGGCTCATCCATCAGAAGGAGCGGTGCATCCGTGACAAACGCGCGGGCAAGGCCAACGCGCTGTTGCATCCCGCCAGATAGCTCGCCGACCTTGCGATCCGCCCAATCTGCAAGGCCCACAAGTTCAAGCTGGGCTTCGACACGGTCTTTGCGGTCAGCCTTGGACTGGCCGCCCAATTCCAGGCCAAGGCCCACGTTTTCGCGCACGGTCCGCCATGGCAAAAGGCCAAATTGCTGAAACACCATGGCGACATGTTCGAGCCGCAGTTTGCGCAAGGTGCTGGCATCCGCATGGGTCACGTCGATCAAGCCGGTGCCGTCATGGACGCGAACGCAGCCGCGCACGACCGGATTCAATCCGTTGACGGCCCGAAGAAGTGTGGACTTGCCAGACCCGGACAAGCCCATAAGCACAAGGATTTCGCCTTCCCCAACCTCGATCGAGCAATTGTGGACGCCTAGCACCTGCTGGGTGGCAGCCTGAATTTCGCTGCGGTTTTGGCCTTCATCCATAAGCGGAAGAGCGGCGGCTGGACTGTCTCCAAAAACGATAGAAACATTCTCAAATGCGACGCGGGTTTCGGTCATTTGTTACGCTCCATCCGCAGCATCCGGTCAAGGATGATGGCCACCACGACAATCACAAAGCCGCTTTCAAACCCGCGGGCTGTGTTCACCTGATTGAGCGCGCGTACCACCGGCACGCCAAGCCCATCAGCGCCAACAAGGGCTGCGATTACGACCATGGACAGCGACAGCATGATGGTCTGGTTCAGGCCCGTCATGATTTGTGGCAGGGCGGAGGGCAGTTCGACCTTCCACAAAAGCTGTTGCTTCGTCGCGCCAAAGGCTTCGGCAGCTTCGATCAGTGGGGTGGGTGTTGAACTCACACCAAGATGCGTAAGACGGATCGGTGCAGGCAGCACAAAGATCACGGTGGCGATCAGACCTGGCACCATACCGATTCCGAAAAACACAATCGCTGGAATGAGATACACGAAAGTTGGCAGTGTCTGCATGAGGTCCAGTACAGGCCGCATCCACGCGTAGAGCTTGGGTCGGTGCGCAACCGCAATGCCGATAGGGACGCCGACCCCCATACAGACGACGCAGGCCGAAAGAACCAATGTCAGGCTTTCGGTGGTTTCTTCCCAATAGCCTTGGTTGATGATGAACAAAAACCCAAGCGCCACAAACAGGCAGACTTTCCAACTGCGTTGCAACACCCATGTCAGTGCCACGAAAAGCGCGATGATGATCAATGGGTGCGGCGTTTGTAAAAGCCAAAGGAACGCGTCGATCATCGCCTCAAGCGTATCTGCCAGCGCGTCAAAAAAGAAAGCGCCGTTGCTTTCGAGCCAATCGAAACCGTCGCCAGCGATCTGGCCTACTGGAATTTTGTTTTCGGTCAACCAATCCATCATGCGGTCCGCGATTTAAAGAGCAGGCCAATGCCCGAGAAGATGAGGAAACCGCCAACGCCACGGTTCAGTACGTGCAAGCGGTGCGACGTCAGCACGCCGGACAACACCACGCCAAGCACGGCGTAAAGCAGGACCGCAGCCAATTCCATGACAAGAAACAGGCCACCAAGAAACAAGAACTGCGCGGCGACATTGCTTTCGAAGTTGATGAATTGCGGGAAGAACGCCGTGAAAATCGCAATCGCTTTTGGGTTTCCAATCGCAATCAGAAAATCGCGTCTCATCAATTCAGACACTTGGGTGGTCGCGGTTGCTGCCTCTTTCGGGGCGTCGGCCGTCCACATCTTCCAACCGATATAGACGAGGTAGACTGCTCCAAAGACCTTCACGACATGGAAGGCAAACTCTGACGCCATCAGGATGGTCCCAAGACCAAAAGCGACCAGCGTGATCATGGCCGCAAAAGCCGGTAAGCGGCCCATGCCGCCAATCAAAGCAGGCCACAATCCAAGTCGCGATGCATTAGAAAATGCCAGCAGGTTGTTCGGCCCCGGTGCGGCGTTCAAAGCAAAACACGCTGGCAAGAACAGCGCGAGGAGCGTCAGCGACATTCAATTATCCTCTAAAAATGCAAAAGGGGCGGCCTGCGCCGCCCCGGTCTTTGGATTATTCAAGAGCTGCTTTCACGGCGGCCACGGCGTCTCCACCGTCTCGTGTTGTCACGCCGTCAAGCCAGCCCATGAACGCATCCGGGTTTGCTTTTAGCCAAGTCTCAGCGGCGTCGCGCGGGTCTTCACCGTCGTTGAGGATCGCGCCCATGATCTCGTTTTCCATGGCGAGCGTGAATTCAAGGTTGTTGAGCAAAGTGCCGACATTGGTGCATTCCTCAACATAGCCCGAGCGCGTGTTCGTGAAGACTGTTGCACCACCAAGGTTCGGGCCAAACCAATCGTCGCCGCCTTCGAGGTAAGACATCTCGAAATTGGCGTTCATCGGGTGTGGTTCCCAACCCAGGAACACCACTGGTTCGCCCCGGTCGTCTGCGCGGGCCACTTGAGCCAGCATGCCCTGTTCAGAGCTTTCGACAACTTCAAAGCCTTCAAGGCCAAAGGCGTTGTCTGCAATCATGTCCATAATCAGGCGGTTGCCGTCATTGCCCGCTTCGATGCCGTAAATCTCACCTTCCAGCGCGTCTTTATGTGTCGCGATATCTGCAAAGCTGGCGATGCCTAGGTCAGATGCGGCTTTGTTGACGGCCAATGTGTATTTCGCGCCTTCAAGGTTTGCGCGGACAGTGTCAACAGTGCCCGCTTCGCGATAGGGGGCGATATCGCCTTCCATGGTTGGCATCCAGTTGCCGAGGAAGATGTCCACATCCCCTTCAGCAAGCGCTGTGTAGGTCACTGGGACAGACAAGACCTTGATGTCTGTGTCATAGCCTAGCGCGTCCAGCACCACGGTGGTGGCAGCGGTCGTGGCCGTGATGTCTGTCCACCCGACATCCGAGAACGTGACGGTGTCGCAATTCGCGGCCGCTGCGCTGGCAGCGCACATGGCGAGGATGGAAAGTGAGGATTTCAACATGATGAGCAGTCTCCCTGAAGGACTTCGGTTCTTTTTGTTGATTGACGGGTCAATTAAAAACGCCATACGGTCACGACGTCAACCTTAGAGAGTTAAGCATGCCGAAACTCGGGATGGAACCAATACGGCGCGCTGCGCTGGTGAAAGCCACAATTGATGAGATCGGAACCACCGGAAGCTTGGACGTTACGGTGGCTCAAATTGCGCGCCGGGCCGGGATGTCGTCGGCGCTGGCGCATCACTATTTCGGCGGCAAAGACCAGATTTTTCTCGCAGCGATGCGCCATACGCTCAGCCTTTACGGTGCCGAGGTGCGCGGCGCACTTGCGATGGCAAAGGGGCCTCGGGCGCGAACGGAAGCAATCGTGCGAGCGGGGTTTTCAAGCTCGAACTTCCGGCGCGAAGTCATTGCTGCTTGGCTGAACTTTTACGTCTTGGCGCAAGCTGATGAAGGTGCAGCCCGCTTGCGATCAGTGTACCAGCGTCGGCTTCATTCAAACCTTGTCTTTAACCTCCGACCGTTGATTGGGCCGCGCGCAGGGGAAGCGGCACGGCGCATTGCCGGGCTCATCGACGGCCTCTACCTGCGGGAAGCTTTGCTTTGCGGCCCGGCGGCCGGGGATGAGGCCACGCGGCAAGTACTGACATTGCTGAACTACGAATTGAAAAACGGTGCCAAGGGCAAAGACTGATGACCTATCCGACCCAACCCAATGCGAGCCATTTCATTGACGGTGCGTATGTTGAAGACACTAGCGGTACGCCAATCCCGGTCATCTATTCTGCGACCGGCGAACAGATCGCAACGGTCTATGCGGCCACACCAGCGATCGTGGATCAGGCGTTGGAGGCTGCGCGTCGGGCACAAAAGGCATGGGCGGCGATGACGGGAACCGAACGTGGCCGTGTTCTGCGACGCGCGGCGGACATTATGCGCGAGCGGAACCATGATCTTTCGGTGCTTGAGACCTATGACACCGGCAAACCCTATCAGGAAACCATCGCTGTTGACGCCACCAGCGGTGCTGACGCTTTGGAGTATTTCGGTGGTCT
>ERZ1740070.1475-NODE-1475-length-14694-cov-11.025343_pt1 | contig 14694 bp, 12 predicted proteins | sample MGYA00581734_ERZ1740070 | MGnify/ENA primary metagenome ERZ1740070 (study PRJEB43018, sample SAMN04849744) | marine metagenome | isolation source: floating plastic debris | place: Pacific Ocean | collected 2008-09-01 | study: EMG produced TPA metagenomics...
TACCCGTTTGTACAACTTCTTTCTCCAGGGGGCAGGCCGAGGAAAAGACTGGCGTCTGTCCGATGCGCTCAAGAATTCAGACAAGACAACCCAGCGGGACTTTATCCACGACATCGTCAGTGAATACACTTGGCAATATTTTGCAGGCTTGACCAAGTCAGGCAAAGAGGACAGAGACTGCAAGCTAGTGGAGCGGGTTGAGCGCGAGCTAGATCGAATTAAGCTACAGTCGGGGATTGAACAGGCCAATGTCTTTTTAAAGCAGGATGACGATCTCTTTAAGACGGCCCGGTTGCATAACCATTTAACAGTGGATTTTATCCAACAGCTTGTTCGGTCCGTGGTGGATAACGAGCTGCTGACAGATGAGTTTCCTATTTATCTCAAGTACTTTGAAATTGAACGGGTCAAACCGCTGCCCCTATACATTAAACAGAAAGGGCTAGAAATAGGCGTTCTTAATCCCCACTTCTTTCAAGACGATGAGGATGTTGAAAGTGCCAGGGGTTTAGAGCGTCAGTACGCCTATCGGGTGCGCCTACACTTTTATATTAAGCTGCCAGACAGCTACCAGATTAAGTTTACGGACCTGGTGGTTGTCAATCGCCAGTCGGGTCAGCGGCGGTTAGAATTTTTTGAAGAGGTTGTTGGAATTGGTAGTCCCCTCAACCATATTACAACTGCTATCAACCGGGTCTTGCTTTGGGATATTCCCGTTTTAGAAGATTATGCTCCCGTTGCCGATGGCATTCACTACCATAATGAAGTGATTCGGGGTACGCCCAACAGCCCGGTCTGGTCCCACTGTGTGGCCCGACTGTATAAGGTCCAGGATATCAACGATGCTGTTGAGCGAGACGAGCCCTGTGAAACGGTGGCCACATCATCCGAGACGGTCAGTGCCGACTTTTGCGGGTTTGATTTACTTGAAACATCCGCCAAGGCGGCCCTACATGCCCGGCTTAAGCTAATCAAGGCGACCCTGGCCCATCAGCCCGATCGCGATGCCAACAGCTATATTGAGGAGCTGTGTCTGCGGGTGGAAGAACTCACGGCGCTAAAGCGGGCCAAACACCATCTTAACTTTTATCCGTTTTCGCTACGGGCCATGGAGGGCCAGCTAGAGAAGACTATTTTTAAAGATAAGTATCGCGTGCGACAGCCCGACTTTTCTTTTCAGGAGGTAGCACCGGGTACGCGCTGGAGTATTGTTGCCTTTGAGGCCCAGCTGGAAATTGCAGAGGGCAATCTCAAAGAGGGGCTTTTGCACATTGCCAAGCAGTATCTAGAGGTGATACGCCCCTATTTTGAAGGGGATGCCCAGGGGATTATCGGGGACCTGTTGTTAACCCGCTATCACCTTTGCTGGTTTCGCTACTACTATCTGAGCGACTTGGACGACACCACTAACCGGGTTGTCCCAGATCGCTATATGGCCGTTCGCAAGGCAGAAGAGGAATTAGAAAAAGCACAGCTCCATTTACAAAGACGGCTTAACAAGTACGAAAAACTCAAAGAACTCTCACAAAGTAATTTGCATCCTCAGTTTTTTCTGTTGTCTAGTATTCATGCCCATCGAGCCAAGCTCTATATGTATTTCTCTAACTACACCCGTAAGTTAGAGCGATGGGAAACCCTACTAGAACCGGTTAAACTTCTGGAAAAAGCTAAAATGTATGCCGCTAGGGACGGCGATCCGGCTCTGTATGCCCAGTGGTCAGCCTACCAGAGCTGGTGCTACATTATGTTGGCCTATTTGGGAGAACAGGAGATTTATACCCGTCAGGGGTTTAGCTATGCCGAATGTTTTGACTGGGCTAAACGGCTAATTGATCACGCTGTGCTGTGCTATTCGCCTACCGGTCAGGCCTGCTATCAGCAAATAAAAGATGGTGGTGGTCGCATTACTCCCCATGTTTGTTTACCTGATTCATCCTCTAGTAAAAAGCCTAAAAAAGGTGCGTCTATTACCCGCCGGGTAAAGCCTAAAAAATACTATGAAAAGTATGGCAGCACCATGATGCAGGTGGTGCCGCTGATTCAAGAACTGATTCAGGATGAAGAGCAGACCTCGGCCCATGGCTATGAGGAAGGTAGCCACGTGGTGAATTTGGAGATGTCTTTGCTCAAAAAGTATGGTGTCGATGAAGGTCGTTCAACTTATTTATTTGGCATGAGGTCTAGCATCTTGTTGTTTGCCAAGGGGATGTTAGAGCTTTGTCAGACGTATCCGGACGCCGATGGGATGCTCCGCTCGATTAGGGAAAAAGCGCTAAGACTGTTTACCTACTGCAGTGCGATCGCATCCGACGGCACTGAGAGAAATGAATCTGAGCAGCCCAAGGGAGCAGAACCCGATTCGCTTATCCTAGACCGGGCATTTCCCGACGGCACAATACATACTGGCGATCAGCTGCTGCAGTGTCTTTACCCCCATCGCCTCACGCAGTTTGCCGATTTGGGCAAGATATTTATCATTGTTTGTGAGCTGATTCTATTGACGGCTAGCGAACCAGTACAGGCCCATCTCAACTCAAAGTCCTCTCCCAAAACGTTTGAGTCCTTCGTTGCCAAAGACCTTCAGAAGATCCGAAAGCTTATCCTCGAGCTACGTGAAAACAACAACTTTCCGTTTCCCCAGGCTCAGACCTGTGGCCAAAAACGATATAACGGTCACCTTGCAGAGCACTATATTCAGTTTGAAAACTACGTTGAAGCCTTTATTGTTCGGTTAAATTCTAGCCAAATCAAACACTCCGATCTAATGGGCGTTCGCAACCAGCTAGTTGCCGATACGTTTAAGATTATCCGAGGAGAAATCAACGTCATTCCCTAAAATCTATTACGTTGCTATCCTCGGTCTGCTGTAGTATTTCAAAAAACGGATTAGCCGTTTTTTGAAATAGCTAATTTCTCCAAATCTTAGCGGACCCAATAGAAGCTAGCAGATCGGTTTTTATCTAATTAATTCCCCTAATTAATAGCCCGTTAAATTGTTTAATTTATAACCGTTTTATAGGCTTTAGTTGGGTCACTGTAGCTCGCCTAGTCACCCATATAAAAAACGGCAGACATCTGAGAGCCTGCCGTTAGCATTAACTATCTCTTACTCTGGCTTTTGGGCGTTGATACATGTGCCAGTTACATGTGCCGGTGCGTCTACGTCTTTGGCAAGGTTATAGAAAAACCTCTTCTAGGACGGTACGTAGCCCCTGGCGATACTCAAGCAAGACGCGGCCTTTGCGGCTATTTCTGAGTTCCTCTAGTTCCCGGTAGGTTTCTAATACGGCCTCTCGCTCAGCGTCTGTGATAGCTGCATGCCCCTTGATCTGCTGTCTTTTGCGCTTAATTCGAATAATTTGATCAAGAATACTGTTGAGATCAGCACCTTTTGTAGATTTTGGATTATCACTGCTGGGGGGCTGTGATTCGCTCATGATTACTTGACCTAAATAATCAATTTACTTTGCGAAATGCTACCACATTTCCCTGTAGTTCAACCTCAGAATTCTCAAAGTTTATAGTCTCCAACTACACATTTAAAGATATCTAATAGTGAGGGTATATAGCAGCAAAATTTGGTGTTTTGCTGCTGTTTTCAGGGGATAGATCGGTAATGCTATTACAGAGGTCTTTTGTACTAACTATAGTACAAAAGACCAGGCGAGGCTAGGGGGTTCTCGCCTGGTCCACAGTTATCGAACTATCCCATTGTCTCTGCTGACTGAGTCGACACCTAGCATTAAGCGGCCATATCAAACAGCAGGATTTCAGCATCGTCCGACTGTCCTTGAATTACCAGCTCTGGCGTTGCTGTAATGGCAGCCCCATCGCCGGCGCTGAGGAGCTGACCGTTAAGGGCAATGCCACCGCGCACTACCTGTAGCCAGGCCGCGCGATTGGCTGGGAGCGTGTGGGCTACCTGCTCATCGGCTGTTAGTCGAGCCCCATAGAGGCTTATATCTTGATGGATGGTGACAGACCCGTCACGCCCATCGCGGGAACCCACCAGACGCAGGGTGCCTTGCTTCTCTTCAGGGCTAAAGTAAGTTTGCTCATACCCCGGCTCGATGCCTTGGCTTTCTGGCAGTATCCAAATCTGCAGAAAGTGGACCGGGCTGTCTTTAGAGGCATTGTATTCACTGTGGCTAATGCCAGTGCCCGCAGACATGCGCTGCACGTCACCAGGGCGCATAACGGAGCCGTTGCCGATGCTGTCTTTGTGCTCTAGGGCACCATCTACAACATAGGAAATAATCTCCATATCCCGGTGGCTATGGGTGGGAAATCCTTGTCCTGGTGCTACCTTGTCTTCGTTGATAACCCGCAGGCTGCTAAAGCCCATGTGGGCCGGATCGTAGTAGCCACCAAAAGAGAATGTATGACGGCTGTCGAGCCAACCAAAATTGGCGTTACCCCTGGCCGATGCGGCGCGGATAGTGATCATGGCAGTACCTCCCGTTGGTTCTATAGGGTGGAGAAATTTGAATCTGATTTAATTATGGATTGTAATTCTAAAAAAGACAATACCCAATTTAATAGACTAATTGTCTCTAATTAGGCGACAATAAAGGCAACTAAAGAACTATCTAAAGGGCAACGTATTGTGGATAAGTTTGCAGCCATCCATGCCTATGTGCAGGTGGTGGAGGCCGGTGGTTTTGCTGCTGCCGCTCGGCATATGGGGCTGTCGCGCTCAGCGGTCAATAAATTGGTGATTACCTTAGAAACGGAGCTAGGGGTGCGCCTGCTGCAGCGTAGCACCCGGCAGGTCACCCCAACGGCCACGGGGGCTGCTTTTTATGGGCGCTGTTTGGGTATTTTGGCGGACCTTGAAGAAGCTGAGCTGGCCGTTTCCCAAGCCCAGGCTGAGCCAGTAGGTCCGCTGCGAGTCAATGCCCCCATGACCTTTGGTACTCTACATTTGGGGCCGCTGCTGGCGGAGTTTATGGTCCAATATCCTGGGGTGCAGGTGCAGCTAACGCTAGAGGATCGCTTTGTGGACCCGCTGGCCGAGGGGTTTGACCTGACCCTGCGAATTGCGCAGCCGGAGCGGCTACCTCGGCTGGTGGTGCATGAGGTGGCACAGCTGCAACGCCTGCTGTGCGCGGCTCCCAGCTACTTAAAGCGCCATGGTCATCCGAGGGAGGCAAGGGAGCTGAGCCAGCATAGCTGTCTGGCCTATGGTGAGCTGGCAGGACGCAACGAGTGGGTCTTAGATGGACCGAGTGGGGAGTGCCGCATAGCCGTTAGCGGAGCGATGTGCTCTAACAATGGTGAGGTGCTGCGGGATGCGGCGATTCGAGGGCTGGGCATAGTGCTGTTGCCCCGGTTTATCGTTCAAGCAGGTCTAGAGCAGGGGAGACTGGCGGTGGTCCTGCCGGATTATTCGCCTCGGCTGCTCTCCCTGTGGATAATCTATCCCACCAACCGCCACCTGTCCGCCAAGGTGCAGCTGCTGACGGCCTTTTTGCAGGAACGATTTGGCCAGCAGTTTGGCTCCTAGGCGGTTTTCTGGTTTTGGCCGCATCCTAGCCTTTGGGCAGTCGCTCACAGACATACTCTTCCATCTCTTCATAGAGAAACTGCTGTTTGAGACCTGAGACTATATCAGCGGTTTGAGTGCTCAATTCCATCAGCTCGCCGACGCGGTTGGCAATGATTTCGCTTGAGCCGTAGAGGGTATCCGGTGCTATCCCCCCCCGTCGTCCGGCTTCTAAAAAGGTGGCCTCCAAATCTTCGCGCAGATAGGCCGGATCGATAATGCCGTTGGGGAAGCTTACAGCCAAATAGGCACGGCATTCTAGCTCCATGCGATCGGCGCTATTCCCGAGCATGATGGAGTAACCGTCCTGATTTACGGTGGTGGCAACTTCAGGGGTATCTTCAGCGGGAATCACCTGGGCTAGGGCCGGGGCCGCACAAAGCGTCAGGGGGCCAAGGATAGAAAGCAAAAACGGTTTCATAAACGGGGGGATAGAAGGGGACGGCTGGACATGAGCCTAACCAGATACTATACATTTAGCCCTGGGTTTAGCCTGGGTTTTAGATTGTTTTTTGGCTAACGAATCGCGACGTTTATGCAGATTACTCAACCCCAAAGCCCAGATACTCCCATTCATCCGATTTTTGATCGCCCCTGGTATCGTCGGTTTGAGACCTGGTTGGGTAACGCATCGCCCCTGGGTAATGCCCCCATATTTCCATCGGAGACGTTTCCCTGGGCCGCTAGCCTTGAGCAAAACTGGACCGTGATTCGTCAGGAGCTGGATCGGGTGTTGGCTGATGTCAATGCCCTGCCCAGCTTTCAGGATATTATGCCGCGTCAAAATCGGATTAGCCCTGACAATAAGTGGAAAACCTACTATTTCTGCGCGTTTGGCTTTGTGGCTACCAAAAACTGCAGCCAGTGTCCCCAGACCTGGGCGCTGCTAAAGGATATCCCAGGGTTAAAGGTGGCGTTTTTTTCGATTCTGGCACCGGGAAAACATATTCCCGAGCACCGGGGCAAACATAAGGGGCTGATTCGCTACCACCTGGGGCTGCGGGTGCCAGAGCCTAAGGAGGCCTGCCGTATTCGGGTCGACAGCACCGTTACCCATTGGGAAGAGGGTAAAAGCCTGATTTTTGATGATACTTACTACCACGAGGTGTGGAATGACACCGATGGTTACCGGGTGGTGCTGTTTTTGGATATTGAGCGGCCGTTTGGGGTTCCCCTGGCTTGGGTGAACGCGGCTATCTCCCGGCTGCTAACCCTGTCGCCCCAGGTAAAGCAGGCCCAGGAAAACTATGAAAATTTTGGCCGGTAGGGACGTTCCATCGGGCCGGTAGGGACGTTCCATGGAACGTCCCTACCACCACCGTACCGCCAGCATAGATAGCTCAGGCAGGTCGTCTTCGGCGGGCCACTCAACGGGCTTGTAGGTGCCAAAGATATGATCCCACCAGTCTACGCCGAGGCCAAAGTTATGGTTCCACATGCCGTATTTGTGGTGGACATAGTGGACGGGCATTTTCATCCAAAAACATCGGCGGGGATTTTCGTGCTGGAGCTGGTGGGCATAGGCGGAAAATGCGGAGTACACCAGCGCGCCACTGGCCCAGCCCAAGCCAACGGTGAGGGAAAAAATAAAGGGAACGGCCATTGCGATCGCACTGCCCAACACATAGTCGCGAAACTCCCACACCACCCCCTGGCCTTCATTACGGCGGTGGTGGTCGCGGTGGCGCTGGCCCACCTTGGCTGACACATGCATCAGCCGGTGTAGCCAGTACTCGACAAAACTGGCAAACACAAAGGCCGCCACAAAGCTAAGAATAAAAATGACAGGCTGGGGCATGGATAACTCCATCTAGGAAACAAATGCAGGGGGCGAGCAACCCCGACTGCTTCATCCTATTATTGTGAAATATTTTTGCCAACACAAGCCGGATTCGCCCATGGCCCCCCGATCGATCCCTCTGTCCGTATTTGCTAGGGCCGCCCGGTGGCAGCAGCGCAGCTTTACCCGTCGGCTCCCCCAGGCCCAGGCCACCCAGGCCAGATTTTTGCAGACACTTCTCAAAGAGCAGACCGGAACGGCCCTGGGAGAGGCCCTGGGCCTCGGGCACGTCACCACCCTAGGGGAGTTTCGCCAGCGGGTGCCCCGGTGGAGCTATGACGGCTATGCCCCCTATTTTGAACGGGCGGCGGCGGGGGAAACCAATGTGGTATCCCCTCGACCGGTGCAGGTTTTTAACATGAGCAGCGGCTCCACTGGCAGTCGCAAACTGGTTCCCATTACTCAGCGGGTTCGGCAAACTCGGGCCTATGCCAACCAGGTGGCCATGGGTTATGCCTTTGAGCAAGCCCGGTCCAAGCCCGTGGGGCAGCTTTTACTGACCACCCTGATTGCGCCCTTGGGCCAAACCGAGGGGGATATTACCTACGGCCATGTCAGCGGGAACCAGCTGCGAACGACCCCACCGTTTGTCTTTGATCGGCTGTTTGTGCAGCCCTATAACGCCCTGCTCGTCAGTGATACCGCTGCGCGCAACTATGTCTGTTTGCTATTTGGTCTACGGCAGGAGCGCCTGACCTATGTGGCGGCCAACTTTCCGCTGATTATGCTGCAGCTGTGTGCCTACCTGGAGCGCTTTGGCCCAGCCCTGGTGGAGGATATCGCTCGGGGCACAATTTCCCAGGATATGGCCCTTGAACCAGGGCTGCGACGCTCCCTAGAATCCCGGCTGTCCCCCCAGCCCCAGCGGGCCAAACAGCTCCAGCAGCTGCTCAATACCCACGGTCGTCTGCTCCCCCGCCATGTGTGGCCAGACCTGGTCTTTTTGATTACGGCGCGGGGGGGACCGTCGGACTTTTACTTTGAGCGTTTTGATGAATACTTTGGCCAGACGCCTATTTTTGGCGGTACCTATTCCGCCTCGGAAGCGGTGTTTGGTAGCTATCATCAGCTTGATAGCGACGGGGCAATTTTGGCCCTTAAAACCAACTTTTTTGAGTTTATTGCCCCGGACCAGTGGGAGCAAAAAAATCCCCAGACGCTGCTGCTCCACCAGTTAGAAATTGGCGAATATTATCGGGTGCTGGTGACCAACTATTCGGGGTTTTGTCGTTATGACATTGGCGATGTGCTGCAGGTGGTGGGCAAACATCAGGGGGTGCCTTTGGTGGTGTTTCGCTATCGCCAGGGGGGGACTCTCTCAGCCATTTCAGAAAAGACCACCGAGTACCACGTCACCCAGGTAATGGCCGCCCTACAGGATGAGCGGCTACCCATCGAAGACTTTTGTATCACGCTGTCGAAATCCCTGGTGGAGCCCTACTATATTGTCAATGTGGAACTAGCGGGGGGGGCGAAGCTGCCCAGCCCCCAACAGTTTTTACAGCTCTTTGACCATCAGATGCAACAGGTCAATGAGTCCTATGCCATCAAGCGCCAAAAACACGACATCACCGCACCCCAGCTAAATGTGCTGGCCTCGGGCAGCTTTCGGCAGCTGCGGCGGCAGCGGCTAAAACCGGGCATAGGAGATGATGCCCAAGTAAAGCTGTCCCACCTGAGCTGCGATCGCACCCTGTTAGACGGTATTACGATCCTCTACCAGGCGCGCTAAAACGGCTGATACTGGAGCGAGAAATAGACGCCGCTATCCTGCCAGCCGCTGCCGTCTGTGTCCAAATCTACCAGGGGAATGCCCCAGTCCAACCGGGCTGAAAAGTTGTTGCCCTGCTGCCACAGGAGACCGATGCCGGCTCCCACCAGGGTATCGGGTCCGGGCGAGCTGCCGTCGTGGTTCCAGGCGGTGCCCGCATCGATAAAGGGAGTTATTTGCAATACCCCATCTAGCTCTGGGATCTTGGCAACAGGCCAGCGCAGCTCCGCCGATAGAAATGCACCGCTGTCTCGTCGCAGGGCATCTTGCCGGTAGCCCCGCACGCTCTGGCCCCCGCCCAGGCTAAACTCTTCCTGCGATAGTAGGTCATCGGGGGTGAGTTGGATATCTCCTCGCAGAAAAAAGAGGCGGTTTTCTTTTCCCAGCTGTTGTACCCACTGCCCCTGGCCCCGCCAGGAGAAAAAACGACTGTCGGGGGCCTCGCTGTTGATGGTGGCATCCAGCAGATCTAACCCGACACTAAACTGCGATCGCAGCGCCAGCACATGGTTCTGACTACGCTGGGTCCATTCTTGAGAAAATCGGGCGGCAGTAACGCGGGTGCGGCCATTTTTATCGGCCCCCGGCGATAGGGGCGTCGGACCGATATCATCTAACCCCAGCCGGGTTTGACTGGACTGATGGGACAGGGTGATCCCCAGGGCCGTCACCTGGGTGGGGCTCTCCACCAGCGGTCGCCGATAGCCCAGCTCATAGTAAACGCTGTCGGATGAGATATCGAGTATTTCAAATTCCGAAGCAATCACGCGGCTATCGGCGTAACCGGCTGCTAGGCGCAGAGTGTCGTTGTTGGGGCTCACCGGCAGGGTGTAGCTAAAGTCCACCCCGTCGCTGCCTTCGGTATGTTTGTAATCCAGCGTAATGCGATCGCCAATGCCCGCCAGGTTCCCTTCGTCCACCCCGAGGGAGACCTGGGTGCCCCCAATATTGGGGGAGCGATTGTTGGCCAACCGGGTATTGACCGCAAACGAATCGGCCTCAGTCACCTCGATCACCAGCAGACTGGTGCCTGGCCGCACCCCGGCCTGTAAGTCCGCCGATACGGTCTCAATCAGCGGGTCTAGCTGTAATCGCTGCAGACCTTTTAAGAGGGTATTGACATTGAGGGGGGGCTGGGCGGCTAGACCCACACGGCTGCGGATATAGGCGGGGGCCAAACGGTGGGTGCCGCTGACAACAATGTCCTCTAGCTGCCCTTCAATCACCTCAATAATGAAGACACTATCCACCGCCGTTTGTGGTGGCAGTAGCGCGCCTGAGGTGACATAGCCAGCGGACACATATCGCTCGGTAATATCTGCCCGCAGCTGCAAAAGTTCGTTAAAGCTAACCTGGCGGTTGCGGTATGGAGTTAGCAAATCGGCTAAATCCGTCTCGTCAAAAACCGTGCTGCCGACCACTTGAATCTCGGCCACATAGAAGGTGGCCTCCCGTTCTTCCAGTCCGTCCTCGGGCGGGGGCGGCCCGTCTGGGGAGAGCAGCTCATCAAGGGGCGGCAGCGTGGGTAACAGCTCCTCTGGCAGGGGAGATTCCGGGGGCGTATCGGGGGGGGGCACCTGGGCTGCCACCGGGCTCTGGCGCATGGGAGAGAGCAGCAGCCAGCCCCATTGCCCCAAGGCAAGCAGCGCCTTAGTTAGTGATTTTTTTTCCATCAGGTCATCGCTGGGTGGTCATGTCATATAGCTGGGTGGCCATCTTTCGTGGAGATCCTCAAAGCTCCCAGCCGCTGGGTGAAGCTTGCGCCCCTTAAACCATACTCTTTTATTTGTGCGCTTTAGAGTAACAGAGATAGCGATGGGATGGTGCTAGAGCCGCTACCCTAAGGGAGATGTTTGTCCCCAGCTCGAATGCCGCTCCCCCTGCTAACCCTTACGGGTATTGATAAGATTTATAAAAATGGAACAGTTGCCCTACGGGGTGTGGATCTAGCGGTGCAGCCAGGGGAGTTTGTTAGCCTGGTGGGACCCTCGGGCTGTGGCAAAAGCACGGTGCTGCGTTTGGTGGCTGGGTTGGGGGCGCTCACCGGCGGCACCTTGGCCTGGCAACGCCCGCCTGCTCAGCGGAGTCTGGCCTTTGTCTTTCAAGACCCGGCCCTGATGCCCTGGGCCAGCGTGGTAGACAATATATATCTGCCGCTTAAGCTCAAGGGACACTCGCTGCGTTCGGTGCGGGCCGATATTCAAGATGCCATTAATACTGTTGATCTAGGTGGCTTTGAGGGTAGCTATCCCCGTCAGCTATCGGGGGGGATGAAAATGCGGGTCTCAATTGCTCGGGCGCTGGTCACCAAACCCCACGTTTTGCTAATGGATGAACCCTTTGGCGCTCTGGATGAAATGACCCGCAGCCGCTTAAACAGCGATCTGTTACACCTTTGGGAAAATAAAGCCTGGACGGTTTTGTTTGTTACCCACAATATCTACGAGGCGGTGTATCTGTCGTCGCGGGTGGTGGTGATGGCGGCACGGCCGGGCCGGATTGTGGCTGATATTGCCATTGACGCCGCCTATCCAAGGACAGATAGGTTCCGGACCTCATTGCAGTTTAACCACTATTGCCGAGACATTATGACGGCGCTATCGGTAGCAGAAGAAGAGACTGCTGTACGATAAACAAAAAAGCACAGTAAGAGACTGGTGAAACAGGTGCCAAACAGGTCTGAGAAAAAAAGTTCGGGAGCCCTATGGAACTGGCTGGCCCCAGCTCTAGTGGGAATAGCGGCGGTGGCTGGCTGGGATATTTTTGTGCGGGTAACCAACATGCCCCCCTATTTGTTGCCGGGGCCGGGGCTGGTGGTGAAAACCCTTTTAGAAGAATGGGGAGACTTGTTTCCGTCGCTGTTGGTCACGATTCAGATTACGGTGGTGGCTTTTTTGGCTGCGATCGCATCGGGGTTATTGATTGCCATTTTGTTTGCCCAGAGCAAGTGGGTCGAACGTAGCTTTTTTCCCTATGCGGTGATTTTGCAGACAACGCCCATTGTTGCGATCGCCCCCCTCATTATTATCTGGCTGCAAAACAATACTTTTATGGCCCTGGTGGTGTGCGCCTGGATTGTGGCTTTTTTCCCGATTGTGTCCAATACAACCCTGGGGCTTAATAGCGCCGATCACACCCTGCAAAACCTGTTTGAAATTTACGGAGCCTCCCGCTGGCAGACCCTGATCCATCTGCGGCTGCCCAGCGCCCTGCCTTACTTTTTGGGAGGTCTGCGTATTAGCGGCGGGCTGGCGCTGATCGGGGCGGTGGTGGCTGAGTTTGTGGCGGGTACCGGTGGCACCCGTTCCGGCATTGCCTATCAAATTCTGATTTCTAGCTTTAACCTGCAAATCCCCCGCATGTTTGCCGCTCTGCTGATGACGACGGTGCTGGGGGTGGCTATCTTTGTCGGACTGACGGTACTATCCGATCGGCTGCTCCAACACTGGCATGAGAGCGCGGTTCGACGAGAAAATTAACCCCCTATGGCTGGATTTATCACGGTTCCCGATGCGTCCCACTACTGGCTACTCAATGGCCGGGTGCCGCTGTCTTTGCTAGGGAAGGATAGTACCCTAGAGCCAATTCCGTCGCTGCGGGCACATCCCCACCAGGAGGAGCTGGTGGCGGTGGATGTGGAGGTATGCGGCGGTGCGATCGCGCACATTATCCCAGCCGGGCAGGCTTCGGGCAATGTGCCTACGGCCAATCTAGCCCAGGGACTGATCTGGCCTTGTTTTGTGGATATGCACACCCACCTGGACAAAGGGCACATCTGGCCCCGCTCTCCCAACCCCGACGGTACCTTTACCAGTGCCCTAGAAACCGTGCGTCAGGATCACGACCGCTGGCGGCACGACGAGCTGTACCATCGCATGGAGTTTGGCCTCAAGTGCAGCTATGCCCACGGTACCCAGGCCATCCGCACCCACTTAGACAGCTTTGGCCCCCTAGGAAAAATAAATTTTCAAGGGTTTGACCAACTCCGCCGCCAGTGGCGCGATCGGCTAACGTTACAAGCCGTTTGCCTGGTGTCTTTAGACTATTTTCTTACCGCCGAGGCAGAACCCCTGGCCCGGCTTGTAGCAGAGTTTGGCGGGGTGCTGGGGGGAGTGGCCTACATGAATAAAGACCTTGTGCCCCAGCTAGATCGGGTTTTTACCCTGGCCAAACGCTACGGTTTAGACCTGGATTTTCACACCGATGAGAGCCTTGATCCTGGGGATATGACCCTGCGCTATGTGGCCGAGGCCGCTCTGCGTCACGATTTTGAGGGTGCCATTACCTGTGGTCACTGCTGCAGCCTGTCGGTGCAACTCCCCGAGGTGGTTGAGCAAACCCTAAAGCGGGTCAACGCTGCCAATATCGGCGTTGTCAGCCTGCCCATGTGTAATCTCTACCTGCAGGATCGCCAGCCGGAACACACCCCCCGGTATCGCGGCGTGACGATCCTGCACGAGCTACACCAGCGTGGTATTGCTGTGGCCCTGGCCAGCGATAACTGTCGCGATCCGTTTTATGCTTACGGTGACCACGATGGGTTAGATGTATTTAAGCAGTCGGTGCGCATTGGCCATCTCGATCGGCCCTTTAGCCACTGGCCTCAAAGTGTCACCAGCCGCCCGGCTCAGCTGATGGGTCTAGAAAACTGTGGGTTACTAGCCCCCGGCACCCCAGCCAATCTGATTTGCTTTAAGGCCCGCAGCTTAAATGAGCTAATGGCTAGAGCCCAGGGCGACCGAGTTGTACTACGTCAGGGACGACAGATTGAGACGACGCTGCCTGAGTACAGCGAGCTGGATTGCTGGGTGCAATAGGCTTATGATGACGACGTTAGACGTTGCTACACACTATGGCTACCGCTAAAAAAGATGCCATTATTTACCAGCTAAAAATCAACCTCCGGGATGCTAAGCCTCCCATCTGGAGAAGGGTGCAGGTGCGTAGCACGACCACCTTAGGCAAGCTCCACACCATCATTCAGCAGGCCATGGGCTGGTACGACTGCCACATGTACGAGTTTGAAGTCGATGGCCAGCATTATGGCAAATCAATGCCCGATTTGGACATAAAGAGCGATCGCAATGTTCGTCTCAGCTCGTTTATTCCAGGTGAAAAGTATAAGTTCTTTTATCTCTACGATATGGGCGCCGGCTGGCTGCACCAAATTTTAGTGGAAAAGGTGCTTGTTCCTGAAGTTGGTGCGCGTTACCCCATCTGTATAAAGGGCAAACGTGCCTGCCCCCCTGAAGACTGTGGCGGTATCTGGGGCTACGCTGACTTTTTAGATGTGATTCGCGATCCCAACCACGCTGAGCATCATTCTATGCTCGAGTGGATTGGTGGGTCATTTGATCCAGAGGCCCTGGACCTAAATGATATCAATCAAGCTCTTTCTCAAATGCGTTCATGATTTGCCCAGCCGGTCAAGGGAAATTTTTGCTGCTTCTGCCACCTGAGGATGGCTGTCCTTAGCCATATATCGCAGGGCCGATGTTCCTTTCTCACTGGGTAAATTTCCCAGGGCTTCTGCCAGCC
>ERZ1740070.1476-NODE-1476-length-14689-cov-10.477381_pt1 | contig 14689 bp, 15 predicted proteins | sample MGYA00581734_ERZ1740070 | MGnify/ENA primary metagenome ERZ1740070 (study PRJEB43018, sample SAMN04849744) | marine metagenome | isolation source: floating plastic debris | place: Pacific Ocean | collected 2008-09-01 | study: EMG produced TPA metagenomics...
AACCCTGCCTGCTACCTGCCTCCAAAAAATTTGAAATCCTGGGGACAACCCTGGTGTAAGATATTAAATGTACCTTCTGAGCCATTACGCCCTCCTTATCATCCTCAGCGAGTCTCCGTATTAGCTCCAGCAGTTTTTCTCTCTGCTTCTTGTTAGCGTGATGCCAGCTGTCCTGGAAACACTTAAACAAGTGATCCAACTGCTCTGCTGAGAAATCCCACGCAAGCTTCGCCAACAACTCATGTATATTCTACAATTATATCAGTATAAACCATTCCCATGGGGATTAAATGTTGTCAAGTTTAAAAATCATCATGAGCAGATCCGAATAATGAATTAAAAAGGTTTTCACACATCACCATTGTTCTCTGTTATCTCATGTGGTACCTGCACCAGTATGGCTGTGATAAGAGAAAAAGGCCTTCCTACGTACTGAATGATGCATTTTGTCTAGCAAGAGGCAACGTAGAGATAAATAATTCGGCAAAAAAAATTTGATTAATTCACTGGTGTCAGCAATGAGATAAATGAATTATCTCGTTGGTGTAGGTGCCAAATAACATAGGGTTATCTTCTCTCTGAGATTGTTGATCAGAGAGGGGATTGACCACACAAGAAATCTTCCAATAACATGTCTAACACGCACCTGGGAAGTCAGTGAGAAAGTAACATTGAACCAAATAATCAGCAGCATTAGTGGGCAACACAAGCAGCCTAGAAAACAATAAATGCATTCATTTCACTTGTGCCAACTTGCTTCTGCAAACAGCAATAACATACCTTGACAATAGCATCATGTTTGCCATGCTGAGCCTGCCATATTGTATCCAGATCATCTGATGACAAAGATTTCTCTTTAATCATAAATCTGATAATCTTCTCTAACTTTTCTACATACTGAGGCTGATGTAGTGAATCTCTCAGTACGATATCTAGAACGTTGTTCTCACTAATCCACAACTATAACAATAACAATAAATAATCAGAAGAAAAACATGAGGAAGTCAGCCTGAACAGCAGCTTAGATCATGCATATTAACTTAAAATGATGACAAGATACAGTTATCACTTGCTGCTGAAAACTTTTAACACTCTAAGCCACTTTACTATCAGTAGCTTACTGATATTAGCTTCATATAGTAAATTGAACGATTTCTAAATAGGAATTATACATGCATATGATGGATGTACTTTTCAATAATGGAACGGTGTGTGTATGTACACATTTTTCAGCATGAGTTAGAAGAACCACAGCAAATAAGATTATTGTAGAAAACTCACAGCCATTTTGTCAGCAGTGAGCCACTCGACTTCATCGTCATGTGTTTGTCTCTGATAGTAATATGATACATTCATAATGACCTTAAAATGAAGAACATTAGGTCATATGTTAGTAATAATAAAAGAAGTACCATGTGACGTAAAACCCTGCTGATAAACATGGTGGGGATAGATGACACTTTGCTGTCTGCTTGAATGTGTGAGAAGTGTCCCAATTCATTCAGATAGCAGCATCAGTTGTCTCAAATAACGTCTTGAAAGCTTGCAGCTTGGCAATGAATTCATACACTTGCTCACATAAGGCCAACCGCTGAATCTAAGGGGATTCTCATTGTAACCTGTGACATCAACGTTATGTATGTTATGTTATGTTATGTTATGAGTTTCATTGAGAAAATTCAGATCCCAGTGAGGGAGCGATAAGGGCTCTGCAAATGAGTCAAGTAAATAACACTATCTGGATGTTGTAAAAGTACATCTTATAACACCGAGATAAGAGCACACGGATTTGTCTTAATCTCAGATCAAAGATACTCATAGACGGATAGCTGGCCTTTAGATTTAGATTTTAACTTATCACTTTCTGGGTCATCATGACCTATTTATATCCTGGTAATCATTTAATTGCTCCTATGCGGGTCAGGCTTGTGTACTAGCAGCTCAATAGTGATAACAATGAAATGTACTAAAAAGTATGAGGATCTTGGGATTGACGTCTCTATATCTCAGTTGTTTCGCTTGGGAGTACAGAGGAAAATAGGAGGTAACTCACTTTATTCACTTCATTTAGAGCGTTCATTTTTCCGTTGAATGACGATATCTTCAGTAGCCTCAGTATCATTTTGAGACGGAATATCTCCAGGTCTCTGATTCGCTCCTCATATCCAGGCACCATGGCTACTGTAAACATAACACAACAGCAAGGTAATAATAATATCACCACATGAACATGACGTCACATGACAAATAACACACAGTGTCAGCAGACTGATGACCTATCGTTGTCTGTGTTCTTAAACTGGTGGGGGGTTAATACTTTCACTGTGCACTATTGTACTGGTAACAACAGCCTGAGTGATTCTTCTTAAAAGTGCATCGGAATTATCATCTTATTTATTTGAAATTCCCAATAATGCTCATACAACCCTCAGTCAAAATCTGATTACCTGTTCAACACTCAGTACTGCAAGCTGATTAATTGATATTGGGAAAATATGAGGGTCAACTCAGTACATTAACAAGCTCTATTGCAGGCCTCAATGTCTATCTATGTGCTGTGTTCGGGAGAAAGGGAGAATATGATAAAATATATACCGAGTGATTTGAGATTTTTCATGATAGCAGACAGAGCATCGTTCTTAGCTTCAGTTTTACTTTCTTTCTTCATCTCCTCATCAGATAGACCTTCTAAGAAATCTGTCACTATATCCTGTTAACACAAACCCACACCATAATATACGATGTACGTATGTGTATGTATGCATAATACAAAGTATAACATACAGCATAAACAAGTACTCACGGTACAAAAACATATATCAGCAATTTCGAGCAATACTTGTCAAAACCCAGTTATACGGTAGTAGGTGTTTGACACAAATGCTTCTCGTTTACTTCTTATACACGGGTGTCATTTGTATGTCACTCTAAGTATACATTTACATGTAATAACACATGTGTTGCAGCAGCACATCATACGGCTGGGACGTATTTCAGATTTCCCCCTCCAGGTCATCTCAATAACAGAGGATGTTTACAACATTCCCGCGGTACAAGATTTTATTGTACTTCCTCAAATTACTCGATCAAAATTGTACATGTATACGTTCTATGACTGAGTATCATCATCATTGACTGTCCTTAGTATCCAAAGATACCTGGGAATTCTGAAATAGTGCATTATGGGATACTCTTTATCATTAAATTACAGTTAGCTAAGCCTATATAGAAACGAGATAGAACAGTGATCTCACACATACCACTATAGGTAGAGCATATGTCTTGATAGTTTCCACAGTGAGCACCTCGTGACATTGTCCGAACGGTTTAACAAGAGCTGAGATAAGAGGAAATGAGAGAGGACGACCTTCACCTGGTGCCACTACGAACCGATTCCTCAAAGTGTCAAACCCTCCGTTCTTACCAAATCTGTTCAATAGATCCACCAGCCAGCCCTGCAAACACAACAACATATCGTATAGGATTGATATATAAGCGTAAAAGCACAAAAAATATGCTTGATATCTAGAATTCTCCAAAATCGCATTGCCACTGTCAACTCAGAACTATAAAGTAAAATACACCATTGCGACTCGGCAATTAATGGCCTTTGTTTATTGGAAACGTGCCAACCTATCAGGCACCAAAAAACAACAATTCTAAAATTTTTGCATAAATTTTTAATCACCTTGTGATCCATAGACATTGAAGTTTCTAGATTAACCGTTGGGTTTCAGAAAGTTTGTACCATTTTCGTTGCGTATAGCACACCTACTGGCAGCATATTATTCGAACAGTATTTTCACAAGTCCTGTTAAACCTATCAGCTGACCAATCGGTCCACTTGTTTATTAAAACCTACCAAATTCTTGATCTCATTGGTTTTGTATAGCCCAGTTTTGAGCCTGATTTAAGCCTCAGGCCGTAACGGAGGATCATAATTCTTAAAATAGCAGGGGCACACAATTGACAGTCTAGAAAGCTCAATGTCTATGATGGGATCGCATTACATGTGATTTACAATCTTATCATCGAGCTCATTCAATGATATACATGTAAACTGACTATCAATACACTGACAATACATGATATAAACATAAAAAATGCAGGAGCAGCAGCTCACCCTTTGTGGTATTCTAGCATCTGAAGGTTTGGCATATATCTGATCTTCAGTTAGATTCATCATCTCCGCTGGTGGTTTGTTACCGTTGTATATCTGAAATCTACAACAAAGCAATAAAATAACACCAGTATATAAGTTAACATGTTCACTGATTTATAGGCCATTAATGTAACCTGAATACCAGTTACAACACTCACTTTCAAATACCGTAATAATTTACTCACCATTATCCAACGCAACAGAAGGACAGACACTCTCGCTTTGCAGCAGTAAATTTTTTTATGAGATGTTGCAGAGATAAGGGCAATGACACAATATATCCTACAAGAGCAAACTTTCTGTGGACGACCGGAGTGTTTTCAATTTCAAAATGTGTCAAAATTAAAACAATAGCTACACTGTATACATTAATTTTAGCATCTTCAATCTTTTTGAGTGTGGAAGCGCTAAAGTTTCCCACCGCTAATACTTTTCTCCACAAGGGCAAATGAATCACTCACAGCGACAACTCACATCAATCATTAATACAACACTTAGTAAAATAATACTGAGTAACGGAGAGAAAAGGGAGAATGACTTACTTAGAGTGTGGGTTCAGTACCATAGCCAGTAGATCTAACATTATAATGTTGTCTTCATCAAGCTTATTACAGCATAGATCTATGAGAAGTTTACAGTTGTCCATAATACACCTCTGTCAAACATAGTAAACAAAATTATTGGTTTAGCTACGAGTGTATTACAAAGTGGGCATGAATTTACATATAAGTAAGGCAGGCTGCAAGCATTTTTGTAAAAATTCAAGTACACAGTGATATTGTTAAAAAATGTATGGTTTTGAGTAGAAAAAAAATGTGTTCATTTTAATAACCATGCATTTGCATGCCATAGCCTAGCGAGCATCTTCCATGGTAGTATTGCATTTCACACCTACACACATATATACATATTATACTATTCCTTTCTTTAACAGAAATTTCCTGTTTATCAGATTCTTCATGCATCGTTGGTGGTTTTCACAAGAACATGTATGTAGCTGAGGTTGTTTTATTGCTAGCTTGAGGTTGAAGAGGCAGAAGACAAGACAACGGCTCACCTGTATATCATATTTCCAGCCATTCACAGCATCATCTGTAAGTATCTTAGTAAATGATAGAGTGAGGCCATCCTTATAAAAATTCTGACAGGCTAGTATATCTCTGTCCAAACCTGCAAAAAAACAACAACACGCACATGTGATAACATAATGCATACACATAGCCTATATTAAAAAAGAATTCATCAGCATTAATTTTCGCTACTTGAGGTGGCTTATTTTAAAAGAAACTAATTTCGATCCATTTTGATAGATAGAAACCAAAGAAGCAAAACAAAAAAATTTTTCATCTGAAAAACTAAAAATTTGAAACATTTGACCAGTTAAATTTACTGCGTATATGCTACTAATTCTTTCCATAGCTAGCTAAATCGTGTTTTAGTAATTATGTTAATACTAATTTCCTCGTTATTTGTGGCTGTGAATGAAAAAGGCATAACTTATCTGTCCAGATAGACAGTAGAGAGGAAACATTTTCCGCTTCCTTCAAACACTTCATCAAAACGTTGATCATTTTAAAGGTTCATGATTATTGCGAATGCATTTATGATACCGGTAAAGGTAAATAGTGAGTTCTACCTCAGTTTTATTTTGCAAGCTTCTGACCGGCGCACCCTCACAGTGAACCTAGAACTAAGTTTGTGATATATCACTAGTGACTTTCACTCTCATAATTAGTCAGGTATGTTTATGTATTCTTCAAGAAGTAATCACAGGGAAGTGTCAGTAGACAGATGAGGACACGTGTACTGAAGGTTAAACCAATAAACTTCCCTGGTTCATCAATAAATCTCAGTGAAGATCTCGGCACAATAGAGCGTTTTTCATAGTGTCCGAGAACGATCTCGGGACAAAACGCCAATGACAAAATGCCAACACCCAAAACCTCAATACAAAAAATGCTCTCTCCAATCACAAAACCCCAACCCCAAACACAAAAATTAATGGCATTTCCTACATTGGCGTTTAGTCCGTGGAATTCAGACCGGATACCTCCGAGAACATACAGTTATTTATTAATTTATGAAACCTTTTAGGCAATTTCAAAGAGTTTTATAACTCATATGTGTAATTCCGCCCGCCTTGTCACATAAGTGGATTGTGGAAGCGATGAAAATTTTTAAAAATTAGTTACATAACGAAAGTGCGATTGAAACACCCAGATAAAGAAGTCAAAGACAGAAGCCCGATTCCTAGAGCCTTGAATCATCGTACAGATAAGACCTGACTATGGACAAACAGGATTCTTCCAGGTTCTATTTACAGCCTCATCTCAGTGATTCATTCCATATGTTCAACACGCCTCAATTAAAGCTGCTGCAGGAGAAGCGACTCCTGGAGGATAATTAATAGCACTTAAATCTCCACCATCGCCTTCTAGTCTGTATTATGGTGATAAGTCATTAGACAGAAGCATTAATTAAATGGGTGGGTTTGTGCGACTTCAACTTCTTTATCGAATTGGCTGTTCAGGAAGCCGTCGAGTTACAATACTGAGTTGGTGCGACGTATACAATCACCGATTATCAGGTGTGTTTGGAATCTGTCACACAATCTTGACCCAGTCAGCAGCGAGGCTAAGATTTGCTCACTCACTTCGTCTAGGTTACCGATTAGCCAACCTGGGAGGTAATTGCAGTAATAATTGATTCCTACTGCACAGTACTCCTGAGTAATGTAGCATGCAGAAAATATCACAACTCTCACTATTGCGTGGTGTCGAGATTACTATAAATACAGTGTAAGCACCATATGCCATCTTAGTGGCAGCAAGAGTCTAGTAGAAAAACTCCAGACAAGCAATATGGTTTGTACTTATTCAACAGCTATGATAGATACAGATTGTTAACAATCTGTAATTTTTTATCTGTTTAGAGCTACAGTGCACATTGGGTCTCTGATCTTGTTTTCATTTAATTACATCTGTTGACAGTTTTGCAATTTTATTTATTTTGTTATTTCATACGCGTTGTTTCTTTTATCTTCATCTAGTGGATTGAAGCAACGCCTGGATCAGTGTTCCTGATACCTATACTGTTACTACTCCTCATTAACAGTAGCATCGCTATAGGTAAGAATAGCACTTCCCTGAATCAGACCAACCACCTATATCACATTCATGTCTACCAAACCACAACAATATCCTGTAAATGTTGAACCATGCACCCATTGCAAGTGCCGAGCGGTGGGTGATAACAACCACGCAACAAAGGTTTACCACTAAGCAAGCACTCATAAGTCATTCTAAGTGGCTCCGAGCATTGAAGTAATTGTTACGTATCTGTATATTTTTGTATTTTCCACAAAACTTTTGATATAGCAATTCCGTCAAACATTACCTTGCCCTTATGATAAAGAAAAATAAGGCTGCTTGGTTATCAATGTCAATGTTAACAACGTTTTATGATGGATTGACAGAGCAGTCGTGTAGCTGTGATGGAGGAGGGGGTGGTGTTACGTACACTGCAGTATCAGACAGCGGGTGTAGAGAGTATATAATGGATCCACCTGGTGCTGCTACCGGCACCATGACCTGTCCTAGTGATCTCATATGGGATACGACCGCCTGTACCTGTAACTTTGCATCACAAGCCACGTGTGCCTCAGGATGTCAAGGTATGACAATCCAACTACCATACTCTTCACAGATTGAACAGCTGCATTGCTTCACCTACCTTTTACAGGACATATAAAATACCATAGGCATATAATAGTTATTATATGCCTATGTAAAATGCATAACTTTTTCGTTTCCCTATTTGGGATCCAGGAATAAAGTGCACACTTCGTTGCTAAATTTAGAGGTTTGATTCGCCTCTACCAACAACTGTACATGTATGTTTCACAGATTTTCAAGAGTTGTATCATAAACAAAACAAAAATCTGTGTGTTTTGTCTATGAGAGTATAAAAGATCGCATTTGTATTAGAATGATTTCCCAACATCTCTGATTCAGTTATTGAAAAACTGATTGGTGCTTTTTCAAACTTCTATGATTTCGAACCTTGTTACTAATTAATGAAGGTTGAAGATTACTTTGGGCTCAGACTCTGATATTACAGTTCAAATACCACTCGACACAATGCTCACTCGCTCACTTTTTAACATTATCTTTGCAGTTCATGATATTTAATCTAATTCAATTTTAATATTGTAAATCGCCTAAAAACTACCAATGATGGGTCTTTGGAAACACTATACAGTTAAACTATGGTATCATCATTGTTGCTTTAATGATTTTGCAGCACCGAGGGGTACAACTCCGCCAGCTACTACACCAGCCGTTCAGTTCACCTGTCCGGATAGCGGAGGATACGAGTATAATCCTTTCTCTAACACCTGCTTCCGGGTAATAGATGAAGATAAGGACTGGGATGACGCAGTCACTGCCTGTGCCAATGACGGAGAGTATCTAGCTGTACTAGACACCCTCGAAACCATAGCCTGGTTCAAACATTTACGACATACTATACCATGTAAGTATTAATTTCTTGAGTTTACTGCAAAAAAAATTGCAAAACACTACAAACTGAATGCTGCCAACATTTAAGCAAAAAATGCTTCCAATGTATTGTGGATATAGATGTTTAAGGACAAAAGACGACATTGTAGATATATGAAGAAATGAAGCAGTCACATTCGTATTATGCTGAATTATCCAGTCTTCCTATTCAACATCATAACATTTCTTAGTTTAAGGCCAGCATATTGAGAAGTGTAGGTCATGTGTAGTCGTGTGCCAGTGCATGTGTAATGATTTTGAACATGTGTATTTGCAGCGTGGAGAAATGCCGGTCGAGTATGGGTTGGAGGTAAGCTGGACGATGGTCTGTGGAGGTGGTTTGGCAGATTGGCAACTAACGGAGGTACAGAGGGCACACCTATTCTTGTGGCTGACTGGGAGAGTATAATGCCTAATGGTAATGGCAATTGTATTCAACTGTTTGACAACAGGAGAGCTGGTTTTAACGCTTTAAGAGAAAACTACAAGTGGGATGATTTCACGTGCTCGTCTAGCATCTCGTTTGTCTGCGAGCGTACGGAAGACAGCAATGGTGGCGGTAACCTAATATTCAGAGCCAACACCGGATCTGACAACAGCAACGCAGCTCAGCAGAATGACAAGGTGACATCATCAGATAGTACAGGCTCAACCAGTGCTCCAACAGCTGCACCGCTTACTGAGCTCTTCTCTACTGATAGGCCTGGTAATAATCCTCAACCTGAGGATCTCCCAGGGACAACAGAACCAGAGCTAGCAGACGAAACAACAACACAAGAGACCATAACCGTATCATAGAACATGAAGTAACTATCATAGAGTACAACATAATGCTATGCGTCAATGAATGCTTATGATTAGCAATTTTTACCTCTTCTCAGCAATCACATCATTGCAATACAACATTACCTATATGCTTAAAATTTCATTCAAATCAGACACAATGAAGTGTCGAATCAATGGCTTCTTATGATAATATCATAGAAATTTTAATACACATTGGATATAAAGGGAAAATTATTATAAATTGAAATTGTCTCCACTTGAAGGCGAGAACACAACTCAAAATTACAGAGTATTTTTTAGTAAATACAATGTTTTAAAATAATAATAATATCTATAATCCCTGTTGACAAATTATGATCTCTTCAAGTTGTCATTAGTAGGTGTAGATCTTTATCTGCATTCAAGACGGGCACAGGCCACTTCATTGTCATTGTAATTATCCCACATGTGGCTTTGGTCATTTGTGACTAAATGATATCTATAGAACTATCCCATCAATAAGGAAGTAGTTGTACCATTGTGGTCAATTGGGGTTTGATGTGTATAACTCATTTCCTGGAAATTCCATTTTCCTATTGATTCACATCATTACCCACAAAACTATCTCGACATATACCAACATTCTTGTGATTGGGGCTTCGTCATTATTTTTTATGGTTCAAGTAAGTGATTCCCTACTTATAAGGGCCCTGATCCATTGAGAATGTTTATTCTGCACTGCCACAATCCAGAGTCCTTCAAACATCCACAAAATCTAGAGGTTGGGCACTGTAGCTATCTATACAACGGAGTCGCATTTCACAGCCAGGTTATATGGAAAATTTTCCTTGAAAGATATTTTATTATTTCATTAATTTTTATCTGTAATATATTTTGCTGAGTAATTTTGACAAAGTCAAAAACATTTAGTAACATGTTATTGCTAGCTTAAATCTTGATCACATGATTAATCAAATTGCAACAAATCAGTGCTAACAGTTACCAAGCGCAACAACTATGTTATATACAGCAGAAGTCCACACTAAATCCTAATCTCAAAGTGAAAATGGCTTAGCAGCTGAATTTTAAAGTCTCCCATGGATATGATCAACAATTTAGAAAGACATGGTCTATCTTTTGCATTTTTTGCAGTGTTTATGTGATGAGATAGGAGCGATGGTTAGCGGTTTGTCTATCATAAGGAAGTTTCCATATTATCATGAATAACAATGAAACTAAATACCACTCCGTTGTATAGCTGACAGTCAGTCTACACAAAATTAGTTGCATATTAGCCATGGGATTGGTGGAGAGGTGTGGCTAGTACAATTCCAAATAAAATGATAACCTGTATCTAAATTCTTTGGAATCAAGATTCATGACACGTTCCCACTTCTCAGCAGAATCAGGAATAGATTCTCCTAATATAAGTCGATGTTTTGGAGGTTGAATTGCTTTTACAGAATCAGTGTACAAGCCGGGTCATATTGTAAATTCTACTGTTGAACCAAAAATATTGGTAGCATGATTTGGTGATCCATCCCCCACTTTCACTTGAACCTTGTGTGATTACAGAGAATAATACCAAACCAATTTCTCCTAAACGATTCATAAAATTACAATTTGAGTGTAGCATTGCATATTTGGATTGAAATACACTCTCAATTGAATGTTGGTGCAAAATTAGCGTGGTAGATTCTAACAAAACACTATCAATAAATAGAAAACCTAACGATTTTCACCAGATCTAACAATATCAGATATCTATTAGGAGGAAAAGGTAGCTCAGTTAGTTAGAGCGCCTGCCTGAGGCACGCAAGTGCTGGAGGTTTTGGGTTCAAATCCCTCTGCTGTCTAGTGACTACTGGGCCTATGTGCCACATATGTGCTCTGACCTGGCTGAAAACTGAGAGCAAACTGGCGCAGTAGCTGCAGCTTCGCCATTAAGGCACCCGTATTTCACCACCCAGTCCCTGGGCTAGGTGAGTGACTAACCTTGCGATTTTATCAACCTTTCTTAATTAACCTGAACACTTAATGCAATCTTGAGATATTGAGTTTCTCACATTGCAAAATCTCATCAAGCGAAAATCTCAAAATGGTGAGTCACTACAACTCACCATTGGCACTGAGCTGTATGGCAGATTTGAGTAGAATCTCCAGTTCACCATCAGGTAATACAGGTACCACCCATCGAGGCTTGTTTATCATGTCATCTAGTTTGGTGAGTTTATCTAGAGGAAATACGGCTTCCGAATCCTCGGGTCTCAATGGTAGTGATGACGCTTCACCCTCGTCATGCTAATGTGATAAAATATGAAATGAGTTGTTATTGACACAGTTTTGGTGTGGTATCATCACAGGCAAAACACACCATGGGTATCAAGGAATAAGGCGACAACACTACATGACGCTTGCATTACTCAAGTTACATTCTGTAAAACATGATCCTCCACAAAACGTGTTTTCATTACAAATTACACCAATGATCATTTGCAGAACCATGATACTGTAATTAGTTTATCATACTTCAATTTGATGCATCACATGGTAGGCCTACATCTTTGAAGTTTTGCATTACAGTTCACATATTTAATAACTCTGACAGAGAAAACTACTTGACACAGCGAAGAACTGGCTAGGTCTACACCTCTGTGATAAACACACAAACCTGCACAGGCTGATTCTCCACAGTTCTTTCTTCACCATTCTCACCATCAGGTCTGGCCATGTCAGCAGTAGTGGTAGATGATGACTCTCCTGATGAGGTGGTATCGACACCTCCTCCTCTGTCAGCAGCTGTGTTATCAGCAGCTACTGTAGTACCCTGCTGCTGTGGATCAGTACTATCCGTACTACCAGAGACAGGAGGCTGAGGTCCCTCTCGTGGTGACGATTGTGATGTGTTAGAGCCAACCGCTGGCCCTGCAGGCGGTACGGGTCCGCGATCAGTAGAGGATGAGTAGGATGTGCTACCAGTGCTGGGCTTCGTGGTGCCTGCAGGCACTACTGTATGTGTCATTGTGTCTCTCATTTAGAGTAGGGTATCTCACATTCCTAATTGCGCTAAAGAAGAAACGAATATATACAATATGACGCCTACTGTGCAAAATTCCTGTACTGTAGGCTGCAGCCATCATCCACTCAAAGTCAAACGGACTCAAGATGTAGCAGGGAGCAAAATAGTCTTAGAGTAATGTTTCATGGAAGCAGGATTCTGGAACATTTCAAGAATATAAAACACTTCAAAAGAGTCACTAGATGTTTTACTCTGGGGGAGGGTTTGGACACAAAGTAACACAGCATATGCACAGTGGCACAGATTGATGGACCCTGCATGCAGGCTTTGTCACTACTGCTGTTGTGTTGTGTAGTTCACAACAAACCAAAGACAAGGGCCAAGGGTGTGCCTAGTTATCATCATCATTAACACAACAAGCACAAACAGTACAAAAAACTCCTCAAAAGAAAGGAGTAAAAATTACTTGGATGAACTAGAGATGAGAACTAATTCCATGACATGAATGATGACATAATAATAACATGGAATGAATAAGTGAAAGTGGACAGTGGTGGTGAAAAGGAAAGATAGTAGTGAGTGATGTTGTGTTACTGTTAATCCACAAAGGTTTCAATGCTTACTTATTGAGATATCATTCCACATCTACACAGTCATGCTCCAAAGTAACAATATCAGGGGATTCCAAGTCAGATGGCAATACAACACACCCTGAAAATGTTCTAGTTTGGCTTCTCTGAGAAAGCTCCAACTTTTTTACTTTTTTGCTCAACACAGGATTTCCCTGAGCCTTGCCACTGCCAATGAGCGCCTCGATACATATAACTTACTATTGATTTGTTTATGCGTAATGAAATACGTAGACAAGTAGAATTAAGAGTTTATACTAGCACATATAAGTTTGCATGTCTATTATTCTCTGGCTCGGGTTCTTTTAAACATACAATAACGGGCTCTAAATAGACGTACCACAATTGAACTCAAGCCTAATATTTTCACAACCGGATGTCAACAAACAAGAAAGTTTTGCAGGTGCAACAAGATTTGTTACAATTGCTGTGGTGTGGCCTAGAGAAATCGGAGTCTGAAGACAGAGAGACTTTCTGCACATCCAATCAGCTGCAAAACAATGGCAGGTATAACCTCCCTTCTATCAGCATGCAACAGATCCATGTGGAAATCATGCCTTATCAGGCACAAACTGGTAAGTAATACAAGAAGAAGAAATGAAATTTAAGTTATATCAAGGAGTTTTATTTAAAATAAAACTCCTTGGTTATATTAATTAATTAATCGATTATAACAAGGAGTTTTATTAAATAAAACTCCTTGATTATAATAATAATGAAAATTCAAAATAAGGCTCAACCCAATTCCATGGTTGACTTATCCTGATGATCTTACTAGTTGTTTGTTAATACATGTAATTTACTTAGCATATGGGTGATCAAGTTCTTACTAACAGAAGCACATACTGCACGTATTGTGATTACTGGTCTGCAATACATGACACATTCATGCATAATGATTATAATGGGTTCACAATGAAAGAGGTTGGAACAATCAATGTGTTTCTAAACAGACCTAGGTCTAGGAGTAAAGATAAAAGTATTTACACCTACAAAAGACAGACATTTTTTCATTCATGCAGCAATGCAGCAATGCTATAAAAGATTTCATTTATCACATCCAGCTAGGAGCAACTTTGGCCCATGCAAGTATATCTGGCTATTTGTTGTCTCTTTACTGTGCTGATCACTTGATGACTTTGATTGTGATTAATCTTTTATAGGGCCTACAGTCGAGCGGATTACTCAAAGCTAGCTGCAGAAGAGGACTGGCTCAGGGTAATCAGCAGCTACTCGACACTCAATACTGGAATGATAAATATGAACCACAAGAATCGGTAACTCACCATCACATTTGTTTGAAAAGAAAATTGGTGCCATATCTTGTGGCATGTTTTACTTAAGGGGTTTGGCCATACATGACAACCTTTGTGACTTCAAAATAGGGAGACCTCCCTGTTTACCAGAACTGAAAAAGGGAGCCTACCTATTCAGGGGTTGATGAGGGTTTTGCGGATCGAAAATGCACCCGCGTGTCAAACTTTGGGGTGGATAAATGACCAAATTTGGTCTGGATGAGCTGTTTAACCTCTATGTTTTGTAGATTACCACTCAT
>ERZ1740070.1478-NODE-1478-length-14644-cov-7.629447_pt1 | contig 14644 bp, 12 predicted proteins | sample MGYA00581734_ERZ1740070 | MGnify/ENA primary metagenome ERZ1740070 (study PRJEB43018, sample SAMN04849744) | marine metagenome | isolation source: floating plastic debris | place: Pacific Ocean | collected 2008-09-01 | study: EMG produced TPA metagenomics...
CGTGGCTGGCACGTCCCAGGCGATCAAAAGATCCGTCAACTCCCCCCAGGCATTGTCAATCGGGATCTCGCGCCCCATCAATTCCGAGGCCGCATCCGCCAGTTGCACATTGATCCCACGGCTGGAGATAAACCGCATCAAGTCGCTGATCATCCAGGCCAAACGCAGATCCCCGGACGTGCCAATCTCCATCAGCGCAATCTCTTGATCGCGCCCCCAGGTGGATTGGGTCATGGAATCGACAAAAGCAAGCTTCACCGCCTGTTTGAGATCCGTCGTCAACGCACCATCGGGGATGGCAGGCGGCACGCCGTATTCTGCAATCACATGCGCAGGCAGCGCGCGGGCGTCCTCAGTACTGATCGTGACGCCGAATGCGGCCAGCGTCACGGCGCACGCAGTGAGGACCGCGCGGCTTTTCAAAAACATGGGTCTGAGCATGAGACGCCCCTCCTGAAACCTTCATTTCACCCCTGGTCTGGCAGCGCGTCCAGACAATGGGTGCGACATTCTGTACCCTGCCCGCCCGGTCCGGGCCAATCACGAATGCATCAGAAAACCGTCAGATTTGGCTCACAGACACTTGAAGCCAAGCCACCCGCCACGACACCCGCCATGACGCACGCGCGCGTCCTTGTTTCACTGGAAGCCGCGCCAAATCCGCGTATATTGGCGCCAACCCATGGCCCTTCCAACGGCCCTCCTAACGGCCACGCGCAGAACAAAGACCAAACCGACCCATGCAAATCATTCTTCACGCAGGCGCCCATGTCACCGATGAGAACCGCCTCGTCACCTGTCTTTTGAAGAACGCAGAACATCTGGATGCCATTGGCACGTCTGTGCCTGACCCCGAAAGCTATCGTATCTTGCTGCGCGACACGATCGCTGCGGCCACGGATGGGGGCGCAAGCGCCGAGGCCGGCAATGCCTTGCGCCGGGCGCTCGTGCTTAAGGAAGACGTGGATCGGTTGGTCATTTCCAATGACAGCTTTTTTGGCACGCACAAAATGGCCGTCAAACGCATGTTCTACCCCGCCTCTTGTTCCCGGCTAGAGGCCATGCGCCAACTGTTTCCCGATGACCAACTGGAACTTTTCTTTGCGGTGCGCAACCCGGCCTCGTTCATGCCCGCGCTGCTTGAGATCACCAATTTCAACTCGATCGAAGATCTTTTTCGCGGCTATGATCCGCTCAGCTTTCGCTGGTCCGAGCTCTTTGAACGGATTCGCGCGCAAATTCCCGATATTCCGATCACAGTGTGGTGCAACGAAGACACCCCCCTAATCTGGGCTGAACTGATCCGGGAAATGGGCGGGCTTGACCCGACCCAGACCATCGAAGGCGAACATGACCTCCTCGAAGAGATCATGACCGACACAGGCCTGAAACGCTTTCAGGCCTATGTCGACAGTCATCCAGGTATGACCGAGGTGCAAAAGCGCCGCGTCATCGCAGCCTTTCTGGATAAATTCGTCGATGATGACGCGGTCGAAGAAGAATATGAGCTTGAGGGTTGGACCAGTGACATCATCGACCAGATGACCGAGCTCTATGAAGAAGACGTGTTCAATATCCCTCGCGTGCCAGGGGTGAACCTGATCACGCCTTAACCGGTGCACATGTCAGACAAACGCCGCGCGCCCCGGGCTTGATCCGGGGCCTCAGCCCGCGACTTTCAGAGGTCCCGGGTCACGCCCGGGACAGAGGTCACATCCCCAAGGCTTCCTTGTACATTTCCAACACCGCCTCTTCTTCGGCAATGTCATCTTTGTCCCGCTTGCGCAGCGCGATCACCTTGCGCATGACTTTGGTGTCATAGCCCCGCGCCTTGGCCTCTACCATGACCTCTTTTTGCTGATCGGCAAGGTCGCGCTTTTCCGCCTCCAGACGCTCAAACCGTTCGATGAACTGGCGCAACTCATCCGCGGTCACGCGGTAGCTGGCATCAGGGTTGGTGGTGGTGTCGCTCATGGCTTTGGTATCCTTCCGGGCATCGCTTGCTCTCGTTTAGGCCCCCCGCGCGGGCGCTGCAAGACCTGCCCGCTTGCGCGCATCAATCGAACCCGCTACCTGCACATAAACCGAAAGGAGAGCGAGATGGAGTGGTTGATCTGGGTTGGCGCGGCAGTATCGCTTTTCGGGCTGGGCGGGCTGCTTTACTGCATCAAACGGGTGTGGTCTGCGCGCAAGGCCGGGCTCAGCGACGACGAGCTCAAGGATGTTTTACGCCAGGTTGTGCCGATCAATACAGGCGCGCTGTTTATCTCCATCTTGGGTTTGATGGTGGTCGTGATCGGCATCGCCTTTTCCTGACGGGCCTAGAAGAAAGACCGCCCGTTCTTGACCATGTCGACGATCAAAGGCTCCCGCGCCCAAACCGCGGGGTCAGTTGCCTGCAACCGCGCCAGGGTTGAGCTGATGCCAAGCACCCCCATCAGATCCGACTGAATCAACGGCCCTCCGCGCAAAGGATCCATCAAAAGCCCCTTTTGCGCGGCCAGATCAATATCTGACGGCCGCTCTACCACCTCGGCTTGGATCAGACGCGCGGCCTCTGCCACCAAAGCCGCGCGCATCGCCGCTTCCAGATCCACATCCGGCCAGGTCACGCACCGGTCGGGATGATCCTCGCGCCATTCCGCCAGCCACGGGATCAAATCCGGGTCGCGCGCAAAACTTTGACCAGCCGGGGCATGAAACACCAGCGCTCGGCGCGCACGCGCCTCGTCCCCGCCGGTGACATCGCTCATCCTGTCAGACAACAAGCGCAACGGCGCCAAGGACACATCGCGTTGCTCATAGATCCGACGCATTTGTGACAGCGCACGCCCTGCCCCAAGCACATCAATCATCTGGAGCGGCCCTTGACGCAACCCCATCGCCCGTGCGGCATGTTCGATCTCGCCCGGGTCCTTGCCGGCCGCCAACATGACCAGCGCGGCCCGCGACAAAGCGGCAAACAGCGCGCCCAAAAGTCCGCCTGGCGCATCCTTCGTCAGGATCACGCTTTGTCCACCAGAACTCAGCGCTGCATGGGCGGTGATCAGCGCGCTCTCTTCGGTCTCAGGCGGCGCGCTCAACTCCACCACGTGACTGGCCCGCAGCAATCGACGCATGCGCAAAGCCCGACCTTCGCTTTGCACTTCCCGCGCCCGATCCGCGGCGGCAATGTCCGGTGAGGTCACGATCCAAACCCCGCCGGTTTTGAGTGTCACCGGCGGATCCGGGGGCAATTCCGCCGTGGCAAAAATCAAATCGGCCTCTTCCATCTCCGCCCCGGTGAGATCGACGCCCAAGCGCGCCTTGACCTCCTCTGATGACCGGAACGGTGGGCGCAGGCGTTTGCATGCCAGCTCTGCCAGGGCACGCCCCATATGGGTCGAGCCCGCTTCGATCCACACACGATACCCCTGTTCGAGGCCCATCGCCGCCAAGTCGGCGGTTTCTGACGACCGGCCCATCACCACCACATTCTGCACTCTGCCCGGCGTGGCGGAGGTGCTTAGGGGGCGATGTCGTGCGCTCTCTTCGACAAAAGCGGCATGGCGCAACAGCCGGCTTTGCGGGTCGCGGGCGCGTTGAACAAAGCGGGCGGTTTCAAAGTTCAGGCCTTGTTCAAGCGGCAAAAGCTGCGCGGCCTCCAGGCACGCGATGATGTCAGCTTGCGCAGGCGTTGGTCGGGGAAATCGGGCGCGCGCATCGGCAAGAGCGGCTTGAAATTTGTCCGGCTCACCCGTGACATCCTCTGGCATCGGCGTACGGGTTTCGATCAGAGCCTGGATTGCCGAGGCATCATCCACATCTGTTACAATCTCGGCCAAACCTTTGAGCCGGATGTCGGTGATGGGCCATGTCTCACCGGACAGCAAAAGATGCGCGCTGGCCTTGGGGGCAATCACGCGCGGGAGGCGCTGTGTCGCCCCAGCCATGGGAATAAGCCCCATTTCTACGGCGGGCATAGACACGCGAACAGACGGATGGGCGACACGGATATGCGCGGCCAGTGCCAATTCCAGGGTGGCATCCGAGAGATCACCTTGCAAAATAGCAACCACTGGTTTTGCACAGGCCGCCATCCGACGGGCCAAGGTGCCAAGGCACTCGGACATGTGTTGCAGCTCACGCAGATAATGGGCGATGCCCAAACTGTCTGGGCCAAGCAACAGCTTGAGAAACGTGACCTCCGGGTCGACCTGCCCTGCCTCAACCGCCGCGCGCAGCTGGTCGCAAAGCTCCGGCGTGACAGGTCCCGTCCACGACAGAACCATCGCGCCACCCGATTGAATTTCAGATATGCGATCCGCCACCCATGCGCCCTTCGCATCCAACACTGTGAGGATTAGACCGTGTCGATGCCCCGCGCGCAAGCCTGCGCAGGGTGAAGCGCGTATCTTGGCCCGCCTGCCGCGCGCGTCGCGACTAGAGACTGGGCAGATCAGGAAGGGCGGGCAAACCATCCTCCGCAGGGGACAAGGTCGCGTCGTCCAGTCCGCTGAAATCCGCCAGATCGCCCAGTTCTGGCGCGTCCGGTAAAGACGTGTTCAGCGCCTCATCCAAATCCAGAGACACCTCTCCTGTCATTGCATCGGGCAGATCAAAGTCAAGATCGGCCGCCGCCCCCACCGTGAGATCCATATCTCCGCCAAGCTCCGGGATATCGGGCAAGTCAAGACCGCCATCCCCCAAAGCCGGTAGATCGCCAAGCGGCGCTGGCGTGTCCGCGCCGAGGCCAGGGGGCGTTGTCAACGTCGGTAAAGCTGGCTCCGATTTGGTATCGGGCAGCGCGCGGGATGGCGGGGTGTCCGCCTCCTCAGGGCCCAGACGGACCGCGCGAAACCCGTTCATCTGACCCAAAACCACTTTGCCCAGCACAAATCCCTTGGACCCGATCAATTCGGTCCGGCTCAGCACATTGCGCGATACCGGAATTTTGTCACCGGGTTTGAGCGTGCACAGGCGCGACAGCGGCATGTTCAAACGCGCGACAATGGCATTGAGCGCGATGGGCGCTGACAAGGCCATACCGCTGAGATCAAACTGGCCCGTATCAGCCTCATCAGGATCAGGGGCTGGTTTGGGTGGACGCAGCATTTCGTCGGGAATGGCAAGAACCATTGTGCCGCTACGTGCCCCATCCTCGATATCAAGGGTGATCCGAAACAGGATGTAATCCGGAGCCTCCAACACCAACAGCAACGCACGGGCATCTTCGACCTTGTCGCCGTAACGCAGGCGCAAAGGATCAGGGCTTTGCGGGGTTTCGATCATCATCTCATCGACCGATGACAAGACCGGATCGATCAATTGTGCGGTGACGGCGGCGTCGGTGTAGGTGAATGCACGCTCTTCCAATTCGGCCTGCGTCACGCGGCCGCGTGTCTGCACCTCGACCAGGCTTTGTACCAGACCACGGTCTAGAATGGCGGCCCCGCATCCTGCAAGCCCGTTGGGTGCCTTGTCCGGGCCCAGATCACCATAGGCATCGAGCAACATCAGCAAGCGGTCGCCCGAGGCCACATCCTTGAGATCGGCCAGAGAGCATCCCACCTGCTCCACGGTGCGCACAGCCACTTGCAAGTCGAAAAGCCGGTCGCTCACCCGCTCCAGCGAGAGGCGCACCGCCTTGGACCAAGACATCGCGCGCGCGTCGAAATCCTCGCGCCCGCTGAGTGCCTTTTTGCGTATGACAGAACTATCGCTGTCGGTTGACATGACTTTCGCCGCCTGACCCTAACGCGTTTCAACAATAACTTGGGTCACAGCGTTCCACGAAACGCAGCGCACCGATTGAGTGAAGCCTGCATTTCGCCCTTCCCTTCTGCCTTCAATTTAAGGCGAAATGCCGTTATTCGCCGCCTGACCCGGTCCCCGCGACCGATGCGCACATTACGCGCGCAAGGTTACCAAGCGATTACCAAAGCCAAGGATCACGTCTATTGCGCGGCCTGCATGGGCTGTGTCGCTTCCAGCGGCAAACGCACGCGGAAGGCGGCGCCCTTTTGCCCCGGCACATAGGAAATGGACCCACCCAGACGGCCCATCACCTCGCGGCAAATGGCCAGGCCAAGCCCCGCGCCCCCGGCCTTGGTGTCCCCTACGCGGGCAAATTTTTCAAAGATCACCGCCTGTTGGTTGCGCGGGATGCCATCGCCATTGTCGATGAAGTCAATCACAAGGTCGCCGTCGCGCAACTCAGGGCGGATCGACAGCTCTGGCGCGCCGTTTTCACAGTATTTCCCGGCATTGGCGATCAGGTTGATAAACACCTGCGTGAGACGGTCGAGATCGGTGTGCAGAACGTGCTGCTCGGCCTCGGATTTGCGCAGGATGCGCAGCTTTGCTTGCACATCGGCCGCCGCAATCGCGCGGTCCAGTAACGCCGCCAGCGTCCCTGTTTCGCGGTTGAGCACGACCTGACCGTTCTCCAGCACGCTGAGATCCAGCAGATCGTCCAAAAGCCGGGTAAGGCGCGTCGCCTCTTCTTGAATGATCGAGGCGTATTTGTTGCGTTCTTCCCCGCTGAGGGTGTCCGTGTCGCGCAAGATCTCTGAAAAGGACCGGATCGAGGTCATGGGCGTGCGCAATTCATGACTGATCTGGCTCAAGAACGCGTCCTTTTGCACCGAGATCTGGGTCAGCTTTTCATTGGCCTCGCGCAATTGCCGCGCCGTGCGGGCCTGCTCATTGGTTTTGGCCTCAAGGCGGCTGGAATACTCCATGATTTGGGCGGTCTCATCGGCCACAGCCATGAGGTCTTCGACCGACACCGTGGCGCGACCGACAATCTGGGAAATCATCGCATGGGCCGCCGCGGCCCCGATAGAGCCGGACAATTCACGCTCCAGGCGGTTGAGGAAATCCGGTGATGGCTCCGGCAGGTAGCCCCCGATCCCCTGTTGTCGCGCCTCTTGGGCAAAAAGCGCCTGTGCCTCGCCTGCGCCCATGATCCGCTGCGCCATGATCATCAGGTCCTCTGACTGGGCAAAGCCACCGGACCACCCACCAGGTGTGCCGGAATGGTCAAAAACGTTTACAAACTGCGCGCCTTGCAACCGTTCAATGGGTTGGGGCAGCGTGAGGATCGACACCAGAATGAACGCGCCTGCGTTCAACACCATGCTCCAAAGCACCGCATGCATCACCGGGTCCATGCCATCGCTGCCAAAAAGCGCGTAAGGCCTAAGCCAGGACAGCCCGAAGAGACCTGCGTCAAACACAGCTTGCGGCAACACGCCTGAGGGCCCAAAGCTTGGCAGGAAGAGACAGTAAAGCCAGGTGACAAAGCCAACGCCAAGACCCGCCGTTGCCCCTTTCCGCGTGGCCCCGCGCCAGAACAGCCCGCCCATCAAAGCCGGCAGAAACTGCGCAGCACCCACGAATGAGATGAGCCCGATCGCGGCCAAAGCGCTGCCACCGCCCGACAGGCGCAAATAGAGATAGCCCAGAAACAAAATCACCGCGATCGAGAGCCGCCGCGCCAGCAGCGCAACGGAGCGCACATCGCCCGAGATGCTGGCCGTGCCCCCGGTGGAGCGCAGCCAGATGGGCATCACGATGTGGTTTGACACCATGGTCGACAGCGCAATCGCGGCCACGATCACCATGGAAGTGGCCGAACTGAACCCGCCCAGGAACGACAAAATGGCCAAGCCTTCGCGCCCTTCCATCAAGGGCAGCGTGAGTACAAAGAGGTCCGGATTGGCTTCGGCGGGCAGCATGTCGAGCCCCACAACGGCAATCGGCACGACAAAAAGGCTCATTGCCATGAGGTAGGCGGGAAACGCCCAAGAGGCCATGCGCAGGTGATCTTCGTCCTCGCTTTCAACCACCATGACCTGAAACATCCGCGGCAGACAGATGAACGCGGCCGCCGACAAAAGCGTCAGCCCGACCCAACGGCTCCCCGGCACATCCCAGGCGGAAATCGGTGAGGCATCAATGCGCGCCAGCGTCGCCTCTACACCCCCCGACAGCCCCCAAACCACGAACTCCCCATCGGCCAAGAGCGCAATGAGTTTGACCACCGCCTCAATCGCGATGGCCATGACCACGCCGTGATGACGCTCATTGGCGTCCACATTGCGGGTGCCAAAGAGGATGGTAAAGAGCGCCAGACCCGCCGCCACCCAGAATGCGGTGGCCTGCTCCCCGGATGTGTCTTCTGGCGTGATGAAATCAGTGGCCGCCACGGTGCTGAAGCTGAGCGTCACCGATTGCAGCTGGAGCGCGATATAAGGGGCCAGCACGATGACAGCGATCACCGTCACGATCACAGCCAAAGTGTTCGACTTGCCAAAGCGCGATGAGATCAGATCCGCGATTGAGGTGATACGCTGGCTGCGGCCCACCCGGACCATCTTGCGCAGCGTCCACCACCAGCCGATCATCACCAATGTTGGGCCCAGATAGATCGTGATGAACTCAAGCCCGGATCGCGCCGCAAAGCCCACCGCGCCGTAAAACGTCCAGGCCGTGCAGTAGATTGACAGGGACAGCGTATAGATCAGCGGAGAGCGCAGCCACCGGGCCCGCCCCCGCTTGGCGGCACGATCGGCCATGAAGGCCACCACGAAGAGCAGCACCACGTAGGACAGACACACCAAAACCAGAATGTTGAGCGTGGCCATCAGCCGGGCTCCTCATCGGGGGCTTTATCCTCTGGTTGGTCCTCTTCGGGTCCCAGACGGCGTGACAAGAGCCCCGCCACGCCAGCCAGCGCGGCCCATGCGATGAAAAGATACACCATCACCATGGCCGTGGTGGCCTGACCCGAACTCATCCACAAAAGCGGCAACATGAACAAGATGAACCCAAGGATCGGCAACATGCGTGCACCATCGGCCAAGCGGCGCCTCCTGTATGTGCGCTGCTGGACGAAAATCGCGGGTTTGCCCGGCGTCATACGGTGGCCAACTGGCGCACGGCGTCCAGCACATCTGCGTTGGAAAAAGGCTTGGTCATGTAAGCGCTGGCGCCCGCGCGCTCGGCCATTTCGCGGTCTTTGTCCTGTCCGCGCGCGGTGAGCATCAAGACAGGCGTTGAGGCCAGGTCCGCGTCTCCGCGAATTTCGGTGAGAATATCAAAGCCGCTTTTGCCCGGGAGCATCACATCGAGGATCACGATATCAGGTTTGCGCGCCCGTACGGCCTCAACCGCATCATGACCGTTGGAATGGGTCGCCACATCCCACCCGTCTCGCGACAAGATGAACGAAATGGCTTCGATGATGTTGCGCTCATCCTCTATGACGATGACCTTTTTGCCCATGCAATCGGCCTCCCCTCCGATTGAGTGTGCTTTCCCGTGGCTGGAGTATCTATCGGTTTGGCAAGCCTGTCAAAACCCGATCTGCGTGGCCGCGGCAGGACAGATTTCAGGCCTCCGGCGGGGATATTTCTGGCCAGAAGAAACGCCTAGGCCCGCGCCTCATCGGCCTGACAGTGCCCGAAGGCGCACCCGTGGCACACTGCCCCCACGGGCCATATCTCACCCGCGCCCGTGTCGGGCAGGATCACCATCTGTGCTTGGATCACGGCGGGCTGGTTGAGGGTGGCAGGCCGCACCTCATGAGGCATGGCCAGCGCGCAAAACGGCAGATCGCCCTGGCGGATGCGTCTCTCAACGATGCGGCCAGGCTGGCACAGCACCTCAAAGAGGGGCCATTTCCGGCAGGCCGTGCCCGGGCGGATAACGTCCATGCCAAGCACCGGCTTTTGCACGATCATCCGCCCGGAGCTGTCGCAGATGAAAATCCCGACCGGGGGGACCATTTCTTCTGGCAGATTGGCCAGGCGGCGGGCCACGGTTGCCAAGGGCTGCGCTGTGATCTGGGACAGGCGCAGAGGGTCCACCCCCACCTCGTCAAGTGCCGCGCGCATCTCGCCCAAAGGCAGGGCGCGGGCATCTTGCACATATTGGTACAGAACAGCCCGGGCGACCTGTCGGGCGGGGTCGCTGATCAGATGATCGCTGCGGGCAATGAGCGAGGCGACGCGCGCCGAGCCGCCCGCGCCCTCCAATTCCGAGAAGTGGTGGTCATGGGCGGAGAGAAAGGCGTGCACCTGCTCCAGCGGAGAGCGCACCGCCATGTCCGCACCGGGCGCCCCTTCCAGATAGCGCACCAACGCTTCGGCCTCAGAGGCCAGGCGCATGCTGTCTTCGTTGATGTTGCGGTGGAACCGGCTTTGCCACTGCGGCTCAAGCGATTGACCATCGGCCAGGATCGAGGCCGTGGACCGGATTGCCGTGACGGTCGAGATCACCTCATGCAACGAGGTGGCAAGCTCTGGGTCATGAGCAATTCGGTCGGTCAGGGCGTTGACGGTTTGGATCAGTTCTTCGCGCTGCCGGGCGAGGTCGGCCACAAGGCCCGCCCATCCCGGAAACCGGCCTGCGAATTCTTCTGCGCGATCTGCTTCCACACGGGCATCTTCGCCGATCGCATCGCGCAACGCGGTCACCAAAGCGGCCTCGGCCCCTTCTGCCAATATGCCCGCAGGCACCTCCAAAACGTCGGCCAGTTGATTGAGTGTCTTGCCTCCGATTCTGCGGCGATTGTGCTCAATGAGATTGAGGTAGGAGGCCGAAATCCCCGCAGCGCGCGCCAGATCGGCCTGTTTCATCCCGGCCATCACGCGGCGTTCGCGGATCCGGCTGCCGATCATGGAGGCCCGTTCCATCGTGAATTTATCCTTGTGCAGCGGGGGTTTCGGGTCAGGTGCGGGGATCAGCATATAAAGAAATTTACAGATTTACAAACGCATCTGTGTATTTGTTTACAAAAAATCCGTTTACCTTGCGGCAGTTATTGATCGCTTTTCCAACTCTCGACCATAGTGCAGCAGCACTTTGTGCGACCGGGGGAGAGGAACCCCGGCTTATTCACTTACGGGAGGATTTTTATGTCCAAAACAGACCTGACGCGTCGTGGCCTTATCAAGACAGGGACCATCGCTGGTGCCGGCCTTGCGCTGCCGACGATCTTCACGGCCCAATCTGCGGCAGCCCACACCAATGAGCCCACCGGCTCCACGGTGACCCTGGGTTTCAACGTGCCTCAGTCCGGCCCCTACGCTGACGAGGGCGCAGACGAATTGCGCGCCTATGAGCTGGCGGTTGAGCATCTCAATGGCGGCGGCGACGGCGGCATGATGAACACGTTCAGCTCCAAAGCGCTGCAGGGCAATGGTATCCTGGGCAAGAAAGTGGAATACGTCACGGGCGACACGCAGACCAAGTCTGACGCAGCCCGCGCATCGGCCAAGTCGATGATCGAAAAAGACGGCGCTGTCATGATCACGGGTGGCTCGTCCTCCGGTGTGGCTGTGGCTGTTCAGGCGCTCTGCCAAGAAGCCGGCATCATCTTTATGGCGGGTCTCACGCACTCCAACGACACGACCGGTAAGGACCGCAAGGCCAACGGGTTCCGTCACTTCTTCAACTCCTACATGTCTGGAGCCGCTCTCGCGCCGGTGCTGGCCAACGCATACGGCACCGACCGGAAAGCCTATCACCTGACGGCTGACTACAACTGGGGCTACACCACGGAAGAGGCTGTGAAGTCCTCGACCGAAGCCATGGGTTGGGAAACGGTTGCGGCTGTGAAAACACCGCTGACGCAAACCGACTTCTCGTCCTACATCGCGCCTGTTCTGCAGTCCGGTGCCGACACGCTGGTTCTGAACCACTACGGCGGCAACATGGTGAACTCGCTCACGAACGCGGTTCAGTTCGGTCTGCGCGACAAGCAGGTGAACGGCAAAGACTTCCAGATCATCGTGCCTCTCTACTCCCGCCTGATGGCGAAGGGTGCGGGCGCGAACGTGAAGGGCATCTTTGGTTCCACAAACTGGCACTGGTCGCTGCAGGACGAAGGCTCCAAGGCATTCGTCAAGTCCTTCGGCACCAAGTACGGCTTCCCGCCGTCCCAGGCCGCGCACACCACATACGTTCAGTGCATGCTCTATGCGGACGCTGTGGAGCGCGCCGGTTCGTTCAACCCATGCGCGGTTGGCGAAGCGCTTGCTGGCTTCGAGTTCGACGGTATGGGCAACGGCCCGACGCTTTATCGCGCCGACGACCACCAGTGCTTCAAGGACGTGCTGGTTGTGAAGGGTAAAGAGAACCCAGACAGCGAATTCGACCTTCTCGAAATCGTTGAAGTAACGCCGGTTGAGCAAGTGACATACAGCCCCGATCACCCTCAGATGGGTGGTGCAGAGGCCACTCTGGGTACCTGCAACCCAGGCGCCTAAGTCACAGGCTATCGAAAACTCAGGGTGGGCAGCACGTGCCCACCCTACCCCGCGCCACTATGGGGGGCGCCTGAGTTCTGAGGGGCAGTCCGATGGAAGCCATCATCCTACAAATTCTAAACGGCCTGGACAAAGGCTCAGCCTATGCGCTGATTGCGCTCGGGCTGACGCTGATCTTCGGCACGCTGGGCGTGGTCAATTTCGCCCACGGCGCTCTGTTCATGATCGGCGCGTTCTGCGCGGTCACACTGAGCCGTATTCTGACCCTCTCGCGTGAGGTGATCGACGAAAGCAAAACGGACTTCCTCGGCAATCCGCTCAAGGTCGATGTTCCGCTGGTCTACGACTATTTTGGAGAAGCGACCGGCGCGGCGATCATCAATTGGTCCGTGCCCCTCGCCATTCTCTTTGCCATTCCAATCATGATGCTGATCGGCGTGGTGATGGAGCGCGGCCTGATCAAGCATTTCTACAAGCGTCCGCACGCGGACCAGATCCTTGTCACCTTCGGCCTCGCCATCGTGCTGCAAGAGATCATCAAGTATTTCTATGGCGCCAACCCGATCCCGACCCCCGCGCCTGACGCGTTCCAGGGCTCGTTTGATTTCGGCGCCATGCTGGGCTTTGACCCCAACCTGATCATCTACCCCTACTGGCGGATCATTTACTTTACCTTCGCGATGTTCCTTGTCGGTGCGGTCTTTGCCTTCCTGCAATTCACCACCTTCGGGATGGTCGTGCGGGCCGGGATGGCCGACCGCGAAACAGTTGGTTTGCTGGGCATCAACATCGACAAGCGCTTTACCATCATGTTCGGCCTTGCCGCCGCCGTGGCGGGGCTTGCGGGGGTGATGTACACGCCCATCAACTCGCCCAATTACCACATGGGCATGGACTTCCTCGTGATCTCCTTCGTCGTGGTGGTTGTGGGCGGCATGGGCTCACTTCCGGGTGCGGTGCTGGCCGGCTTCGTGCTGGGTATCCTCGAAAGCTTTGCGTCGATGCGCGAAGTGCTGGAGATCCTGCCCGGTCTCAATCAGATCATCATCTACCTGGTGGCGATCATCATTCTGCTCACGCTGCCACGCGGCCTGATGGGCAAAAAAGGCGTGATGGAGGATTAAGCGATGCTCGGACTAGACAGAAAAGACTTCCGCCTGATGATGTTCGTGGTCGTGCTGACCTTGCTCGCGCCCTTCATCCTCAACCCTTTCCCCGAAGGCTCTGGCCTGGCGCAGTTCAACGCGGGCTATCCCGACCTGATGCAGCGTTTCGTGATCTTTGGGATCTTCGCCATCGGGTTCAACATTCTCTTCGGCCTCACGGGCTACCTCTCCTTTGGCCATGCGGCCTTCCTCGGGGTGGGCTCTTACGGCGCGATCTGGATGATGAAGCTTGTGACGCTCAACGTGATCCCGGCCATCATCGCAGGAATCATCGTGGCAGGCATCTTTGCCATCGCGGTGGGCTACATCTCACTGCGCCGCTCCGGCATCTATTTCTCGATCCTGACACTGGCCTTCGCGCAGATGTCTTACGCCTTGGCCTACTCGGTACTGACGCCTTTGACGGGTGGCGAAACGGGGTTGCAGATCAAGCCCACGGACCGCCCGATCCTGTCGAACCTGCAAGATGGTGAGATCGGCCGCGCCAACCTCTTTGGCATGGATATGCGGCAAAGCTTTGAGCTAAACATGGGCGATTGGCTTTTTACCTTTAACGCGGGTTACTACATCGCCGCCGTCGTGATGCTGATCAGCTTCTACGTCTCGATCCGCATCTTCCGCTCACCCTTTGGCGTGATGCTGCGCGCGGTGAAATCGAACCAGACGCGGATGTACTACACCGGCCTCAACGCGCGGCCCTACACGTTGGCGGCCTTCGTGATCTCTGGCATGTATGCCGGTCTTGCGGGTGGTCTGCTGGTGGCCATGGACACCCAAGTGGGGCCTGAGCGCATGTTCTGGACGGCCTCGGGCGAGGTGGTTCTGATGACCATCCTTGGCGGTGCGGGCACGCGCATTGGTCCGGTCCTGGGTGCCGGTGCGATCAAGTACATGGAAAACATCCTAAGCAAGATCAACAAGGATATCCTCTATGAATGGTTTGCCTTCCTGCCCGACGGGATGACCGATTTCCTGGTCGCCATCGTCTATCCTTTCGTAGGCAAAGGCTGGCACCTCACGCTCGGCATCATCTTCATGGCCGTGGTGATCTTCTTGCCTGGTGGCCTTGTCGAAGGTGGTCAACGTCTGGCTCGGATCTTTGGTCGCGGAAAGACCAAAGAAGCCGACGCCACCCAATCCACCCCTGCGGAATAAGGAGCGAGAACGATGGGAATTCTTGAAGTCAAGAACGTCAACAAGCGCTTCGGCGGTCTGCAGGCT
>ERZ1740070.1481-NODE-1481-length-14631-cov-10.371570_pt1 | contig 14631 bp, 12 predicted proteins | sample MGYA00581734_ERZ1740070 | MGnify/ENA primary metagenome ERZ1740070 (study PRJEB43018, sample SAMN04849744) | marine metagenome | isolation source: floating plastic debris | place: Pacific Ocean | collected 2008-09-01 | study: EMG produced TPA metagenomics...
TACAACTGCAAAACGCAGCCGCTTCTGTGGACCAATATTGCTCCGCGTTTTACAAGACCACTCCGGGGGGTGCTGTCCCACCGAAGGGCCGCTCATCGCGGGCAACAGCCCAGAGATAGCCGGTCTTGGTCCTACCCCGCCCCGGGTCCAGCACCGGGCAGCGGGTCTCGTCCATAAAGAGTTTGTCGGAGCGTTTGAGTTCCTTGAGCAGGTGATCCACGACGGGGGCAAGATGGAAGGACATCTTGCCCATCCAACTGGCCAATGTGGTACGGTCCAGATGAAGGCCGGACCGGGCATAGATCTGCGACTGCCGGTAAAGCGGGTTATGGTCCCCGTATTTGCAGACACCGACGTATGCCACGAACGCCTCTGTTGGCAGGCCGCCCTCGATCAGATGCACAGGGGCCGGAGCCTGCGCCACGCCACCGTCCTTGTTTGGACAGGCGTACTTCGGCCGGACGGTGACAAGCACGCGGAACTGGGCGGGCACGATATCCAACCGTTCGCTGCGATCCTCGCCGATCTTCACCATCTCCCCGCAGCCGCAGGGACAGACAATGCTGTCAGGTTCAATCACCTGTTCGATCCGCTCCAGATGATCCGGCAGATGACCGAGGTTGCGCTGTGGCGGACGGCGCTTCTTGCGCGGTGTCGTCATCTCCAAGGCATCAGATGCAGCATGCGCTTCGGCCAAGCCGACTTCAAGGTCTTCGAACGCCAGTTGCCGCTCATCCTCGGTGAACCGTTCCGACTTCGGACCATAGAGCAGGTGATTGAGTTCCTTGACCATGTGCTCCAGCCGGGCGTTCACTGCCGCAAGCTCGCCATTCTGCGTGGCGAGGGTGGCATTCTGTTCAGCGATGCTGGCGTTGCTTGCCTCCAGCGCGGCAGTGCGATTGGCCAGTTTGATCGCATCGCGCTGTGCGGCAAAAACAGCCTCTCTTACACCTTCAGGCAGGGCTTCGAGATCAAGGGATTTGAGCGCATCAAACATGGGCAATCTCTACCAGATCATGGAGCATCTTGCACGGCCAGATCGCCCTCTGACAGCCGCCTGATTCATTCCGCCGCACCCGGTCTGGTGGCGCGCCGCGCCATCACCCGGCGCCAGTCCAGACCTTCAAACAAGGCCTCGAACTGCGCCCGCGACAAGCGCATCACGCCATCACTGATCCCCGGCCAGGCGAACTTGCCTTGCTCCAGTCGTTTGTACGCCATCACCATCCCGGACCCGTCCCAGAGCAGCACCTTGATCCGGTCCCCGCGTTTGGCACGGAACACCACGATCACACCGGAATGCGGATCGAGCCCCAGCTCACGTTCGGCTACTGCCGCCAAGCCGTCATGGCCCTTCCTGAAATCCACCGGTTTGGTCGCGATCACAATCTTGACCGCCTGTGCCGGGACGATCACCGCGCCATCACGCCACGGGCAATCTCAACCACCCGTTTGGATGGCGTGCTCTTGGGCAAGCGCACCACAAACGTGCCCAGCACAATCTCGATCCCGTCATGTGGCGAAAGTGTAGGCTCAGGCACCACTGCAATCTCGGCAAAGCCTAGAGAACCATCGCCAGCATCCGCCCGCCGCCCCTTCTTGCGCGCCGCACTTCGCCAGGCAGATAGTTGCGATGGCTGGATCCCGTGTCGCGCTGCCACCCCAGCCACCGTCGCCCCAGGCTGGTACGTCTCCGCAACAATCGCGGCACGCTCCGTAGCCGTCCGCTGCACAAGCTTGCGCCGCCCAAATCCATCATCACCGTCAAGCATCTCAAACCTCCATTGATCATTGGAGCTAAGACTCGAAGATCAAAAGGTGCCGCGATACCATGGGGTCCGCGCATCGCTTACACTTCAGCTTCCAGCCGTCACTTGATCGGGAACGCATCGCAGCTCTGGCGCAGCTCGACTTTATCCGGCGCGCTGAAGTGGTCCACTTCCTCGGCCCGCCAGGCACCGGCAAGAGCCATCTCGCCACCGCGCTCGGTGTGGCAGCCGTCAAGGCAGGCAAAAGCGTCTATCGCGCCACACTTGCGGAACTGATCGAGGCGCTGGTCAAGGCAAAACGGGAAGGCAGGCTGGCTGACAAGCTGCGCTTCTACGCGCGCACCGCACTGCTGATCGTCGATGAGATCGGATACCTGCCCATCTCCAACGGGGGCGGAAACCTGTTCTTCCAGCTCGTCAACGCGCGATATGAAAAAGGCGCAATGATCCTGACGTCCAACCGCGGCTTCGCGGAATGGGCCGATGTCTTTGGTGATCCCGTCGTCGCAACCGCGCTGCTGGACCGGCTGCTACACCACGCAGTCGTCGTTCAAATCGAAGGCGCAAGCTACCGACTTCGCGGCCACACGGACCTCGTGCCCGAGCACGTCCGGGCCAACGCACCCATAACACCGCCACCCCCGCCAAAACGCCGGGGAAGACCACGAAAGGAGCAACAGACAAACACATAATCTGGCTCGTCACCAGGTCCCGAAAGTGGAAAAATTACTTCGGCACTTCTGGGGATTTTTACTTCGGCATTGACACTCGACGCCCCCAAAACCGTTTGTTCGGGGTGTTTTCGCCCCGACACATCAGCTTGTTCGCGCCTGCTTCAGTGAGGTTGCGATACTCTGATCACATTTTCTTGGCGATCTTCTCACGCAGCTTTTTCTGTCCGCACATAAAATTGGCGCAAAGATGCACAAAAAGTGCCGCCTTGGCAAAAAATCGCCCGTCTGTATTTTGAAAATACGGAATTCTGCACAAACAGTGGTCAAATCGAAGTGTATTTATACTCGCAAAAAGAGATTTCATCCGGATTATCGTAACATAACCATTATGTATATTACTATTAGGCCAGCTAAGGCTTTTGTTACAGTCAGCAACTTCAATTTGGAAACTGTATTGAATATGGCAAACAATATCACTCCGCTATCGCCATCGGCGAGCAAAACTCCGCAGGTAGAGCTGCCCTCTAAACCCAAAAGCAGAAAGAGGTCCGCGGCACAGAAAGCCGCCCGTGGCAAAGCCGGTTCAAGTGCCGGTCAGGCCGGATCTTCAAGCTTAAGTACGCGCGTCAAGCAGGCTACAGTCTTTACGACAGCGTTACTTCTGGTCAGCCGTCAGATGCCCGGCGCATCAGCTGCACCGTTGCCAACGTCGCTGGCCCGCACCGGAGGCCTGCCCGGCACTCAACCCGCAGGCCTCCAGTTTGCCGGCGCCCAGTCTTCAGTTCCGGCAGAGCCGTGGAAGGAAGCATTGATGGCAGACTTCAGCGTATCAAATGCAAAGAAAGTCGAGACAGAGTCGTGGAAGGAAGCATTGATGGCAAAATTCGGCGTATCAAATGCAAAGGAAGTCGAGACTGAGCCCGAAACCAAAAGTGAGTCCTCCTCGACCATGTCTCCCGGCATGGTCAGAACAGTAACGGTTGCAGCAGCAACAACGGCCACGGCTGTGATCGGTTCTCTCCTCAATGGAGAGGTCGAGAGAGAGCTGGGCAGCAAAATAACTGAGGTCATTAGCCAGGGTTCGAAGCAACTGATCGAAGAGGCCGAAAAGATGGAGGCGAGCGGAGGGCCCTTTGGAAAAAGCATGACTCTTGAAACAGACTTCATTGTCGAACTGGCTCAGGCGACCGAAAAAAACAAGCCGACGACCGGCATGCAACAGGGTTTTGCACGGCTTGGTATCAATCTTGCGCTGGAGAAAAAGGATGATGGCGGATTAAAGATTACGCCTACTCTGCAACTCAAGACGCATCTGATTTCCGGCGCAGCAAAGGAATTGCCTCACTCAGCCGTTGGTGAGCTCGCCATGTACCAGATTTCTTCGGTCAACATCCCCCTTGAAGGTGGCGACATTACCGAGACCAGATTTGTCGGCCCGCTTCTGGACTACAACAAAAGCCCGGAAACCAATAATGAAGAAGCAAATAATGAACCGGTTAGCACCCCTGGCGGCTCCAGCACGCTGGCCGTTAATGACTCTAGAATTGAGGAACTGGCTGACATGAGCGTAGGGAATTTATCTGCCTCCAACGATGATGGTCCGTCTGTCTTCAGGGTCGAGGATCCTACAAACAATGAGGATGCAGCTGCCGAACGGACCGGTATGATCGACAAGGCAAAGGACGCGGCGCGGGCCGCGCTGAAGTATATCAAGGACAACTCCCAGCTTGAGGGCGGTGTCGCAATTGGTTTCCGCACAAAGACGAACCTGACTAAAATGGCGCAGGAAGGAACCCTGCCAGCCGCCATGGCACTGAAGCTTCTGACAAACACAGCACCTGCCGTGGCCGCTCCGGGGCTTGCATATGCGGCCAGCTCGCTTGGGGGAACCGCCGGAAAAGTCGGAATGAACGTTACCCAGGTCGCGGCGCAGGCCCTGTCTCTGGCGGGTACGGTTGCAAGCGCGAAGTTGGCGTTGGACTCCGATGCATTGGAAAGCATTGATTTCCAGGCTTTCGCCTATCCCTATGTCGCCACAACGGGGGCAAAGCTTTCCAGTGAGCAGGAGGGTCTCGCAGAAGGTGAGCCTAATACAAACTACTCTGCAAGGCTTCCAAGGGTACGCTGGGACGCGCTCTCGTTGAACTACACGACCCCGGTCTGGAAATCAGGGGCATAAGGTCAACGGATTTGTTGTGTATACCGGAGCTACGCCAAAACCCGAAATTTTTCATGAGTTATGACGGGCCAAACCAACCGGCACCCATGTCTACGCCTGCGGCGCGACCGGCTTTAGTGCCCGTCCGGTAAAGGGGCTCTAGGGTCAGGACCCATTAATTGGCTTGATACTGAAACGCACCTATGATTCAGGATCTCCAAATACTTGGGGGTATGATGAGCAATCTGTATTGGAGATTACCGCAAAGTGCGGGGCAGTTGCCGGTGGTATGGGTTGGTGGCAGTGTCATACCATGGATGCGTCGGAGCAAATCTATCAGTTGAAAGTTCGCCTTCTTGGGATCAGCCCAATGATCTGGCGGCGGGTGCTGGTGCCTACTTCGACGACGCTGCGCGAGCTGCACGGCATTGTGCAGGTGGCGATGGGTTGGGAAGGCATTCATCTGTTTCTTTTTGATGTTTATGCGGTGAGATATGGCTCTTTCGAGTTGCATGCCGCCGATCCTGATGTGCCGTTGCAGCTGTTTGACTTCCGCAAGAACGAACGGTTCTCGTACATCTACGACATGGGCGATCACTGGGAACACGAGATCCGCATTGAGGCGATCAACCCACCCCCCAAGAAATCCTATCCAGTCTGCATTGGCGGTTCCGGGGCCTGTCCGCCTGAGAACTGTAGCGGCCCACATGGATATCTTGAGCGTCGGGATGAGACGGAGAGTTACGACGCCTGGAGAGACATGGACATCATGACTGGCTTTCTCGCAGACGTTGTTGCAGCGGATGCTCCTGAGAGGGAGGTATCTGATTTTCTTAACGACGATGTCGAGGCTGCGATGGAGCGGATGATTGCCCGAAAGCCGTACATTGAGGGGAAGTTCTCGCGTGGTGATTTGAACAAGCGGTTCCGGGCCGGTGAGCACCGGGATCTGATGCACCAGCAGATGTGGTAGAGGGTGTCCAGAAAGGTTCGGTTACGGACAGGCGCTCCAGACCTGTCCTAAAGCTATATTGACGGCATATTGAACACGCCTATGATTCTGGACACCCTTTTCTTTACAGTGTGCGCCCATGTCCAGAACCTTTGCCTATAGCCGGGTCTCAACCACAGAGCAGACCCCGGAAAACCAGCTTCAGCAGATCGAAGCGGCGGGATTTAAAGTGGAACCGCATCGTATTGGGGGTCCATTCCGGTAGGGGGCAGGATCGTATCACAGGGTTTTCTTGCTTTGATTTTTCCACCTGTATTCGCCCGTGAGCAGGATATGTGCCCATCCGAGAGGCGAAATGTGCGACAGTAGCTCTCGTGAGCAGTCGAGGCCCGCGCGATTTCGCGCCGCTACGGCATATCCCAAGTGCTTGGTATTCCAGTAGATGATGATCGCAGCGAGTAGGTTCAGCCCAGCCATTCGATAGTGCTGGCCTTCGGCGCTGCGATCCCGGATTTCTCCTTGGCGGCCAATTCGCAGGGCATTTTTCAGGGCGTGATGCGCTTCGCCCTTATTCAAACCTATCTGCGCCCGACGCTGCATGTCGGCGTCGAGCAACCATTCGATAATGAAGAGTGTACGTTCGATGCGGCCAATCTCACGCAGGGCAAGGGCCAACTGGTGCTGACGGGGATATGACGCAAACTTCTTCAACAACTGACTGGGTGGCATGATGCCCGCCGCCATAGTGGCCACGGATCGCAGAACGTCCGGCCAATTCTGAACGATCAATCCTTCCCTGACTCTGCCACCAATCAGGCCGCGCAATTCCTTGGGGGCCAATGCAGGGTCAAACAGATAGAGACGCTTGGATGGTAGATCGCGGATGCGCGGGATGAAGCGATAGGCCAGCAACGATGTGGCAGCAAAGACGAGATCGGTGAAGCCACCAGTGTCGGCGTATTGTTCTTTGATCCTGCGGCCCACGTCATTCATCAGTAACCCATCCAGGATATAAGGCGCTTCATTCACTGTCGCCGGAATGTTTTGGGTGGCGAAGGGCCCGAACTGATCTGACACATGAGTGTAGGCTTTTAGCCCCGGCTCCGACCCATATTTCGCATTGATGAGGTTCATTGCCTCGCCCTGGCGCGCCGCCGGAAAGAACTGACTATCACTGGACGCAGTGATACCACCACCCCAATAAGCCGCCATTGGCAAACCCGATTGTGCGCTGATGACTATGGCCAAGGCGCGATTGATAGCGTCACTTTCGATGTGCCACCGTGAGATGCGCGAGAGCTGGAAATAGTCATGTGAGCTGGTGGCCTCGGCCATCTTGCTCAGGCCGAGGTTCAACCCTTCAGCCAGCAATACGTTCAGGAGCCCGATCCGGTCCTGACAAGGTGATCCGGTGCGCAAATGCGTGAAGGCATCGGTAAAGCCGGTGTCGTTATCCACTTCCTGAAGGAGATCGGTGATGCGAATGGCAGGCAAGCGATAATAGAGGTCGAGCACCAATTCATCCGCTTCCTTGGGCACCGCCGAACTCAGCCGGTCGATCTTGAGCACGCCGTTCTCGATGGTACCGCCGGGGTTAGCGGCGTTTCTGGCGGCCTTTGCCAACCGTTTGAGCCCGTCCGCAAGCTGTGCTTTACGATCCGCGTTCCATACTTCCGGTTCGAACGGAACGGTCAGACTGGATGTTGCCTTCGCCGCATCGATTGGAACCAGGGCTTGCTTCAGATCGGCATGACGACGGGAATGGGCCAACCAGATATCGCCAGAGCGGAAGGCATCGCGGACATGGAACAGAACAGCCACCTCCCACAAACGATACCTGTCCTCGTCACAAGCATTGATATAGCGGTGCCACTTTGATCCGCGACGCAGAAAGTAGGTGGGTGCAAGTTCCGCGCACCGGCCCTTCTCTACGATTGCTGCCGCCGCCAATAGTGGCTCGGCCACGGGTGCCGCCTGTATCTCAAGTGCGCGTAGCATGCGTGGCGCATAACGCCGGAACCGGTGAAAGCCCTGGACAACATGGCTCAATGGATCAGCGGCAATCGTGTCTGTCAGTTTGGCGGCGGTTGCGACAAGGCCTTCGAGCTGATGCCACCCGCAGGCAGTTTCGGTGGCCGTATCAAGCGATGCCCCATCACCCTTTGCTTCCAGAAGAGCCGCGCCCAGAGTTTTGAATGAACGAAGCGTGTCGTGCAGGGCCGACTTCGCGTCGGCGACCCGAGTGTCACAGATTTTCTTGGCATCACGCTAGGTCTTTCCAACAATACGGTCATAGGTTTCGACAACAGCATCGGCGATGGCCGCCTGCCATTCGATTGCACACACGGCCAGAATTGCGAGCCGCCGGTCGCTGCCAATGTCTCGGAGGCCATCCGCAAAATACCGTTCTCCTTGGGGGCGTAGGCGTGTGATCTGGTTCGGAGGAATGTCATCCAAAAGGCTGGGGAGGACTTTCAGCGCCTGTAAATGTTCCAGCCTATCCAATAACCGGGACGCGTCCGCTGAGTTGCTGCCGACCTTGAACTGTCGCAGCCAGATAAACCGGCTGACCTTGCGATCTACCATCTCAGTCAGCAACGCATCCAGCTGCTCTCGCATTTCATCGCTGAGTTGATCGACAATCTGGCTTTCGATTTTACGTCAGCTGAGACAAGTGCATCGGCGCATAACCGTTCGACGACGGAAACACCGGGCAGGATCGTCTGGGTTCGACGGCATTCTTCGACAAATTTCTGGGCTAAATCCCTATTGGAGGGTGCGGTCTCTGCTTGCTCTTCAAGCCATAGCGGCCAGCATCCGCGACAAGTCTCTGAAACCGTCCGCTATCCTGCGTAAGCTTGGGGCGTATCGCCAGCAAAACCGACTGTATCTCGCCCTGGGGGAAATCGGTCGCATCGAGCGTACGCTCTTCATGCTCGACTGGATCGAAAACGCCGACCTGCGTATGGAATGTCAGGCTGGGCTCAACAAGGGCGAGGCGCGGCACTCGCTGGCGCACGCCGTCTTTGCTCATTCACAGGGACGCATTCGCGACCGCTCTGAGGTTGCCCAGCAGAAACGCGCCATGGCGCTCAACCTTGTCATCGCGGCCATCACGTTCTGGAACACAATCTACATGGATAAAGCCGCCAACCACCTCGCAAAGACCGGCCCATTGTACGATCCTGCCCTTCTGCCGTTTACCTCTCCGCTTGGGTGGGACCACATTATCCTGTCAGGCGATTTTGACTGGCATTCCGGAGCCGCAGACCGCAAAATAGCGCGACCTCTGCACATCAGGACGTCCAGAGACTGGGAAACCTGATAAGTTCATGCAATGTTCCCCCTTAGAGTAATCCTACGAACAAACCTTCCGATGGGGCCATCTTTGACAAGGTCAGAAATAGCCAGTTTGACCAGATCACAGCCACGCAGCTTGCTGTCGATGGCGACGTTAAACAAAGCCAGATCGCGTAGATAACCCGCCAATTCGAGCCGCGCTCGGATCGCCCAGACCTGTTTTGGCAACAGGGGCCGCTTCTGACCAATAATGCGTCCTTTGTTCCAGGCTTTGCGCTTGGGGGTGACTGCAGGAAGTTGGACTCTTGGCATGACATGCCCTCCGATCCTCCCTCCATACCCAATCATCAGCACCGCGCTGACAGGACAACCCTACAATCTGAAGGAATGGCAGGTGTCAGAGGCGCACAACGTCGGACGTTGCCGCACAAGCATTGGGCCGCTCTGAGCCCAAAACCGCAAAATGCCGCGCAGCGTACCAACGTCCGTTCACAGGATGTAGGCCAAATATTATCGAACAAGAAGTGGTGGCCTAATCAAGAGGCGGTAGCATGGAATTTGTTACCGGTATCGAACCTTTCTGGCAACGACAACATGGCATGAGGTGTCCCCTACCTTTTTGATGATGCTGCAAGATGCGGCATTTCAAACCATGAAAGGCGAAAGAACGTCTGATAATATCAAAGCTAAGTTGTGTTAACCCGATATGATTGACCCACTATCACCATTTTCCGCAGCACACGTATAGATAGAGGAAAAGAGATGCTTAATTTAACACGACGCGCATTATTGCTTGGAGGTACGAGTACACTTGGAGTGTTGGCGCTACCAGTCTGGAGTCAACCCTCTGCAGACTACTACTCAGAATATCGCCGTGGTTTGATCAACCGTCACATCGCCAGAAACGGCTGTCTTATGCAGCAAATTTGGATGGTCCCAAGCGCGCCGAATCAAGCGACAGATGCGGTTTGGCAGACGATTGCGCGGACCGGGCCGGAGCGTTTCAAAAACGCAAGCGGCGGCGGGTTTATGGCTGAAATGACAAGCTCACCTCTCTTGCTCGATATTAACCGGACAGCAGTATTGGGATCCAGCCCCGTGGTTGTCGGCGGAGGTGACAATCCGCTTCTTGAGGGTGGACTTGCTCTGATGTGCTTCGCGATTGAGATACTAGAGCGCGACACCCCACTCGATAGCTCACAGATTGCGGCCCGAAGATTACTGGATTTCATCCTCGCCTCGGAGATCCAGAAGCAAGAAGATGGCCAGAGAATTGGCTATCTGTTGCGGCGGCGCAATTGGTGGTCTGCGCCCGCCCCTGCCTCACTGGATGAGTACTGCGGCGTTCTGCTGGGCGCGTGGTTCTATGTTCAAGCGATGGAAAAGATTGGCGATGACGCGGAGTTAAACAGAACGCGAGAGTATCTGGATCGGTTGGGCCGCCAACTTAAATCGGACGATTACTTGATCCCGCACATGGGTTTTCAGGATTTAGGAGGACAGGCATGGCACCCGCAAACAGGTCGCGATGTTTGGGGGTTCCAATTTGCGTTCACTCGTATCTTTAGGTCCGTTTTAGGTGTTTCACATCTTTCAGGGAAAACCATACCAGATCAACGTGGAGGGTCTTTTGCGAACCTCACTGGGCTCAGTCCGGCTGGTCTGATGGAGCATATCCTCAACCGCATCCATCGCGGTGACTTTTTCGAACCTACCTTTTATAACATGAACATCGTTGCACACGCCATGCTGATGCTGCTTCCAACGATCGAAAGCGGTGATCGGCGCGAAGAGATATGGGAACAGGGGCAGGAGTTTTTTGTCGGGCTGCTCGCAAATGGCGGTTTGCGCAATCCTTATTTTGGCCTGATCTGGCAGGCCTGGGCAGAGCGACAGGGTGATACAACAGCGGGCGATGTTCCGCGCAAAATGTATGGACCGATACGCAACCCGGTCGGACAATTGTTCCCAAGATTGCCGATGCGTGAGGTTCAAAATGGTGACCCCACTCCACCAGCCCGGCGTCTTAATGAGCGGTCTGATGACGGAGCGCGGCACCTTTGGGGGCGAACCTTTCTCTCCAATGCCCCGTGGCGGCTGGATAGGGCGGAACTCGAAAGTTTCGGCCTGAGCACAAACTCGTTGCTTCCAGATTTCGAGAAGTTGGGCCGCGATATGTTGCCTCTTTGGGATCAACTCGCGGCCATTGACAAGGATCGCTATACTCTGCGGGTCGGAATCGGTGTTCTGGGAGAAATTGGGCCGCCCCGTGCAGGCGACCGCCGCGATGCCTCGAGCAGGTTCTACACACCTTTGGTTGACGAGGGTTTTTACATTGAAGGATCTGGCCTCCGTTACATGGTATGCCGCATGCTTGCCGTTTATTTCGGTAAGATGAGACTACCGGCGATTGACGATACCGGCATTGCGACTTTGCCTGCTGACGGCCCGGAGGCTGGCCCATACACCCACGGCGTTAGCTTTTGGCCACGTGACATACGTCGCACGATCTCCGTGGCGCGGCGCGCTCAAGGCCCCCAAAAAGATGACTACCATATTCTTTATGCCAGTGAAGATGATGGTATCCGTGAGTTTTATCAGGACAACACGCGCGTGGGTGCCCCAATGCGTCCTCTCCATCGCTTTGGCGGAAACCGGGAGTATGACGAGGTCGCGGCGATACACTCTACCTACGGCAACCCTGAAGTAATTGCTCGGAGCGGTGACAATTTGCGTCATTTCTTTCGACGTGGAAATAGCTGGAGCAGCGGTAGACGTATTACAGGTGACGCAAATGGGGGGCCTGGATTTATTCAAAGCACCTTCGGTCAACGTGGCAACTTTGAAGTTGTCGTGCCGAGGGAAGGAGATGGCTTCCTCCATCTGTACCGAAACAACGACCCCGGAGCCAATGAGGCTTGGACGGAAACCCGTTTTGGGGGGAACTTCAATGCTGAGGCCGTTGCCCTTATCCAAAGCAGCTACGGCATACTGGAGATCGTCGTGCGGGATGACGACGATCGTTTGTTCCATTTTTGGCGCAGCACGTCAGGCAATTGGTCCAACCCGATTTTCATTGCAGACGGTGTGCGTGGCACACCTGGCTTTATCCAGTCCACAGGTGGAAGAACCGGAAATTTTGAAGTGATCGTTCCCAGTCGATCCTCAGGCTTAAAACATTTCTATCGCGACAACGATGCACCTGGGCTGCCATGGCTGGAGCGTGATTTTCCGGAACCTTACAATTTAATCGACTTTGGTGATATGGACGGCGTGTCAGTGGTCCAGCGCCCTGATGGCGACGAGCTTGACATATATACAACCTCAGATGGAGGTAGATTCTTTTACACTCGGGCTTCGGTCTCGCAGCCCTCCGCCCGCATGGGCGCTTTAGACATCGATGTCCTCCCCTATGAAAGCGGAAAAGAGCCGAACGTCGTTGTACGCGCGCGCAATATAGGCTCCGCGGCGGCCAGAGGAGTTTTCATTGCGGTCAGCCATGCGGCAGGCACTGACCGCTTGAATGTTGGAACAGTTGAGGCCAATGGCCAAGCTGGACCTTTTACCATGACACTTCCTGTCAGCATTTGTAACGACAGCAACGGGATCAAATTCACGGCGGTGGTTAGTGGTGACAATTTCCAAACGATCACCTCGAGTAAATTTGGGAATTGTCGGCCGTCTGGGGGAAGCAGCGGTGGGAGTGGCGATGCACCCGGAGATCCGGACCTGCCGCCACGCCCTCCTGGAACCCAGCCGCGGTCAGAACAACCTCGCAATCAGGACTAGTCAAATGCAAACGGCGCGCATTAGGTAGGGTTCAACGAACGCTCAAGAGCATAGTTTGTTGACGCAGGATTGAGGACGATCAAGTTCTGGCGAAGAGTCGAGCAAAGATGCTTTGCCGATCCTGATGCACTTGCCAGAAATCATACTTTTTATCACTGGCGATGATGACCGTTTCCGACACTGCCAAGTCGTTTAAAGCCGACCTTGGTGCGGCCGCACCGAAATGGCGCTTTGTCCGCGACCTGTGAGTTGCCCTGAAAAACCTCGCTGTGCGGTGAACGGATGGCAGCAATGCCCGCCGCCTCGCGGCATCCTAGACCGAGCAACTGCAGCAAATTTTGTGCTGCGAGCGCACGCAGCGAGAAAAGTCGACGACCGCCTTGGGCTCGTTCGTTGAATCCGCCGCGCTACGCGCGAAAGGCAGCTTTGCCGTAGAAATCGCTTAGAGGGGGATTTAGCACTCAGCCGCACTCGACCCCTACAGTTGCGTAACGATATGGTTGGTGACGACAATTTGAGCGTTGCCTGGAACGCTGGTAAGCTAAACAAACGGACGGTCGCTTTTCTGCCATAAAACTCAGCTTCACCGACAGAGAATTCGGGTTTGAACGTCTTATAGTCGGTGATGACTGATACGTCCGATTTGCCTGCCCCATGTTCGCGCTCAAACGTCAAATTGACGTCGTTTCCGATGAGCGGATACGCATGTAACCACAGGACTAAGTCTTCCTGATCAGTCTCCATGACCGCGCCGATTTTTGATGTGATTTGCCGATTTGACGACGTCATGAACGCCGAAGCTGCAAGTCGCATGGAGGCGTTTGGTATGATGTGTTCGAAGTTCAATTCGTTTTCCCCTTAATGCTGGCTACGGCACCGAAAACGCGAAACAGTTTAGCTACTAAAATTGATGCAACCCATTATTGATCGTAAGGGAAGTACTCCAGACAAATAACGAACAAAGGTGAACGAAACTGAACAGGAACGAACAAACGACTTTTATCTTATTGATTTAATTCAACTAAATTCCTAGAATAAACCGTAGGAAGATGACATCCTGTGGTCTGAAGAGTAGCGGTTGAGTCGAGGACGCAACAATGCGCCGGTTTCTGAATGTTAATTAAGCGTGGAAAACTCTATGAGGTGCCACCGTCAGACGGACGCGACATCAAAGAGCTGTTTCTGTACGCCGTCGAAAGAGGTATCGGTCAAGTCGTCGATGCAAAGGGTATTCCTAGGAACAAATGGACACCCAACACATTGGCAAATGCGATATCTGAGATCGATCACCCTGATGCATCTGTAGATCTTCGCACCGTACAGTATTGGTTCGATAGCAAGAACAAACGAAATATAAGCACAACGAATTGCCGTTGGCTGGCGCAAGTGTTTGGCTGCGGTAGCCCGGATGAAATTTCGGATTGGCAAACAGCTCTCCTATCTGCTCGGAGGGTCTTCATTGAGGGCCGTGGACTTGACGGGGATCAATCCATTAACGGTCACAATGAAGGTCACGAAGTACGTGATACCAGCATCCAGCCACCCAAGGTACGTCGAAGACGCCAAATACTAGCTCGACTAGAAGCACTTTTCGCTGACCCAGTGACCCCATCGGTTGTGGTCTGGTTTTGGCTGACGGGAATCCTATTTCTTGCGGCTCTATTAGGTGTTCTAAGTGTAACTTACACGACCCCGGATGGGACAAATAAGCAGGTCGGATACCTTTGGAGTCCGAGCTGGATCATCCATGATCTCGTTCTGCTACCCTTTTTCTTAATGACGGTGTCACGAACAATTAACTTCTGGAAGACTGATACCCGCATGATGTTCTTGAACGACGGGCGACGAAGCCCTCAAGAGGGTTGGTTAGATAAGGTTAGTTCGCTGTCGATACTTCTTTGGCTTGCCATAGCTATCAGCGTATTCTTTGTTTTCTGTCAATCGCAGAGTAAAAAGGGACCGGATCGCGGCTTAAAAAGGGGCCACAGC